>Ga0209652_1000667_pt1 | contig 29090 bp, 31 predicted proteins | sample SaaInl74LU_5_DNA_FD_184641 | JGI IMG/M metagenome (GOLD analysis project Ga0209652, IMG submission 184641) | Marine microbial communities from expanding oxygen minimum zones in the Saanich Inlet - ESP_74LU_5_DNA (SPAdes) (version 2) | ecosystem: Environmental > Aquatic > Marine > Intertidal zone... | reverse complement strand
TTCTTATGCTTTCTTCAGGACTTAAGTAAAATTTTTTACCATCAACATGAGAATTAAAAATAGCACCCTTTTCTCTATCGATTTTGTTCAATTTAGATAAGGACATTACCTGAAATCCACCTGAGTCAGTTAAGATTGGTAAATCACAATTCATAAATTGATGAAGACCTCCTGCACTTTGAATGCGCTCTACACCTGGTCTGATCATTAAATGATAGGTGTTAGATAATATTATATCTGAACCTGTTTTTTTAATATCTTCAATTCTACAAGCTTTAACCGTTGCTTGTGTGCCAACAGGCATGAAAGCTGGTGTACGAATATTTCCCCTATGAGTTTCGATTAACCCACACCTTGCAAAATTATCTTTATTTAAAACTTTAAAGGCAAAATTTTTTAATGCCATTAAATGACTATAAAGATTTAAAACTTATAATCTTATCTGGATCTGATACAGAACCGTTATTACTTTCGTCACCTCTTTTAATTTTATCAACAAACTCCATACCCTCAATAACCTTACCAAAAACAGTATACTGATTATCTAAAAATGGTGCTGGTTTGAAACATATAAAAAATTGACTATTTGCACTATTTGGATCTGATGATCTCGCCATCGATAGAGTGCCTCTGTCATGTGGAAGATTGCTGAATTCTTGATTTAAATCAGGCAGATCAGATCCACCCATACCAGCTCTTCTTAAATCAAAATTACCAGACTCTGAATTTCCAAATTGAACATCACCTGTTTGAGCCATAAAACCATCTATAACTCGATGAAATACAACATTATCATACTTGCCGCTGTCAGCTAATTCCTTAATTCTTTTTACATGGTTTGGTGCTACATCTGGAAATAGTTCAATTTTTACATCTCCATCTTTTAATTTTAAAATCATTAAGTTCTCCTCTGACATTGATTGATTGGTTAAAATAAATAAAAATAATAATATTTTTATAAAAAATTTACTCATATTTTTCTTTTAATGATCTAATTGTACTTTTTGTAGTAAATTTTTTGATATCACCACCTAATTTAACTATTTCTTTTACAAATCGTGATGAAATTATCTGATTTTCAACATCAGACATCAAGAAGAGTGTTTCTATATTATTGTTTAATTTTCTATTCATACCAGCTAACTGAAATTCATATTCAAAATCAGATACCGCTCTTAACCCTCTTAAAATGATATTAGATTTATATTTTTTACATAAATCAGTGGTTAAGGAAGTGAATGATATAACTAAAATCTTTTTTTTATTTAATTTTAAATCTGAAAATAAAGCTTTTTTTACAATTTCAATTCTTTCATTTGCATTAAATAAATATTTCTTATTTTCACCATCAGAAACAGCTACAATAACTTTATCAAATAGTTTTAGAGATTTCTTTATTACATCGATATGACCAAAAGTTATTGGATCAAATGTACCTGGATATATAGCTACATTAGACATTAAATAAGATTATCTTCAATTTTTATTGCTGAGACAACTTTTTCATCACCAGTTAATTTAATAATTCTAACACCTTGAGTATTTCTACCAGCAGTTCTAATTTCTTTAACAGCAACTCTGATTACTCTTCCTTTATTGGTTGAGATCATCACTTCATCACCCTCATAAACAGGAAAAGAAGAAGATATGTTTCCATTTCTTGGTGAGTTAACTATTCCAATAATACCTTTACCACCTCTATTGGTAACCCGATAATCATAATGAGAAGTTTTTTTACCATAACCATTTTCAGTTATAGAAAGGATAAACACTTCAGAAGCTTTTATTTCAGCTTTATCATCTTTAGATTTTTTTCCATTCTTGTTAGTTTTGTCATTATTAATAACTGATAAAGAAACGATTTCATCATTTGGTGCAAGCTCAATACCTTTGATACCTTTTGAAGATCTGCCTTTAAATATTCTTAATTTTTTTGTTTCAAATCGGATACATTTACCAAGTTTTGTACTTAAAATCGCATCTTGATTATCTTTACAAATTTTTACTCCAACAATTTTATCGTTAGCGTCTAGCTTCATTGCAATTTTTCCTGAAGCATTAATAGAAGCAAAATCCTCTAAACTATTTTTTCTTACTTTGCCCTTAGCAGTCGCAAATATGATTTGATAATCGTTTAAATTTTCATCTCCTTCTGGAAAAGGCATAATAGAACTTATGGACTGATGATTTTTTAATGGAAGAATATTAAATAAAGATTTACCTTTTGATGAAGAAGATCCTTCTGGAATTTTCCATGCTTTAATCCTGTAAACTAATCCCTCAGTTGAAAAAAATAAAACAGATGTATGGGTATCAACTGATAAAGTTTGAACTACTGAGTCTTCATTTCTTGTAGTGATACCTGTTTTTCCTTTACCACCTCTTTTTTGAGTTTTAACACTGTCTATTGATCCACGTTTTATATAGCCTTGTAATGTTACAGTAATTAAAACTGATTGTTTTTGGATAGTTTCTTCAATATCGTAATTTAATACAGCATCAATAATCTTAGTTCTTCTTGGTACTGCAAACTTTTCTTTAATATTCTTCAATTCTTCACTTATTACTTTTAAAAGCTCTTTTTTTGAGGAAATTATTTTCTTATATTTTGTAATAAGTTCAGCAAGTTTTTTGATCTCAATTTCAATTTCATTAATCCCTAGTGCAGTTAGTTTTTGTAGTCTTAATTCTAGTATGGCAACTACTTGTGGTTCCGATAAACTATAATCACTTTTAGATTTTTTTCCTTCAACTAAAGAAATCATTTTTTGTGATTTATTAATTTTCCATTTTGTATTTAAAATTGATTTTTTTGCATCATCTGGTGTTTTTGAATTTCTGATTATCTTGATAACTTTATCTAAATTTTCCACTGAAACAGATAAACCAATTAATATGTGAGCTCTCTCTTCAGCTTTTTGTAAATCAAATTTTGTTTTTTTAATTACTACATCTTCTCTAAAAGTTAAAAAATTTTCTAAAAATTCTTTAAGATTACAAGTCTTAGGTTTACCATCGACAATTGCTAAAGTATTAAAACCAAACGAACTCTCAATTTGTGTATTTTTATATAATTGTCTTTTTATTGTTTCAGGTTCAACACCATTTCTTAAATCAATAGAAACTCTAATTCCTTCTCTATTAGATTCATCACGTATATCTTTAATACCTTCAATTTTTTTCTCTCTAACTAATTGTGCAATTCTCTCATTCAAAATTGATTTGTTAACTTGGTAAGGAATAGAATTTATTACTAATCTTTCTCTACCGTTCTTTTGAGTTTCGATTGAAATTTCTCCTCTAATCTTGAAAGAGCCTCTTCCCTTATTATAACCTTGCTTGATTATATCTTTACCAATGATTACACCACCTGTTGGAAAATCTGGTCCAGGAATGTGTTTCATTAAATCTTTAATCTTAATATCTTTATCTTCAATTAAAGCTAAAGTGCCGTCTATAATTTCACCTAAATTATGAGGTGGAATACTAGTTGCCATTCCAACCGCAATTCCTCCCGCACCATTTACAAGCAAATTTGGATATTGAGCAGGTAATACAGTTGGTTCTTTTTCAGTTTCATCGTAGTTGCTTTTAAAATCAACTGTCTTTTTTTCGATATCATCAATTAGATATTGAGATACTTTTGAAAGTCTTGTTTCGGTATATCTCATTGCTGCAGCAGGATCTCCATCGATTGATCCAAAATTACCCTGACCTTCAACTAGAGGTAAGCTCATTGAAAAATCCTGAACCATTCTAACTAAGGCATCATATACTGATTGGTCACCATGTGGATGATATTTACCAATCACATCCCCGACTATCCTTGCTGATTTTCTAAATTGTTTCGACCAGTCGTAGCCACCTTTATACATTGCATATAGTATTCTTCTATGTACAGGTTTAAGACCATCTCTAACATCTGGCAGAGCTCTACTGACAATTACGCTCATTGCATAAGATAAATATGATGAGCTCATCTCATCATGCATTGAAATGAGTTTTATATTTTTATCTTTTGTAACTTCAGTTTTTTCCATGGATATTAAAATGGAATTTCGTCATCCATATCGTTTGATACTTGAGAAGCGTCTTCCGGAGAATTAGATGGTGATTGATTGTTATCATATTGTATCCCACCACCTGAATTGCCACCACCTAACATTGTTAGTGATGAATTGTAACCTTGGATTACTATTTCAGTTGAATATTTATCTTGGCCAGATTGCTCATCTTTCCATTTTCTGGTTGTAAGCTGACCTTCAACATAAACTTGTGCGCCTTTTTTTAAATATTGTTGAACAACATTTACTAATCCATCGTTAAATACAACTATACGGTGCCACTCTGTTTTTTCTTTTTTTTCACCAGTATTTTTGTCTTTCCAGGATTGGCTGGTAGCAAGACTAAGTCTTGCAACACTTTTACCATTAACCATTTGCTTAATTTCTGGGTCTGCGCCTAATCGACCAATTAAAAGAACTTTATTTAAACTTCCAGCCATAATATTTTAAAAATTGATTGTTTATTAATTTAAATTTATACCACACTTTGCTCTGAATATTAATTTTATTAATCTATAGCAAGAAAATTTATGATCAAAAAGATAGTTATTAAGGGTGCTAAAGAGCATAATCTAAAAAATATTTCTCTTGAGATACCTAAAGATAAATTTGTTGTTATTACAGGTCTATCAGGATCAGGAAAATCCTCTTTAGCCTTTGACACAGTGTATGCTGAAGGACAACGAAGATATGTTGAAAGCTTATCAGCTTATGCAAGACAATTTTTGGATAAAATGAAAAAACCCAATGTTGATCTCATAGAAGGCTTAAGCCCTGCGATATCAATAGAGCAAAAAAATACATCAAAAAATCCAAGATCTACAGTTGCAACAGTAACAGAAATTTATGACTATATGAGAGTATTGTACGCAAGGGCAGGTATACCCTACTCTCCTTTTACTGGTAAACCGATTACTTCTCAAACAGTAACTCAAATTGTTGATAGGATTAAAGAATTACCTAAAAAAGCAACAATATATTTATATGCTCCCGTGGTTAGAGGTAGAAAAGGCGAATATAAAAAAGAAATTTTAAATTATAAAAAAAGAGGCTTTAGAAAAATAAAGATTGATGAAACCTTATATGACATTGAGAATGTTCCAGAGCTTAATAAAAAAGTAAAACATGATATTTCAATCTTAGTAGACAGAATTGTTTTAAACTCATCGCTTGGTAATAGATTGGCTGAAGGAATAGAGACGGCAGTTAATCTTGCAAATGGATTGATATTTGTTGAATATGAAGATGAAACTTTACCTAAAAAATTTAGAAAAATTGAAAAATTAATTTTCTCTACCAAATTTGCATGTCCAGAAAGTGGTTTTACTATTGAGGAAATTGAACCAAGATTATTTTCATTTAATAGTCCTTTTGGAGCTTGTGAAGAGTGTGAGGGTATAGGAGTTAAATTAAATGTAGATCCAAACTTAGTAATACCAAACGAAAAGAAAAGTATTGCAGATGGTGCAATTGAACCTTGGGCTAAGACTACAACTTTATACTATGCTCAAACTTTAGCATCTCTCGCCAAACACTATGATTTTTCTCTTGAAGAAAAATGGAATAAGTTATCAAAAAAAATTAAAGATGTAATTCTTTATGGATCAGATGATGAAGAAATTAAATTTTCATATGATGATGGATATGAAAAGTATTCACACAAAAAAACATTTGAAGGAGTAATTAATAATTTAGAAAGAAGATATTTAGAAACTGATAGTGATTGGAAAAGAGAAGAAATTGCACAATATCAATCAGATACTAAATGTGAACGATGTAATGGTTATAGACTGAAAGATGAAGCTTTATGTGTAAAAATAGACGGACTTCATATTAGTGAAGTTACTCAAAAATCAATTTTAGATGCAGCTGAATGGTTTAAAAATTTAAATAATAAATTAGATAAAAGACAAATTAAAATTGCAGAACATATTTTAAAAGAAATTAATGAAAGATTAACATTTCTATTAAATGTTGGATTGGATTATCTAACTCTTTCAAGAGAGTCAGGGACATTGTCAGGTGGTGAGGCTCAAAGAATTCGATTGGCTTCACAAATAGGTTCAGGTTTAACTGGTGTCTTATATGTTCTTGACGAACCTTCAATTGGGCTACATCAGAAAGATAATGTAAAATTAATCAGTGCACTGAAAAGATTAAGAGATTTAGGCAATACCGTTATTGTGGTTGAACATGATACTGAAACTATGGAAAATGCAGATCATATTATTGACCTTGGTCCTGAAGCTGGAAGTAAAGGTGGTGAAGTTGTTGCTCAAGGTACATTTCAAGAAATTTGCAATAACAAAGACAGCATTACAGGCAAATACTTATCAAATAAATTAAAGATCAATGTACCAACAAAAAGAAGATTAGCAAAAAATGGTAGATTTTTAGAAATCACAGGAGCAACCGGTAACAACTTAGATAATGTGAATTTAAAAATACCTCTAGGAAGTTTAACTTGTGTTACTGGAGTTTCGGGATCAGGTAAATCTACGCTAGTTTTACAAACGTTATATAACGCCTTAAATTTAACTTTAAATAATAACAAATCACGTAAAATTCCAAAACCATTTAAAGGATTTAAAGGAACAGAATTAGTTGATAAAATAATAGATATAGACCAATCCCCAATTGGAAGAACTCCAAGATCAAATCCAGCAACATACACAGGAGCTTTTGGTCCTATTAGAGACTGGTTTACTGCTTTACCTGAGTCTAAAACCAGGGGTTATAAACCTGGTCGTTTTTCATTTAACGTTAAGGGAGGACGATGTGAGGCTTGCGAAGGTGATGGTGTTATAACTTATGAAATGCATTTTTTACCTGATGTCTATATTCAATGTGATGAGTGTAAAGGAACAAGATATAATAGAGAAACATTAGAGATAAAGTTTAAAGACAAAAGTATTGCAGATGTTTTAAATATGACTGTAGATGAAGGGTGTGAATATTTTGAAAACATATCCAATATAAAATCAAAATTACTGACACTAAAAAAAGTAGGACTTGGTTATATAAAAATAGGACAGCAAGCTACAACTCTCTCAGGTGGAGAAGCTCAAAGAATTAAGTTAGCAAAAGAATTGTCCAAAAGATCAACTGGACGAACAATGTATATATTAGATGAACCTACAACTGGTCTTCACCAGCACGATATAAAAAAACTTCTAGAAATTCTTCATACATTTGTTGCTTTAGGTAATACTGTTGTTGTGATTGAGCATAATCTAGATGTTATAAAAACAGCTGATTATATTGTTGATATGGGCCCTGAAGGTGGTGTTAAAGGTGGAAAAATTATTGCAGAGGGAAAACCAGAAGAAATTTGTAAAATTAAAAATAGTTATACAGGTCAGTTCTTAAAGCCACTTTTAAATTGATTTAAAATTCACTAAAATTGATGTATAAAAGTTAAGAATCATGAGCAATCTACTTTCTTCTTTATCTAAAACAGTCCACGCCTCAGTAATATTAGCAATAGTATTATTTTTGGGTTTGTTTTACCAAAATGATGGTTTTGCTTTTGATGTAACTTTTTATAGTTGGCTTGCAAGATACACACATGTTGTTGTTGGTATTATGTGGATTGGATTACTTTGGTATTTTAATTTTGTACAGATACCTAACATGGCAAAAATTCCAGACGAACAAAAACCTGCGATAGGAAAAGTTATTGCACCAGCTGCTTTATTTTATTTTAGATGGGGAGCTGCATTTACTGTTTTATCTGGTCTAATTTTAGCTCATTTAAATGGTTATCTACATGATGCAATGACATTAAGCATTGGATCTGGAATACCTAAACATACAGCAATTGGTATTGGAATGTGGCTGGCAATAATTATGGCAATCAATGTATGGTTTGTAATATGGCCAAATCAAAAAAGAGCCTTAGGGATTGTTGAGTGTGATGCAGATCTAAAAGCTAAATCAGCAAAAACTGCAATGTTGTTTTCAAGAACTAATACACTTTTATCTCTACCAATGTTGTTAACAATGGTTGCAGCTCAAAACCTTTATTAATTTTTCTCTTCTTCTTTTAAAATAGTTTTTTGGGATACATTCAGTCGAACAAGAACTGTGTTTGCGATATATATTGAAGAATAAGTTCCAAAAATTACACCAAATATCATTGCTAAAGAAAATCCTTTAAGTATTTCACCACCAAAAAAGAATATAGAAAATAAAGCTAAAAGCGTTGTTATAGATGTAATTAGTGTTCTTGATAATGTTTCATTAATTGAAATATTTGTTAATTCAAAAATCTTAATATCAGAATATTTTCTTAGATTTTCCCTTACTCTATCAAAAATAACAACAGTATCATTCATTGAATAACCTACAATTGTTAAAATTGCTGCAATAATTGACAGATTAATTTCTAAACTTAATAATGAAAATAAACCCAATGTGATTATTACATCATGAAATAATGCAATAATTGCTCCCAAACTAAACTGCCACTCAAATCTAATCCATATGTAAATTAACATTAAGGCTAAAGAAACACTTATTGCGATAACTCCTGATTTTAATAACTCAGCACTTACTTTAGGACCTACGTTTTCTACTCTTCTAAAATCAAAATTATTCCCAAAAGATTTATCTAAATTAGATCTTATTTCTTCAATAATATTTTTACTATCATTTTTGTTTTCAAATTTTATTAAATAATCTTGATCGTTACCAAATTTTTTAACGGATACATCACCAAGATCCATCTGATTTAAGTTATCTCTTAAATTAGATACGTTTATATTATTATCAGATGATCTAAGCTCAATTAAAGTTCCACCTTTAAAATCAATACCATAATTTAAACCTTTAAATGTAAGCAGTATTAGTGAAAGAATTACCAATATGAGAGATATTATATTGAAGTGAGTATAAAATTTATTAAATTTTATCATTATATTAAAGCCTCTTTGTCCTTATTTTTTGAAACATAAATAGCCGTCAACAATCTTGCTATAAAATAAACAGAAAATAATGTCGTAAATATCCCCACACCCAAAGTAACGGAAAAACCTTTAATAGGTCCTGAACCCATAAAAAATAAAATAATAGCTGCTAATAAAGTTGTAATATTTGCATCTAAAATTGCTGTTCTTGATTTTGTGTATCCACTATCAAAAGCAATAATATTGTTCTTTTCATTTTTAAGTTCCTCTTTTATTCGTTCAAATATCAAAACATTAGCATCTACTGCCATACCAACTGTTAATATTATCCCTGCAATACCAGGCAAAGTCAAAGTTGCTTCAAACAATGTAAGAACACCAAGAAGAATTATAAGATTAACAATTAAGGTAAAGTTAGTTATGAAACCAAATACTTTGTATTTAAAGAACATATAAATAATTACTAATAAAAAACCGATTAAAAGAGCAATCATTCCCGCATTTATAGAATCTTGACCTAAATCCGGACCAACAGTTCTTTCTTCAATAATGTTTAATGGAGCTGGTAACGCTCCAGATCTCAATAATAATGCTAGATCTGTAGCAGATTGGAAAGTAAACCCACCACTGATTTGCCCATTACCACCTGCAATAGTGTCTCTAATAACAGGTGCACTAATAATTTTACCATCTAAAACTATTGCTAATTGTCTTCCAATATTAGATGAGGTCGCTTTACCAAATCTCTTTGCCCCCACTCTATCTAAAGTAAATGAAACAACTGTCTCATTAGTTTGGTTGTTCATTCTTGGTTGTGCATCAAGTAGATTTTCACCACTTAAAATAATTCTTTTACTAACAAAGTCCTCACTTGAACCATCTTCATATTCAAGTTTTTCAACACCAAATGAGTCTTGATTATCATTTGAAACAAATCTGAAAGTTAAGTTAGCAGTTTTGCCTAATAAAGATTTTATTCTCATTGGGTCATCTAACCCTGGAAGTTCTACTAAAACACGGTCATTACCTCTTTTTAGAATATTTGGTTCGTTTGTACCAATTTCATCAATTCTTCTTCTTACAATCTCTAAAGCTTGATCTTGTGAAGATGTTTTAAGTTCTACAAGGCCTTGATTTGAAAAACTAACTTCAAACACACCTCCTACTTCTTCTAAATTAAATTGATGAGACTTAAATACAGGATAATAAGGGTTAATATCACTATTTTGACTTTTAAATTCATCTATTACTTGCTGTTTAAAATTATCTTCAACAGAAAAACTTAGCTTGTCATTAGTCAAATTTAAATTTGATATTCTAATATTTTTTTCCTTAAAAAATGATCTTATTAAAGTGGAAGTATTCTGAAGTTTTTGTTCAATAACAGGTGCGTTATCTATTTCTAGTAAAAGGTATGAACCACCTTGTAAATCTAGACCTAAATTAATTTTTTTATCAATAAATCTACTGTCTTGATGCAGTAAATTATTGGAAGCAACAAAAATAAAAAATAAACAAAATATAGAAACGAATATTATTCTTAACTTAGAAAAATATAACATCCCTTAAACTAATAATTAAGATTATTTCTTTACTTCAACGTTATTTAGTAAACCTTGAATTCCAGTTGCTTTAACAATTTCAACTTTGACATTTTCAGCAATTTCTACTTCAACTTTGTCATTATCAATTATTCTTTCAACTGTTCCAGTTATACCACCTGATGTAATTACTTTATCACCTCTTTTTAATCCTTCGACCATTGTCTTGTGCTCTTTAACCTTTTTTTGCTGAGGTCTGATTAGAAAAAAATAAAAAATAACAAAAATTAAAATTAATGGGATAAACTGACCTATTCCTGAACCTTCCATAAAACTCCTTTATTTATGCAGATTATTTATACTACTTGAGATAGTAAAACAACTTTAATTAGATGAAATTTTTTCTAAATTATTCATGTATGGTCTTAATTTTTCAGGAATAACTATTGAGCCATCACTTTGTTGGTAATTTTCCATAACAGCAATTAAAGTTCTTCCAACGGCTAATCCACTACCATTTAAGGTACCAACATGAAGAGTTTCTTTGTTATTATTTTTATACCTAGTTTTCATTCTAGTAGCTTGAAACGATGAACAAGACGAACATGATGATATTTCTCTATATTTATTTTCTGATGGTAACCAAACTTCAATATCATAAGTTTTTTCTGCACTAAAACCCATATCACCACTACATAAAATCATTTTTCTATAAGGCAACCCAAGATCATCTAAAATTCCTGTAGCACAATTAGTCATTCTTTCTAGCTCATCTAAACATTTGTCGATTTCAACAATACTAACTAATTCAACTTTATAAAACTGATGTTGTCTAATCATTCCTTTAGTATCTTTTCCATAACTACCAGCTTCTTTTCTAAAACAAGGAGTTGATGCAACAAATCTCATAGGTAATTGCTTCAAATCAACAATTTTATCTTTTACAATATTAGTTAAAATCACTTCTGCAGTTGGTATTAAAAATTTACGATCAGTATTTTCATCAAATTTAATTTCAAATTGATCATTTTCAAATTTAGGTAATTGACCGGTGCCATACATCGTATTTTCTGATGCTATAAGTGGAGGTGAAATTTCTTTATAACCATTGGTTAGAACATGTTTGTCTAACATAAAATTTGATAAGGCTCTTTCTAACAACGCTAATTTATCTTTAACAAATACAAATCTTGATCCAGTAGTTTTTGTGGCAAGATCAAAATCAAGCATATTGAGTTTTTCACCTAGTTCATAATGTGTCTTTGGTTTAAAATCAAAACTTGGAATATTTCCAGACTTGGAAATTTCAACGTTGTCATTTTCGTTGTCACCTATTGGAACATCTTTATGAGGTATATTTGGAATGTTAGATAAGATTTTATCTAATTCTGATTTGATTTGTTTTTGCTCATTTGTAATAGTTTCAAGTTCTTTTGATATTTCTTTTGATCTTTTAAATAAACTTTCATCTTTAGATTTAGAAATATCCTTTTTTTCACTCTCAAGAGCCTCTTTTTTTTGAATATATTTTCTATTCGTTTCGTCTAATTCTTTAATTTTATCAATATCGACATCAATATTTCGACTCTTTAATTGATTTTTAAAGTAATCAAAATCAGTTCGTATTTCTTTAATATTATGCATCTTCGTTTTCTAAATCTTTACGCTCAATAAATTTTACCGAAAAAATAGATAATTCATATAAGATTAATAACGGTACAGCTAAACCTATCTGTGTAATTGGATCTGGTGGTGTTAACAAAGCAGCAGCTGCAAAAATTAATACTACAACATATTTTCTTCTGGTTTTTAAAAAATGAGAATCAACAATTCCAACTCTTGCTAGTAAGCTTAAAACAACAGGTAGCTGAAAGCTTATTCCAAATGCAAAAATTAATTTCATAACTAAAGATAAATATTCGTTTACTTTTGCCTCTAGTTGTATGGGTAAATTTGTTGATAGTCCTGAACTTTCAAAAGATAAAAAGAACTTAATCGCAAGAGGCATTATTAAATAATAAACGAGCATTCCTCCTAAGAAAAATAAAATTGGAGTTAAAATTAAATATGGAAGAATTGCTATTTTTTCATGTTTATACAAACCTGGTGCAATAAATTTCCAAATTTGCATGAGTATAAATGGACATGTTACAAAAAAAGCCGCAAAGAAAGACACTTTTAAATAAGTTAAAAAGGTTTCTTGTAAAGCAGTAAATATTAATCGTCTTTCAATACCATCATCTCTAACTGCTTTTGCATAAGGCTCAACTAAAAAACCATAAAGATGTTCAGCGAATACATAACATCCAATAAAAAAGATTATTAAAAAAACGAAACTAAAAATCAGTCTTTTTCTAAGTTCCGCTAAGTGACTTACAAAGCCACCTTCTTGATCTTCGTTATGCATCTTGGCTTTCTTCTTTCTTATCCTTTTCCTTGAACTCTTTTTTTTGAATGCTGTTGTCCTCTATATCAATATTAGAAACTTCATTTTGAATATTATTTATATATTTTTTGGTTGTACCAATCCAAGAACCCACTTTTTTTAACATGATAGGAAAATCTTTTGGACCCAAAACAATTATAGCTATTGCCACAATTATTAAAATCTCAAACCAACCAATAGTAGGCATGTGATTTAATCTTTATTTTTAGTGTCTTGATTATTTTCGGAAATGTTTTTAGGTTCTGTGTCATCTGTAACATCAGATGCCATACCTTTTTTAAAGCTTTTAATACCTTTAGCAACATCACCCATTAAACTTGAAATTTTGCCTCTTCCAAAAAGCAAAACTACTAAGATAACAACAATTGCTATTTGCCAAATTCCTATGCTCATAGATGAGTTATAACCTGTTTAGAAATTTTTTAAAAGTGACTTTTTACTTATTATCATCTTCATTTAAAGTGCTGCTTAACATTTCATCAATATTTGAATAAATATCCTCTTTTTTTTCATCTTGTTTCTCTTTGTAGAATTTACCAGTACCAAATATCGCATTATCAACACTAGAAGTATCAATAAGTCCTGCTGCACCCAATTCATCAACGGTTGGCAAATCAGACAATTTTTGAAGATTAAAATGGCTCAAAAAATCTTCTGTTGTTACATATTGAATTGGCTTTCCAGGAACGTCTTTCCGGCCGCCTGGCTTAACCCAATTTAATTCCATTAAAATTTCTAGTGTATTTGTTCCAAACGCAACACCTCTAATCTCCTCTATTTCTGCTCTCGTAACTGGTTGATGATAAACAATTATTGCAAGGGTCTCAACAGCTGCTCTAGATAGCTTTTTTTCTACCGTTTTTTCTTGAGTCATCAAATTAGATAAATTTGGGGATGTTCTAAAAGACCATTTTTTTGAAATACAAACTAAATTTATTCCTCGGTTAGAATATTCTAATTGAAGTTTTTCTAGTGATTTTTCAATATTAACTTTTTTGGATAACTTACTTTCTATAGTTTCAACATCTAACGGTTCAGCTGCAGCAAAAATAATAGCTTCTATTTCCTTTTCAATTGGTGATATTTTTGTAGGAAAATTAACTACATTATCTTTTTTTTCTAAATTTTTTTTATTCATTAATTTTCTTTAATATAAATATTATCAAATAATTTATCTTGTTTTATTTTAAGGTTCCCCTCTTTGACTAATTCTAAAGATCCAGCAAAAATTCCTGCTTTTCCTGTTTTTTTAATTTTTTTTCCTGTCCTAAAACTATTAGGAATTAAATCTTCTAGATTTTTCCAATCAACTAGCTTTCCAAAAAAATCTTTGATGGTTTTAATACCATCTTCAGTAGTGAATACAGGTAATTTTGGTATATTCATTCTTTGAAAATCTTTTGTCATTATTATAGAAGAATATGTTTTTAAAAGTTCAAATAAATTTAATTTATATTCAGCACTGTAAATAGATCTTATATTACCCTTCATCCCTCTAGTTCTTATTTCGCGTCCAAGTCTTTTTCTTTTTAACATTTGTTCAGACAACAAACGTATTAACTCAAGTTTTTTTAATTGAAGTTTTAATTTTTCAGCAACTTCTTGAACTTTAAATTCCTCTTCAGGTGTTCCTGGCAGTAGTAATTTAGATTTTAGGTAAGCTAACCAAGTAGCCATTAATAAGTATTCTGATGCCACTTCTAAATTAAGATCTTTTTTATTTGAAATATAATTATGAAATTGGTCAGCTAATTTAGTTATTGAAATCTCTTCAAGATTAACTTTTTGGGCTTTTGCTAAATCTAAAAGTACGTCTAAAGGTCCGTTATAATTTTCTACATCTACTTCAAATAATGGATTATCAGATTCGATCATTAGTGAACTTTAACTCAAATTCTTATAAAATTCTGATGTTTTTTTGATTATAAACGAGTTCACTTTAGGAGAATTTTCAGCAACAATAGACATTTCTTTCAAATTCCCATTACAATGTAATGCAATATTACAACCAGCCTTGAATGCTCTTTTGGTGTTTTCCTCAAGTGAATACTTTAAACTTTTCATTGATAAATCATCTGAGATAAGCAAATTTTTAAATTTGATTTGATTTCTTATAATATTAATTAATTTTTTAGAATGCGTGACAGTATTTTCTGGGTCAATTTTTTTGAATATTACATGTGCTGTCATTGCAAAAAGTGTTTTTTTCAAACCAAAAGCTCTAAAATCATTCTTCTTAAGATAACCCAGACTTTTATTTACAATCGGTGTAAAATAATGGCTATCTGCTTTAGCTAATCCGTGACCAGGAATATGCTTAATAACTGTTCCAATTGAGTTTTTAGAAAAATATTTGATACATAAATCACCAATTTCAGAGACTATTTTTGGATTTCTTGAAAATGATCTATCACCAATAATATTTGAGCTACCCTTGTATCTTAAATCAAGAACTGGCAATGTATTAATATTAATGCCTAAGTGCTTTAAAAGAAAACTTATTTTATCAATAAATAATTGGTAAGTAATACAAAACTCTTTTTTATTTTTAATAAAAGCTTTGCCAAAATATTCAGATGTAAAATTATCTAAAGAAATTATCTTATTCAATCTATTAACACGGCCACCCTCTTGATCAATCATAATTGGATAATTATCATCTTTAAATATCTTCTTGATATGTGATGTTAGTTTTTTAATTTGATTAATATTATCTAAATTTCTTGAAAATAAGATTACACCCCATGGATTATGTTGTTTTAGAAAGTGGATTTCTTGATTAGTAAGTTTTTTACCCTTTATACCAGTTATAAAAGATTTTCGATTAATCATTTTTATCTAGCAATTCCCAAAAATAATATTTTTTCTTTTTTTGAGTTTGGGTATTTTTTACATATTCAATTATGTTTTGAGTATCGTCTTCTAAAATTGGTAACTCTTGTGAATACGTTTCAATTTTTTCATTTATACTTGCAAGTGAACGATAAGATTTTTTTTTATATGAATCAGAGAAATAATATTTTGCCGTAAAAAAAATAAATAAAGTAATTATCAATAAAAAAATTAAATATTTAACCTCTTTTAACATTACATTTTTTCAGGTGTTTCAACGCCAATTATATTCATGCCTGATCGAATGACATTGGAAATAGCTTTTAAAAATACTAGTTTATCATCTGATATTTTTTTGTCTTCGCTGATAAATCTTTTTTCTGGCTTATCTTTTCCTAAATTCCAATATGAGTGAAACAGTGAGGCAAGTTCATATAAATATACAGGTATTCTGTGTGGCTCTAATTTTTTTGATGCAGCATCAATACATTTTGGCCATTCAGATATTTTCTTAAAAATCTTAATTTCATCAGGCGTGTATTCAAAATCTGATAGTGATATTTTTAAATTAACATTTAGATCAATATTTATATGGCGATACACTGAAGAAATTCTAGCGTAACAATATTGAACATAGTAAAGTGGATTTTCTTTTGATTTCTCTTTAACGTTATCAAAATCAAAATCCAATTCGACATCACTACTTCTATTAAGCATTATAAATCTAGTGGCATCTTTGCCAACTTCAGAAATTAAGTCATCAACTGTAATATAATCTCCCTTTCGTTTTGACATTTTAAAGGGCTGGTTATCTTTAATTAGTTTAACTAACTGACTTACCTTACAAATTAGTTTGTTTTTTGAATTGGATAATGCATCCACAGAGGATGTTATTCGTTTTATATATCCGGCGTGATCAGCACCTAAAATATTAATAAGATAATCATATTTACGATCTAGTTTATTTTTGTGATAGGCAACATCACTAGCGAAATATGTCCATGATCCATCTGATTTTTGTAAAGCTCTATCCTTATCATCACCAAAATCTGTAGATTTAAATAAAAGTTGTTCTCGCTCAATCCAATTTTGATCATTTTCACCCTTAGGAGCTTTAATTTTACCTTTATAGACATGATTATATTCAGTTAAATAATCTATTACCTTTTCAACTTCTTTTGCTTCAACAAGGGATTTTTCACTTACAAAATTATCATGCTCTATTCCTAAGCTTTTTAAATTTTTTTTAATAAGATTTAGTGCCTCTGTTATAGATAATTTGGTTAATTCTATTGAAATCTTATCGTAATTTTCAAAATCGAGTTCATTATTTGCACTGATAATATTATTTGCAAAATCAACAAGATAATCTCCTGGATATAAATCTTCATTATCAATTGGAAATGGTTCATTAAATTTGATCTCTCTTATTCTTGCATAAACAGATTTGGTAAAATTGATTATTTGATTACCATAATCATTTACATAATATTCTTTTGTAACAATGTGCTTATTAAAAGATAATAGATTTGAGATGACATCACCTAATATAGCACCTCTACAGTGACCGACATGTAGAGGACCTGTTGGATTAGCTGATACAAATTCAACTAAATATTTATTTTTATCTTCTTTTTCATTTACACCGAACGTGTCTGGTATCTTAATTATATTATTTATAAAGTTTGTCCAAAAAGATGGTTTTAACTTTATGTTGATAAATCCAGGTTTAGCAATTGAAACATTATCTATATATTCATCCAGAGATTTTATCTTTTTAGATAAATTTTCAGCTAGATCAAAAGGCGGTTTATTATTTATTTTGGAAAGAACCATTGCAACATTTGTTGATATATCACAATCAAATTTTTCAGGCGGGATTTCTGCATTAATTCCATCTAGAGATGAAGGCAAAATAATTTGACCTTCTTTATTAAGATCATTTAATAGAAGTTTAATTTTTTCTAGGTAATAATCAAAAATATTCATTTATTACTATTGTAAAGATTAATTGCATAACGATCAGTCATACCAGAAATAAAATCTGAAACTGTTCTGTATTTATTGTGTTTCAAATCTTGTTTCTCGATAAACTTTGAAGGTTTTCTAATTATCATATTAAATAATCGATTTATTATTTTTTTACCTTCATTATTCTTTTTTAATACTTCTTTATTATTATACATTTTAGTCCTAAGAAACGATCTTATCTCATTTTCTGATGATTTTATATTTTCAGAAAAATCTACTATTAATTTTTTTGAAAATCTCAAATTTTTATAATTTTTAATATTTAATTTAGTTAAATTATTTTTTGTATTTGTAATTAAATCCTTAATCATTAAATCAATAGAGTCTCTTATAATTTGATGAATTGCTATTTTATAATTTCTTTTATTAATTTTTTTTTTATATTTATTGTAAATATTTCTAAAAAAATCTATCTCAACTAATTCTTCTAATTTAAACAAATTAGCTTTGATACCATCTTGTATATCGTGATTATTATACGCAATATCATCTGAAATAGCGGCTATTTGAGCTTCTAAAGATGGATAGGTTTTAAAATTAATCTTGTTTTTAAATTTGTTTTTACCAATTAAAGTATTAACTAGTTTTAGATCCTCAACAGGTCCGTTATGCTTAAGTAGTCCCTCCAGAGTTTCAATTGTTAAATTAAGTCCTTTAAATTTTAGATATTTATTCTCTAAAAACATCACAATTCTTAATGTCTGTAAATTATGATCAAAACCACCATATGATGACATGCAATCGTTTAATGCATCTTCACCCGCGTGTCCGAAGGGAGTGTGGCCAAGATCATGAGCTAAACTTAAGGTTTCTGATAAATCATCATTTAAACCTAGGTAACTTGAAATTGATCTCGCTATTTGAGCAACCTCAATTGAATGTGTTATACGTGTTCTGTAATGATCACCCTCAGTATTAACAAAAACCTGTGTTTTATGTTTTAATCTTCTAAATGATGCGCTGTGGATTATTCTATCTCTATCTCTTTGAAATGGAGTACGATATTTAGACAGTGGTTCTGGTACTAATCGACCACTACTGGTGAACATTCCAAGTTTAGAGTTATTATTCATCCTTTAAATTCAAAAATTAAACATTATATTACTAATATCAGTGTTGAATAATGATTAAAGAAATTAAATTTACCGATAAAGCCTTAAAACAAATCAATAGTTTACTAAGTAAAAAAGATGAAGGCTCTTTTTTTAGAATCGCTATTAAAGGTGGTGGTTGTTCAGGATTTCAATATGAATTTTCCTTTGAAAAAAATAAAAATGATGATGACTTAAGTTTTGAAAATATTTTAATCGATCAAACATCTGCAGATTTGTTGAAAGGTTCAGAAGTCGACTATGTCTCAGAGCTAATTGGCGAATCTTTTAAGATCACTAACCCACAAACCAAATCCTCATGTGGTTGTGGTGTATCGTTTTCACTTTAATGATCATTTCATCTTGGAATGTTAACTCTGTTAGGGCTCGTATTGAAAATATCAAAAGCTATCTCTTAAAATATAAACCAGACATCGTAATGATGCAGGAGATCAAAACTGAGGATATAAATTTCCCTTATGATGAATTTTCATCTATGGATTATGAAAGCCATGTTTTTGGTCAAAAAAGCTATAATGGTGTAGCGATAATTTCAAAACATAAGTTAAAAAACATAAGAACAGATTTAATTAAAGATAAATTAAAGCAATCAAGAATTATCTCAGCAGAAGTTGAATTCAAAAAGAAAGTAATTCAATTAATTAATATCTATACTCCAAATGGAAATCCCGTAGATACAGAAAAATATGATTATAAAAAAAACTGGCTTGATAGTTTAATTAAACAATTAAAAAATTTATCAAAAAAAAATGAAAATATTATTCTTGCGGGTGATTTCAATATAATACCTTCAGCTGAGGATGTTTATAATGTTAAGAGTTTTGAGGATGATGCTCTTTATCGATTAGAGATAAGAAAAAAGTTACGGGAAATGATTAATTTAGGCTTCAGTGATGTTTATAGACACTTTAATGAGGATAAAGAGGGTTATACATTTTGGGATTATATGAGGGGTGCTTGGCAAAAAAATAATGGAATGCGTATTGATCATTTTTTAGCTTCAAACTCAATTTTAGATAATATTAAAAGTGTGAATATCAATAAAGACCCAAGAGGAAGAGAAAAACCTTCTGATCACACTCCAATTGAGATTAAACTAGCTTAAAGACTTTATTTTATTTACCAGATCTTCGTTGATATTTCTTGGTCCTGTATCTTGTCTATTTTTGTGTCTTCTCTCACCAGGCAATCTAACATCACCCATAGACTTCATCTTTTCAAAAAATTCTTCGGCATGTTTTTGCCATTCAGTTCCTGATGTTTTATTTGGACAAATTGCTAGTATGAACTCACCTCCACTTGGTGGTCCACCATCATTATTATCTTTTGCAGCTGTCTCATAACTAAAATTATCTCCAACTAAGGCACCAGCTAACAATTCAACCATCATAGCTATAGCAGAACCTTTATACCCACCAAATGGTAACAATACACCGCCATCAGCGATTTCTCCTGGATCAGTGGTTTCTTTACCTTCTTTTGTTAGTCCAGTTCCTAAAGGAACTTTATGCCCTTCTCGTTTTGCAACTTGAACCTCACCCATTGCCATAGATGCAGTTGCCATATCGTATACAACTGGAGTTTTTCCAGGTCTAGGCCAAGCAAATGAAATTGGGTTTGTACCAAATAAAGCTTTACTAGCACCGGCAGGAGCCACAGCAGGTTTGTAAGAAGTGCAAGCAAAAGCAACTAATCCATCTTCTGCTAATTTTTCTGTTTCAGGCCACATAGCAGCCATATGGTGAGAATTGTTAATTGCTAAAACAGCTACACCATTTTCTTTGGCAGCTTTTGATAATTCTGGAAGACCTTTTGATAAGACTACTGGTGCAAGACAATTATTTCCTAAAACTTTAATAACAGATGGAGAGATTTTTTTAACTTCTGGTTTACCCTTACCATTTATTTTTCCGCTTTTTAAACCAGAAACATAAGCGGGTAATCTAAATAAACCATGAGATACAGATCCATCTCTTTCTGCATTTCTAATTAAATCTGCTAAAATTGATGCTGTCTCATCATCACAACCATTAGCTACTAAGGTCTTTTTAGCCAAATCATAAATCTCGTCTAAAGTTAAAGGAACATTAGCCATGTAACTATTAGATATTATTTATGTTTGCTTTTCAAATCTTTTTTTAAATCTTCGTGATCCCCTACTACTGTATGATATTTGCTTTTAGTGACATATTTTTCTAAGAATGGAACTGCAATCAAAGGTAAAAAGCCACCCAAAACAATTCCTATTGCTGCACTTTTTAAACTTGGATCAGCTAATGCAGCTATAAAATCTGCTATGATGTGTGCAAATACTATTCCAACAATTCCAGCAATAGCACCATTTGATACTATTTTTAAAAATCGATTGATACTCCAGCCAGAATAAAAACCAATTAATGGAATTAAGGTATGAATAAATCCAAATACAAATCCTCGATAAATATCATTACCTTCAATTATATCTTCTATGAAATGTAAAAATTCAGGTAATTCATGAGAGTGTCCTTCGGCAGCTTTAACAAAAGTTAGACTTAAAATATAAATGCTAAAAGTTAAAAAACTTATTTTTTTCATTAGTTACATCCCTTGCATGTTGTGATTATTTGCATAGAAAAATCATTTAAGTCGTAATTTTTAAGTGATTTCTTTTTAAGTATTTCGGTAAATAGATTTGATTTTAATTCTTCAGTATCACCACATTTTTTACAAATTGCTAAAGCAGTATTGTGGTCATCATCATGATCGTGATTGCAAAGAACAAATGTTTTATTGATAGAATTTTTGTGAATTCTTTCTTCTTCAATCAGTTTATCAAGTGCTCGATAAACCGTCATAGGTTGTGTCTTTTTAATTTTCTGCAACTTATCTAAAATCTCATAAGCAGTAAGGTTTTTTGACGATTTTTTAATAATATTAAAAACTATCTCTGTATTTGACATGTTATGTTATAACATAACATATTTATTAATCAAGTAAAAATATAATATTAATTTCACACACAAAATAAAAAGATTAGGATAAATAATGAATATGTTTATTAAAAAATATCTTAAATGGATAAGTACAGCTTTAGTATTAATTGGAATATTGCTTACAAATTTAAACTACTACCCTATTAACATTTATTTTCATGGGTTAGGAGTTGTTGGTTGGACGATTGCAGGATTTCTATCAAAAGATAAGGCGATACTAACTAATTTTGGTTTACAGATACCTTTGTTTTTAATTGGAATTTATAAAGTTATATTTTAGCTTAAATTAAAGAGTAGCCTGAAGCTCGAACTGTCCTAATGAATTCTTTTTTATTATCAATATTAATTGATTGTCTAAGTCTTCTAATATGAACATCTATAGTTCTGCTTTCTACATTGATGTTGTTTGGCCAAACATTTTCTAAAATTTGGTCTCTACTATAAACTCTTTTTGGGTTCATTAAAAAAAACTCTAATAATCTAAATTCTGTAGGACCTAACTTAATCTCCAAATTATCTCTAAAAACTCTTTTTTCAACTCTATCTAAAGATAAATCTTCAAACTCAATACTATCAGAAACAATTTCAGGATTGGATCTTCTAAGAACAGCTTTAATTCTAGCTAATAATTCCTTGAAACTGAATGGTTTAGTTAAATAATCATCAACTCCACTTTCTAGTCCTTTTATCTTATCTTCATCTTCACCTTTTGCGGTTAACATTATTATAGGTAAAGTTTTAAATTTGTTATCTTTTCTAATATGTTTGCAAATTTCTATGCCAGACAAATCTGGAAGCATCCAATCTAATAAAAGTAAATTTGGTTCAAATTTCTTTAACTGTTTTAAACCCTCATTGCCATTTTCTGATGATGAAACGATAAAACCTTCTTTTTCAAGATTATGTTGAACGAGTTTAATTATTGAAGTCTCGTCTTCAATAATAAAAATTTTACCATTCATTTATTCTTGGATAACTCTACCTTTAGGTCTATTACCTTTTAAATATTCACCTTTTACTAAATAACAAACATTTTCAGCAATATTAGTAATGTGGTCTCCAGCTCTTTCTAAATTTTTAGTAGCAAAAATTAAATGAGTAGAAAAATCTAAATTCTTTTTATCTTTTGATAAAAAATCAATTACACTTTCCATTGCAATATAAGTCAGGTTGTCAACTTGTTCATCTTTTTCCCAAACTTCTTTAGCTTTATCAAAATCTTTGTTTACAAAACTGTCTAAAACTTCTTTTAATTGTTTTATAACTAAATCTCCTAATCTTTTTAAGTTACCCAATAATTCATCAGGTAAATCTTGTGGTAATGGTTTAATTTTTTTTGCATTACTTTTTGATAAATCACCAATTCTCTCTAGATCTTGAGAAATTTTTAATGAACTAATTGTTTCTCTTAAATCGATTGCCATCGGAGCTCTTTTTACAAGTAGGGTCATAATTTGAGTATCAATCTTTGATCTAAATTTATTTATTTCATCATCACTCTTTATAATTTTATCAATAGAGTCTTTATCAACTTTAATAATAGCATCCATCGAGTCTGCCATTTGAGATTCGGTTAAACTCCCCATTTTAATAACAGAGTCGATTAATTGTCTTAATTCATCTTCGTATGATTTTACTGTATGTTCACTCATATTTTATCCAAATCTACCTGTAATATAGTCTTGTGTCATTTTATTGTCAGGATTTTTGAAAATTTTTTCAGTTTCTCCTACTTCTATTAGTTTTCCTAAATGAAAAAAGCCTGTTTTCTGTGAAACCCTGACTGCTTGGGCCATTGAGTGAGTAACAATAACAATTGTGTAAGCTGTTTTAAGTTCATCAATCAATTCTTCAATTTTAGCTGTTGCAATGGGATCAAGTGCAGAACAAGGTTCATCCATTAATATTACTTCAGGATTTACTGAAATTGCTCTTGCAATACAAAGTCTTTGCTGTTGACCACCAGATAAACCTGTTCCAGGTTCATCTAATCTATCTTTAACCTCTTCCCATAATGCTGCTTTTCTTAAACTGCTTTCAACAATTTCATCAAGCTCATCTTTACTCTCACCTTTACCATGAATTTTAGGGCCATAAGAAATATTATCATAAATACTTTTAGGAAAAGGATTTGGTTTCTGAAATACCATTCCAACTCTTTCACGAAGAGAGACAACATCTAAGTTTTTATCATTAATTTCAATTCCATCTATTTCTATATTGCCAGTTACTTTGCAAATATCGATCACGTCATTCATTCTATTTATACATCGAATAAATGTAGACTTCCCGCAACCTGATGGACCAATGAGAGCTGTTACCTCTTTTTCATTTAAATCTAAATTCACATCAAATAGAGCTTGTTTTTCTCCATAGTAAACATTTAAATTTTTTGATCTAATTTTTATATCACTCATTTAATTCCATCTTTTTTCAAATTTTTGTCTTAGATATACTGCTAAAAAATTCATTACAATTAAAAAACTCAATAGCATCATTATCGTTGCTGATGTTTTTTCAACAAATCCTCTTTCAGCAGATTCTGACCATAAATATACCTGCACTGGTAATGATGAAGAAGGATCAATTGGGGTAGACGGTATATCTACAACAAATGCAACCATACCAATTAATATTAATGGTGCAGTCTCACCAAGTGCTTGAGCTAATCCAATAATAGTTCCAGATAAAGTTCCTGGAAGTGCTAAGGGAACTACATGATGAAACACGGATTGAAATTTTGATGCCCCAACAGCTAAGGCCCCTTCTCTGATTGAAGGTGGGACTGCTTTTAATGATGCTCTACACGGAATAATAATTCTTGGTAGTGTCATTAAGGCAAGTGTAATTCCAGCTACCAAAGCTGTTGATCTTGGTAATTGAATAGTTGCTAATAATATTTGAAGCGCTAACAATCCATAAACAATTGAAGGGACAGCAGCTAAATTATTAATATTAATTTCTATAAAATCAGTAATCTTATTTTTTGGCGCAAACTCTTCTAAATAAATTGAGGCTAAAACTGCAACAGGAAACGCAAGTAATAAACAAATTATAATACTGTAAAAAGAACCGACTAAAGCACCCCCAATACCTGCTAGCTCAGGATCACGTGAATCCCCATTTTGAAAATAATAGGTATTAAAATTTTTAACTATTTTATTATCTTCAACCAAAGTATCGTAAATTTGAAGTTGATAATCTGAAATTCTTCTTCTATCTTCAGGCAATTCTCTTGGGTAATTTCCTTTGTGCAACTGATCAATATCATCAGAGGCGGTAATTTCTAAAGTAATTGTTTTTCCAATTAAATTAGGGTTTTTGATTAATGCTTTTTTAATTTCTATTTCTGCATCAATTGTAAATAAATCTATCAATGCATTTTCTTGATCTAAACCAGAAGCTGGATAAACCTTTAAAATACTTTCAATAGCTACATCATATAAATCAGCATCAGATATCTGTTCTTTTGATGGATTATTTGGAATACCCAATAACTCCTGATCAAAAAAAACATCAACATTAATTGCTGTTTTCATAAATGCTGAGCTACCTTTTGAAAAAATATTATGAACTAAAATGACTACAAATAATAAAGCAATAAATATTGAGGCAAGACCATAAAACCTAAATCTCTTTTCAGCACTATGTCTTTTTTTTAATCTTTGTTCCTTAGTCATATTTTTCTCGATATTTTTTCACTGCTCTTTGAGCGATATAATTCAAAATTAAAGTTGCTATAAATAACGTTAAGCCTAATGCAAAAGCAGATTGCGTTTTTGGACTATCAAATTCTTGGTCTCCTACCAAAATCATCACTATTTGAGTAGTAATTGTTGTTGTTGAATCCAAAGGATTAATTGTAAGGTTTGCAGCCAAACCTGCAGCCATTACAACGATCATCGTTTCACCAATTGCCCTTGATACAGCAAGTAAAACTGATCCAATTATTCCTGGTAGTGCTGCAGGGATAACAACTTTTTTAATCGTTTCAGATTTTGTTGCACCGATTGCATAAGAACCATCTCTTAAAGATTGCGGAACAGAATTAATTACATCATCAGATAAAGATGAAATATATGGAATAATCATAATTCCCATAATTAACCCTGCAGCTAAAGCACTTTCTGATGAAACCGTTAAACCTAAATTTTCTCCTACCTGTCTAAAAAAAGGTCCTACAGTTAAAGCTGCAAAAAAACCATAAACAACAGTTGGTATGCCGGCTAAAATTTCAATAATTGGTTTTGAAACTCTTCTAACTTTTGATGAAGCATATTCTGCCATATATATCCCTGAAAAAAGTCCAACAGGGACTGCAACTAACATTGCAATAAATGCTATAAATGATGTGCCTGCGATAAGTGGTATAAAACCAAATGCATCTTTTAACTCAGCATACTCTGCTTCTGTAATTAAAGAAGCATCATTTACAAATGCTTTTTGAGGACTCCAGTTAGTACCAAATAAATAATCAAAAATATTTATAACTGAAAAAAATTTAATACTTTCAAATAAAAGTGAAAAAATGATTCCAAGAGTTGTTAATATTGCAATTAATGATGATACAAACAGCAAACCTTTTAAAATTACCTCAACATCATCTCTAGCTTTATTATTATTTTTAATTTTATTGAGAGAATAAATAACTGAAGCAATAACTATTCCAAAAATTAAAACTATTTTAGAATTTGTAAATAAATTAATAAATTTTGCATATGAAAGAGCACTCTCTCTTAAAATGCTGTCTATGTCTCCAATATAAGTTCCAAGATGAATTGCTTTAATCTTTTCATAAATTAAATTTGCTTCATTTTTATCATTAAAAATTGCACCTTGATTGGCTGCTACTTCAATAATAATTGATTTAATTATGGTGGGTTCAAAAAGAGACCAGATTAGCAAAAATACTAAAGCTGGTATTGAGCACCACAATACTAGATAGTAGCCATAAAATTTTGGTAAAGCATTTAGCTTAATGTTTTGTTCTATAGAGATACTTTTTGTTTTTGATCTTCCATAGAAAAATAATGATAATGAAAATATTAATATTAAAAATATTAGAACAAAGTTCATGAGCCACTCTAATATCTTTCAAATGTTACAGATTTATTACAAATTAACTTAAGGATTGAATAAAAAAAAAGGCCAGTAAAAACTGGCCTTTTTGTTGTGGATAAGTTTAAACTTATTTTATCTTAATTGTATTTAAATCTACAGCAGCTGTTCTAGTAACTTCATACTTGTCAGATGCAAGTGGCACTAAACCAATTTTAGATAAGTAACCTCTGTTACCCATAGATTTTTTTGAAGTAAATTCCTCTAAGAATTCTTGAATTCCAGGAACCACTCCGATGTGAGCTTTTTTTACATAAAAGAATAAAGGCCTAGCAATTGGGTATGAATAATCCTGAATGCCCTCTAAAGATGGCTTAACACCTTCAATTGCAGCAGCTTTTACTTTGTCTTTATTTGCAACAAGATAACTGTATCCAAAGAAACCATAAGCATCTGGATTAGAAGTTAATTTTTGGACAATTAAAGTATCATTTTCCCCAGCTTCAACCGCATAACCATCTTCTCTCATTTTAACACATTCTTTTGAAGCTTTATCGCCAAAAAGAGATTTTGCAGTTTTTGAGCAACCTTTTCCCATTACTAGAGAATTCCAAGCATCTCTAGTTCCTGAAGTTGGAGGTGCAATTAAAATCTCAATCTTTTTATTTGGAAGACTTGAATCAATATCACTCCAATTTTTATAAGGATTTTCAACTAACTTTCCATCTACATCAACTGTTGCTGCTAAAGCTCTCCAAAGTTGCTCTTTTGTAAAATTAGAGTCAGGTGAACTTGCAGCATGAGCAAATGATATTCCATCATTACCAACTACTATTTCTATAATTTCAGATACACCATTTTTTTCACATAAAGCTTTTTCATTTGTTTTAATTGCTCTAGAAGCATTAGTGATATCTGGGTGATTTACACCTACGCCGGCACAGAATAATTTCATTCCACCACCTGTACCAGTACTTTCAATAACAGGTGTTTTAAATTTACCACCTTTACCGAATTTTTCTGCAACTACAGTAGCGTATGGATAAACTGTAGAAGATCCAACAATTTTGATTTGATCTCTTGAATAGCTTGATGTTGTAAAACTTAAAGCTAACAAAAGTCCAAAAAATAAACTTACTAACTTATTCATAATTTTCCTTTTTATATTTGTTAATACAATCTTTCATTTAAATTCAATTTTTAAAAATTTTATTAAGGGAAAGTTAAAGTTTTATTACAAAGACTAACTTTTCAGTTGTATTATAAAGCCTTAAATTTGATTTCTACTGTAGTACCTTGATTTTTAACGCTATTTATAAACATTTCAGCTCTATGTTGGGCTACCAAGTGTTTTACAATTGCAAGACCTAAACCTGTTCCGCCAACGCTTCTACTTTTACTTGGATCAACAGTAAAAAATCTTTCAGTGATTCTGTGTATTAATTCCTTTGGAATTCCAATTCCTTTATCCTCAACAGATATTATATTTAAATCATTCTCTTTTTTAGCGGTGATGGTAATTTCTTTATTTTTATCGCTATACTTAATTGAATTATCGATAAGGTTTGTAAATATTTCAATTAATTTATCCCTGTCACCAATGATTTTAAAATTATCAATTTTATTAAATTTTAATTTGATATTATTTTTACTAATAATTTTATCATAAGTTTTAATGATATATTCCATTAACTCTATTAAATCGATTTCATGTGTTGGTCTAATGTGTTCTTGTAGCTCGATTTTTGAAAGAGAAAGCAAATCTCTAATTAAATTTTCCATTCTTTCAGATTGAGAAGTCATTATCGGTAATAAATTTTTAACTTCTGGATTATTTTTAATATCTGAATTGTTTTCAAAACTTTCAAGCCCCATTTTTATTGATTGAAGTGGTGTACGAAGTTCATGTGAAACGTTTGCAACAAAATCAGATTTTAATTGTTGAAACTTATAAAATTCAGTTAGGTCCCTAATAAATAACACACAAGTTGTTTGGTCAAAAAATAAGTAATTTTTATCAAGATAAATTGTGATATTTAATCTTAATACAGATTGATTTCTTATTTCGATTTCTAAATCAGAAACATTTTTACCTTCAAATGATTGATCAATTGAGTTTAAAAGATC
>Ga0209652_1000665_pt1 | contig 29181 bp, 26 predicted proteins | sample SaaInl74LU_5_DNA_FD_184641 | JGI IMG/M metagenome (GOLD analysis project Ga0209652, IMG submission 184641) | Marine microbial communities from expanding oxygen minimum zones in the Saanich Inlet - ESP_74LU_5_DNA (SPAdes) (version 2) | ecosystem: Environmental > Aquatic > Marine > Intertidal zone... | reverse complement strand
GCCCCCAACGGATCACATTGTCGCGGGTTAGCGGCCAGCGGAGCCTTGCTCTTGGTCCCAGTCATTCAAAGCTGGGTTCTTGTCTTGCGCGCTCGCCTCCTCCCCAGAGGCGAGCTGCTCAGCGGATAGCAAATGACCAGTGCCTACATTTTGCGTCTGTAAATCTGCAAGATCGCGCGCAACATCTGGCACACGCGCCAATGTCTGAGCGATCTCACGTTGAAAGGCTTGTCCTTTGACTTGATGGCGCGCACCGAAGTAAAACGAGACGATTGCACCTAACAACCACCACAAAGGTTGCGGAACAAGGGCGATGCCCTGCATCCGACTGGCAAACCAAACAGGCTCAATCATTGCAGAGACAAACAGTCCGATCGTACCAAATGCTAACATCGGACGGGGGAGCCTATTTAGCCCATCAATAAAGCGATCAAACCGAGTGTAAGGCGGGTTAGAAAACTCGTTTTGAAACTGTCCCAGGGCTGCTGAACGCAACACAGACTCGCGCTGCGCTTGACGCTCCGCATTTTCACGAAAGACTTCCGCTGTTTGGGACAGAGCGTTGCGACCGTCCCCGAACATCAGTGTCAAAAAGCGCTCGATCAACCCCATAGCTTTGTCCTTTCTTGAAACTCGGCCTCAGTCAGGTGAAACTCTGGCCGGATAAACTCCTCGGCTCGTCGTATCCATCCGCCCTTGCCACCCGCTCTCGTGCGCGCAAATTTACGACTTTCAATCCGACGGTCAGCGATGCGAAAGTAGTAGTTTCGGCGCGCAATTCCGTAGGCATCAACAAAATTTTTGGGTGCGCGCAGAGCAGCGTCATGAGCCGCAGCCAAAGTTTGAGGACCGACGATCCCATCAACAGAAAGCACGTAGCCCATATCCCGAAGAAGTCTCTGGAGGATTTTCACAGCGCTTGAGCCCGCATTCACGTACATATCAAAAACACTTGCTTGCAAAAGCTCAGGCAGTGCCGCAAGGCCAGGCGCAACAAAATAGTGCTCAATAAATAGATCAACGGCTTGATCGCGCTGCAACGCCTTTACATCCTCGATGTTAACATCGCCATCACCATCAAGATCTAGACCGAGCCGCTGCATTGTGTGAATTGTGACACCAAAGTTCGTTGCCCCCCTAAGTCATCAGGGTCATTAACGAAGCCGCCCTCGCGCAAAACAATCCCATTCGCGATATCACGCACCGTCTTTGACATAAAAAAACTCTCCACACTGGGTGTGAAGAGCTTGTTCAAACTTAATTAAGACAGTGCTTAGCTACCGTTCGGATCCTGATAGACACCCTGCTCTTTTAGGGCGTCGACCACTTCACGGGGCATATAGGTTTCGTCGTGCTTTGCCAAAATTTCCGATGCAATAAACACGCCATCCTTCAATTTACCTGTGCCAACCATTCCTTGGTTTTCTTCGAACAGATCAGGCAGAATCCCTGTATAGCTTACTTTTACACTGGCGCCGCCGTCGGTGACGCTGAAAGTCACAGCCTTACCCTGACCGCGCGTGAGACTGCCCTCCTCCACAAGCCCGCCAATACGAAATGTCTCCGTTGGCGGTGGTGGGTTTGCTGCGATCTGGCTAGGCGCACGAAAATAGTTGATCCCATCCTTCATCGCAAATCCGATGAGTGCGGTCGCCGCAACAAGCGAAACAGCCGCCAAAGCCATAACTTGAACCCGTCGCTTTTTCTTCAAACTTTTCATGCCATGCTCCCTTAAGGAAAGACGGGAACGCCCATCAAACCAGATGTCTCTTCTTCACCTAACATCAAGTTTGCATTCTGCAAGGCCTGACCGCTGCTACCTTTTGTCAGGTTATCCAATACAGCAATTACAATCGCACGGCCTGCGATACGGTCGCCCGCAACACCGATGTGGCAAAAATTGGAGCCGCGCACATGATGCGTGCTAGGTGTTTCGCCAAACGGCAGCACCTGCAAAAAAGGCTCATCCGCATATGCATCAGCAAACGTAGCATGTATGTCTTGCGCATCCCCTTTGACATAGACTGTCGCCAGAATGCCGCGGTTGGCAGGCATCAAATGAGGTGTGAACTGGACCTTCACGTCCCGTCCAGCGAGCTTGGAAAACTCTTGATCAAACTCACCAAGGTGGCGGTGGGTTCCCCCAACAGCATAGGCGTTATAGCCTTCGCTCAACTCAGCATGCAGCAAATTTTCTTTGAGCGAGCGCCCTGCACCTGACACACCACACTTCAGGTCCAAAATGATCTCATCTAAATCAATAACACCTGCTGCAATCAGCGGCCTCAAAGCAAACTGACCTGTCGCCGCATTGCACCCCGTTCCGGCGACAAGCCGCGCTTTGGCAATCTCGTCGCGATAAAATTCAGTCAAACCATAGACAGCCTCACCCTGCATCTCAACCGCGCCATGAGCGTTGCCATACCACTGCGTATAGGCGTCTGGATCGCGAAGACGAAAATCGGCGCTGAGGTCGACAATTTTCAAGTGCTTGGGCAAATCACGAATGACTTCCTGACTCGTTTTATGCGGCAATGCACAGAAGCACAGATCGATCTTGTCAAAATCGATCTGATCAAAGCTCACGAGCTCCGGTAAATTTAAATGGCGCAGATGCGGAAACACCTCAGCCATACGCTGACCCGCTTTTGAATAGGCACCAAGCGCCACAATTTCATACGCAGGATGCCCTGCCAAAAGACGAATAAGCTCAGCACCTGTGTAACCAGACGCGCCAAGGATTGCGATTTTATGGGTCATAATAGACCTCACTTTCAGTCGTTAGAGGTATTTAAGAGATCACACAGCCAAGCTAGGCGGCTTCGAAAGTGATTTGTCGTCGCAAAAACTGCGTTGCACGGTCAGAAACGCGTTTTGCGTCTCCCGTGGTCAAAAACATGTTGGTCTCGCCCGCGCCGCGCATCTCTGGCCGGCGGTCCAAATAGTCTGCAAGGCTCGCCGCGACAAGCGCAGGCTGACTGAAAACTTGGACATCTGCACCCAAAGCATCCTGAAAGACAGATTCGACCAAAGGGTAGTGTGTACACCCGAGGATTGCAGCTTGAGGGTTAGGCATCTTGCGCTTGAGCGCGTCAACATGACTGCGCACAAGCGCCTCGGCCAAGATCATATCGCCATCTTCGATCGCGTCGACCACACCACCACAAGCCTGTGCCTCTACATCCACGCCAATCGCACGGAAAGCCAACTCTCGCTGAAAAGCACGGCTGGACACGGTTGCAGGCGTCGCAAACAGAGCCACGTTTTTAACTTCGACTTCTCGGGGCGGCGAATTATCGCCCCAATCACGCTCCGTCAGCGCTTCAATAAGAGGCACAAAGACACCAAGAACCCGCTTGCCCTCAGGCACGCCCGCTTCCTGCATCCGTCTGAGCGCAGCCGCACTTGCCGTATTGCACGCCAAGACGACGAGATCACAGCCAGAAGCCCACAGCCTTTCAACAGCAGCTTTCGTCAAGGTGTGAATATCGTCAGCATCACGCACCCCATAGGGCGCATGGGCAGAGTCCGCTAAATAGTGAATGGGTAAATCAGGCATGCGCTCGCGCACCGCCTGCCAAACAGTGAGCCCTCCCAGCCCAGAATCAAAAATACCAACAGCCATGTGTGACGCCCTCAAGCGCGATGTTTCTCTTCAAATTCATGGCCGTACTCACGCGTTGCAAGCGGCCTTGGAGAAAGCTCATACGTCGATTGGCGCAGGAAATCCATCATTGCTTTGCTGTCGCTCGCGCGCGCCTTAAGTTCGACAGCATCGATGGGCGCTCCGATCACAACATCAACTGGGCTATCAACTCGTTTACTGAACTCTTTAATCAAAAGCCCCATGCGCAAATTAGAGTGCATATGACTGGCAATCTGGAAAAGTCGACTTGTCGTTCCATCAAAGAACACAGGTACAACAGTTGCGCCAGACTTAGCCACCATACGCGCTGTAAAGTTTCGCCAGCTCGGATCAAGCGGCGTCTTGCGAAAGGGCTTTGCCGCTGTACTTACCGTGCCTCCAGGGAATATTCCGATCGCACCCCCCTCGCCCAGATAGCTCAGGGCCTCACGGCGCGTCTCAAGGTTCTGTCGCATAGCCTCTTTGGTCTCATCAAATGAGATTGGTAAAATAACGCGATTTATATCTTCAGCCTTGTTGAAAACAGAATTGGCCAAAATACGAAAATCTCCGCGCGTATGGCGCAGCATATGCCCCATCATCAGGCCATCCAAAATGCCATAGGGATGGTTCGCGACCAAGATCAGAGGCCCCTCACGCGGTATGTTTTCGAGCGCACCGCCAACTATGTTCAGCGACAAGCCATAGCGCGCCACCATCACGTCCCAGAAGTCCTGCCCGTTGGCAACGTCAAGCTCGTAACCTTGTGCGCGCCTTATGAGGCCCAAACGCCCTGTAACATTCTCCATAGTGCGGATCAAAGCACGCCCACCCCGCGTGTGAGCGGAATAAGCATATGAAATTTCTCGGGCTGCGCTTGGGTGTTTGGCCATCTGCTACTCACCAGACTACGGTTTACGCAGCTTCATACTGCGTCACCCATAATCTGGCTAGTGTTTATGACAGCGCTATGACACGCAGCTTACTCAGCAGCTTTTAAGAGTGGCGCCCCACCACTGCGCAACTGCTGCAAAAGAGTTTCTCGTTCCTTGGCAGCCTTGGCTTCGTTCTGCGCTTTTACAGGACCAAATCCGCGAATTTTGAGCGGCAATTCTGCCAGAGCAACAGCAATATCAAGAGTTTCGGGGCTCAGCTTCTGCAAGACTTCCCCCATGTCCCGCTCATATTGCACAATCAAAGACCGCTCCATTTTGCGCTCTTCAGTCCGACCAAAAAGATCAAAAGGCGTGCCGCGCAAACCCTTCATCTTCGCAAGAAGTTTAAGCCAGCGTTTCATACCTGGTCCGAACTGCCGCTTCTGGGGGCGCCCGTCGTGCCCAAGCTTGGAAAGGAGTGGTGGGGCCATATGGTAACTCATCTTAAAGTCACCATCAAACTCAGCCTCTGCTTTCTCGTGTGAGCTCAAAAGCAACCGAGCAACTTCGTATTCATCCTTATATGCCAACAGTTTGTGATAGCCTTTGGCAACAGCTTCTTTCATACGCTCGTCCTGAAAGCGGTCGACAAATGTTCTGTATTGTGAAGCCAAGGCAGCATTCTGGTACTCCACAAGCTTACCCGCACGAAAATCAATTTTCTCCCTCAGAGAGAGTGGCTTAGACTCAACAGTTGAAGTTATAAAGCGCTGTGCCTCATCCGGATAGAGTACAGCCCAACGCCCCAAATCAAAGGCCCGCTGATTGCGCTCAACTGCAGCCCCGTTGAGCCCAATGGCAGCCATGATTGCTTCATAGCTTACTGGCACAAATCCACGCTGCCATACGCCACCAAAAACCATCATGTTGGAGAAAATGCTATCCCCCAACAGTACTTTGGCGAGATCAGATGCGTCAAAAAGACTGAGCCGATCCTTGAGGCGCGCTTCGAGCTGCAGCTCAAGGCGATCAAAGGGAAGTTTGAATTCAGTATCACGGGTAAAGTCGCCCGTGGTTGTCTGGTGTGCGTTGACCACAGCCCCAGTCTGTCCCACGCGCGTCAAACCGAGCGTCTTTGCGCCTGCGCTCACCACCATATCGCCACCAATGAGAACATGTGCCTCACCCGTCGCCACACGGATCGCAGTGATGTCACTCGGTTTCTCAGCGATGCGACAATGAATATGCACTGCACCGCCCTTTTGAGCGAGCCCAGCCATCTCCATCATGCCAGCACCTTTGCCATCAATCTGCGCTGCTTGAGCGAGAACCGCACCAATGGTTACAACCCCTGTTCCACCAACCCCTGTGATGACAACATTATGCGTGCCAACAATTGTTGGCAGTTCAGGCATCGGCATATCGGGCAATTCAAGGGTCGCGGTTGCCGCTTTCTTGGGTGTGGCGCCCTCCAGGGTCACAAAACTAGGGCAAAAGCCCTTTAGGCAGCTGAAATCTTTATTGCATGCAGATTGATCAATGGCTCGCTTTCGGCCAAGTTCAGTTTCGACAGGTGTGATCGCAACACAGTTAGATTGTACACCACAATCGCCACAGCCTTCACAAACATCTGTATTGATAAACACCCGCTTATCAGGGTCTGGGAACAGCCCACGCTTTCTCCGGCGGCGCTTCTCCGCGGCACAGGTTTGAATATAGACAATCGCCGAGACACCCTCTGCAGCCTCCATCCGCTCCTGCACTTCCATCAAGTGCTCTCTGGATTTAATTTCAATGCCTTGTGGAAATAAGTTCATGTCGACATCTTCTTTGTCGTCATAAACAATTGCCAAATCCTTGACGCCCATTGCTTTCAACTCGGCTACAATCTTGGGCGCATCAAGCTCGCCCTCATTTGACTGACCACCCGTCATCGCAACTGCGTCATTGTAGAGTACTTTGTAAGTAATATTCGTGCCTGCCGCGAGAGCCGCGCGGATCGCCTGAATACCTGAGTGGTTATACGTTCCATCGCCTAGGTTCTGGAACACATGTGCACGGTTTGAAAATGGCGCCTCACCAATCCAGTTCGCGCCCTCTCCACCCATCTGAGTTGATCCAAGGGTATTTCTGTCCATCCATTGAACCATGTAATGACAGCCAATCCCTGCATAAGCACGGCTCCCATCGGGAACTTTCGTAGAAGAGTTATGCGGGCAACCCGCGCAAAAATATGGCAGCCGCGCAGCAATATCTTCGGCGTTATCCGCGCGTCGCGCTTCAGCGATCCTCGCCAAACCCGCCTTGACGCCGTCGGTTCCGCGCCCCTCTTCAACCAAAATATCACCGAGCTTCTCGGCAATCCAAACAGGATCAAGCGCGCCACGTGTCGGGAAAAGCTCCTCGCGGTGAATGCCGCCTGCCCCGCCCTTATACCAGCCGTAGACACGGCGGCCTTTGCGCACATCAAACAGAGCTTCTTTGATCTGAACCTCAATCAATTTACGCTTTTCTTCTACGACAACAATCAAATCAAGCCCATCGGCCCAGTCAGTAAAACCACGCATATCAAGGGGGAAGGTTTGCCCGACTTTATAAGTTGTCACACCAAGCCGCTCGGCCTCCGCTTCGTCAATCCCAAGCAGCGATAGCGCATGACAAAGATCAAGCCAGTTCTTGCCCGCCGCCACAAATCCGATCTTCGCACCAGCTTTGCCCCAGACGCGCTTATCCATCTTGTTGGCATGGCTAAACGCTTCCGCCGCAAAACGCTTATAATCAATCATCCGCGCTTCTTGCTCATGCGGTGTGTCGACAAGACGAATGTTCAGCCCGCCTTGGGGCATATCAAATTCGGGCAAGACAAGATTGACACGGTTCGGATCACCATCAACGACGGCGGTCGCCTCAATGGTATCCTTCATAGTCTTAAGCCCGACCCAGAGGCCCGCAAAACGGCTCAGCGCCCAACCATACACACCATAATCGATAACCTCCTGCACACCCGCGGGTGAGACAATCGGCATATAAGCGTCAATCAAAGCCCATTCGCTTTGATGCAAGACAGTTGAGCTTTCACCCGTGTGATCATCGCCCATCGCAACGAGAACACCGCCTTTGGCACTCGTGCCCGCCATATTTGCATGACGAAATACATCACCAGAGCGGTCAACGCCTGGCCCTTTACCGTACCAAAGGCCAAACACACCGTCGAACTTACCTTCGCCCCGCAGCTCGGCCTGCTGACTGCCCCATAGCGCAGTGGCTGCCAAATCTTCATTCAAGCCCGCCTGAAACTTTACATCGTTCTCTGTCAGGATTTTTTCTGCGCGGCTCATTTGCATATCCACAGCGCCGAGAGGAGAGCCGCGATACCCTGTAACATATCCAGCAGTCGCAAACCCAGCGGCACGATCGCGCTCTTTTTGCGTCAGCATCAAACGGACAAGCGCTTGTGTGCCATTCAACAAAACAGGTGACTTTGTAAGATCAAACCTGTCGTTCAAAGAAACTTTCTGATTGCTCATCGTGCGCCTCCCACCACATGATAATATTGCCAACATAGGCAATTTATTCCCCTTATGTTAGGTCATAAAAGTTGACCTATAAATAGAAATTCGTATTTCATGCGAAGTTTCGTTACGTTACGGTTACGTGAATATCATTCTTGCACAGACAAGACAGAAAAGAGCAGAAAGTTTTTAAAATGGATTGGGATAAACTCAGGATATTTCACGCGGTCGCTGACGCAGGAAGCCTCACGCACGCTGGGGAGACCCTCAATCTGTCCCAATCTGCCGTCTCCCGTCAAATGCGGGGACTAGAAGAATCCCTAAACACAACACTGTTTCACAGGCACGCACGTGGTTTGATCCTCACGGAGCAAGGCGAGCTGCTCTTTGATGCCACGCGCGCCATGATCAAGCGTCTCGATGCGGCCACAGCGCGTATCAAAGACAGCGAAGAAGAAGTCTTTGGCGAGCTGCGCGTCACAACGACAATCGGCTTTGGGTCGCTTTGGCTCGCACCGCGCCTTGCGCGACTCTATGAAAAGTATCCAGACCTGAAGATTGATCTGATGCTTGAAGAACGCGTGCTTGATCTTCCTATGCGAGAAGCTGATGTGGCCATCCGCATGAAAGAGCCAAGTCAGGCAGATCTTATCCGCAAGCGCCTGATGACTGTTCGGATGCGTCTATTTGCGACGAAAGAATATCTTGACCTGCGTGGTGCACCAAAACGCATGGAAGATCTGGCTCATCACCGTCTCATTTGTCAAAATGTGCGCTCGACACAAGTGGGCGCTGCGGCAAGCATGGTAAACGCCCTGATGAGCTACGAGATCGACTCTTTGCTCACCGTCAACAACTACTTTGGCGTGCTGCAGGCCACTCTCAACAATTTGGGAATCGGTGTTCTCCCAGAATACGTCGCCAATGACTTCCCTCAGCTTATTCCGCTCTTAGAAGAAGCTGACAGTGGCGACATCCCAGTTTTCCTCGCCTATCCTGAAGAGCTTCGGCACTCAAAGCGCATCGGTGCCTTTAGAGATTTTGTCCAAGACGAGATCTCCGCATATCGTAAACAGGTTAAAAATCAGCAGCTTGAGTAAAATTTGGGCAAGCCATGCATAAGACGCATATCGGTCATGCTGCACCTGCGGCATTTTTAACCTTGATCGAAACAGGCGTGAGGCCTAAATGCAATTCTGACAGCGATGATTTATCGCTTTCATACCTCCCTGTTGGACTTCGGCCGAGCTTTGCGCTCGGCCTTTTTTTTGCCTAAAGAACAGGCATCGCTCCACTTGCCCAGGGTGACAAGATTTGAGCGCCACCTTCACGGATCACGATGTTTTCCTCATGCACCAGCATCATTCCGTCGCCCGTCTCAATCCCTGGCTCAAGTGTGATCACCATCCCTGCTTCCAGCACCGTATGATCACGAGCGGTCAAGGACAGCCCCTCTGTCAACTGCATTCCAAGTCCGTGTCCCAGCCGTCCAGCCGTTTCCCCCGTGCCAACGACAGATGCCATCGCACGCCACACATCCGCAGCTTCCGCGCCCGGTTTTGCCGCCTCAAATCCAGCGAGCGCGGCTTCCAGCAACTGACTCCAAGATGCGGCCGATCTGCGTGCAGGCACTCCTATTGAAAAATTACGGTCAAAATCGCAGAAGTAACCGTCCCAAACAGCCCCTGTATCAAGCATGAGCACATCTCCCATCGCTAAGGGTTGCGGCCCCGCAGGCGAGATCACATCGCTATAGCCCGTCGGTCCTGCACCGCCCGCAAGATAAGGAACCCAATCAGCCCCCTCCTCCAGCAAAAGTCCCTGGAAACCACGGAACACACTGTCAAGCTTCGCACCTTGGCGTGCGACTTCTCCAACACGGTCAAAGGCGCGGCCCGCAATACTGCAAGCTTTCGCAATTTTCTCAATCTCGGCTTCAGTCTTTACAGCGCGTAGCTGCGCAATTATGCCCGCATCATCGCCAAACACGAGCCCGGCTGCCTGCAAGCGGCCAAAGTCGGCGAGCGGCATTCGCAAGTGACTTTCCATACCGGACGGCACGCCAATCTTACCGCCACTCGCAATTTCCCAAAGCGCTTCAGTCAATAGAGAAACCCCGTCATCAATCGGATCAGGCGCGCTCCATGTTCGAATATCACTCACCCAAGTGCGCCTCATCAAAGCTTCACCAATCGACGGGATAACAGCAATTGGGTCGCCGCTTTGAGGAATAATGACAAACCAAGGTCGGCTTGGGCTCTCCCAAAATCGCGTTTGGAAGCCAGTAAAATAGCGCACTTCAGGCTCTGTTGTCAGCAAAATCGCGGCGAGCTCGTGGCGCGCCATGGCGAGTTGCGCCGCTTTTACGCGCGCCTTGAATTCACCTACATCAAATCCGCGTCTCATCCTTCTGGTCCTTCGCTCACAATACACAACACGCGCGCCTCAGGCCCGAGCGGAGCAAGGCCCATAAGCCCCGCCAGTCCCGCGCCGCCAGAAGGTGTCGTTTGTAGCCCGAGATCCGCCAAAAGCGGCAGTGCGGCCACGGACTCTTCCTCAGTGATCGTCATAAAAGCGTTTGCGTCGCGCGCCAGTCCGTTCAAAGCAATCAGAGAGGCTTCTTTGCAATCCAGACGGCCCATGCAAGACTCGGGTCCTACAGCTGTTACAAACTTACCCGCTGCAATACAGTCTTTTAGCGCAGGCGCAGCCTCTGGTTCGACGACGATAATCTTTGGGCCATCGCCCCAAACCTTGCGGAAATATGCAGCGCAGGCGGCCGCCAGGCCTCCAACACCTGCTTGCAGGAATATATGAGTGGGCGGCTCTGCCATCGCCTCAGCCGCTTCATCTGCCATCGCAAGATATCCTTCCATCAGGCGAAACGGATATTCGGTGTAACCCGGCCACGAACTGTCAGACAAAAGCTTAAAGCCTTCCACAACAGCCGCTTTGGCTGCAGCCCCCATGCTCTCTTCATAGCTCCCATCCACACGTCGCACTTCTGCTCCTCGGGCGCGAAGGCGTTCCGCGAAAGCTTCAGGCACAGTGCGGCTCAAATAGATCACCGCCTTCGCCTTAAAGGCCTGCGCCCCTGCAGCAACCGAAAGCCCATGATTGCCCGCACTCGCACAAACAAACGTTTGCCCTTCAGCACGCCCAGCCGCCGCTTCACAAGCAATCACATAGGCCGCCCCCAGTGCCTTGAATGACCCAAGCCCCATGCGGTCCCGTTCGTCCTTAACAAAAACAGACCCCGCACCAGCAAAAGAGCCAAGGGCGACAAGTGGCGTTGGACCAGCCTCGGGGCATCGCTCGAGCAATTTGTTAGGCGCCGTCGCATCAACGCTCGGCATCGGAATTTCTGCGAGAGAAACATCATTCAGGCCCACGCCCAGAAAGGGATTTTCGATCAATTTCAGCTCCTAGATATGTGGAGGCTATCAAAATGCCATATTCAACCTCAGGTCAAGCGGCTCTGCGGCGCAAAGCCGCCTCTGATTTGGTCAAAAACCTAAGCTTTCAGCTTTTACATTCTGAGGAGTTGGCCTATGACAAACCGCAAGAATAATACCTCTGCCTTGCAAGGATTGCTGCCATGACCGAGCCCGCCATCACCCCAGACCTGATCAAAGCGCATGGCCTTTCGCCTGACGAATACGAGCGCATCCTTGAGATCATTGGCCGCGAGCCGACCTTCACGGAGCTTGGCATCTTTTCGGCTATGTGGAATGAACACTGTTCTTACAAGTCTTCCAAAAAATGGCTGCGAACCCTCCCTACAGAAGGGCCACAAGTCATATGCGGTCCAGGAGAAAACGCAGGTGTGGTCGATATTGGCGACGGACAGGCCGTGATTTTCAAAATGGAAAGCCATAACCACCCGAGTTATATCGAACCCTACCAAGGCGCAGCCACAGGTGTGGGCGGCATCCTGCGAGACGTATTCACGATGGGCGCCCGCCCTATTGCCGCGATGAACTCTCTTAGTTTTGGCGAAAAAGATCACCCCAAAACCCGCCAGCTCGTGCACGGCGTCGTCGAGGGCATCGGTGGCTACGGCAACTGTTTCGGCGTCCCCACCGTGGGCGGCGAAGTCCGCTTTGATCCTGCCTATAATGGCAACTGCCTTGTGAATGCTTTTGCCGCGGGCCTCGCGGATGCAGACAAGATTTTTTACTCCGCCGCCTCTGGTGTCGGTATGCCCGTTGTTTATCTCGGAGCCAAAACAGGCCGCGACGGTGTTGGCGGCGCGACGATGGCCTCAGCCGAGTTTGATGAGACGATTGAGGAAAAACGCCCGACTGTTCAGGTGGGCGACCCCTTCACAGAAAAGCGCCTCATGGAGGCAACTCTCGAGCTGATGGCCACAGGAGCTGTGATCTCAATTCAAGACATGGGCGCCGCTGGCCTCACCTGCTCAGCTGTTGAAATGGGCGACAAAGGCGGTCTTGGTGTGCGCCTCCAGCTCAACGATGTGCCACAACGCGAAAAAGATATGACAGCCTATGAGATGATGTTGTCAGAATCTCAGGAGCGCATGTTGATGGTTCTCAATCCAGCGCTTGAAGCCGAAGCGCGCGCTGTATTTGTGAAGTGGGATCTTGATTTTGCTATTGTCGGCGAAACCATTGCTGAAGACCGCTTCATCATTATGCACGGTAACGAGCTCAAAGCAGACTTGCCCCTCGCGACACTCTCAGGTTCTGCACCCGAATATGATCGACCATGGGTTGCGACACCTGCTGCAACACCGCTCGTCAACAGCGATGTGCCGCAGGTTGACCCAGTCGATGGCCTCAAGGCTCTTCTCGCCTCGCCAAACTACGCAGGCAAGCAATGGATCTATGAGCAATATGACACAATGGTTATGGCCGATACAGTTCGCACGCCAGGTTTTGGCGCAGGCGTTGTGCGTGTTCATGGCACTGACAAGCTACTGGCCTTCACCTCGGATGTCACACCTCGTTATGTTATGGCCAACCCCGTTGAGGGCGGCAAACAAGCCGTAGCTGAAGCCTATCGAAACTTGACAGCTTCAGGCGCAAAGCCTCTTGCCAGCACCGACAACCTCAACTTCGGCAACCCCGAGAAGCCAGAGATCATGGGCCAATTCGTTGGCGCAATCCAAGGGATCGGCGAAGCGGTTCTCGCACTTGATATGCCAATCGTTTCAGGCAATGTCAGCCTCTACAATGAAACAGACGGGACAGGCATTCTCCCCACCCCGACGATCGCGGCTGTAGGCCTCATCGCTCACGAAGACCAAGCCATTTTGGGCCAAGCTCGCGAAGGCCATGTTGCGCTTCTGATCGGCGATACTGAAGGCCACCTTGGCCAATCGGCCCTTCTTGCCGAAGTGTTCAACCGCATAGAAGGGGACGCCCCAGCCGTTGATCTTGCAGCCGAAAAGCGCAACGGTGATTTCATCCGCGATCACCACGAATGGATCACAGCCTGCCTTGATCTTTCTGACGGTGGCCTCGCCATGGCGGCTTTCGAAATGGCCGAAGCTTCAAATGTTGGTGTTCAAATCGATAGTGAAAACACGCAAGAACTCTTTGGCGAGGATCAGGCGCGCTATCTTGTGGCTTGCAACTTTGATCAAGCAGAAGCCCTCATGGGCGCGGCTATGCGGGCGGGTGTGCCAATCACATCGGTAGGCAAGTTCACTGGCTCTGACATAACGTTCGGCGCAATCACAGCCCCACTCGAAGAGCTGCGCAACATTTACCGCAACAGCTTCGCGGAAACCTTTGCCTGAGCCGCTTGCGCAAAAGCGACATCGAGCTTACATCTTTTGTGAAGCGACCTAAGGAGAGAAAGACATGGCGATCCACGCAGACGAACTTGAGACAATCCTGCGCGCAGCCTTTCCAGATGCGGAGATCACAGTCGCGGGCAGCGACGGTGTTCATATGTCTGCGATGGTCATTGACGAAAGCTTCCGCGGGAAGAACCGCGTTCAGCAACAACGCGCTGTCTATGCCGCCCTACAAGGCAAAATGGACGGTCCCAATGGCGAGCTCCACGCGCTTGCCCTCACAACAAAAGCCCCCGAATAAGCGAGACAATCATGACCGATGCAAAAACCCAGATTGATCAAACCGTCAAATCCAACGATGTTGTGCTCTACATGAAAGGGACAAAAGAAATGCCGCAATGTGGCTTTTCTTCACGCGTCGCGGGCGTGCTTAATTTTATGGGCGTTGACTATCAAGACGTAAACGTTCTGGCGGATGAAGCCATTCGCCAAGGCGTTAAAGACTACTCTGATTGGCCAACCGTTCCACAACTCTATGTCAAAGGCGAGTTTGTCGGCGGTTGCGACATCATCACCGAGATGATGCTCTCAGGTGAACTTGATACGCTGTTTGAAGACAACAGTGTAGTGTTTGACAAAGACGCAGCCAACAAAATCCGTGAAGCCAACGCATAAACTTCACGCATATTTAGATCTTAAAAGCGCGGCCCCTTTGGGCCGCGCTTCCTTATTTCAAATCACTTCGGTGCGCTGGCGACCAAGCCCGTCGATTTCAAGTTCCATCACATCGCCCACGCGCAAGAAGCGCTGTGGCTTCATACCCATGCCCACCCCTTCAGGTGTCCCGGTCGCGATGACATCACCCGGCACAAGCGCCATAAACTCGCTCATATGTGCAATAATTTCAGCAACCGAAAAAATCATATCTGAAGTGAAATTATTCTGCACCATTTCGCCGTTGAGACTCAACCTTAGCCCAAGCGCCTGCGGATCAGGCACCTCATCCGCTGTGACCAAATAAGGTCCCACAGGTCCAAAGCCAGGAGCCGACTTGCCCTTCGTCCACTGCCCCCCACGCTCAATCTGGTAGGCACGCTCTGACACGTCATTGATCACACAGTAGCCTGCCACATAACTCAGAGCCTCTTCGACGCTGACATTCTGCGCACGTTTGCCAATAACGACCCCCAGTTCAACTTCCCAGTCGCTCTTCTCAGAACCCTTGGGCAAGGTCAGCGCATCATTCGGCCCAGCAAGGCAAGAAGCGGATTTATTAAACAAAATGGGCTCTTTAGGCGGCTCCATACCGGCTTCAGCCGCATGTTGCGCATAGTTCAAGCCGATCGCATAAAACGTTTCGACCCGCGCAACAGCCGCACCAATCCGTGGGTTGCCCTCAACGGCAGGAAGTGCTGACAAATCGACGCCCTTCAAAGCTTCAAGCGCGTCGAGAGATACTCCCTCACCTTCAAAATCTGCAGTCACGCCTGTTAGATCACGGATCACACCCGTCGCATCCAGACAGGCAGGTTTTTCTTGGCCCACAGGCCCAACGCGCAAAAGCTTCATATCAATTCTCTCCCTTTTGTGGCCAGACTAGCGCCCCGAGCGGTCAAGGCAACGCCTCATTTCTTACGGCGTTCTCTCTTACACCGCTCAGAGCAATACCGAACTTCCGCCCAGACTTTTTCCCATTTTTTTCGCCAGTCAAACGGCTTCCCGCAACAGGCACAGATTTTCTGGGGCAGATCCCCCTTGCGACGCATCTTCATTCTTTATCGCCCCCAAAGGAGAAACTCATTTGCGTCTTGTCCATAGCCTTCTTTGCGCTCTTACCGCGCCCGCGCGCAGGCTTGCGAGACGCATGTTTAACCAAGAGCCGCTGCGCCTCTTCCCGAAACGATGGCCCCTTGCGTACCGCCCAGACGGCCTCTCGCGCAGCCTTTGAAGCTGCGCCCGGCTCCACCACAGGCTCAGGATAAGCCCGCCCCAAAATCTGCGCCGCATTTGGCGCACGCCACGGCTCTTGCAAATACTCATCGTCAATATCGACAAGTTCAGGCAGCCAACGCCGTGTAAAAGCCCCAGTCGGATCTTGATCATACCCCTGCTTTACTGGGTTATAAATCCGCACAGTGTTCATCCCGGTTGTCCCAGACTGCATCTGGACTTGGCTCCAATGAATGCCTGGCTCATAGTCTGTAAAGAGGCGCGCCAGAACAGCTCCGCTTTCTTGCCACGGAAGCCAAAGATGATAACTCGCAACAGCCTGCACCATGGCCCGCATCCGAAAATTGAGCCAGCCTGTTGCGCGCAAACTGCGCATACACGCATCCACAAAAGGCAGACCTGTTTCGCCCTCGGAAAAAGCGCCTAAGCGTGTCGCATCCGCCGCCTTTGGCCGCAGCCCGTCATAAGCACGATGCAAGTTCTCATACTCAAGCCTCGGCGCATCTTCGAGCTTTTGAATGAAGTGACAGTGCCAATGGAGCCGCCCTGAGAAGGCCTTGAGCGCGCCATTTAGGCGCCTGTCAACTGACGGCAACACCGCTACGTCAGCACGCCGACGCTCGTTCGCCTGATGTACCTCTCGCATCGAAAGCGCACCCCACGCCAGATACGGCGAGAGACGCGAGCAATGTTGCGCACCGGCAAGCGGCGAAGACATAGCTTTACGATAGGGTGGCGCGCGCTCAGTCAGAAAACTACTGAGTATCCCAAGACCCTCGCGGCGTGTGCCTCTTTGCCGTCCGTCGCAGCGGTCAGGCGCAAGCCCCAAGTCCTTTGATGACGGGATATGTCCAAGATCAACACCTGCCAAAGGCTGAAGTTTGGGGGCAGTTGTAAGGGGTTCGTTCATAAAGCTGTCCCACGAGGTCGCCCAGCCGTTCCGTGTGGCCATAGCGCGCGTGACACCGTGGTTCTTCAACTCATAAAACGGCATGCCAGATGCGCGACACCATCCAGCAACGCGCCTGTCACGTGCAAAGGTCCAGCCATTGCCCGTTTCTTCATGCGCCCAAAGCGTGAAGTGACCATGCTCTGTTCTGATCCTATCCAAAACCTCACACATGGTTCCGCGACGCACGACAAGCCCCTGCCCAAGCTTTGCCATCTCCTCCCGAAGCTCCACGAGTGTTTCAGCAATAAACTCCCACTGCCGCGCGGACATATCCCGCTGCGCCCAAAGCTCTGACTCCACCACATAAAGGGGCAGCACAGGCCCACGCGCTGCTGCAGCCGCCAAAGCTCGGTTATCAAAGGCCCGCAGATCACGCTTGAACCAGACAACTTGCAGGTCTTGCCCCCTCATAGCGTCTCGATCTCATCCAGCGTCTTCGCGGCGCTCTGAAGGTACTCTTGCTGCTTTATCTCACTCATTCGCCCCCACGTGGCATACATTTGCCCAAGACGGGGGTTGCCCCGCAGCTTGCCTTCATTGCGGACGAGAAAATCCCAGTAGAGAGCATTGAATGGACACGCCCCTTCACCTGTCTTCTGGCTCACACTGTATTTACAGCCGCCGCAATGATCCGACATCTTGTTGATGTAGTTTCCGCTCGCCGCATAGGGCTTTGAACCCAGAAAACCACCATCGGCAAACTGGCTCATGCCAATCACATTGGGCGCTTCCACCCACTCATAAGCGTCAGCATACACAGCCAGATACCATTCATGGACTTGCTTGGGATCAATTCCCGCCAGCATGGCAAAATTTCCTGTCACCATCAGCCTCTGGATATGATGCGCGTAGGCCTCTTGACGTGTCTGGCCAATCGCGGCTGCCATACACGCCATACCTGTTTCACCTGTCCAGTAAAACCGGGGCAGATCACGGCGCGCACCAAGGAAGTTCTGATCAGTATAGCCCACAGGCTTAAGCCAGTAGATTCCACGCATGTATTCGCGCCAGCCAATGATCTGACGAATAAAACCTTCCACAGCATTGAGCGGAGCCTGCCCCTCATAATAAGCGCGCTCCACCCGCCGACAGACTTCAAGCGGATCAAGAATCCCGATATTAATATATTGCGCCAAAACAGAGTGATAAAGAAATGGCTCCCCTGTCAGCATCGCATCTTGATAATCGCCAAAACGCGGCAAAGCCTCGCGGGTAAACTGCTCAAGCGCCTCAAGAGCCTGTGGCCGCTCTACCGCAAACCAAAACCCGTCCAAAACGCCAAAATGCGCCCCTCGCTCGCGCTCCACCATCTCAAGCACATCTTGAGTGATGGCGTCAGGCTCCACACGAAAGGGCTGCGGCATAAACAAATCTGCCTTAGCTGGCTTGCGGTTTTCGGCATCAAAGTTCCATTGTCCGCCTTCTGGTTGATCACCTTGCATCAAGAGCCCCGTCTTGCGCCGCATCTCGCGATAGAAATACTCCATCCGAAGCTGTTTGCGCCCGTCGGCCCAGCTGGCAAATGCTTCTCGCGTTGCCAAAAACCGCGCATCAGGCAAGACGACAAGCGGCACAACCCAGTCTTTGCTCACCGCTTCAAAGGCCGCACTGACGCGCTGCTCTCCCGCCTCAGTCATGACAACGCGCTCAAACCCGCCTTCCTCCAACAAGGCAGAAACTTCACCGGTCAAAGAGCCGCAATTATGTTCATCATCCAGCCTACGATAGCGCACATCCCAACCGTCAGCAGAAAGAGCTTGAGAGAAATGACGCATTGCTGAGAAAACGAAGGCCAGTTTCTTCTTGTGATGCCAAACGTATGAGGCCTCCTCAGCCACCTCCGCCATGAGAACAACTGAATTTTCCGCAGAGCTCGCCTCAAGCGCGCTCAATGCATGACTGAGCTGGTCGCCAAGGATCACGATAAGGTCTTTGCCCTGCATAGAAGTCTCGCTTTGCTCTCTTTGAGAGCAATACGCAATCCAAGGCCCAATAGACCAAACAATTGATAAAAAAGGAAGCTGGCGGACAGGAAGGGATTCGAACCCTCGAGACGGTCACCCGCCTACGCACTTTCCAGGCGCGCGCCTTCGACCACTCGGCCACCTGTCCGAGGACCGTCTATCGAAAAAGCAGGTGGGCCTGCAAGCCCAAACTGCCCAATCTTCACATCAAATGCAGGTTCACGCGACGGTTCTGTTTGCCCTTGCTTTCAATCTTACCAAGACGCAAGCCACCGATCTCGCTGGTGCGCGCCACATGGGTTCCGCCGCAAGGCTGCAAATCAATTACTTCACTGCCCTCTCCGATCTGAACAAGGCGAATTGCCCCACGCCCGCGTGGCGGCGCAACACTCATGGTTTTCACAAGCGACGGATTGGCTTCCAGTTCCGCTTCACTGATCCACGATTGGCTCACAGGTAAATCACTGTCTACAAGTGCATTGAGCGCCGCCTCAACGGCCTCACGGTCTTCTGGCGGTTCTGGCATCAAGAAATCAAGCCGCCCCTTTTCCGCACCAATCTGCCCTCCGGTTACAGGCAGTGGCAAAATCACCGATAAAAGATGCAAGGCCGTATGCATCCGCATGAGTCTATGGCGACGCTCCCAATCAAGATGCTGGACAAGCTTCACACCCACATGTGGCAAAGCCATAGGCGCGGCTGGTACGAGCACAATCGCCTCACCATCGCCTTTAACAGTCGTCGCAATCTCAAGCTCTTTGCCATCCCAAACGACACTGCCACTGTCCCCAGGCTGCCCACCACCCGTCGGATAGAAAATAGAACGGTCCAGCACAATCCCGCCCTCGGCAGTATGGGCAACAACTGTGGCGGCCATATCTCTTAAATAAGCATCTTCGCGAAATAAGGCCTCGGTCATTTACCGCCTCCGTTTTTATCGTCATCTGACGTACTTTGAGCACGATTTACCTTTGGCTTCGCGGCTTTTGGCGGCTTTGCCTCAGCCTGCGGAACTGACGGAACAAGCGCTTCCGGATTGCGGATCCAAATATCACGCTGACTAAACGGAATTTCCACACCCTCTTCTTTAAAGCGGCGCGCAATTTCATGGTTCATGTCAGACCTGACCGAGAGAACAAAATTCACATCTCGCAAAATCGCACGAATTTCGAAATCAAGGCTATCCGCCCCAAACCCTTGGAAGATTACATTTGGCTTCGGGTTCGCCAATACCATCGGATGCTCTTCTGCAATTTCAAACAAGATTTTCTCAATCTTGCGCGTGTCGTTCCCATAGGCAACGCCAACAGGAACAATCACGCGCCCAACGGTATTTCCGCGGGTGTAGTTGGTCACCTTACCACTGATCAAATCCGCATTCGGCAAGATAACATCTGAGCGGTCAAACGTCTCAATACGCGTAGAGCGCACAGAAATATCGCGAACGGTACCATGGGTTCCGCCCACTTCAATCCAGTCTCCCTCAGATATTGGACGCTCAATCAGAAGAATGATCCCAGAGACAAAGTTTGACACGATATTCTGGAGACCAAAACCAATCCCGACTGAAAGCGCACCAGCCACAATCGCGAGGCTCGAAAGATCAATTCCCGCGCCAGTGATGGCTGCGAGTGCGGCCAAGAATACCCCAATATACCCAACACCAGAAACAAGAGCGTTCTGGCCGCCAATATCCATCTTGGTCTTGGGGAGAACGGTGTTTTTCAAGGCGCCCTGCAACACGCGCGTAACTATGTAACCAATCGAAAAAACAATCGCAAAAGTCAGGAAGGCCCCCGCTGTGATCTTCGTATCACCAACAGTAACCCCCTCCCGCGCTGAACTCCAAAACTCGGAAATTCGCGCATCGCTTGTGCCCCAAATTCGGAAGAACTGCGGCAAAGCCACCAACAGCAGAACGAAGCCCGAGAGCGTCGGTAACAGCCCATCGCGAGCATCGTCCGCCCCGCGCCTCACCACAACCCAAAGCTCCGCCACCACCCGCTGGGCAAGGATAAGCAAAGCAATAAGCACAAGTGTTTCAATGGATTGGAAAACAATTGTTTTGCCAGCCTCAAAATAGCCAACAGCCGTTATGAGAGCCCCACCGAGGCCCGCCAGAATAATAACGCGCCCGAGAAGCCCGTACATCCGGTCCACATAGCGTGGCACTTCGTCAGCGCTGGCCGCCGCAACAACTGCAGCAGAATGGAGCCGAAGAAGGCGTCCTAGCCGCCACAGCAAATAGCCACCAGAGATCACAAGCGGGAAATAGACAACAGCATTCGCGCTGCTCGACCAGCTGTCATAGCGAGAGAACTCATCCAGAACAAAGCTCAGGCCGAAGACAGTACCGAGACCGATCACAATATATCGGCCTTTGGTATTTTGAGCCTCTGTCAAAGAAAAACTGTGAAAGCTCCGATCTGCAGGCGCAAACGCAAAGGCGCTCAACCAAACGGAGACGATGATAAAGAAGCCCCCTTCGATCACTGCACCAAGTAACGGATCGATCCTCAGACCAATCAGCTCGGAATAATAGACAGCAATCGCCAAACCAAACAAACCGAGCGTCGCAACACCAAGCTGCACCACCGAAAGCACGAACGCTGTCAGCCACCCTCTCGCCGTGCTGCGCTGGCGCACAAAACGCTCGCTCAGCGCACGAACCCAACGCCAGCCAAGTAGCAAAAAGACAATTGAAACAGCTACAATCGCGATGAACCGAGGCAAATTGCTAATAAACGCCTCACGTTGGTTCGGATTGTTCCAACTGCTGACAATCTCCCCGCGTGTGCTGACAAGCGAGTTCTTGAAAGTGCCCCAGCCACGCGACCACAGCGTCGGATTGAGCGGGCTTGGCCCTCGTTCCAAGAAAGCATTCGTTTGTCGCTCTGACAGGATACGGTCAATTTCACCAATGAGCGCATCCGCACGGCTCTGTGCCACTTCTGCCCGCTTACGCGGGGCTTCCAGCTCTGCAAGCCTTGCGTTCAATGTCTCTCTTTGCGCCGCAATTTCTTCTGGCTCCAGCCCCGTCTCAGGTGCAGGACCGAGTGCAGATATCTGAGCCTGAACCGCCGCAATTGTGCGCACATTCAGATCTTTTGCCCCAACAAAATCAGCACGCCAGCTGGTCAGATCAGCGCGCAGGTTCTCCAGGACTGTATCTGAGGCGCGTCCCGCTTCGACAGCATCTTCAATGCGCGTAGCCAAGGTCTGCCATGCTTCGTAATCAGGCTTCGCTCCATTTCCAGTCTGCGCCAAAGTCGGCGTACCCAGAAGCAACAACGCAACAATAAGCGCCAGTAAGCCTCGGAAAAGAGGGTGTTTCAAGATCATTCCGTTTCCTCAAATACATCTGGGATGTCTCGTGCTGCGCGCTCCATCCACTCAGGCACAGGCAGGCCCTTTTCATGCAAAAATTCTGGGTTAAAAAGCTTGGACTGGTAGCGCGTGCCATAGTCGCACAGGATCGTCACGATGGTATGACCTGGCCCCATTTCACGTGCCATACGCACAGCACCAGCAATATTTACGCCCGAGGAGCCACCAAGGCAAAGCCCTTCCTCGGCCAAAAGATCAAATACATAAGGCAAAGCTTCTTCATCAGGCACTTGATACGCCATATCTGGCCTAAAGCCTTCAAGGTTCTTGGTGATGCGTACTTGCCCAATGCCTTCGGCAATCGAGCCGCCCTCCATCTTGATTTCACCCGTCGTGTAATAGCTAAACAGCCCAGCCCCCATCGGGTCAGCAATCCCGATCTTTACACCCTTCGGCTGCAAGACCATTCCTGTACCAACAAGTGTACCGCCCGAGCCAACTGCGCAGATAAACCCATCAACCTTGCCACCTGTCTGTTCCCAGATCTCAGGGCCAGTGGTTTCGATATGCGCCTGTCGGTTCGCAACATTATCAAACTGGTTCGCCCAAATTGCACCGTTGGGCTCTGTCTTGGCCAGCTCCCGCGCGAGGCGCTCGGAGTAACGCACGAAATTATTCGGATTGCGGTAAGGCGCAGCAGGAACTTGCACAAGCTCTGCCCCCGCAAGGCGCAACATCTCTTTTTTCTCTTCGCTTTGCGTCTCAGGGATCACAATAACCGTCTTAAAGCCCATCGACGCCCCTACAAGCGCAAGGCCAATGCCCGTATTGCCTGCCGTGCCTTCAACAATCGTGCCGCCTGGCTTCAGCTCTCCCCGCGCAATCGCATCTTTGATAATATAAAGCGCTGCACGGTCTTTGACCGACTGGCCCGGATTGAGAAACTCGGCTTTGCCATAGATCTTACAGCCCGTCTCTTCGCTAACTTTTCTAAGCCTGATCAAAGGCGTGTTGCCCACGGCTTCTGCCAAATTTTGTGCAATTTTCATAGGCTCTCTCCCTGGGCGTTATGCGCAACAACCTAGGGCTTCAAACACCGCACCACAAGCAACTTAGCCCGCAAAAATCACATGTTCCAAAGAAGGTGCCCTTCGCAGAAAACTATCCCGCCCGAAGCCGTTCTCGCTCTATCTTAAGCCAGAGCAACAAGTGCAAAAGAGGCCCGATATTTATCTCGCCAGTTTTCATCAATGCTTCCGCCGCATCAAAACTCAGAACGTGGCTTTTAATGTCTTCAGCCTCGCTCTCAAGGCCACCCATTCCCGCGACACTATCGGGCAAATCGCACAAACCTATAAATGTATGGAAATATGTGCTGACCTCTCCAGGAGACGGGTAGTAGGACGCGACAGGCTCAAGCTGGCCCAATATGAGCCCCGCTTCCTCGACACACTCCCGCCGAGCCGCCTCTTCTGGCGTTTCCCCAAGATCCACACGCCCCGCAATCGGCTCGAGTGTCCAAGGCAGTGGATCACCGCGCCCCAAGGGCCCCATACGAAACTGTTCAATAATCAAAACCCGATCTCGCACAGGATCATAAGGCAAAACGAGCGCAGCGTCCCCAGTCAGAAACACTTCACGCTCCATCTCATCACTTTGCGTTCCGTCGTAACGAGGATGGCTTAAGCGCAACGCATCGGTGCGAAAATACCCGATATGGCTCAAACGCCCACCGTGCAGAGTTACGCTCTCGATGGAATGCGCCGCTCGCAGTGTCGCAGGGCTTGGGTTACTTTGTGCAAGAAAGGTCGAATAGGCGCGCGCCCTGATCCGCCCGAAGTAGCGCCCCAATTCATGTGGAGCCACCTGCCCCATCAATCCCATAATCTCGCGCGCCGAGTGTTGCGTCACAGGCCAATGCAGAGCGCTCCATTCCTTCAGGCTCCAAGGCTCCGCTGCTTGCCAAAGATCCGGCTCAGGAAAGTAAACCAGAGCTTCCTGCCCCGCAATCTCAACAGGCAAAAGGCGATATCCAAAGCCAAGCTCATAGTAATCAAGCCGCGCCAGCTCTTCAGGGGTCACGTCGCTCAGCAACAAACCGTCGCAACCGCTTCCACTTTGCTCAAGGATCAGCGGAAAGTCGTGCCCCTCGGCCCGCGCCACACAATATCCATCAAGGGACACTGCGCTCAATCGGTCGTGTGGCACATGCCCCAAGACAATTTCAAGGAGTCCCAAGTGCCGGAGCGTTCCGTATAGAAAGACCTGTTTCATTGGCTGCTTCGCCTTCTATCTCAAAAATTAGCGCCAGCGCCGGCTTATAAACTCAGCAAAAAGACCCCCAAAAAGTCCGCCCATCACCAAGGTAATCAAAACATTGACCCGCAAAAGTTCGGCCGAATATTCAATCGCCAACTGCACCATACCGACAAGAGCCTCCATCGGCCCATCAAACTTACGGTCTATCGACAACTTCAACATTTCCCAAAAGGCATGCGCAAAGACACACCAAAACACCGCTGCGGCGATAGCCGTCAGTCCCAACCCCAACGAAACACTATATGGATTGCCAACGCGTGCGCCGAGCATGGTCCAGCCCACTGAAGCCGCGATAAAAACATTGATCTCACGCAAACGCCCAAAGTTAAGATCAGGCTCTTGTGACAGCATTCCCACCATGACCATTTCACTCACAACGTAAGCGATAATGGCGAGACATACGGCTGAGAGCAATCTGGCGGCAGTGGGCATCTAGTCTAACTTTTCAATTGTTATCTGAACTACATCGCAGTTACCGCCATGAAACGACGCGGCGCAAGAGGTTAGGTAAAAATTCCACATCCTACGAAAACGCTCATCAAAGCCCATCGGCGCGATTTCACCCCACGCGCCATTAAAACGTTCATGCCAACGGCGAAGCGTTTGCGAGTAACTCTCACCAAACTCAAGAACCTTTGTTTCAGTAAGCCCTGCGCGCGCTATTTCCGCCCGCAAAGCTGTCTTTGATGGCAGCATACCGCCGGGAAAAATGTATTTCTGGATGAAATCTACGCCCTTCCGGTAGATTTTGAAGCGTTCTTCTTCCAACGTAATGATCTGCAAACTTGCTCGCGCTTTAGGCTTCAAACACGCTCTCACCTTCTCAAAGTAAACTGGCCAGTACTTTTCGCCAACAGCCTCAAACATCTCGATAGAAGCAATCCCGTCATACTGGCCTGTCTCATCTCGGTAGTCTTGCATTTTCAGCGTGACAAGATGAGAAAGACAAGCCTTTTCAATACGCTCTTCGGCGTACTTCAATTGCTCTTCACTGATGGTCAGCCCCGTGACGCGCAGACCACACTCGCCCGCAGCATATTCAGCAAACCCGCCCCAACCGCAGCCGATCTCCAACACATGATCGCCAGGCTTGACCTCCAAAGCATCCACAAGAGCAGCATATTTTGCGCGCTGCGCACTCTCAAAACTCTCCTGCCCACTCTCAAACAATGCGCTCGAATACGTCATGCTCTGGTCAAGCCATTGAGCATAAAAGGCATTGCCCAGATCATAATGATAAGAAATGTTCTTGCGCGCCTGCCCCTTGCTGTTGGAGCGCATCAAATGGCGCAGCCTTTCAAAGGCCTTCACAAGCCCCTTGCCCGGAAAACCGCGATAGAGGATTTCGTTGCCCGAATTCATCAGGTCAAGAAAAGCTTGAAGGTCAGGAGATGACCACCCTTCATCAAGATAAGCGTCACAAAATCCAAGTTCGCCTTCGCGAATAAGGCGTGCAAACACATCTGGGTCGTGAAGATGGACCTCCGCCACAGGCCCCGCCGTCGCACCTTCTGCGCGAAACCGCCGCCCATCAGGTAACACCACATCCAAACGCCCCACGGGCATCTGTTGGGCCAACGCGAACACCCGCGCAAAATACCTCGGCAGATCGGCCTGACCTTTGGTTTCTGTCAATATCATAAATGCACCTCCCCTTGGCGCAGCCCCTTCAGGCTAATTCGCGCCTGACTGTCTCGCAAGTTTTCAATCATTTAGAACTATAGGCGGCCAAAGCCCGTTCACGGCCTTCCTTGAGGCCCACGATAGGCTGAGGTCGTACCGCCTTGGGCGACAGCCCTGCACTTTTTGGAATGCTCTCATAAAAATCTAGAGCCGTTTCAGGCGCCTCCCGCTGCCCTTCGGCAACCCAGCGTTTAAAATACCGCCGCTCAGGATCAAACTTCTGCAACTGCGTATCCGGATTGAACACCCTGAAATACGGCGCCGCATCAGGCCCGCTTCCCGCAACCCACTGCCAACCCATCGCATTATTTGCAGGATCAAAGTCAATCAACTGATCCGCAAACCAGCGCTCACCCACGCGCCAATGCACCATCATATGCTTGGTCAGATAGCTTGCCGCCACCATGCGCGCACGGTTGTGCATCTTGCCCGTCACCCAAAGCTCGCGCATTGCCGCATCTACAAAGTCAACGCCCGTACGGCCATATTTCCAGGCCCAGACCTTGGCCTCAGTCTCATCTTCGCTCCACGGAAAGCTGTCCCAGCCCTCGCGCCAGTTGTCTTTCAACATGTGAGGCGTATGAAACATCAGGTGATGCGCAAAGTCGCGCCACCCCACTTGCCGCAAGAATGGCTCAAGCCCGCGCACCCCTGCTGCCGTAGCGGCCTGCCCAGTCGTCCAGATACTGCGCGGTGAAATCTCTCCATAAGCAAGATTGTCAGACAAATCAGACGTCCCCGCTGTCGCAACCTGATCTCGCGCAGCCTTATAATGGCTCGCGCGTTCGCCCAAAAACCGTGTCATCTTCGCCCAAGCCGCCGCCTCACCCGCCGTGCTGTGGCGGGCCAAGACAGACGCACCGCGCCGCATAGCGCTAGAGAGCCTCCAATCTTGCAAATTCTCACTTGCGGGCCATGCCACAGGTGGCAAAAGCTTGGCAGGCTCAGGCAAAGGTGCAGTCACACCCAAAGGCTCAATCGCGCGCCAGAATGGCGAGAAGACCTTGTAATAGTCGCCCACTTTGGTTTTGACCGTCATCGGCTCATGCAGCAATTGTCCCGCATGACTCTCCGCAGCAAGTCCATCTGCACGCAGCGCCGCCTTTACATCTGCATCAATGTGGCGAGACACAGGGTCATATAGCCTTCCCCAATGAACAGCGCGCGCGCCCGTCTCAGAGACAACTGCACGCAAAACATCAAGCGCTTCGCCTTTGCGCAACACAAGTCTGAGTCCCTTGTGCTCAAGTTGAAGAGCCAAGGCCTTCAAGCTCTGCTCAAGCCGCCAACGTGGCGCCGCGCCAAGCTCTTCAGAGCGCGCCTCGTGAATAAACAACGGAATAACAGGCCCCTTCGCCGCCGCTGCCGTCAGAGCTTCATTGTCAACCAAGCGCAAATCGCGCCTAATCCACCAAATGGATGTTACTGTGGTATCGCTCATTAGCCCTCGCCCGTCTCTTTATTCGTTTACGGGCATGGGCCGCTCACAGATCACAAAACGCGATCAAGAGCCTCCATTAGCTGCTGCACCTCAGCCTCGCTCGTATAGTGCACAAATGACAACCGCAATACCCCCTTCTCAGGATCAACACCCATCGCCTTGAGCGCGCGCACAGCGTAAAAATCGCCTCCGCCAGCCATCACCCCATGTGCCGCAAGCTCTGCCGCCACAGGCTCCCCTGCCTGTGCCAATTCAAGCGCAACTGTAGGCGCGCGCCCAGCCGCATGAGACGGCCCAATAAGGCGTACTGAGTTTTTTGCGTTCACATAATCAAGCAAAGGCTGCAAAAGCTTCACTTCATGAGCTCGCATCAAGTCATGCACACCCGTCGCCTTTTCAGCCGCTGTTCCCGTGATACCATGATGAAGCGCCAGCGCGTCGGCATAATCCGCCATGCCCGCCGAGGCAGCCACCTGTGCATGATCAGGCCCCGCAGGAGTAAACCGTTTGTAGAGGCTGCCCGCGTTGAAATAATGCCCTTGATTGGGCAGCGTCTCGCCCAAAGCACGCCGCATCACCATAATGCCTTGGTGCGGACCATAGGTCTTGTAAGCAGAAAACAGATAGATATCAGGGCCCATCAAGCCCACATTGGGCAAACCGTGCGGCGCGTAGCTAACTCCATCCACACAGACAAACGCCCCCGCCGCATGCGCGAGCGCAGTGATTTCAACCACAGGATTGATCTCACCCACAACATTGGAACAATGTGGAAAGCAAACAAGACGCACCTTCTCGTCCAAGAGCGCCTCAAGCTTGGCAAGGTCCAGATGCCCAGTCTCAGGGTCAACCTGCCATTCACGCACTTCAAAGCCTTCATCCGCCAAACGTCTCCACGGACCAGTATTGGCCTCATGGTCCTGATTGGTCACAACAATGGCGTCACCCGGCTGCATAAACTGGCGGAAAGCATTGGCCAGAACATAGGTGTTCTGCGTGGTTGATGGCCCAAAGCTCAGCTCATCAGTCTCGACCCCCATCATAGCGGCCAGCCGCCTGCGCGCCTCGTCCATCTCTTCTCCGCCAAGGCGCGAAGCCTCATAAGGCGCATATGGCTGGACTTTACGTTCGGTGTAAAACCGCGTGAGGCGGTCAATCACGGGCTGACACGTATATGAGCCGCCCGCATTTTCAAAAAACGCCTGCCCCTGAAGACTCTCCTGCGCAAACGCAGGGAATTGGCCGCGCACAAAATCAATATCAAGCATGAAGGTCTCTCCTCGGTTCATGGTTTTAAAGGGGCCTCCGTCAGATGGCCCACTCTCTATGGCAGGTCCTCCAGCCGAGCGCCCCGAAACCGTCAACAACCGGGTCGCAGCCGCAAGAAGTTCAAAAACCAAAAGCGACAAATCATGGATATCCCGCAAGAAAGCGCTGGGTCAAGAGCATGAAACATCAAGCACCTAATGTGCCAAAATGTCGCGGATCACGCGGGCGGAGGTCGTATTTGGGAGGCAAGCCACCCCCACCAACGCTCTAAATGCCCAAATATAGAGCGCAGCGTCTAAGAATTACTCAAATGCGCCAAGTTGTTTTCTAGAACAGAAATCGAAACGGGGACACATATGTCAATAAAACCACCCTTCACAGATCTTGAGATCAAAAAACAGGAGGCAGGCTTTTACAAAGACAATAGCCTGCCCATCGCACTCATCAGCAAATTGGTCATGGTAGCACTCGTGCTCTGGGCCCTTGTCTGGCCCGCAAAT
>Ga0209652_1000661_pt1 | contig 29300 bp, 25 predicted proteins | sample SaaInl74LU_5_DNA_FD_184641 | JGI IMG/M metagenome (GOLD analysis project Ga0209652, IMG submission 184641) | Marine microbial communities from expanding oxygen minimum zones in the Saanich Inlet - ESP_74LU_5_DNA (SPAdes) (version 2) | ecosystem: Environmental > Aquatic > Marine > Intertidal zone... | reverse complement strand
CAATGACTTCGGCGCGATTAATATTGATGCGGGGCTGATTGACAGCCATGACGGCGAAACCATGAGCCTGACCAATGGCTGTGCCTGCTGCCAATTGCGCGACGATATGATTGAGCAATTGAGCCAATTGGCGCGCCAAAAAACCAAACCCGAACATATTATCATTGAAGCCAGCGGGGCCGGTGAACCAGCGCGCTTGGCCTATCTCGGCTATGGTATCGACGGCTTGCAATTGGAAAGTGTTTTGGTCGCCGTCGACGCCAGCACAGTGGCGCAAAAATGCAGCGATAAATTCGTCGGCAAATTGGTTCAACGACAAATGGCGCAAGCCGATATGATTTTGCTGACCAAAGCCGATAGCACTGAAGATGACGGTGCAAAAGCTGGCCAAATGATTGACCAAATAACCGTTGCGCCACGGCTCAATGCGCACCATCAAGGGCTGGCCGAGATTATCTTTGAGCGGCCGCGGCAACACCACCGGCTCGCTGCCGCCGATGGCGCGACGCCAGCTGATGATTTATTTGAGCAACTGAGCTTCACCAGCGACAGCAGCTTGCCAGTGGCGGCGTTTGAAGCCTTACTGGCCGAGCATGCCGATAAGCTGGCCCGCGCCAAGGGTCATACGGGCACGCATCGGCTGCAATTGGTCGGCGCCAAATATACGCTGGTAGCGGCTGAAAAGCGCCCCTGCGCACTGGTGTTCATTGCCATTAAGGGGCAAGGCGATTTGCAAAAATTGGAAATGGCGTTGCAAGCCTTAACGGCGGAAAAAATGGTGGGCCCGGCAGGACTCGAACCTGCGACCAAACCGTTATGAGCGGTTCGCTCTAACCAACTGAGCTACAGGCCCCAAACCATTTACCGGCCAATTATGGCAAGAACACCTTTGGTTTATAACCGCGTGCGGCGGTTTCGTCCATCTGTGCATAGGCAATAATAATCACCAAATCGTCAACCTGGGCAAGCCGCGCGGCGGCACCATTAATACCAATGGTCTTCGACCCACGCTCCGCCGGAATGGCATAGGTGGTAAAGCGGGCGCCGGTGTTAATATTCAACACATCGACCTGCTCATTGGGCAAAATGCCAACTTCATCGAGCCAATCTTGATCGACCGAAATCGACCCCTCATAATGCATGTCGCATTGGGTAACACTGGCGCGATGGATTTTCGCCTTCATCATGGTGAGCTGCATAAAACTAATCCTAATACGCGTGATTAATTATCGAGGAAGCTGCGCAATTTGCGTGACCGGCTTGGATGTTTGAGCTTGCGCAAAGCTTTCGCTTCAATCTGACGGATACGTTCGCGGGTCACTGAGAATTGCTGCCCGACTTCTTCCAATGTGTGATCCGTATTCATGCCAATACCAAAGCGCATACGCAAAACCCGCTCTTCGCGTGGCGTCAAGGAGGCCAAAACGCGGGTTGTTGTGTCACGCAAATTGGATTGAATGGCGGCATCAATCGGTAGAATAGCGTTTTTATCTTCAATGAAATCGCCCAACTGGCTGTCTTCTTCATCGCCAATCGGGGTTTCAAGACTGATTGGCTCTTTGGCAATTTTCAGCACTTTGCGGACTTTTTCCAACGGCATTGAGAGCTTTTCTGACAATTCCTCCGGTGTTGGCTCGCGGCCAAATTCATGCAGCATTTGGCGCGATGTACGGACTAATTTATTAATTGTTTCAATCATATGCACCGGAATACGAATGGTCCGCGCCTGGTCGGCAATCGAACGGGTAATGGCTTGGCGAATCCACCAAGTGGCATAGGTTGAAAATTTATAACCGCGGCGATATTCGAATTTATCAACCGCTTTCATCAGACCAATATTGCCCTCTTGAATTAGGTCAAGGAATTGCAGGCCGCGGTTGGTGTATTTCTTGGCGATTGAGATTACCAAACGCAAATTGGCCTCGACCATTTCTTTTTTGGCAATCCGCGCTTCGCGCTCGCCTTTTTGCACCATGCGCACAATCCGACGATATTCGCTGATATTGAGACCCGTATCATTGGCCAATTCCTGAATTTCGCCACGCACTTCTTTAATTTCATTGCGGTTGTTCTGGACAAAATCTTTCCAGCCCTTGCCAGCAAGACGGACAACCCGATTGGCCCAATTGGCCTCATATTCATTGCCCTGATATTGTTTGAGAAACTCGTCGCGCTTCACGCCCTCGCCATCGGCCATACGCCATAAGCGCAATTCCAAACCAACCAGGCTTTTATTGATGGAGTAGAGCTGCTCGACCAAAGCCTCGATACGGCTATTGTTCAGCGACAATTCTTTGACCTCAGCGATAATTTCGCTGCGTAATTTATCAGCCCGATTTTGCTGCGCCGTTGACAGTTCTTTATTATCGGCTTGCAGCTCAACACTTTGGTCTTGCAAGCGACGTAATTTTTTATAAGTCGAAGCAATGACATCGAAACTGGCCAGAACTTTTGGCTTTAATTCCATTTCCTTGGCCGATAGCGACAGATTTGATTCATCATCGTCTTCGTCTTCATCGGGCTCACCCTCGGCTTCACCTGATGGCGCGCCAGATGGCGGCGGTGCCGCGCCTTCGGCTGAGCGGTCGATTTTCTTGACGTCAGGGTCTGCGAAAGAGGCTTCTAAATCAATAATCTCGCGCAGCAAAACTTTTCCTTCATTGAGCTCATCGCGCCAAATAATAATCGCCTGAAACGTCAGCGGGCTTTCACATAAGCCCGAGATCATCATTTCGCGGCCAGCCTCAATACGTTTAGCAATGGCGATTTCGCCTTCGCGCGACAAAAGCTCAACCGAGCCCATTTCGCGCAAATACATGCGCACAGGGTCGTCGGTGCGGTCGCCGGTGCCGGTTGTTTTGGCGGTTTTGGCAACAGCTGTTGAGCTTGAGGCTTCGGCCTCGTCATCATCCAAATCATCATCATCGTCATTTGACGGTTTTGGCGCGGCATCTTCATCGCCGTCATCAACCCCATCATTCTCAACAATGGAAATACCCATTTCCGACAACATGGACATAATGTCTTCGATTTGCTCAGACGAAAATTCTTCCGGCGGCAGAACCGCATTGAGCTCATCATAGGTGACCGAGCCAGATTCTTTGGCCGTCTTAATCATCCGTTTCACGGCACGATTGTTCATGTCGATCAGAGGGCTATCCCCTGGTTCGCGCTCAACCGTTTTTTCTGTTGCTTTTTTCGTCGCCATTCACGTCTCCGAGACCGTCTCACGTCATTTCATCAAGCGCTATCGTCATTTCTCTCAAGCGCCGCGATTTCATTTTTAATTGCCGTTAACCGATCCAGCGCATTTTGCGTTCCATCGCGCGCCATCTCGGTTGCAAGCTCTTCCTGCACAAGGGCTTTTTCAGCCGTCAAAGTAAGCAATTTATGGTGAACGACGGTGGTTTCAAGCCATCCCGCCACAACATCATTCAGGTCACTTTCCTTGCGCACAAAGATTAAAAGCCGCGCTTCCGGCATTTGCCGTAAACGTTGCGTTAATTCTGCCAAACCGTGCTCATTCAAATGCCCTGTCAAGGCGTCAATGTCAAGTCCCGCCTCAGCATTTGGCAATTTGTCAAAATAGTCGACAATCTTAAATCTTAGCTGGTCGAGCTCGGGAGAGGATAAGTCGAGATTTTCAAAATGATCGCGTTGACTCAGCAAGATGTCCGGATGGTTCAAAACCGCCAAAACAATCAGCGCCTCGCGACGCGGAAAACTAACCTCGCCTCGGCCTAAATCAGAGCGCCGCAACTCAGACGTCGCCGGTTGCGGGCGCCGAGAGCCCCATGGCGCGCGCTGTTGGCGCCAGCTGCTACGATAGCCAGACGCCTGCCCGCTGCGCCCTTGATTGCCATAGGCACCACCGCCGAGCAATTTATCAAGCCGCGCTTTGACCTCTTGGCCATAAAGCGCGCGCACATCTTTGTCGTTAATCAGCGCCACCGCGTCGCGCAATCTTTGTTTCAAAGCGGCGGCGCGCTCGGGCGTATCCCAGGGGGCGCGTTCAATTTCGCGCTCCCACATCATATCAATCAAGCTACGGGCCCGACCGATAATATCCTTCATCGCCTCCGCCCCGCCATCGCGCACCACATCATCTGGGTCTTTACCGGCCGGTAAAAGCGCAAATTGCATGGAAAAGCCGGGCTTTAATTGCGGCAAAATGCGGTCAATCGCCCGATAGGCGGCGCGCAAACCGGCCTCATCACCGTCGAGGCACATCACCGGCTCGGGTGCCAAGCGCCACAAAAGACGAATTTGATCCTCGGTCACGGCCGTGCCAAGCGGCGCCACCGCATGATGCAAGCCGGCTCGCGCCAGCCCGACAACATCCATATAGCCTTCCGCCACCAACACCATATTGGCGTCATAGGCAGGCTGACGGGCGCGAGCGAAATTAAATAAAACGGCGCCTTTGTGAAATAACGGAGTCTCGGGTGAGTTGAGATATTTGGCCTTGGCATCGGCGCTCATGGCGCGCCCACCAAAGGCAATCACCCGACCGCGCGCGTCGTGAATGGGAAATATAATGCGCTCGCGGAAACGGTCATAGGGCGGGCGGTCAGTTTCATCGGGCTGAATGGCCATGCCCGCCTCAACGATTTGCGCAGGCCGCATTTGCCGCGCCGTTAAATGCTCAATCAAGGCGGTGCGGGCGGCGGGCGCGTAGCCAATGCCAAACCGCTCAATCAACTCTTGCGAGACCCCTCGGCGTTCCAAATAAGCCCGCGCTTCAGTCGCTTCCGGGGTTTTCAACTGCGCCTGGAACCAAAGGGCGGACGCTTCCGTGACGTCGATTAATGTCGCTTGCACGGCAGCTCTCTGGGCTGCTTGTGGGTCGCGCTCGGGCATTTCAAGCCCGGCCTGGCGAGCCAATTGCTCAACCGCCTCGGGAAAGCTCAAGCCCTCGGTTTCCATAATAAAATCAAACACCGAACCATGTTTTCCGGTGGCAAAACAATGGTAAAATTGCTTGTCATCATTGACCGTGAAAGACGGCGTGCGCTCTTGTTTGAACGGGCTGAGGCCGACATATTCGCGGCCACGGCGCTGCAATTTTACCCGGCGGCCAACAATGTCCGACACAGCAATGCGGTTTTTGATTTCATCAAGAAAGTTTTGCGGAAAGGCCATAAGCGTATTTTACGCTAATCCAGCGCGACGACCAGCCAGAACACAGAATTTGGGCAAATTAGCTGTGCGCATAATTGGCGCGCCCCCGATTAGCCGAGTTTTTGCTTTACCAAGGCGCCAGCTTTGCCGAAATCCATCTGCCCAGCATATTGGCTTTTTAACGCCCCCATGACCTTGCCCATGTCTTTCAGCGAGCTTGCCGCTTGCGCCTCAATGACGGCAGTGACAGCGGCGGCCATTTCTTCTTCGTCGAGCTGGCGCGGCATAAATTCTTCAATGACAATAATTTCGCTGCGCTCTTGTTCAGCCAGCTCAAGTCGGCCAGCTTGCTCATAAGTGGCCGCTGACTCTTGGCGTTGCTTGACCATTTTGGCAAGGATTTCAAGGATTTCGTCGTCCGACACACCGTCACGGTTGTCGGCTGTTCGGGCCGCAATATCGCGGTCTTTAATGGCCGCCGTAATCAAGCGCAAAGTAGAAATACGCACTTTATCTTGGTTTTTAACGGCGGCTTTGAGCGCTTCACTGAACTGCTCTTGCATGACCCATGCTCCTCACTGAACTTCGTAGAGTTGGGCTGATATAGTCCAACCCATCAGCAATGGCAATGATAGAATCACCTGCCACAAATTGCTAGATTTTGTGCACTTTCATCAGCGGATATTTGAGGCTTACTGCACAGCCAAGCAAAGCGCCGGTAAAACGGCTGGTAAGCATTGGTTTTAACTAAGTTATTTTTCCCACTGGAATCACGCTAACTTCTCTTGACCCCGCAGGGTCGATTGGATAGTTTCCCGAAACTTTAGCTTACCGCTAGCCAGTGCAGGTTGATAAATGAGAATGTGTCAAAATCTTCCAAGTCCCGTCAAATATGTGGCCGGGGCTTTTGTTTTGTCTTGTTCGCATCATCCCGCCCCCCACAATGATAAGGAAGCAACATTATGAGCGGATGGCAGACGGCCACGAAAACGGCCCTTCTCATCAGTGAAACCGGCGAGAAACTCTATGGTTACGGCCTAGGCGCAATTGGCCAAACAGTCGGTGAAGTATGTTTCAACACCGCCATGACGGGCTATCAAGAAATCCTCACTGACCCGTCTTATGCCGGACAAATTGTGACTTTCACCTTCCCGCATATTGGCAATGTCGGCACCAATGATGACGACAGCGAAACCTCAAATATCAGCCAACCGCGCGGCGCTGAAGGGCTGATTATTCGCGAAGCCATCACCCCGCCAGCCAATTACCGCGCCGCCCAGCATTTAGACGCATGGCTGAAACAACGCGGACTTATCGGCATTTCAGGCGTCGATACACGCGCCATCACCAGCCATATTCGCGACCATGGCATGTTTAATGCGGTCATCGCCCACGCCCCCGACGGCAAGTTTGACGAAGCCGCCATGCAAGCCAAATTGGCCGGCTTTGCCGGCCTTGAAGGGGCTGATTTAGCGGCTGAAGTATCCAGCAAACAATCTTATGATTGGCAACAAGGACGCTGGCAATGGGACGACGGCTTTGACGACATCGCCTCAGATGTGCATGTGGTGGCCGTCGATTTTGGTATCAAACGCAATATTTTACGCTGCCTGTCGGAAGCCGGTTGTCGGGTAACGATTGTCTCGGCTGATAGCACGGCTGAGCAAGTCTTGGCGCTGCAACCAGACGGCATATTTTTATCCAATGGCCCCGGCGATCCGGCCGCCACTGGCGCTTATGCAGTTGGCGAAATTCGCAAATTAGTCGATAGCGGCAAGCCGGTGTTTGGCATTTGCTTGGGCCATCAAATGCTGGCACGGGCACTGGGCGCGCAAACCGTGAAGATGAAGCAAGGCCATCATGGCGCCAATCATCCGGTCAAAGATATCAACACAGGCAAAGTCGAAATCACCTCAATGAACCATGGCTTCACCGTCGATCGCGACACACTGCCCGACACGGTCGAAGAAACCCATGTCAGCCTATTTGATGGCACCAATTGCGGCATTGCGCTTAAGGGCAAGCCGGTGTTTTCGGTGCAATATCACCCCGAGGCCTCACCTGGCCCTCAGGATAGTCACTATTTATTCGACCGCTTTGTCGCGGCGATGTCAGCGCAAGGAAACAGCTAATGCCTAAACGCACAGACATATCGAGCATTATGATTATCGGCGCCGGGCCCATTGTCATTGGGCAGGCCTGCGAATTCGATTACTCGGGCACGCAAGCGTGTAAAGCGCTGCGCGAAGAAGGCTATCGGGTGATTTTGGTCAACTCCAATCCGGCAACCATTATGACCGATCCGGAATTGGCCGACGCCACTTACATTGAGCCGATTACCCCTGACGTGGTGGCGCGGATTGTCGCCAAAGAGCGTCCCGACGCGATTTTGCCGACCATGGGCGGGCAAACCGCTTTGAACACGGCGATTGCGCTGTCGAATGATGGCACATTGGAAAAATATAATGTGCAGCTGATTGGCGCCGACCTTGAGGCCATCAATAAAGCCGAGGACCGGCTTTTATTCCGCCAGGCCATGGATAAGATTGGTCTCGAAAGCCCACGCTCATCAATTGCCAACACCATGGAAGAAGCGCTTGAAGGGTTAGAAAAAGTCGGCCTGCCAACGATTATTCGCCCGTCTTTTACTATGGGCGGTACCGGCGGCGGCATTGCTTATAATAAAGAAGAATTTATCGCCATTGTTGAGAGCGGTCTCGACGCCTCGCCGGTAACCGAAGTGCTGATTGAAGAAAGCGTTTTGGGCTGGAAAGAATATGAAATGGAAGTGGTGCGCGACAAAGCCGATAATTGCATCATTATTTGCTCCATCGAAAATATCGACCCAATGGGCGTACATACAGGCGATAGCATCACCGTTGCCCCCGCCCTGACTTTGACCGATCGCGAATATCAAATCATGCGTAATGCGTCGATTGCTGTGCTGCGTGAAATTGGCGTCGAAACCGGCGGGTCGAATGTGCAATTTGCCGTCAATCCAGCCGATGGCCGACTGGTGGTGATTGAAATGAACCCACGTGTGTCGCGCTCCTCAGCGCTGGCCTCAAAAGCCACGGGATTCCCAATTGCCAAAATCGCCGCCAAATTGGCGGTTGGCTATACGCTTGATGAATTAATGAATGACATCACCAGCGTCACACCGGCCAGTTTTGAACCGACCATTGACTATGTGGTCACCAAAATTCCGCGTTTTGCGTTTGAAAAATTCCCCGGCGCCGAACCGCTTTTGTCGACGGCGATGAAATCGGTTGGCGAAGCCATGGCCATTGGCCGCAATTTCCAAGAGAGCTTGCAAAAAGCCCTGCGCTCATTAGAAACCGGCCTGACCGGCATTAACCCGCCGGAAAACGCGCCCGATATTTCAACCCCTGAAGGGCTGAGCAATATGCGCGCCGCGCTGACGACGCCAACGCCAGACCGCCTATTGGTCGCCGCCCATGCGCTGCGCCAAGGCATGAGCGCCGACGAGGTTTGCCAATTATCGCATTTTAATCCGTGGTTCCTGGAGCAATTGGGGCAAATCATCGCCACTGAAGAAAAACTCATCGCCCATGGCCTGCCTGATAATGCCGAAGCCATGCGCGCGGTTAAATCGCAGGGCTTCTCAGATGCCCGCATGGGTGAATTATGCGGCCTGCCCGAAGCTGAAGCACGGCGCGCGCGCCATCAGCTTGAGGTGCGGCCTTATTTCCGCAGCATTGATACCTGCGCCGCCGAATTTATGGCCAGCACGCCTTATCTTTATTCCAGCTATGACAGCCCCTCGCCGTTTGAAGGGCAAAATGAGGCAGCCCCATCTAATCGCCCGAAAGCGGTGATCCTTGGTGGTGGGCCAAACCGTATTGGTCAGGGTATTGAATTTGACTATTGCTGTTGCCACGCCGCCTTTGCGCTCGGTGATGCCGATATTGAAAGCATTATGGTGAACTGCAACCCAGAAACCGTATCGACCGATTATGACACCTCCGACCGGCTGTATTTTGAACCACTGACGCAAGAAGATGTGTTGGAGCTTTTGACCTGCGAAATGCAAAACGGCACTTTGCTCGGGGTGATTGTGCAATTTGGTGGGCAAACGCCGCTGAAGTTATCGCAAGCGCTGGAAGATGCCGGTATTCCAATTTTGGGCACATCGCCCGATGCCATTGACTTGGCCGAAGACCGCGACCGGTTTAAGGATTTGCTCGATGAGCTGAAATTGCGCCAGCCGCCAAATGGCATTGCTCGAAGTGCCGATGAGGCGCGCGCCATTGCCGCCAATATTGGCTTTCCGGTGGTCATTCGGCCATCTTATGTGCTTGGTGGGCGGGCCATGGAAATTGTCAACACGGATGAGCAGCTTGAGCGCTATATGCGCGAAGCGGTAATTGTTTCTGGCACCAGCCCGGTGCTGATTGATGGCTATTTACGCGATGCCACTGAACTTGATGTGGACGTCTTATGCGATGGCGACAATGTCGTCGTCGCCGGTATTTTGGAACATATTGAGGAAGCTGGTGTGCACTCAGGTGACAGCGCCTGCTCCATGCCGCCGCATTCTTTGTCGCAAAATATAATTGATGAATTGGGCCGCCAAGCCACTGAAATGGCCTTGGCCCTGAATGTGAAAGGGCTGATGAATGTGCAATTTGCCGTTCAGGGTGAGCAGATTTTCGTTATTGAAGTGAATCCCCGGGCCAGCCGCACCGTACCATTTGTCGCCAAAGTGCTGGGGCAACCGATTGCCCGCATTGCCGCGCGGTTAATGGCCGGCTCTAAATTGAGCGAATTTAATCTACAAACCCCAGATTATGACCATGTTGCGGTGAAAGAGTCAGTCTTTCCATTCGCCCGCTTCCTCGGCGTTGATACGGTTCTTGGCCCAGAAATGCGCTCAACCGGCGAAGTCATGGGATTGGACAAAGATTTTGCCACCGCCTTTGCCAAAAGCCAGCTCGGCAGTGGCACAGTATTGCCAGCCACTGGCACCGCCTTTATTTCTGTGCGAGAAAGCGATAAGCCGCGCAGTCTGAAAGCAGCGCAAGGCCTGCAAGACATTGGCTTTACCCTGATTGCCACACGCGGCACGGCGGCTTATTTGGCGGAAAATGGCATTGCCGTGACACCGGTGAATAAAGTCATGGAAGGTCGGCCGCATATTGTCGATGCGATGAAAAACGGCGATGTCGATTTGGTGGTCAACACCACCGAAGGTGAGAAATCTCTGGCCGATAGTAAATCCATTCGCCGCTCCGCTTTGATGGATAAAATTCCCTATTACACGACTTTGGCCGGAGCCGAAGCTGCCGTTGCCGCCATTGGCGCACTCAGCAAAGGTGATTTGCAAGTGTGTTCGCTGCAGGAATATGAAAGCAAGCGTCGCGCCTAACAAGCACGCTTGCCTTCATCCTGAAAATTTGAAAGATTATATTTATGAAAAGCGCGATCGGTTGGATTGCGCATGAGAGGGGTTGTATGGAAACGGTACCAATGACGGCCGGCGGCTATGAGACGCTGAATGCCGAGATTAAAAAATTAAAAGGTCCAGACCGCCAGCGCATTATTCGCGCCATTGCCGAGGCGCGCGCGCATGGTGATTTGTCGGAAAACGCCGAATATCATGCCGCCAAAGAGCAGCAGAGCCACAATGAGGGTCGGGTGATGGAGCTTGAAGATATGCTCAACCGAGCCGAGATTATTGATGTCGCCGCGCTCAGTGGCAATACTGTCAAATTCGGCGCCACCGTCGAATTGGTCGATGAAGATACTGATGTCGAAACGACTTATCAAATCGTCGGCGAATATGAAGCCAATGTCGAAGCTGGCAAAATTTCCATCGCCTCACCGATTGCCCGCGCACTGATTGGCAAAGAGGTTGGCGACAGCGTCGAGGTCAACACACCGGGTGGCGGCAAATCTTACGAAATTCTCGGGGTTAAATTTATTTAGTTAAATTAATCGGCATGCCAGCCGCATGTTTCGACTGCCGAATGGTCAATGATGTGCGCACATGCGCCACATTCGGCGCCGAGGTTAATTTTTGCGTCAGAAATTCTTGAAAGCTGGCCAGATCTGAAGCGACGCATTTCAAAATAAAATCAATTTCGCCATTTAACATGTGGCACTCGCGCACTTCCGGCCATTCATTGACCCGCTTTTCAAAAGCCTGCAAATCGCTCTCGGCTTGGCTGTCGAGGCCAACCATGGCAAACACCGTCACCCCAAAACCTAACATTTGGCCATCAACGCTGGCGTGATAGCCTTTGATGAAACCCGCTTTTTCAAGCGCCCTGACGCGGCGCAAACAAGGCGGGGCGGAAATGCCAACACGTTGCGCCAAATCAACATTGGTCATACGACCATCAGCCTGTAATTCGGCAATGATCTTGAGGTCAATACTATCGAGCCGTGACTCTTTCATAGTTTTTTCTGTCCCAAATTGAGTAAACAACGTAATAATAATACCGAAGTTTGAAATATTTTTACAGGAAAAGCCATGCAAATTTGGGCCATCACAGGCGGAAGACGCGGAAATGATGTGCTGGTTGAAGGCGTCGCTGAGGCTTTGGGCGGTGATTGCCGTCTGATTCACGCGCACTTAAACCGTCCCTATCGGTGGCTAGCGCCCTATCGACCAGCGGTCTGGGGGGTGGCGCAAGACCGGCAAATCGCCCCGCCATGGCCAGATTTAGTGCTCGCCAGTGGCCGCCAAGCGGTGTCGCATGCGCGCTATATTCGCCGCGCCGCCAATGGCAAAACCTTTGTCGCCTTTCTGCAAGACCCGAAAATTAGCGCCAAGAATTTTGATTTCGTTTGGGCCCCTTGCCATGACCAAATGACTGACCCAAGCGTCATGCAAACCATTTTGTCGCCGCACGGGCTGACCGCCGAGATTATTGCTGAGGCGGCGGCGCAATGGCGGGCCCGTCTGATACCGCCAGCGGTAGCGCAAGCGCAGCGCAAAATTGTCACCGTCACCATTGGCGGGCCAAGCCAAGCCTATCGCTTTGACCCTGCCACGATGACCGATTTGGCGCAAAAATTAGCGGCGCTGACGCAGCATGGGTGTTTTTTACTGATCACCTTATCGCGGCGCTCGCCAGCGGCTTATGCAGCAATTTTGCGCCAGCATATCGACCCGCAAGATGGTTTTATCTGGGACAATCAGGGCGACAACCCGTATCGCGCCATGCTCGGCTTGGCTGACCATTTTATCGTCACCGCCGATAGCGCCAATATGGTCGGCGAAGCCTGTCTGGCTGGCAAGCCGGTGCAGGTTTTCGCCCTGCCCGGTGGCTCAGCCAAATTTGACCGCTTTCACGCCAGCCTGCAGCGAGATGGTTTTGTGCGCCCCTTTACCGGCGTTTTGCAAGACTGGCCGTGTACGCCGCAAAATGCGACACCCGAAATTGCTGCCGCCATTGCCGCCGCCATGCAGAAAAAGTAAAAACATCTGAATAAATCACGGTTTTGTGCAGCCACCTCTTGGGTTCTCTAGAATCGCGCCTAAATTAGGGTCAGATATTTTGGAGATGATGATGAGTGCAAAACACGCCAAACTTTTGATTATTGGATCTGGCCCGGCTGGCTATACGGCAGCGGTATATGCCGCACGCGCTATGCTGGAACCCGTTTTGGTGCGCGGCATTCAGCCCGGTGGTCAATTGACCATCACCACTGATGTTGAAAATTACCCGGGCTTTGCCGAGGCCATTCAAGGCCCATGGCTGATGGAACAAATGGAAGCGCAAGCCGCGCATGTCGGCACTGAGATTATTTCTGACATTATCACGAATGTTGATTTATCGCAGCGGCCATTTCGCATGACCGGCGATGGCGGACAGCTTTACACCGCCGATGCACTGGTCATTGCCACCGGCGCGCAAGCCAAATGGCTGGGCCTGCCAAGCGAAGAAAAATTTCAAGGCTTTGGCGTGTCGGCCTGCGCCACCTGCGATGGGTTTTTCTATCGTAACAAAAAAGTGCTGGTTGTCGGCGGCGGCAATACAGCGGTCGAGGAAGCCTTGTTCCTGACCAATTTTGCCTCACATGTGACCCTCATTCACCGCCGCGATTCTTTGCGCTGCGAAAAGATCTTGGAAAAACGCCTATTAGCGCATGAAAAAGTGACGGTGTTATGGGACCATGAAATCGACGAAGTTTTGGGCGATGAGCAGCCGCTTGGCGTCACCGGTGCACGGTTGCGCAACACCAAAACTGACGCGCTGCAAGAAGTTGAGGCGGATGGTATTTTCATTGCCATCGGCCACGCGCCAGCCACTGACTTATTCACCGACCAATTGGAAACCAAATCCGGCGGCTATTTGGTGACCCGACCAGATAGCACGGCAACGTCAATTGCCGGTGTCTATGCGGCTGGTGATGTAACCGATGATATTTACCGGCAAGCGGTAACCGCCGCCGGCATGGGCTGTATGGCGGCTTTGGAAGCGGAAAAATATCTGGCTGAAATGGAAGCCGAAAAACAAGCGGCCGAATAAGGCTTTACGTCTCACCGCGCCATGGCATTTCGCGCGGTGTACGCCGTCCAGCTTGGCTTTTGCCGCGTAAGGGCTTGGGCAAAGCAGTGTTTGGCGGCACCCCCTTTTGCTGCATTAACTGTATCAACTGGCCCGATATATCGGTCAATTTTTCAGCCACTAAATGCACCACAATGCCGCTGCGTTGCACCCGCCCTTCAATGCGCATGAGACGGGCGCCAATGACGGTGGCACGAAATTGCTCAAACCGGTCAGGCCAGACCACAATATTGCCAGTGCCGGTCTCGTCTTCCAGCGTTAAAAACACCACGCCCTTAGCACTGCCGGGCCGCTGCCGACAAATTACCAAACCGGCCACACTCATGCGCCGCCCAGAAGCGGCATTTTGCAAATCTAGCAATTGGTGAACATGTGCGCTTTGCAAATCAGCCCGCAAAAACGCCAGCGGATGATTGCGCAGCGATAAGCGCAAACTGGCGTAATCCTCAAGCACCTCCATGCCCGGCGCCAAGGCTGGCAAATCGGCACTGGCCTCGTCTTCAAATGGCGTCGTCGGCACGCCTTGATTGTCAAACAAAGGCAGCGCTGCAGATTTTTGTTCCGGCGCCAGCGCCCGCACCGCCCACAGAGCTTGGCGCCGCGACAGACCCAAGCCAGCAAAGGCATCAGCCCGCGCCAAACGCTCCAAAGTGCCCACCCCAAGGCCGACGCGTCGGGCGCAATCAGCCACACTATCAAAGGCACCGCCCATTTGCCGCGCCGCCACAATCGCCTCACCATCAGCCGCCGCCAGTCCGGTGATTTGATTAAAGCCAAGCCGCAAATCAACCCGCGCCGCGCCGCGCGCATCGCTATTGGTTTCCAAATCGGCTTCCGCATCGGAAGCATTAATGCAAACCGGCTGCGCCACCACCCCTTGGCGACGGGCTTCGCCGAGCAATTGCGCTGGCGCGTAAAACCCCATGGGCTGGCTATTGATCAAAGCGGCGCAAAATGCCGCCGGATAATGGTGTTTTAACCACGCCGAGACATAAACCAGAAAGGCAAAACTGGCGGCATGGCTTTCAGGAAACCCATATTCGCCAAATCCTTCAATTTGACGAAAACAGCGTTCGGCAAAGTCTTTTTCATAGCCACGCGCCACCATGCCATTGACCAAGCGCAGGCCAAACTCATGAATGACGCCGGTTTTGCGAAATGTCGCCATGGCGCGGCGCAATTGGTCGGATTCCGATGGCGTGAAGCCAGCCGCCGCCACCGCAATGCGCATGGCTTGCTCTTGAAACAAAGGCACGCCGAGGGTTTTGCTCAACACATCTTCCAATTCTTGCGACGGAAATTCGACCGCCTCCTCACCATTGCGGCGACGCAAATAAGGATGCACCATATCGCCTTGAATTGGCCCCGGGCGGACAATCGCCACCTCAATCACCAAATCATAAAAATCGCGCGGTTTAAGGCGCGGCAACATATTCATTTGCGCCCGACTCTCGACCTGAAAAACCCCAATCGACTCGCCACGGCATAACATATCGTAAACCGCCCCATCTTCAGGCGGCACATTGGCCAGCTCCAAATTACGTTGGTGATGCGCGGCGATTAAATCAAAACTGCGGCGGATGGCCGACAACATGCCGAGCGCCAGAATATCAATTTTCAAAATTCCTAATGTGTCGAGGTCGTCTTTATCCCATTCGATGAAAGTGCGCTCTTGCATGGCCGCATTGCCAATCGGCACCAGCGTGTCGAGGCGTTGATTGGTCACCACAAAGCCACCGACATGTTGCGATAAATGGCGCGGGAAGCCGATTAATTGCGCCGCCATATCAAGCGTTGCAGCCAAACCAATAGCGTCAGGATCGAGCCCCAGCCTGATAATGTGCTCGCGCGGGGGCGGCTGGTTTCCACTGCCCCAACTGACCGACAAAAGAGCGCTGGCGATATCGGCCGATAGGCCCATGACCTTGGCCACTTCGCGCACCGCCGAACGACTGCGATAGGTAATCACCGTCGCCGCAATACCGGCCCGCTCGCGGCCATATTTTTGATAAATATATTGAATGACCTCCTCACGCCTTTCGTGTTCGAAATCAATATCAATATCGGGCGGCTCATTGCGTTCAGCGGAGATGAATCGCTCGAATAATAAGTCGAGACGACTGGGGTCAACGGCGGTAATGCCGACGCAATAACAAACCGCAGAATTGGCCGCACTGCCGCGCCCCTGACATAAAATATGTTTGCGACGAGCGAAATTGACAATGTCGTGAACCGTCAAAAAATAAGGCGCATAGGACAGCTGATCAATCAGCGCCAATTCATGGTGTAAGGTTTTTTCTAATTTGGTCGGCACGCCGTCTGGAAACCGCGCCGCCGCACCCTCCCATGTGTATTTTTCTAATAGCGCCTGCGGCGATAAATGCGCATCAAACGCATCCTCGGGATATTGATAGGCCAGCTCATCAAGCGAGAATGTGCAAACTTTCAATACGGTTTCAATATTGCACAAAGCATTTGGATAAGCGGCGAATAGGCGCTGCGCTTCTGTGCTTGGCTTCAAATAACGCTCCGCATGGGCGGCCAAACGATAGCCAGCTTCTTGCAAAATGCAATGATGGCGAATGCACACCACCACATCTTGCAATGGGCGCCGCGTTGGATTGTGATACAGCGGGTTAAAACTGGCGATCAGCCCGGCCCCCGCCCAATCGGCGAGCGCGGCAATTTGACCAAACCATGCCGCATCATCAGCCCCGTAAAGCGGCACTAAAAGCGTGTAAACATGGTGGCTGCTGGCCGCCAAAAGCGCCACACTATCGCGAAATGATGCGGCCAAATCAGGCGGTGGGACAATCAGCCAGCAAAAGCGTTGCGCCTTTGCTAAGTTTAATAAATCGTCGATATATAATAGGCATTGGCCCTTGCTGGCCCGCCGATTGCCAAGCGTCAAACATTGCGACAAGGCGCCATAGGCGGCGCGGTCATGCGGATAGGCAATCACTTCAAAACCGCATTGCGTCACCAAACGGGCGCCGGGCACAAAGCGCATGCCGATGTCACGCGCCGCTGCATGGGCGCGCACCACGCCAGCCAATGTATTGCGGTCGGCCAAGCCAATCGCCCGATAGCCCAATGTCGCCGCCTCCAGCACCATTTCTTGTGGATGCGCTGCACCATGCAAAAAACTAAAATTGGAAATCGCCGCCAGTTCAGAAAATGCCTTGTCGATTGCTCCATCCATCAGGCAAACACCCCATGCATGAACCATTTGGGCTGTTGAGTTTCGCGCTCATACAGGCCGTCACGATAGAGCCAAAACCGATAGCCATTATTGTCTTCAATGCGAAAATAATCGCGCGTCTGACGATTATGGCTACGCAATTTTGTGCCGAAGATTTCCTGCCACCATTCAGGGCTAATGCGTTCTGGCCCTTGAGCGGCGACCACTTCATGCAACACCCGCCGCCAACGAAAGCGAAAGGGCGCGCCTTCTGGCACTTCGGCAATCACCTCAATCGGCTCTGGCGCGCATAACATGAAAAGCGGGCGCGTATGGATAGGCGGCGCTGTGTCAAAAGCCAGTTCTGAGGGGCGATTGGCGGCGGCTAATATTGGAATAAAATCAACGGCGCGCTCTGGAATATACGACGGCTGCGCCACTGGCCGCACCACGCGCTGCGGCCCCAGACGCCCGACCAAACGGTCAATCAATTGCGCCAAAGCCGAGGCCGCCGGTGGCGCATGACTGCGCCCTTGCAGGCCCATAGCGGTTTGGGGCGGGCTGATGGGGGCTGTCTGGCTGGCCACCAGTCGTAATTTTTCAACCCCCAACCCAATATCCACCCCACTGCGCAAACGCTCCAATCGGTCAGCAAACAGCCGCGTCATATGGCTCGGCGTAGCGGACGGATGAGCCAAGCGCAAAGATAAGGCCATCACCGCATTATCAGTGCGGGTCAGCACCAAATCGAGCCGTTGTGCACCCTGTCCAGCGGCTTCCAATTTGACCGCTAATTGCGCACAAAGCGGCGTCAGTAAATCGGCCAAAGCTGGCAATTGGGTGATGCCTTGCGGCAATAGTTTTTGCACCAGAAATTCTGGCTCTGGCACACAAGGGCTGAGCGCCTCGCCAGCATGGCCAAACGCCTGTTCCATGCGCATCACCGGCAATGGCCCGAAACGGCGGGTCAAAGCGGGGCGCGCGAATTTTGCCAATTCCGACACCTTATCCAAGCCAAGCCGTCGGCATAGATCGAGCTGTTGCGGCGTCAATCGCAAAGCGGCAGGCGGCAAATCGAGCATCGCATCGGTTTCTTGTTGCGGTGGCAAAATGACCGCTTGGCGCTGGCGGCGAAACCGCGCCAGCCCCCAAGCCGCGCCAATCGTGCCCGCCACAGCCGCATGCACGGTGATGCCACGGGCCTGAAAACGCGCCTGTACATCAGCCAGCATGGCGCGCTCACCGGCGAATAAATGCGCGCAGCCGCTGATGTCTAACAATAGTCCAAAACCATCGGCCGGACTGTCGCCAGGGGCGTCATAGCCGACCCAAGGCGTGTAGCGCTGCAACCATTTGGCGGTTTTTTCTAACTTCATCTGCGCCGCTGGCCATGACACCGGAGCGGTTTGCAAATCGGGCACTAAGGCGCGGGCATCAGCCAGCGACATAGAGGCGTGCAAACCAGCTGTTTCTGCCAATGGTGTGACGGCCACGACGCGCTGGGTGTTGTTTTGCTTATCAACCAAAACAAATGGCCGCGTGGCATCAAATCCGCCGCCATGGCTTTGCACCAACCAATAGGGAAACCACAGGGACACAATGCGCCGTCCGGTCGCTTGCGGCTTAAAGGCAAAATCACCAATCGGCGTTTTTAGAGGCTCTTGTGGCGTGAAATCTGTCATCATTCACCGCCTTAATTGGCCGCTGACTGGCGTCGCGTGGCGACCATTGGTGGTGTCTCGGCGCCACCATCGGCACGGTTTTGTGGCATCGCTGGAAACACTTGCCAGCCCTGTGTCGGCGGGGTTTGACGATAGCTGCTGCGCAAACGAGTAAGCGTTAACTGCCAACCATTATTAGCAATGGCTTGCACTTGCCAACGGCTGGCCGCCGCCGAAGCCGTGCCCGCAGCACTGGCCCCCAAGGTCATAATCAAGGGCCGGTCGACACTGCGCGCGGTCATCGACAAGCGACGGCTAAAGGTAAAATTTGGCGCTTCGTCAGTGCTGGCCAGAATAATACAGCCAATGGCATCACAGCTCAGCGCTTCCTCGCCAGCCCACATCAGCTCTGGCAGGCTGACGCCATCCAGATAAATCAAATCATCGCGGGCCATTAAAGCCGGCGCATAGGGCTGGCCAGTGTCGCGCACGCCAGCATGGGTTTGCCCATAGAGCAAGGCGGTTTGCACACCACGAAACCGCGTCGCCAGATGATGCGCAAAACCGATCGCCGCCGCCATATCACCAGTGCGTGCGGCGATAATTTCATGCACGCCGCCCAAGGCCAGCCCGCCGCCACCAACATGAGCGGCAAAATAATCATCAATCGCGCCAAAACCCGTGGTGATATGCGCGGCAGATTGGCTAAGTGGTTCAAAACGCTCTATTTTTTTGCGCAGGCGTGCGATTTTTTGGCGATTTAGCGCATTAATTTGTGGTCTTTTTTCTGCGTCATTCATCTGGCGTGCCTGCTATATTTGCTTTTTGTTCTTCTTTTGTTCTATTTTAATGACAAGCCAGAGTCAAGCCTCGCGACAAAATTGATAAAATTTTACCTGATTAGCGGATTTCCGCCGCACCCCAATAAGTGTAGCCCAACACGCGCGGTGTCGATGGCACATACATTTGATCCATATCGGTGATTTTGAAACCACCCTGTTCAATCAAATGCGGGATATCACGGTTGATATTGCAGCCGCCAGCAATGTGTCCCCAGACACCATTGAGGCGGTCTTGCCATTTGCTAATGGCCGCATCAGGCGCGCGCCCATGCTCAGAAAAAATCAATTTGCCACCCGGCTTCAAAACCCGCCGCATGCCTTGCATGGCGGCCAATGTGCCGGGGATTGTGCACAATGTATAAGTCAATAAAACCGTATCGACACTATTATCTTCGAGCGGAATTTCTTCGCCCGGCAGATCAATAAACTCAACTGGAAATAGGGCCGCATCGGCCAGCGGTTTGGCCCGCGCAACCATTTCAGCGGCTGGCTCAAGACCAAATACCATGTCTACTTTTGAAGGGTCATAAAACGGCAGATTGAGACCGGTTCCCATGCCAATTTCAAGCACCCGGCCTTCGCAATGCGGCACAACTTTTTCACGTTGTTTACGCACTGGTTTGGTGCCGCAAGCCGTGTTCAAAAATCGTGGCAATACATATTTGTCATACAAGCCCATCAATCATCTCCTTCTCAACACTCATAGAGAAGCATGACATGATTTAACGATAGGTCAAGATGCAGAAAATTATCCAGCGACTAAGGCAGCGTAATCATCCATCAGATTTTTACTAATGTCACCAGGGGTGAAACGATAGGGGCCAATCTCAGAAACCGGTGTCACCTCAGCCGCAGTGCCGGTAATAAAACACTCGCTAAAGCCTTCCAATTCTTCCGGCAAAATCGTCCGCTCGACAATATCGAGGCCGCGCGCCCGTGCTAAGTCAATGACTGTGCGACGGGTAATGCCGTCGAGGAAACAATCTGGCGTTGGCGTGTGCAGCGTATTGCCATCGACAAAAAACATATTGGCGCCGGTTGCTTCAGCCACATGGCCGCGCCAATCCAGCATCATCGCATCTGCATAGCCTTTGCTTTCGGCTTCGTGTTTTGACAGGGTGCAAATCATATAAAGGCCGGCCGCTTTGGCATGGCACGGCGCGGTTTCCGGCGACGGACGACGATATTTGGCCATGTCCAAGCGAATGCCTTTGAGGCGCTCTTCCGGGTTGAAATAAGATGGCCATTCCCACGCAGCAATGGCAACATTAATGCGATTATTCTGTGCCGAAACGCCCATCATTTCTGAGCCGCGCCAAGCAACCGGACGTAAATAACCATCGCGCAGACCATTGGCCTCAAGCGTCTCTTGGCAAGCACGGTCAATTTCTTCGATTGTATAGGGAATTTTAAAACCCAGCTCACCCGCCGAATAAAACAAGCGTTCTGTATGTTCGCGCAATTTGAAAATCGACCCGCCATAGGCGCGCTCACCCTCAAAAACGCAAGATCCATAGTGTAAACCATGGGTCAACACATGGATTTTTGTTTCCGCCCATGGCGACATTTCGCCATTCATCCAAATGAAGCCATCACGCTGATCGAAACTCACAGTCATATCGAAATCCCCACAGGCCCATTTTATTTTGAAACCAAGGCCCTGAATGATGCTAGTATTATCAGTGGAAGTGATTTATGTCAATAAGGCTGACATATTTCAGCACTCTCGGTTTCGACTTGTAAGGGTCATGATGACGCGTCAAAAAAACACCCAGGCCAATGATTTCAACGATGCCATTGAGCTCATGTTCTTTGCCTATCGCGACTTTATTGCGGATCCTGATGCCCTGCTGGCGGCGCATGATTTTGGCCGTGCCCATCACCGGGTTTTGCACTTTGTCGCTTCAAATCCGGGCATTTCTATCGCTGATTTATTGGACATTTTGCGCATTACCAAGCAAAGCTTGGCGCGGGTTTTGCGCGAGCTGATTGACAATGGCTATATTGAGCAAGCGATCGGCCAGAATGACCGCCGCAAACGTTTGTTGCATCTGACCCCCAAGGGGCGCGACTTACACGGACAATTGATTGCCCCGCAAATCAGTCGGTTTGATGAGGTGCTAGAAAAAATTGGCGCACCAGCCTTCGAGCAATGGAAAAAAACCATGCGGCATATTATTAATGCTGAAAATCGTGAGGCCATCGACAACCTCATTGACCGGTCGCGGCGCGAGATTAGTGCCCGCCCTGCCCGCGATAAGGGTGAATAAATGGTAGCGACAAACCAGCTCAACGAATCCACGCCGCATGTGCTCATCGTTGATGATGACACGCGCATTCGCCAATTATTGCGCAAATATTTATCCGATAATGGCTATCGCGCCAGCACCGCCGCCGACGCCCGCGAGGCCCGCGAAAAAATGGATACACTCAGTTTCGACCTGCTGGTTCTGGATGTGATGATGCCAGGAATCACCGGCGTTGAATTCACTGAAAAATTGCGCAAGGAAGACAATAGCGTGCCGATTTTACTGCTCACCGCACGGGCCGAAGTTGAGCATCGCATTGAGGGGCTGGCTGTCGGGGCTGATGATTATCTGCCCAAGCCTTTTGACCCAAAGGAATTATTATTGCGTATTCAAAATATTCTGCGGCGCAGCGCCAGCGATGAAGCCATTATTGAGCCGCCCGAAGAAGTGCGCTTTGGCGCCTTTACCTTCCGCTATGATCGCGGCGAATTATTGCGCGATGGCACGCGGGTGACGCTCACCACGCGCGAGATAGAAGTGCTGCGCTGCCTGACCGCGGAGTCCGGGCGTATTATTTCACGTATGGAACTGGCTGATGGCGAGGATATTTCCGAGCGCGCGATTGACGTGCAGGTCAATCGATTGCGCCGCAAAATTGAAGCCGACCCGCGCGACCCGATATATTTACAAACCGTGCGTGGCAGCGGCTATGTGTTGAGGACGGATTAGATTATGTGGTTCTCTCCTGCGGCTTTTTTGAAAACATATATGCCAACCGGCCTGTTTCCGCGTTCACTGTTGATTATTGTGATGCCCGTGGTGCTGACACAAATTGTTGTCGCCTTTGTGTTTATGGAACGGCATTGGAATACGGTAACTCAGCGGCTTTCCAGCGCCGCTGTCAGTGATATTGCTATTCTGGTTGATTTGCGCATGCGCGAACAAGGCAGTGACAGCGAATTGCTCAGCCAAATGGCTGGCGACACTTTTTCAATGTCAGTGGCTTTTTTGCCCGGCGAAAGCTTGCCTGAAACTGAAACCGCGCCGATTGTCGCCCTGCTACATCAATCGCTATCGCGCGAATTAACCGAACAAATTGGCCGCCCGTTCTGGCTCGATACGGTGACCTATGACAATTACGTCGATATTCGAGTGCTGCTTCCCGGCGAAGTGATGCGCGTGCTGACCCAACGCAAACGCGTTTATGCCACGAATTCGCATATTTTCATGATTTGGATGGTTGGCACATCGGTGATTTTGCTGATGGTCTCGGGGGTGTTTTTGCGCAATCAAATTCGCCCGATTCAACGTTTGGCCGAAGCCGCCGAAGAATTTGGCAAGGGCCGCGATACACCCGAATTCCGCCCAGCCGGCGCCTCGGAAGTGCGCCGCGCCGCCGCCTCTTTTATTGAAATGCGCGACCGTATTCAGCGGCAAATTGAGCAGCGCACCACCATGTTGGCGGGGGTCAGCCATGACCTGCGCACGCCCTTGACACGACTGAAATTGCAAATGGCAATGATGCCGCAAACCCCTGATATTGAGGAGTTAAACAGCGACATTAGCGAAATGGAAGACATGCTTGATGACTATCTCGCCTTCGCCCGTGGCTATCAGGGCGAAAGCGCCAGCATCACTGCTTTTGAACCATTTTTGAGCCAAATTCACCGCGATGCCGAACGCCGCTGGCCGGATGTGCAAATCCGCCTCACCGACACGCTGCAAGCCGATGTGTCGATGAAGCAAAATGCCCTGCGCCGCTGTATTACCAATTTGATCAATAATGCCTGCGGCCATGCCAAATTAGTGCATGTAGCGGCCAAACTCGACGGTCAAACACAAATGCTGCATATCACCATTGATGACAATGGCGTCGGCATTCCCGAAGAGCGTTTGGAAGATGTGTTTCGTCCGTTTTATCGCTTGGATGATGCGCGCAATGCGCAAATGGGCGGCACCGGACTGGGACTGGCCATCGCCCGCGATGTGGCGCGCAGCCATGGCGGTGATATTATATTGCAGCGCAGCGGATTGGGTGGCCTTCAGGCCCGCGTCTCTATTCCGGCTTAATCTTCATCTTCATCTTTATTTTTATCTTTATCGGAATGCGCTAAGTCGCGATTGCGCTGGGCGGCAGCTTTCGTGGCTTGGCGCATCAGCGTTCCCAGTCCACCGGTTTCAGCCATCAGCACATCAAGAGCGGCTTCTGTGGTGCCATTGGGTGAGGTGACATTGCGGCGCAATTGCGACGGTGAGATGTCGGGTTGCGCCATCATGGTGGCGGCACCGGCAATGGTTTGACGCGCCAACTGCAACGCCACTTGCTCGCTTAAGCCCAGCGATATGCCGGCCGCCATCATGGTTTCGGCCAAATAAAACACATAGGCGGGGCCAGAGCCGCTGATGGCGGTTACCGCGTCCATTTGTTTTTCACTGTCTAACCAAATGGTTTCGCCGACCGCCTGCATCAGATGGCCAGCGTCTTGCTTTTGCGCGGCGCTGACGCCATCGCTCGCAATCAGGGCGGTCATGCCCAAGCCAATCGCCGCTGGCGTATTGGGCATGGTGCGCACAATCACATCATGGCCGCCCAATAAGGCACTTAGCCGCTCAATCGGCTGACCGGCGAGAAGGGAAATAACCACAGTCGAGGGCCGCACTGCCGATAATAGGCTGGGGAGCACGCTATCCGCCATTTGCGGCTTAATCGCCAAAACGATTATGTCGGGTGGAGATTGCTCGATTTGCTCAGCCGTTGGATTAACGACAGCGACAGCCGCCGCCAGAGCCTCAGACGGGGCAGGCTCATTGACCATAAATTGCGCCACGCCGAAGCCAGCCGCGTGCCAACCCTGCAATAAAGCCGAGCCCATTTTGCCGCCGCCTACTAAAAGAATGGGCTGTTTCAAAAGACTATCTGGAATCATTTTAGGCATCACCGCGGGTTTCAAACATGCTGCTTTCAAGCGCCGCACGTGGCGAATGACCGGCCCAAATCAGAAATTGAAAGGCTGGGAAAAACCGCTCGCACGTATCAATTGCGTGGTTTATCAATTCTTCGCATTGGCCCTCAGACAGGCCGTCGCCGCTCACAAACATCGTATTGCGGAATAAAATTGCGCCATCGGCTGACCAAATATCAAAATGACCGAGCCATAATTGCTCATTAATCAGCGCCAATAATTCATGTATTTCAATGCGTTTGCCCTGCGGTGCGCGCGTGTCGAGCACGCAAGCCAAGTGCAAACCACCCAAATCAGGCCGCCAGCTTATCGCCAAATGATAGTCGCAATGATTGCCGGCAACACACACATTCATATCGTCTTCCGTGCCGCGCTCAAACGGCCATTCACGGCTCGCAGCGAGGGTCTCGATCAAGTCAATCGGGTGCTCAGCGTGGGTTTGCGTCATCAAAGCTGTCGACATATTTGCCTGTCCATCCTATCGAAATACTATATGTGGTGGCCGAAAAACGCCGACCTACGACATAACAGTGTCTGATTCACTGAGTCGATAAAAGAGCAAATTCGAGGGAGTTAAAGTAATCCACGGGCAAATGTGCCAGCGCTGATTTTTTAGGATTTTATTTTTTGTTTTTCAAAGCGTCGAGAGCGGCACGCAAAGCAATATTTTCTTCGCGCGCTTTTATGGCCATATCGCGCACCAGCTCAAATTCTTCACGCGTCACAAAGCTGCCTTGGCTCATCATCCGGTCAATGCGCGCGCCAATGGCCTGCTCGATTTCCTCGCGCACGCCTTGGGCGGCAATCCCCAGACCATTAAAAACACTGGTCAAATCATCGACAATTTTTGCGCGTGTATCATTCATAGAAGCAAGTTCCTCCAGCTCGTGTTATATTGCAAGAGAAAATTGCCGGTAATTAGGACGTCACTATGAGCTTTACCGATATTGATCCAATTATTTTCCAAATTGGACCGTTTGCCTTGCGTTGGTATGCGCTGGCCTATATCGCCGGCCTGCTGATGGGCATGCGCTATATGATTATGATGAGCGCGCGTCCGGCGCTTTGGCCAAGCCACCCTTTGATTAGCCAAGATGATGTCAGCGATTTGCTGCTTTGGGTGGTGCTTGGCGTCATATTGGGCGGACGTCTGGGTTATGTGTTGTTTTACAATCCGGCACATTATCTCGCCCACCCGCAAGATATTCTGGCGGTTTGGCAAGGCGGCATGTCGTTTCATGGTGGCGCCAGTGGCGTGTTTATTGCGGTTGTCGGCTTTGCCTATAAACGCCAGCTTGATTGGCGTGCCCTCGCCGATATGACCTCAGCTACGGCGCCGATTGGACTGTTTTTCGGGCGTTTGGCGAATTTCATCAATAGCGAATTATGGGGCCGCACAACCGATGTGCCATGGGCCATTGTTTTTCCAAATGGCGGGCCGGAGCCGCGCCACCCCAGTCAATTATATGAAGCAGCCCTTGAAGGGGCGCTGCTTTTCACTGTCTTGGCGGTGGTTTTGTGGCGCTTTAAGGGGCTGTCGCGCCCCGGGCTTTTGACCGGCCTATTTTGCCTTATCTATGGTGCCTCGCGTTTCTTTATCGAATTTTTCCGTCAACCGGACGCACATATTGGCTTCATTTGGCAATGGCTGACCATGGGACAATTATTGTGCCTTCCATTTTTGCTGGTCGGCCTCGGCTTTATTTTGACGGCGCGGCCAAGGTAGCGTTTGTCATGTCAGCATTGCGTGATCAACTAATTGACGAGCTGGCAACATCTGGCCCGATGATGCTGGAAGCGTTTATGGCGCGGGCGCTGACTGATCCGACGCATGGATATTATGTGCAGCGCCAACCTTTTGGCCGCGCCGCCGAAAACGGAGGCGATTTCACCACCGCCCCCGAAATAAGCCAAATGTTTGGCGAGCTGATTGGCGCCTGGTGCGCTGATTTATGGCACCGCATGGGCCAGCCCGAGGCTTTTTGTTTGGCCGAGCTGGGCCCGGGGCGCGGCACATTAATGGCAGATGTATTGCGCGCCGCCAGCGTGTTACCCGCTTTTACAAAAGCCGCCGAGGTGCATTTGGTGGAAATCAGCCCGTCGCTGCGCCAGTTACAAAAACAAAAACTGCCCCATGCCCATTGGCATGATGACGTCAGCACATTGCCGGCATTACCGATGATTGTTCTGGCCAATGAATTTTTTGACGCCCTGCCGATTCAGCAATATCGCAAAGCCGAAAGTGGCTGGCTGCCAATTATGGTCGATCAGCGCGATGGGGCGCTGTGTTTTGTCGACGGGGCGCCGCTTGCCGCGGCCGAGCTGCCGTCGCAAGCCCTACCAATGGCGCAAATTGGCGACATTGTCGAGACTTGCGCTGCGGCCAATCAGGTGATGACGGATTTGGCTGATCACCTGGCGAGATGCGGTGGCGTGGCGCTCATTATTGACTATGGCTATGCGCAAGCTGCGGCTGGCGACAGTTTTCAAGCGCTGCAAAAACATCAATTTGTTGACCCATTGGCGGCCCCGGGCATGGCTGATTTAACCGCCCATGTGAATTTTGAGCAATTACAAAAGATTGCCATACAATGCGGTTTGACGAGCCCACCTATCTGCCAGCAGGGCGGGTTTTTAACGGCGCTGGGACTGGATATAAGGGCGCAATCGCTGATCCAATCGGCTCCTGAAAAAGCCGGTCAAATCGCCGCTGAGCGCGACCGCTTGGCCGCCCCCGATCAAATGGGGCATTTGTTCAAAGTCCTTGCCGTGGCCAGCCAAGACTGCCCGCCATTGGCTGGTTTGGCTGGGTTGGGCCAATGAGCCAACTGTCGCCCATCACCGCGCCAGCATTTGCGCAAAATAGCGACGGCCAGCCGCTATCGCATGGGTTTTTCACCCGTCAAGGCGGTGTGTCGCAAGGCCTATACCAATCGCTAAATGTCGGCCAAGGCTCTGATGATAGGCCGGAAAATGTCGCCGAAAATCGTGCCCTAATTTGCGCCCATTTGCAGGCCGAACGCTTAATGACCGCCTATCAAATACACAGCCCGCGCGCCGTCTATATTGGCGCCAATGATACGCAGGCACCGGAGGCCGATGCCTTGGTCACAGATCAAATTGGCCTTGCCCTAGGGGTGTTGAGCGCCGATTGCGTGCCCGTGCTTTTGGCCGACCAAACCGCCGGAGTGATAGGTACCGCCCATGCCGGTTGGCGCGGCGCCCATGATGGGGTGATTGAAAATGTCGTCGCCCTCATGTGCACGCATGGCGCGCAACGGCAAAATATCACCGCCATTGTCGGCCCAGCGATTTCCCAAGCCGCCTATGAAGTAGGGCCAGAATTCAGTCGCCAATTCGCCAGCACTTACCCAGATGACCAAGATTTATTCATCGCCGCGCGCAAGCCCGACCATGCGATGTTTGATTTGACCGGATTTGTCATGCGGCAAGTGGCGCGGGCCGAGGTGAGCGGCGTTTTACTTGATATATGCACCTATCAAAATGAGGCTGATTTTTTCTCCTATCGCCGCACCACCCATCGCAATGAAGCCGATTACGGGCGCCAATTATCGGCCCTATGTCTGCAACCACGACGCTAAGAAGCCAGCAACAGGCAAGCCAACGGGGATAACAGCAAATCAAAAATTGCGACTCTCCCGCAGCTTTGTTATGCAAGAGGCATAGCGATTCTGGAGGCGTATCGATGAAAATTTTAGCGGGCAATAGTAATTTACCTCTGGCCAATGCCATCAGCAAATATCTCGATGTGCCGCTGGCTAAATGCGAAGTGCGTCGCTTTGCCGATAATGAAGTATTCGTTGAAATTCATGAGAATATGCGCGGCGAAGATGCTTTCATCATTCAATCGACCTCGTTTCCGTCAAATGACCATTTGATGGAATTATTGATTATTATTGACGCCCTGCGGCGCGCCTCTGCGCGACGTATCACGGCGGTTGTGCCGTATTTCGGCTATGCCCGCCAAGACCGCAAGCCGGGGCCACGCACACCTATTTCTGCCAAGCTGGTGGCTAATTTGATTGAATCAGCGGGCGCTGATCGGGTGCTGACGCTCGACTTGCACGCGGGCCAAATTCAAGGCTTTTTCGATATTCCAACCGATAATCTTTTCGCCGCCCCGGTTTTTGTTGACGATATTAAAAAACGGTTTGGCAAAAATGAACTAATGGTGGTTTCGCCTGACGTTGGCGGCGTGGTGCGGACGCGGGCGCTGGGCAATCGCATTGGCGCCGATTTGGCGATTGTCGATAAGCGACGCGAAAAAGCCGGCGTGAGCGAAGTGATGAATATTATTGGTGATGTGGCCGGTCGCCATTGTCTGATGGTCGATGACATTGTCGATAGTGCGGGCACATTGTGCAATGCCGCCGACGCGCTGATTGAAGCCGGCGCCACCTCAGTATCCGCTTATGTCACCCATGGCGTGCTGTCTGGCGGAGCGGTTGAGCGGGTTGGCAAATCAAAGCTTGAGAAATTATTGATCACCGATACGATTCAGCCAACCGAGGCGATTTTGCAATCCGATAAATTTGATGTGATTGAAATTGCTGATTTGATTGGCGAGGCCATGCGGCGCACATCTGACGAAAACTCTGTATCCAGCCTTTTCGACTAAAACCCGCCTTTTCGATTGAATAAATTCGTGTGCTTGCTATAACCCGCGCACAGTCCGATTTTGCACCCCTGGAGGAAAGTCGGTTTGACCATTATGGCATGGGT
>Ga0209652_1000659_pt1 | contig 29335 bp, 25 predicted proteins | sample SaaInl74LU_5_DNA_FD_184641 | JGI IMG/M metagenome (GOLD analysis project Ga0209652, IMG submission 184641) | Marine microbial communities from expanding oxygen minimum zones in the Saanich Inlet - ESP_74LU_5_DNA (SPAdes) (version 2) | ecosystem: Environmental > Aquatic > Marine > Intertidal zone... | reverse complement strand
ATAAGCTATTAATTCCAACGCCTGTTCCTGAGTTTTTAGAAAATGGAGACCCAAATCCTGACTATGACAAGGAAGGCGAGCCGGGTATTGCTGATTACAGAGAGCGGTCGTCAATAGGTGCTCTATTTTCATCGTTTGCTGATGCACCAGGCGGTTTTTCAGAGGAGATGGCTGAATTCACTATAGGAGTGGGTGCAGAATATACATACAATGATTTGTTCATGGTAAGAGCAGGTTATTTCTATGAAAACCCAACGAAAGGTGCCAGAAAGTTCTTGTCCGCTGGGGTAGGCCTAAAGTACTCCGTATTCCAAATGAATTTTGCTTATGTTATTCCAACTACAGCACAAAGAAATCCATTGGATAACACCATGCGTTTTACCTTATTGTTTGATTTTGATCGAGCTGGACCTGTGTCGAATGATCCGATTATTCCAGTAACGAATTAATCATTCTTCAAGAAAAAATTAAAGGCTTCCCTCGGGAAGCCTTTTTTATTCGATGTATGACTTATGATTTGCTTTGTCTTTCAATACTTTCGTTGTGAATTTTCTGGAAAAGTTCCAATATAAAAGTTTCGCTTAGTCCATTATTCTTTCCGAAAGCTAAAGCTCTTTTAACCGTTGCTGCCCACCGTTTGGGTTGATGGATAGCGATATTTTCCAATCGCTTGAAATCACCAATCGCTTGTGAAATATTCATGCGTTCGGCAAGTAGTTCGAGAATGTAATTGTCTAATCGATCAATTGCTGTTCGATAGGTGTCAAGTTGTGGGTACTCATCTGCTTGATTCGCTTCTTTTTGTTCAACTTGAAGGCGAATTAAAATTTCCCCCAGTTTTTCTGGAGTAATCTGCTGTGCTGCATCACTCCATGCTTTTGCAGGATCGTAATGTGTTTCTATCATCAAGCCATCAAAATGTAGATTCATAGCCTGTTGTGATAGCGGTGCTATTAAATTTCTTTGACCACCAATATGACTAGGGTCACAAATAATGGGAAGTTCGGGTCGTTGTCTTTTCAGTTCTATGGGAATTTCCCAATGCGGAACATTCCTGTACATCGTTTTATTATAGCTCGAAAATCCTCGATGAATCGCTGCTATATCTTTTACACCCGCCTGCTCAATTCGTTCTATCGCACCCATCCAAAGGGATAGATCTGGATTGATTGGGTTTTTTATCATAATCGGTACGTGTACACCTTTCAGTGCATCGGCGATATCCTGAACGATAAAAGGACTGACTGTAGATCGGGCACCAATCCAAAGCACGTCCACACCCGCATGGAGTGCATCCTCCACATGCTGTGCTTTCGCCACCTCAATGGATACAGGAAGATTAACCGCTTTTCCTGCATCCACTAACCACGATAGTGCTTTTTTTCCCACTCCTTCAAAGGAGTTGGGGCGTGTTCTAGGTTTCCAAATGCCTGCTCGAAGTAAATTTACTTGGGGAGCATATTGCTTGATTTGGGTGATGCTCTCTCTTAATTGTTCTTCGGTTTCAGCACTGCACGGACCTGCAATCACAAAGGCTTTCTTATTTTGTGTATTAGCCGTATTGGAAAAGTATGATGGCTGGACCATTTTTTAGTTTAGCAGTTTGCTAATAGAACAATAAACTAAGCCATATAGTTGCCTAATAAAGGCTATAACTTACGAACGAATCATACACGCTCCAACAGTCACGTTAGATCCTTCATCCACTAAAATGAAACTTCCTGTGATACGATTGCGATTGTAGGCGTCAAAGAAAATAGGCTGTGTGGTTCTTAGCCGTATACGTCCAATGTCGTTCAAATGAATTTCTTTATCATCCTCAAGTTTATGTAGGTTATTTACGTCCATTTTATAGACAACCTCCTTAATGATGCAACGACAGTTTCTTGAAGTATGAATTAAGGTGTATTTGCCATTGATTCTGATCGGATTCTTCTCATCCATCCAACAAACCATGGCGTCAATGTCCTGAGAGATCTCGGGCATATTTCCCGTGCGAACAATCATGTCACCTCTACTTACGTCAATATTATCTTCAAGCGTCATCGTAATCGACATAGGAGAATAAGCTTCCTCTAGCGGCGTCCCCGCCGTTTCTACTTCTTTTATTTTGCTTGTAAATCCACTCGGCAACACGGTAATATCATCGCCTTTTTTGAAAATACCACCTGCTACACGACCAGCATAGCCCCTGTAGTCGTGGTACTCATCCGAGTGAGGACGAATAACGGTTTGTACCGGGAAACGAGAATCGATATGGTTGTGGTCATTGGCAATATGTACATTTTCTAAATGATACATTAAGGTAGAGCCTTTGTACCAGTTCATGTTTTCAGACTCGTTGACAACATTGTCGCCAAGGAGTGCAGAAATAGGAATAAAGTTTACGTCTTTCACATTGAGTTTCGAAGCAAACTGCTTGTAATCATTTTTGATTTGGTTAAAAGATCCTTCGCTCCAGTCAACCAAATCCATTTTGTTGATACAAATCACAACGTGAGGAATTCCCAATAAGGAAGCGATTAAGGAGTGTCGTTTGGTTTGCTCAACAACACCGTGGCGTGCATCTACTAAAATGATTGCCAGGTTGGCTGTTGAAGCTCCTGTAACCATGTTTCTAGTGTATTGAATATGGCCCGGAGTATCAGCTATGATAAATTTTCGTTTAGGCGTTGAGAAGTAGCGGTAAGCCACATCGATAGTGATTCCCTGCTCACGTTCAGATTTTAAGCCATCAGTAACGAGGGCCAGGTTAATGTTTTCGTCTCCGCGTCTTTCGCTGCTCGTTTTTACGGCTTCCATCTGATCCTCAAAAATCGATTTACTGTCGTAAAGTAACCGACCGATCAGTGTACTTTTCCCATCATCTACGCTTCCAGCTGTGGTGAAGCGAAGTAATTCCATTTTTTCGTAGGACTCGGCGTTGAATATTTCTTCTTGCTTACTCATATCTCCTCTTAATCTTTACTTTTAAATCTGGCGTCTTAGTTCTTTTATCTAAATTCTTCCGTTACATTTAGAAGTATCCTTCTTTTTTTCTATCCTCCATTGCGGTTTCACTTCGCTTATCATCTGCTCGATTTCCTCGCTCAGTTTCCCGCGCTGCAGCAACCTCCTGAATAATTTTTTCAATAGTATCTGCGTCGCTTTTGTAGGCACCAGTAATTGTGGCATCGCCCATTGTTCTAAAACGAATGCGCATATCTTTAACCTCTTCCCCTTCTCGCGGTTGCACATGCTCAGTCACCGCTAGTATGGTTCCGTTGCGCTCAACGCACGGTCTAATATGAGAATAATAGGTTTTCGGTAATTCGATATTTTCTTTTGCGATGTATTGCCAAACATCTAATTCTGTCCAATTGGAAATAGGGAAAACTCTAAAGTGTTCACCAAAATGTTTTTTTCCGTTGAAGATGTTCCACAATTCTGGACGTTGATTTTTCGGGTCCCATTGTCCGAATTCATCTCGGTGAGAGAAGAAACGCTCTTTTGCTCGTGCTTTTTCTTCATCTCTTCTTGCTCCGCCCATTAAGGCGTCGAACTGATGATCTTCAATTGCTTTCAACAAAGCCGGAATTTGAGCTACGTTTCTACTCGCGTTTGCCCCTTTTTCCTCGATGGCCAAACCTTTATCAATAGCTTCCTGCACGGAGCCAACAATTAACTTAGCATCTAAAGTTTTCACCAAGTAATCTCTAAACTCAATGGTTTCAATGAAATTGTGTCCCGTATCGATATGAACCAATGGGAAAGGGATTTTAGCTGGAAAGAAAGCTTTTTTCGCTAGGTGCGTAAGCAGAATAGAATCTTTTCCGCCCGAAAACAAAATAGCTGGTTTTTCAAATTGAGCAGCTACTTCACGCATCACAAAAATTGCTTCTGCTTCTAGCTCACTTAAATGATTGATTGTATAGGACATAATATAATGTGCTTATTTTTTAGTTATTTGGGGTAAAACGAATGCCAAAACTTGATTGACTGAATCTTCAATCGATTGATTGGCCGTTTTCACGATAAGGTTTGGATTGGCGGGAATTTCAAAAGGCGCATCGATACCGGTAAAGTTTTTGATTTCTCCAGCTCGCGCTTTTTTATACAGCCCTTTCACATCTCTCTGTTCACAAACTTCAATGGGCGTATCCACAAACACGCCAATGTGGTCTTTATCGCCGATAATATCTTGTGCAATTCTTCTAATTTTTTGCGTCGGGCTTACAAAGCTACAGATCGTAATTACGCCTGCTTCGATGAATAATTTCGCTGCTTCGGCAATTCTCCGGATATTTTCGGAACGGTCTTCTTCACTAAAACCTAAGTTATTGCAAATGCCGGTTCGAATGTTGTCGCCATCAAGTACTTGAACGAAGAAACCCCGTTTAAAAAGCTCCTTTTCTAGTCCTTTGGCAATGGTGCTTTTTCCTGACCCAGAAAGACCCGTTAGCCAGATCATTCGGCTGTGTTGATTCAAGAAAGATTCTTTTTCCTCTCTCGAAATTAGTTGGTCAAAAATTGGATGTATATTATCAGCCATATAATGTTTTGAGAGCGCAAATTTAAGACTAATTTTATAGAATCTACAAGTAGATTGGGTTTTTGCACTTTGCTGTAGTTTTTCGGGATGATTAATGGCATAATCCGTAGTTTCGTAAAAAAAAGGAGATGAAAAGAACAGCGCTGTATAAAAAGCATGTAGAATTAGGGGCGAAGATGGTACCTTTTGCCGGATTTGATATGCCTGTTTCTTATTCTGGAATTAAAGATGAGCACATGGCTGTTCGCAATGATGTAGGCCTGTTTGATGTAAGTCACATGGGTGAGTTTGTGCTAAAAGGGAAGGATGCTGAGGCTTGCTTGCAATGGATTTGTAGCAATGATATTGCTCGAATGAAAAATATGCAGTGTCAGTACAATTGCATGCCCAATGAGCAAGGTGGAATTGTGGATGATTTGATTGTCTACAAATGGGATAATTCCGAATACAATTTGGTGGTCAATGCAGCGAATATTCAAAAAGATTTCGATTGGATTATGGGCCAAATTCAAGCCAAAGGTTTTGATGTCGATCTCAGTGATATTTCAGATGAATTGGCTTTAATAGCGGTTCAAGGTCCCAAGGCTAAAGAGCTTTTGAGTGGACTGACTGAATTGGCTTTGGATGATATCCCATATTATTTTTTTAATGCGGGTAAGATAGCCGGAGTAGAGGACGTGGTTATTTCTAATACGGGCTACACAGGAAGTGGGGGATTTGAGTTGTACGTTTGGAATAAGGACGCTGAAGCATTGTGGGATGCCTTGATAAAAGCTGGGGAATCTGTAGGAGTGAAGCCGTGCGGATTAGCAGCAAGAGATACTTTGCGTTTGGAAAAAGGATTTTGTTTATATGGCAACGATATCGATGACCATAGCTCGCCTATAGAAGCTGGATTGGGTTGGATAACCAAGTTTACTAAAGATTTCGTGCATGCCGAATATCACAAGGCCTTGAAGGCAGGAGGCTTAAAAAGAAAACTTGTAGGTTTTAAGTTAGAGGATCGAGGTGTTCCTCGGAAGGATTATCCCGTAGAAAGTGAGGCAGGCGAGGAGATAGGTGCAGTTACATCTGGTACGCAATCGCCGGTTTTGAACGAAGCTATCGGATTAGCTTACGTCTCGCTTGAACATTCAAAAGTAGATTCGGTTATTTATGTGATTGCTCGAAACAAGCGATTAAAGGCTAGGGTAGTTGCTTTGCCTTTTGTTTAGAAACTTCACCTAAAATAATCAATGGATCGTAATCCTATAGATAAAGATAAGATCACGGAAAATCCGCATAATTTGCCCTATGCGCACACACTTGGTTCGCCTGTTATTAAACCCGTGGACGAAGGCAAGGTAAAGGGGAAAGCCATGGCTGCCATGTATGAGCAAACGCAGAACCAAATGGATCAATTGCGGGAGCAAATGCAGCTTATTGCAGACCAAGCGCAGAAGTTGCACGACAGGGTGAAAATATCGGAAAAGATATATGAAGCGAAAATGGGTTTCGATCCGCTCGTGGGGCATGTCTACTTTCTTTATGTTCGTAAAAACGATGAATACCTGCTATCGATGGTAAGTCCGGAGGAATGGGGTAAATCCCTGCCTTTTAAAAGTTTCGAAGGCCGAGTAAAGCTTTTAGCTGACCATACTTGGGAATTGTTGCGTGACGATTAAACGATAAATTAGTGATATTGGTCACTTTAAGCTTATCAAGCTCGAGCTAAATTTGCGTTACAAAATTAAACAGTTATGAGTATCAGAGATTTAATAAATGATGAAAATGCTACAATAGTAGATGTTCGTACACCCGGTGAGTACATGTCAGGCAACGTGGCCGGTTCGATTAATATTCCATTAAATGAAGTGCCTAGTCGCGTGGATGAGTTTAAAGGGTTAAGCAGACCAATTATAGTTTGTTGCTTAAGCGGTGGACGTAGTGGTCAGGCGGCAGCTTTCCTATCCGCTAATGGAGTGGATGAAGTATACAATGGTGGTGGATGGATGGAAGTGAATGGAGCGCTTGCTTAATTAAGAATTAAAAATTAAAGATTAAAAATTAGGAGTTGTTTCTCCTGGTGCTTAAAAGAATGCTGGCTAGTATTCTTAATAGCTCTTCGATATCCTTAAGTAATCTACTGCCTTCGGTTTTTGATAATATTGCAGAGTCTGTCAGTATACGTATCCAATACTTGGTTTCTCTAGCTTCTTTGTAAGCAATTGATAGTTTGGCGTAAAAGTCTTTTCGACTTTGGCCTCCTATGGCTTCTTCTATATTAGCACCAATTGAAGTTCCTGCGCGCAATAGTTGCTTGCTAAGTACATATTCTTTGTGAACCTCTTGCAGTTTGCGGCAAACGCTCACGGTGTGGAGTGCAAATAAATAACTTTTTGTTTGAACGATGTTGTTTTTCATCACGCATGATTTAAATCCTGCAGAATACGTGAAAATTGTTCGAAAATTGGAACTATTTAGCCAATGCTTGAGGAAAATGATTTGGTGGAAATTCTTAATTCCTAATTTTTAATTTTTCATTCAATTTTAACTTTCGGTTAAAATTGCTGCAATGCCCGGAAGCGTTTTCCCTTCAAAATATTCCAGCATCGCACCTCCACCGGTTGAAACGTAACTTACTTTATCGTTGTAGCCAAACTTGTTTACGGCGGCTACTGAATCACCACCACCTACTAAGCTGAATGCTCCTTTTGATGTAGCTAAAGCTACCGCATCGGCAATCGCTTTGGTTCCTGCTTGGAATTTATCCATTTCAAACACACCCATAGGGCCATTCCATAGGATGATTTTAGATTCGAGGATAACTTGGCTAAATTCCTTTTGCGCTTTCGGACCGACATCCAGTCCCATCCATCCACTTGGAATATTTTCATTACTCGATATGTCCGTTTGCGCATCGGCTTTAAATGCATCGGCAATAACCGAATCAAGAGGAAGTATGATTTGCGTTTGGGATGCCTTCGCTTTGCTTAAAAGTTTCAGGGCCAAGCTTAAACGATCTTCTTCTACCAATGAAGCACCAACTTCAAAACCTTGGGCCTTAAAAAAGGTGTAGGCCATACCTCCTCCGATGATTATATTATCGGCAACGGGTAGAAGGTTTTCGATGATTTTGATCTTATCGGACACCTTTGCTCCACCTAAAATGGCCGTAACGGGCTTATCAGTACTTTGCAATACGCGATTGGCATTTTCTATTTCTGCGGCCATGAGTAAACCGAAGCATTTGTTTTCGGCAGCGAAATGCTCGGCTACAATAGCTGTAGAGGCATGAGCGCGGTGGGCTGTACCGAAAGCATCATTCACATACACTTGACCGTGTTGGGCCAACATTTGAGCAAAGTCGTCATCTCCTAACTTTTCTTCAGGATAAAAGCGCAGGTTTTCTAAAAGTGCCACCTCACCTGCTTGCAGATTTTTAGTTGTTTTAAACGCTTCTTCGCTCGCGCAATCGTTTACAAATAGTACATCTCTATCCAAAACATCTTCTAAATACTCAACGAGATATTTAAGCGAGAATTTTTCTTCCGCACCGAGTTCTACACTTTGGTATTCGAGTTTTGGTCGCCCGAGATGCGACATGATAACCAGCGATCCTCCGTCTTTGAGGATTTTTTTTAGGGTAGGAAGCGCGGCGTCGATACGGGTTGTATCGGTTATCTTGTTGTTCTCATCCAGCGGTACGTTAAAGTCCACACGAACAAGGGCTCGAGTTTTTGTAAAGTTGATGTTTTGCACGGATTGCATAAGCGAGATTTTATGCTGCAAAAATAGGCTTTTAGGTGAAGAAAGGGAAGAGAAACTTTTTTCAAAAAAAAATACAAACTTGATTGAAAAATTAAAAAACACTTTATATTTGCACTCCGTTCAGCGTTATTCCCATGGTTGGGAGGCCGGAACTACGAAGGAGAAGCGGATAAATGCTTCAATATTAACCATTAAATGGTCCCTTCGTCTATCGGTTAGGACATCAGGTTTTCATCCTGAAAAGAGGGGTTCGATTCCCCTAGGGACTACACGAAAAAGCCTCGGCATCCATGCCGAGGCTTTTTCATTTCATGGAAGTAAACGGATCATAATGAACCGACACTATGCTTACATTTCAGCCTAATACATTGTACCGCTCATCTGCTTTTGGGTATTAAATGCCTTTTTACAATATAAAGCACGTATCTTCAAGGTTCAATTGAAGCTATGCTTAAAAATAATAAAGATATTAAATCGCTGATTTACATTGTTATCACGACAAGCTTATTCCTGTTCTTGTGGACACAAGGGAAGGCGATGAGTAATGGGTTGTTTGCAGTCTTATACATTTGGTTCCTGTTTATGTCTATTTCCGTAGCGGTAATGGCGCATAACCACAATCATCTGCCCATGTGGAAGAGTAAAATAATGAATATATTGACGGATAACTGGTTGACTGTTTTTTATGGATTTCCGGTTTTTGCCTGGATTCCTACACATAATGCCAATCATCACAAATTCGTAAATAAAGAGCCTGATTATACCCGAACTTGGCGCTTTACGGAAAGAAATAATCTATTTACTGTTTTAACGTATCCTTCGGTTAGTGGATTTTTCCAACAATCTGTTGTGATGAATCACTTCAAGGAGACCTTCAGTAGAAATAAGAATAAATTTTTTCTCTATGGGTTACAATTCGTTGTGTTAATTTCTTGGATTGTAGGAGCCTTTGTTATCGGCGGCTGGGAAAAAGCATTGGTATATGTTGTTCTTCCTCAACAACTTAGCTTGTTTAGTGTTTTACTTTTCAACTATGTACAGCATGTTCATGCCGATGAAGAAACCAAGTATAATAGCTCAAGAAATTTTACTGGCATATTAAATTTTCTATTATTTAACAATGGCTTACATACCATTCACCACATTCATCCTACCATTCACTGGAGTGAGACACCCCAAGAACATGCTAAAATCGAACATTTAATTGATGACTCTTTAATAGAATCAAGCTTTTGGTATTTTCTTTTCAAATCCTATATTTTAGGCATGTTTATGCCAAAATATAAAACGAAATCTATGCGGGTTGCTCGATTAAGCTCAGCTGCTCAGCAGCAATAGTTGAATATTCTCGCTTTTTTTAAGCATAAGACTTCAACACATAATTTACGACGAGTTATCCATACTCCAATAGAGTATTTTATTTTTCATTCTTAATTGATAATTGAAAAATCTCCGATTTTTCCCTACCTTTGCACTTTATTTTAACCGAGCCGGTTAATTGTTGGGAGTTGCGCGTTTATTAGTTTACATTTTTTCCTTCCAGCGATTAACAACTCCTAAATACGAGCACACAGATGCAAAAATTTCAAGATCTTGGTCTTGATGCAGCCATATTGGATGCATTGACCAAAAAGGGCTTTAGTGAGCCTACACCTATTCAGGAACAAGTAATTCCTATTTTATTAAATCGTTCGAAAAATGTTATGGGTCAGGCCCAAACGGGTACGGGGAAAACCGCTGCCTTTGGTTTGCCAATCATTCAAAACATTGAAGTTGGCACCGGGCGAGTACAAGCCATTATCCTGGCGCCTACTCGAGAACTTGCCGTTCAAGTGGCCAACGAAATGGACTCCTTTACAGGGAACAAACGATTACAAATCACCACGGTTTATGGCGGTCAGCCCATCGATCGGCAAATCAGAGAGCTTAATAAAGGCGCTGACGTTGTTGTAGGTACGCCAGGACGGGTAATCGACTTAATCAAGCGACGAAAACTCATGCTGGATGATGTCAAATATTTTGTTTTAGATGAAGCAGATGAAATGCTTAACATGGGTTTTATCGAGGATATCGAATACATCCTGAGTGAAACTAATGAGGAAAAACAAGTATTGCTTTTCTCAGCAACCATGCCTAAAAAGATTCTTAAACTTGCTAAAAAGTACATGGGCGAGTATGAGCTCATTCACGTAGAAAGAGAGCAAGTGACAACTGATAACGTAGAGCAGTTGTTTTATGCGGTCGCCGCAAGGGACAAAATGAAAGTGCTGGAAAGGTTGCTCGAGTTGAATCCTGATTTCTATGGCATCGTTTTCTGTAATACCCGGATGGGCACAGATGATGTAACCCGCTCTTTGAATCAGTTGGGGTTTGCAGCAGAGGCCTTGCATGGTGATGTGCAGCAAAATCAACGGGAACGAATCTTACAGCGTTTCAAAAATAAAAAGTGTAGCATTTTATGCGCCACGGATGTGGCTGCGAGAGGTATTGATGTTAACGAGCTAACGCATGTGATCAATTACCAATTGCCACAAGATCCTGAAGCATACGTGCACCGAATCGGGCGAACGGGCCGGGCAGGCAATCAGGGAACGGCCATTTCATTAATTGCCAGTGGCGAAAAGCGTCAAATGGCTATAATTCAAGGCATTTCTAAAGTGCAAATGAAGAAAATGGAATTGCCTAGTGCCGAGGAAATGGTTGATGCTAAACTCGATAAGATTTTTGAGGATATTATGCAAACAGAAGTTTCTTCACAGGATAGCAATGTTTTAAAACTCGCCACGAAGCTTATGGAACATGAGGGCAATATTGATGTCTTGACAGCCACATTAAAGCACTTCTTGAAAGATGAGTTGAAGGCGAAGAAATATGAAGAAATAAAGACCCAGCGTTTCGACGCAAAAAGTGGTGATGGCGAAATGCGTTTATTCGTGGCTAAGGGCAAAAGAGATCGCATGACCAAAGATCAGTTGGAGCAATTCATTATCGATCAAGCAGGTATTTCTTCCAATGCCTTTATCGATACCTTTATGTTGGATGAATTTTCTTTCATAACCTTAGAAAATGACGACGCGGAAATCGTGTTAAATGCCTTCAAAAAAATGAAGCAAGGTGGCAAGAGTTTGGTAACCAAAGCGAAAAAGCGCGATGGTGAGGGCGGTTCTGGTTCATCTCGCGGTGGATCAAAATCTGGCGGTGCTTCAAGGTCAAAAAGCGGATCTTTCCGTAGCGGCGATGGCGGTAGAAAAAGGCCTTCGGCAAACCAAAGTGCTTATGGTGGTCGAAGAAGAACTAAGCCAAAAGCTGAAGGTTCTAAATCTAAGAAGAGCAGCCATAATGCCTTTTTTAGCAAGTCGGGAGGTGATAAATTTAAAAATGCTAAGTATTAGTCAAAAGGCCTTGTTGGTAGATAAGATTGACGAACTACTTGTTCAATTGAAGCAGGATATCTGCGATCTTGAAGAAGACACCCAACCTATTGCACCAGAGAATGCCATTGGTCGGGTGAGTCGCATGGATGCAATCAACAATAAAAGTGTTGCCGAAGAATCCTTGCGTCAAGCTAAAGCTCGCCAAATTACTTTATTAGAAGCCAAGGAAAACATTACCCATCCCGATTTCGGAACGTGTTTTTCATGCAAAGAAGCCATTGCTTTCGAACGCCTATTGTTTCGACCGGAAAGTAGGCGTTGCACCCAATGTGCTAGATAATCTTAAGATTTTATCTGCGTGCTTCGATGCACCCTATTAACGCAAGTGTAACAAATCAAGTTTGTTATTTGTATGTAGATTCTTGTTATTTTTAGCTTGTGAAAAACAGTCAGGTCCGGTTTGTAGTTCTTCTCGGTGTTGTAGCCATTCTTGGTATAGTAAGCGTTCAGGTATACTGGCTGCGCAAGGCCTATGATATTAAGGAGCGTCAGTTTAACGAGACGATTCATACGGCGCTTCACAAAGTAGCTGAAAACTTGGCGAGTGCCAACGGGGGAAATCTTGGCAATGAGGAAATTATCAATCAATTATCCAGCGATTATTTCGTCGTAAATATCAATGATAATATTGATGCCAATACTTTAGAGTATTACCTTACCAATGAGTTTGAAAAGTTCCAAATTGAATTGGATTTTGAATATGCTATCTATGACTGTGGTAACGATAAAATGGTTTATGGGAATTACGTGAAGATAGAGGAACGCGGAAATGAGGAACCGACAACCAATCTACCTACCTATGATGAGTTTACCTATTATTTTGGGGTATACCTGCCCACCAAATCCAACTTTGTAATTAATAATTTACGCCTGAGTATTTTCTTTAGTTTAATCTTGATATTGGCGGTAGTATTTTTTGCTTATGCCATTTATGTCATCCTGCAACAAAAGCGATTGTCCGAATTACAAAGTGATTTTATAAACAACATGACTCATGAGTTTAAGACGCCCATTTCATCCATCGCTTTGTCGGCTGAAGCATTGCTGAAGCACCCAAATCTAAGTGAAGAGAAGCGCTTATATAATTACGCTCGCATTATCAAGGAACAAGCGGCTCGCTTGAATACCCAGGTAGAGAAAGTATTACAAATCACGACCATCCAGGACAATGAGCTGGAATTGAAAAAAGAAGCGCTTAACCTAAAAGAACTTATTGAAGGCGTAGTGCGAAGTACCAAGGTGAGCTATGAAACGCGCGGCGGACAAATACTTTTTGACCCTTGTAATGGAGAAACCATTGTGCGGGCCGATAGAGTTCATCTCACGAATATCATTGATAACTTGTTGGACAATTCTTTGAAATACAATGATGGGGTGCCCGAAGCTCACTTAGAGTTATTGAAGGAGGGTAATGGATATTGCTTGAGGATTGCAGATAATGGTATGGGAATCGACGAGAAATATATCAGCCAAATTTTTGATAAATTTTATCGAATTCCAACAGGTAATGTACACAATGTTAAAGGTTTTGGACTTGGATTGTTTTACGTTAAACAAGTGATTGATAAGCATCATTGGAAAATTGGCATAAAAAGTGAAGTAGGGAAGGGCACGAGCATTGAGATTCATATAAGTTAGTCAACAGATAGATTCTCCATTGATTCAAAGGATGAAAAAGATGAGTATGAATGAGATTAAAATATTGTACGTAGAAGACGATGAAACCTTGAGCTTTCTTACGAAAGAAGAACTTCTACAAGTTGGATATGATGTTTGCCATTGCGAAGATGGTGAAAAAGGCATTCAAGCCTTTGATAAGGAACATTTCGATTTAGCCATTTTAGATATTATGCTGCCCAAAGTTGATGGCTTTGCTGTAGCTGAACACATTCGAACGAAAAATGAAGAAATACCCATATTGTTTTTGTCGGCAAAGTCGATGGAGGCCGATCGCTTGCATGGATTTCAATTGGGTGCGGATGATTACCTAACTAAGCCATTCAGTATGGATGAATTGCTTTTTAAAATCAAGGTGTTTTTGAAGCGTAAACAGATTGCGAGTAATGATGGCAATAAGTCCATTGAGCTTAATGCTTATGTTTTTGAACCAAACAATTTAATCCTCAAGCATGCAAATGGGGATATTGAGCTCACCGCTAAAGAAGCAGACTTATTGAGTTTTTTGGTACTGCATGCAAACCAGACTGTTAAGCGAGAAGATATTTTGCTTAAGCTTTGGGGAAAGAATGATTATTTTTTAGGCCGAAGCCTTGACGTATTTATTTCGAGATTAAGAAAATATCTATCACGCGATGAGCGCATAGCAATACAAACTATACGTGGGGTTGGGTTTAAGTTAAACTTGCAGGCATAAAACAAGCTGACAGGTTCTTGAAGCTGTCAGGTCCTGGCATAAAAAAAGGTCGACATTGTCGACCTTTTTAATTGGTATCGTTAAGTATCTTATTTCGTTCCTTCCATTACTATTGTACCCGTAAGTAATCCAGCCATAGTCAAGGTAGAATTTAATTGATTGTCACTAACTTTTGTGCCTGTTACTGTGAACGTTAACTCAACAGGTAAAGGAAATCCACCTACTTCAACATCTGTTTGAATAGTGGTTGTAGGAATTGAGTAAGTGTCACCGTCTGTTTCACCTTCGATAGATACGGATAAGTCCAAAGGAATTGCTTGTCCAAGCACGTTGCCTTCTACAGCTAAGTCTACATCAATTCTAATTTTATTCGGTTTACCAGCTACAGCAGCTACACTAGCAACAGTCGTTCCACTAGATGCAGATAATCCTCCTGTTCCTGTATATGTGGTATTATAGTCACCTTCAAATTTTTTGTTTTCAGCAACATCACAGTTTTCCCCTTCGAAACCTACTGGGCAAGAACCGTTACTTGTTTCACAAACACCGTCTACACATACATAGCCAGCTGGGCAATACTCATCCTTGCACTCATCTGAACATGAAGAAGCAAGAGCAAAAAATAAAAATAATGGGATTAGTTTTTTCATAGTTTTAAAATTTTGTGTGAATTTAAACGAAATTTACCAAAACGCAATGTTAAGGTGCAAGAAACTAGTCTAAATACCTTAATTTTGAACCTTCGCTGATGTATTATAATCGAAAAGTAGCATATTATACTTTGGGCTGTAAGCTGAATTTTTCAGAAACATCGGCCATTAGTAGAAGCCTGACAGATAACGGGTACACCAAGGTCGATTTTTCAAATATCGCGGATTACTATGTAGTGAATACCTGCTCAGTAACCGAAAATGCGGATAAAAAATGCAAGCAAATTGTTAAGCAGGCGAAGAAAACTAATCCGCAAGCTAAAGTTATAATCATCGGATGTTATGCCCAGCTTAAGCCGGAAGAGATTGCCTCGATTCCCGGTGTTGATTTAGTCTTGGGTGCAAACGAAAAGTTTAACCTGCACGAGCATTTAGAAGGATTGGAAGGTCAAGAAGAAACGCAAGTTATTGCAGGGCCAATCAAAGAAGTTGCGTTTTACTCTGAAGCTTTTTCTTATGGTGAGCGAACCCGAAGTTTTGTTAAAATCCAAGATGGCTGTGACTATTTCTGTAGTTTTTGTACCATTCCTCTTGCTCGAGGTAGAAGCCGAAGCAGCTCAATTGCCAAGACACTCGATTTGGTTGAAAAAGTAGCCGAAACCAAAGTGAGAGAGATTGTTTTGACGGGGGTCAACATCGGCGACTTTGGAAAAACAGCGGATGGGAAAAAGCGTAGCGCTGAAGATTTTCATCAGCTGATCGTCGAGCTAGACAAGGTGGAAGCGATCAATCGATTTCGTATTTCGTCTATTGAACCTAACCTCTTAAAAACAGAGATTATTGAATTCGTGGCGCAAGCCAAGCGTTTTGTCCCACATTTTCATATTCCCTTGCAAAGTGGGTCGGATCATATACTTCAGTTGATGCGCAGAAAATATGACTCTTCATTATATCGGGAAAGAATTCAAAAGATTAAAGCGCTTATGCCGCATTGCTGTATTGGGGTAGATGTGATTGTCGGTTTCCCTGGCGAAACAGATGAGGAGTTTGAAACAACATACAATTTCTTAAATGACCTGGATATCTCTTATCTGCATGTATTTACCTACAGTGAGCGAGCCAATACAAAAGCCCTTCAAATTGAGCCCATTGTGCCATTAGCCAAACGAAGAGAGCGAAGTAAAATGCTCCGAATTTTATCAGAAAAGAAAAGAATAGCTTTCTACCAAAAATTCGAGGGAACACAAGCAGAGGTACTATTTGAGGCTGAAAATGACGAGGGTGTAATGTATGGCTTTACTTCTAATTATGTTAAAGTAGCTGTGCCTTTTCAAGAGGAATTTGTCAATACGCTACAGCAAGTAACATTAGATAAAATTTCAAAAAGAGGGATTATGGAAGGCCAGGTTATAAGTCAGCCAAGCCCTGTAAACTAGAATATGCAAGTAATATTTTTAAGAGCCTACGCAACAATTCCTGAATTTATCAATTCACTTTTCGGTGTTGATTTGATACCGGATATTCCTGTAAATACCTATGGCTTTTTTGTAGCGATGGGCTTTATGGCAGCTGCGATAATTGCCTCGAAAGAGCTCGATAGAAGGGGCAAATTAGGTATGATTAAGGATATACCAACAACCCAAGTTGTTGGCGCTAAGCCGCAATGGAATGATTTTATATTCCCTGTATTTGTGGGTTATTTTATTGGGATGAAAATTCTAGGGGCAATTATTCACAATCCCAGTTTGTTAACCCAAGGACAAAACACCGTAGCTTACTTATTCTCTGGCCAAGGTTATCATATCTATGGTGCAATTGTTGGCCTGGCAGCAGCAGTATACACGTATTACAAAATAAACAAAGAAGCGCTACCAGAGCCTAAGATAGAAAATACCTTCATTCAACCCCAGGACCTCATCGGTGAATTGGTTATGGTTGCTGCCATTTTTGGTGTTGTCGGGGCGAGTGTGTTTGAGATTATACAGCCGAATTCTGATATGACTTTGTTGGAGTTGTTTAGCGACCCGATGAACTTCGTCAGTGGTTTGACCATCTATGGTGGTTTTTTCTTTGGAATAATTGGCGTTACGATCTACGCCTTGTATCGTAAACTAAAGCCATTTGTGTTATTCGACAGCATTGCGCCTGGATTTATTTTAGCAATGTCTTTTGGAAGAATGGGCTGTCATTTTAGTGGTGATGGCGATTGGGGTATTGCTAATACAAAACCTGCACCTAGTTGGATACCTGAATATTTTTGGAGTAACACCTACGCACACAATGTCATAGAGGAAGGAAAAGCTATTGCGGGCTGTGCGGGAAAGTACTGTACAGAACTTGATCCCGGAGTTTATCCAACTGCCCTGTACGAGATTATGATGTTTGCGACCTTGTTTGGTGTGATGTGGGCTGTGCGAAAACAATTTACGCGTATGCCCGGATTTATGTTTATGTTACTATTGGTGCTAAGTGGCATTGAACGTTATCCGATTGAAATGATTCGGGTAACGGATAGATTCCCGAGCTTTTTCAATCTAACGCAAGCTCAAATTATTTCGATAGCTCTCGTTATTGTTGGAACAGCCGGCATGCTTTATTTATGGCAGCGATATAAACCGAAATTCCCCAAAACTACTTAAAAAAAGGATTGTTTAACTTCTCGAACGCGATTTGCGTTTTTTGTCCATGGCCGTTATACACGATAGTTTCATCGGGCAGGGTAAATAGTTTTTCACGAATGGATTGTAACAATAGATCGTGATTACCTCCCGGTAAATCGGTTCGGCCGATACTCATAAAAAACAATACGTCACCGGCAATCACGAACTTATCTTGATCACTATAAAGGCTTATACTGGCCGGGGAATGTCCTGGTGTGAAAAGTACTTTGAGTGTGCTATTACCAAATTGGATTGCATCTCCTTCTTGAATCGCATGCATGATATTGGGCGATGGTTCAAACACAAAACCATACATTTTGCCATGATCTATGGATGCATCTAATACGACTTGCTCGCCTTCATGGGCCTCAAGATGCAAACCATACTGTTGGCTTACAAAAGCGTTTCCGCAGATATGATCCAAATGACAGTGGGTGTTAATCAAACGGACAGGCTTCAATTCCTCCTTCGCAATAAATGCTTCGAGTCGTTTTTGTTCATTCGCGGTGTAGCAACCCGGGTCGATAATTATGCACTCCTTGGTTTCGTCATACAATACGTAAGTGTTTTCCTGGAAAGGATTAAAAGCAAAGGAGGCAACATGAATCATATCTATTCGTTTAAATTTTAAGTAGCCAAATTTTATAAAAATAAATTACAGTAAACAAACTATTCTCAGTAATTTTCGTTTTTAAAACGCATGTCAATTACCACCCAACATAAGCAATTAAAGCCTTTTATCTTCCTGCTGTTTAGCATTATGGCTGTTGGATTCCTTCCTGCTCAACAATCGCAAATTTCTTTCGGTAAAAATCGCGTGCAATACAAAGAGTTTAAATGGCAATTCTATGATACCGATAATTTTCGGGTGTACTTTTATCAAGGTGGACAGGACATGGGAAAGTATGCTATTCTCTCTGCTGAAGAATGTTTAGAAGAGGTTTCAGGCTTGCTCAATGTGAAGTTAACTGAAAAGTTGGATTTGATTGTTTATAATGATATCTCTGATATGCATCAAACCAATATTGGTATCAAGGAAGATGTGGAAGCCATCAGCGGGACGGTTCAATTGAAAAACAACAAACTCTTTGTATACTTCAATGGCGAGCATGCAGATATGGACCGGCAGATTAAAGAGGGTATAACACGCGTGCACATCGAAAATTTGGCCAAAGGAAGTGGATTCCAAGAGGTAATTCAAAACAGTTTGCTACTGAATTTGCCTAAGTGGTTTACAGAGGGCTTGGTTAAGTTTGCGGGAACGCCTTGGAGCAGTGAAATGGAAGAGGCCTTGCGAGATGGTATTCTATCTGGTCGGTATAGCAACTTGACTAAATTGTCTTCGGAAGAAATGGAGTTTGTAGGACATTCTATATGGCACTATATTCAAGAGGAATTTGGTAAGGATGCTGTTGGGAATCTCATGTACCTAACGCGTGTAAATCGAAGTGTAGAGGACGGTATATTATTCGTTACAGGCATGTATCAAAGCCAGTTTTTGGAGCAATGGTATTACTCCAATTTAGAGAAGTTCAAGAGAGAGAAGGAGTTGTTTGAGTCAGTTGACGAGGCAAACAGCCTGCCCCTAAAGAAGCATAAGAATTATGTGAAGCATCAGCCGAAACTGAGCCCCGATGGACGCTACCTTGCCTATACGATTAATGAGTTGGGAAGGTGGAAAGTTTTGGTTTATGACCTAGAAACACAGGAAACGCGATCGCTTAAAAAAGGTGGATTCCGTACCACTTCCTTAGAGACCGATTTGTCTAATCCAATAATCGCGTGGGAACCCAAAGGCAAGAAGTTGACGGTGATTTACGAGAAAAAAGACTTGTTCAATATCGTACACTATGACGCGGAAGATTTTAAAAAGGAAGCTAAGCCCGAACCGCTCCGTAAATTCCAAAAGGTATATGATTTCTCTTATGCCGAGGATAGCAGAAATTTACTCTTGTCAGCCATGCAAATGAGTCAAATTGACCTCTTTAAATATTATATGCCTACGAATCGGGTAACACAGATTACCGACGATTTTTATGATGATTTACAGCCGGCTTTTGTAGAATTTGACGGAAGAATGGGCGCCTTATTTGTTTCGAATAGGCCGTCGGATGATTTGGTCAAAGGCAGATTGGATACAATTTTGCCCAATGCCAATTTCGATGTCTTCTTTTATGATTTTAACAATCCGGTTCAACCATTTTCTCAAATTAGTTTTACACCATACGCGAATGAGAGCCACCCGCAGGCATTTACCGACTCTAGCTATGCCTTCCTTAGTGATGCTAGCGGAATTGTGGCCCAATATGAAGGGAAACTCGAAAGAAAAAAAGTAGGTGATCGGGTTAAGTATGTATATACCATAGAAGAGGAATTGGGAGGCTTGGATTCAGTAATTCTCGATCCTGAAATTCTCCTGAGCGAGGCATTACCTAAAAATGAAACGCTGAAAGAAATTAAGCGGCAGGAAATGGTTCCTGTGTATAAAATGCAAGGCGAAAATCATCTTTTTAAGCAATACAATTTGAGCCTTAATGCCTTGAGTGTTGGAGGAAGAGGGCAGGTAGAGCAGATGGTTATCAATGGCAAAACTTCCTTTCTTTTAGAGGATTTGAATTATACTTATACGAAATCAAAAGCGATTTCCAGCTACATGGATAATTTGATTCGAGAGCGGGAGAAAGAGAAGTTACAGGAACAATTAGCGAAAGAAGCTGCTTTGGAAAAGCTCGATAAGGAAGAGGAAACTCCAGAAGCAAAAATAATAGTATATCAAAGTAAATTTGATGGTTGGGAGCAATTGTCGGAAGCGCATAAGCAAGCGTGGTTAAACGAAGGAGTTGTAGAAGAAGAAGGAGAGGGCGCTTACAAGTTTTCGCGCACTAGACAATACTTCTTAAAGTTTATGACCGACAATGTTTCTGTTGGTTTGGATAATGCCTTACTAGTAAACAATTATCAAGCCTTCAATCCAGGAAGTCCTGTTTTTAATCAGCCGGGGTTGAATCCGATGTTGCGCTTTGGGATTACCGACCTCTTTGAAGATCATAAACTTTTCGGAGGAATTCGCATGCCACTGTTTGGTAATTTAAATCCGGAAGTAAACGGCCAATCCTTGCCGTTTAGAGTGGGAATTTTTGAAAATTTAGAAATTTTCCTCAGCTATGAAAACTATAAAAAACGTTGGGATAAAAGCATCACATTTTACCATAAAAATTTGAGCGAAATTCAAAACGGTTTTGTTCCCTTGGCGAGTATCACCACACCGGGTGTATTAAGTACGAAAACGAATTTAGTGGAATCCAAGTGGTCTTATCCATTTAATCAGTTAAACAGTTTGCGTTTCAAGTTTGGTTTCCGAAACGATCGATTTATCATTAAATCTACTGATTTTACTACCTTGAACGCAGCTAACCGAAGTGAAAATTGGCTCTACAGCCGGGTGGAGTTTGTCCATGATCATACGCTTCCCGTGGCGAAAAATGTCATATATGGATTTAGGGTAAATACCTTCTTTGAGTTTCAAAAAGAGTTTCCCACCCGGGAAGATACTGTATTGAAACAGCAGGTCCAATTACCTATTTTCAATAACTCATACTTGATGTTGTGGGGAGTTGATGCCCGGTATTATCAAAAGGTGTTTAAAACGATTGTTTGGGCTAATCGATTCAATTACAGCACATCAGCAGGTACGCGTAAAATGGTGTATTATCTCGGCGGTACAGAGGGCATGCTTTTTCCTGCATTCAATGAAACCACTATTGTAAGTCAGGATAAGAACTACGCTTATCAAAGCCTGGGTTTAAACATGCGTGGTTTTCAACAGAATATTCGAAATGGAAATAGTTTTGCCGTGCTAAATAGTGAGTTGCGGATTCCGATATTTTCTGCATTTAGCCGAAGGGAGTTAAAGTCAAGTATTTTAGAGACTTTTCAGTTGGTCGGCTTCTTTGATATAGGTACAGCTTGGGAAGGATTTTCTCCTTTTGGCTCAGGTAATATCATTCAAGAAATTCGCGAAAATCCTACCGCAACGGCCAGACTAGATGTTTACAAAAAGCCCGTGGTCATGGGGTTTGGAGCGGGTGTGCGCATGGAAGTCATGGGCTATTACCTTCGCGGAGATTTAGGATGGGGTTATGATACGGGCAAGTTAAATAAACCCCGATTCCAAATGGCTCTTGGATATGATTTCTAACTGGTTTAAATGACTAGTTTTTATTGTAGCTTTGCATTTCAATTAACTGAATATTTCCGCATAAACCAAAGATATAAGGATGGGAAAATTGTTTGACATTGAGTTGTTTGCCTGGGGTGAGCATGTGTTTCGTTTGGGCAATGTCTTAATGGCCGTATTCTTCATGATTCTGCTTCCTTTTCTTTTTTTACTGTTTCGAAAATTTGTATTGAATTCATACTACAAGCGAAAAGGAATGGATATGGGGCGAAAGTACGCCATGAATCAGCTGGTAAAGTATGTGATGTATATTCTAACCTTTCTGTTGGTGATTCAAAGTCTCGGATTTAAACTTTCCGTTATTTGGGCAGCTGGAGCAGCTTTATTGGTTGGAATTGGGCTTGGATTACAGCAGACCTTCAATGATTTTGCCTCGGGCGTTATTCTGCTTATGGAAGGAACGGTTAAAAAAGGCGATTGGATTGAGGTGGGAAATACGATGGGTGAAGTGAAAAAAATTGGTTTGAGAACCTCATTGATTACGACAAGAAGGAATATTTCCATCATTGTACCCAACTCCAAAATCACCGTTGATAATGTGATTAATTTAAGCCATGACAATAACATGGTTCGTCATAGTGTTTCGGTTGGCGTGGCGTATGGAAGTGATGTCCAATTGGTAAAAAAGGTTCTACTGGAATGTGCCGAACGCCACAGCAAGGTTTTACCTGGTGCTTTTGTGCGTTTAATTGAGTTTAACACTTCTTCTATCGATTTTGAATTACTATTCTGGTCAGAAGAGTATCGGATGATTGAAGATGTTCGGAGTGATTTACGATTTATGATTGATAGTGGTTTTAGAAAGTATGGTATTGTTATTCCATTTCCGCAAAGAGATTTACACATCAAAAATTTTCCTGTACCCAGCGAATTTAAGCAAGAACCGAATAATGGAATAGGCGATAAAGCTTGAAATCCTAGACGAGCTCGAGTAAGTTAATTCCGAGGAAAGAACCTACCATAAAGAAGATGTATAGCAGTATAAACAACACCCCAAAGCTTCGAGGCGTTGGTTTAAAGAAGCTAGCGATAAGGAGTAAAAATGTTGCCGCTAGCATAATCGGTAAACTAAACTGATTAAAATTTGGGTCTTCAACATGGTAAGGTTTCAAATTCATAATGCCAATGAAGGCGGGTATACCAAGTACAGCCAGCAAGTTGAATATATTGGATCCTATTACATTGCCTAGGATAATGTTAAAATGTTTCTTTCGCGCTGCCGCCGCCGTTACGGCAAGCTCGGGTAGTGATGTCCCGAGGGCAACTACTGTTTGAGAAATAACATCACTTCCTAAATGCAATAGACTACTAATCGAAGTTATAGCATCGGTCGTGTATTTTGCCCCTGCCCAAACGCCAAGAATGCTTAAAATGAAATAGGCGTAATTCTTCCAATTGAGCACAACATTGTCAATGACTTCGGGCTTATCATTTTTACTCGAGAATCCTACCACATAGACTAAATAGATGATAAGAAGTAAAAGACAAATAAGCGCTTCAATTAGATTCAATTCTTTGTCCCACAGGAAATAGGTAGCCAAGATGGTCGCGAAAACAAGCAATAAAAATTCTACTCGATGTGTCTTGAACTGAATAAAAAATCCCGCACTCATTAAAATGGCTATCCCGGTTATAAAAAGAATATTACTGATGTTTGAACCAACCACTGTTCCCGTTACGATATCCGGCTCACCACCTAAGACAGAGATAACACCTACTGCTAATTCAGGGAGTGAAGTGCCGAAGGCTACCACAGTGGCACCAATGATGAACGAAGGAACATTAAACTGATTGCCTAATTTTTCGGCAACATAGATGAAGTAATCGGCCGACTTTAAAAGCACTGTGAGAGCTATCGCAAGAACTACAAACCAAAGTATGATAGTGAATAATATTGACACCCAATGAAGTTAGAATTTTTCTTTATCACCGCAAAAGAAAGAGTTTGCTAGCCCGCTTCGGCTACCACCTCTTTTACGCTAGGAACCATGCGTTTGAGCATAGCTTCTATTCCATCTTTTAGCGTGGCGGAACTACTCGGACATCCAGAACAAGCACCTTGCATAATAAGGGTCACAACACCATCGTCAAAAGACTTGAAGGCGATATTCCCTCCATCCATTTCAACAGCAGGCTTTACATATTTGTCGAGTAACTCAATAATTTGAGCATCTGTACCAGTTATTTGCTTTTTTGCCTCGTTTTCCGCTTTCTGTTGTTCAAAAAATGCCGGCAGGACAATTGGCTTTTGTTGAAGGATATAGTCTTTTAGAAAGGCTTTCAATTCAAAACTTAACTCGAACCATTCTTCTTGCGTTTCCTTTTTTGATATGGTTACAAAATCATTAGAGATAAATACACTTTCTACATAGTCAAAAGCAAAAAAGGCTTGAGCTAATGGCGATAAACTGGCGTCTTCCTTACTCTTACATTCGATCATTGCATTAGGCAAAAGCATACTGGTAGCAACGAATTTCAACATTCGCGGATTTGGCGTACTTTCCGTATATATTTCAACAAATTTTTGAGCTTCTTTTTCCATTATCAACAGATGTTTATGTAAAGGTAAACCGCAAAGGGAGAATATTGGTTTATATCGCATCATTTTAATTACATTTGCGTTTTGAGATTATGAGTGATTCGATTAAGCACGAGTGCGGCATTGCTTTTATCCGCCTTTTAAAGCCACAGCAATACTACATAGACAAGTATGGAACAGCGTCTTATGCTATTAATAAGATGTATTTACTGATGGAAAAACAGCATAATCGCGGGCAGGATGGTGCAGGTTTAGCGTATTTAAAATTGGATACTAAGCCAGGAGAGCAGTACATCAATAGACACCGAAGTATAAAGCAACAGCCCCTGCAGGATATCTTTAAAAAAGTGTTTACTGAGTTTAACAAGAAGACGGCAAAAATCCCGAAAAAAGAATTATCCGCAGATTGGCTAAAGGAGAATGTTTCTTCGGCTGGAGAACTCTTTTTAGGCCATTTGAGGTATGGAACGCATGGGGTGAATTCTATCCAAGCATGCCATCCATTCATTCGTAAAAATAACTGGAGAAGTCGCAATCTGGTTATGGCAGGAAACTTTAACCTCACCAATGTCGATGAGTTAATCGATTTTTTGGTAAGTATTGGACAGCATCCGATAAAGAAAAGCGATACGGTTACGGTGATGGAAAAAATAGGGCATTACGTGGATCGTGACGTGCAGCGAATTTTTGATAAATACAAAGCGGAGAATTACGAATACAAAACCATTTCTGAATGTGTAGAAAAAGAGCTGGATATTGAAAGTATCCTTCAGCATGCCGCAAAAGATTTTGATGGCGGTTATTTAATGGCTGGATTAATTGGTCATGGAGATGCTTTTGTATTGAGAGATCCGAATGGTATTCGACCAGGGTATTATTACAAGGATGATGAAGTAGTGGTTGTGGCATCAGAAAGACCAGCTATTCAAACCACTTTCAATATCAACTCAGAAATTGTAAAAGTTATTCCTCCAGGAAATGCCTTAATTGTAAAAAAAGATGGTCAGTTTAGTTTGAAGCAATGTTTACCAACAAAGGAAGTTTTATCCTGCAGTTTTGAGCGAATCTATTTTTCTAGAGGAACGGATACAGAGATTTACAAGGAGCGAATTGATTTAGGATATCGATTGACTGATCGGGTTATGAAGGAGGTGAGTTATGACTACGAAAACACCGTGTTCTCTTTTATCCCCAATACTGCAGAAGTTGCTTTTTACGGTTTAATGAAAGGTGTTGAAGAGCATATTAATGCGCACAAACAAAAGGAGATTGAAAAAAATCCAGCAATGTCTGGCGAACAGTTAAATCACCTACTAAACCTTCGTCCACGAGTGGAAAAGATTGCGGTTAAGGATGTTAAAATGCGCACTTTCATCACGGATGATGCTGCGAGAGATGAGATGGTTTCCCACGTTTACGATATCACCTACGACAGTATTCAACAGCATAAAGATACCTTGGTAATGATTGATGATTCAATTGTTCGAGGCACGACCTTGCAGAAAAGTATTCTGTCTATTCTCGATCGTTTGGGTCCTAAAAAGATTATTGTCGTTTCTTCTGCCCCGCAAATTCGCTATCCCGACTGCTATGGCATAGATATGAGTAAAATGCATGATTTTATTGCATTTAGAGCACTTTTAGCCTTGCTTAAGGAAAGGGGTTCAGCGCATATGCTGGAAGAGGTTTATGAGAAATGTAAGAAGGCATTACAAGATGGTACGGCAAAAGATAAGAACTATGTTCAGGAGTTGTATGCACTGTTTACAGATGATGAGATATCCGATAAGATTAGTGAGATTGTCCGTCCTGAGCATATTGCTGCAGAAGTTAAAGTAATCTATCAGGATGTAAAAGACCTCAATCTGGCTTGTCCGAAAAACTTAGGTGACTGGTATTTTACAGGAAACTATCCTACTCCTGGTGGAAATAAGGTGGTTAATAAGGCCTTTGTATTTTTTATGGAAGGTAAAAATGAACGCGCTTATTAATGACTAAGCAGAAGGAGAATATTGCTATAAAGTTTGCCGGCGATTCTGGAGATGGGATGCAATTGACGGGTGCCCAGTTTACGGATAATACCGCCGCTCATGGCAATGACTTTGCCACTTTTCCAAACTATCCTGCTGAGATTCGTGCCCCGCAAGGTACAATCCACGGGGTTTCCGGTTTTCAAATTCATTTTGGCAGTCGCTTGATTCATACGCCAGGCGATGAATTCGATGTATTGGTTGCGATGAATGCTGCGGCTTTAAAAGATTCTTTGAGTGGTTTAAAATCGAATGGGGTATTGATTGTTGATCGGGCAGGTTTCGATAAAAAGAATTTGCGTCTGGCCGGATTTGATCCTGATCAGGATGTATTGTCATCGCCAATGATCAATAATTTCGATTGCATTGTGGTGGAAGCAAGCCGGTTTGCCCAGGAAACACTTGCGGATTCTCCTTTGGACCCCAAAGCGAAAGATCGAAGTAAGAACATGTTCATCCTAGGCTTGATTCTTTGGATGTATAGTAGAGATATTGCGAGTGTCGAACGGTTTATTAGCGAGAAATTTAAAGATGACGAAGTCCTTCGTAAAGCCAATCTTGAAGTTCTAGAAGCAGGATATCATTACGGAGAAACAGCGGAGTTAAGTCGATATAAAACGGAAGTTAAGGCGGCAAGTTTAGCTCCGGGAGAGTATAGAAATATAATGGGTAATACTGCCTTAGCGTATGGCTTAATGGCTGCTGCAGCTAAGGCTAAATTGCATATGTTTTATGGTAGTTATCCAATCACGCCTGCTTCGGATATTTTGCATGAATTAGCCAAACACAAGTACCATGGTGTACAAACATTTCAGGCTGAAGATGAGATTGCTGCAGCTTGTGCTGCCATTGGCGCATCTTTTGGTGGAGCTCTAGGGGTAACCGGAACTTCAGGCCCTGGCTTGGCACTGAAATCGGAAGCGGTGAATTTAGCGCTAATGCTCGAATTGCCGCTGGTTGTAGTTGATGTTCAGCGCGCAGGTCCATCTACGGGGATGCCAACGAAAACAGAACAATCGGATTTATTATTTGCCATGTACGGACGAAATGGAGAGTCTCCTATCCCTATTGTAGCCGCGGGAAGTCCATCGGATGCTTTTAGCGCAGCTTATTGGGCATGTAAATTAGCGGTAGAGCATATGACCCCTGTGGTCTTGCTCAGTGATGGTTATATTGCCAACGGAAGTGAGCCATGGCGGTTCCCTCATTTGGATAAACTTCCTACTATCAAGACTCCGAAAGCACCCGAGGATAAAGGTATGGGAGAATCCTATCTGCCTTATCAACGCAATTCCGATTTGGTGCGTTCGTGGGTAACCCCGGGCACACCGAATAAACAGCACCGAATTGGTGGCTTGGAGAAAGAACTGGAAACGGGGAATGTGAGCTATGATCCTGACAATCATCAGGCAATGACAGATATAAGAGAAGAAAAAGTTAGAAGAATAGCGACTTATCTTCCCAATCAAGAAATTCATTGTGGTGAATCGCAGGGTGATTTACTCATTTTGGGTTGGGGAAATACGACAGGTATTATCCAATCAAGTGTGAAGGAATTAATGGAAGATGGATTTAAGGTTGGGCAGATTCAGCTTGGATTTATCAATCCAATGCCAAAGAATTTAGGCGAGATTTTGAACAAGTTTAAATGCATATTGATTCCAGAGTTGAATACAGGCCAACTGCTTAAGTTGATGACTATTGCTTACCCAACTTGTAATTTTTCAGGTTTACATAAGGTTAAAGGTGTCCCTTTTAAAAAGCAAGAGATTGTTGATGAGGCGAGAAAAATCTTGAAGGAGGTGGAAAATGGACGGTAAAAAGTTGACAGCGAGAGATTATGCGAGTGACCAGGATTTAAGGTGGTGTCCGGGATGCGGCGATTTTGCTATTTTGAAACAAACCCAGATGGTTTTGGCGGAGATTCAGGCTGATCCTGCTCAAACGGTGTTTGTTTCAGGTATAGGTTGTTCTTCAAGATTCCCTTATTACATGAACACCTATGGTATGCACAGTATTCACGGCCGAGCTACAGCTATTGCGAGTGGTTTGCGCCTGTCTCGCCCAGACTTGAATATTTGGGTAATTACTGGCGATGGCGATTCGATGTCAATTGGGGGAAACCACCTCATTCATTTGTTAAGAAGAGATTTAAATCTGAACGTATTATTGTTTAATAACGAGATTTATGGATTGACTAAAGGACAATACTCACCTACATCCAAGCAGAACATTAGAACGAAGTCAAGTCCTTTCGGGAGTGTTGAGAAGCCATTTAACACCTTGAGCTTGGCGTTTGGTGCTCGCGCCTCGTTTATTGCTCGCTCCATTGACCGAGAAGCGAAGCATTTGCAAGAAATGTTGAAAAGGACCAATGAGCATGAGGGTACGTCATTGCTGGAGATTTATCAAAATTGCCACATTTTTAATGATGGCGCTTTTGAGCCTTTTTCGGATAGAAAAGCTCAAAAATTGAATGCTATTTTTCTTCGTCAGGATGAAGTAATCAGTTTTGGTGAAAATAATGAAAAGGCTTTTCGCTTTGATGGCTTAAGCCCTCGCGTAGTGGATAAAGCGAACTATCCTGCTGAGGAGCTTTGGATTCACGACGAAAGTGATGCTTTGAAAGCTTCAATTCTCTGTAATTGGGTAGAATCAAATCCAGAATTACCGAAGTTGTTTGGAGTAATCTATGCTAACAAACAATCTAATAATGCGCGAAGTATGGACTCCGATGTGCTTGATGAGCACTATGTTAATGACCTGATTAAAGGCCGAAAGACTTGGAGCGTCTAGGTATTGTTGAAATGATAATATTAAAATAACGCCTCAATTTGTTGGTTTACAATTTTATTAAATTTAACTTTGACGGCTTAAGAAAAAATAAAACTTTCATTAATCAATTTATTAGGATGAAAAAAATATTTACACTCTTTCTTTTCACTGCAATAGTTTTTGCAGGATTTGCTCAAGAAAATGACAAGTCTGATAAAAAAGCAGACAAGGAGAAAAAGGAAAAGTCGGCTAAATCAAGTGATAAGCAAAGTAAGGATGATGCTGTAATTTTTATTGGCGAACCTGAGGACGGGGATTACTCTTTAGAGAGTCGTCGTGAGATTTCTACGCCTTC
>Ga0209652_1000655_pt1 | contig 29403 bp, 30 predicted proteins | sample SaaInl74LU_5_DNA_FD_184641 | JGI IMG/M metagenome (GOLD analysis project Ga0209652, IMG submission 184641) | Marine microbial communities from expanding oxygen minimum zones in the Saanich Inlet - ESP_74LU_5_DNA (SPAdes) (version 2) | ecosystem: Environmental > Aquatic > Marine > Intertidal zone... | reverse complement strand
GTTCAGTAGGAGAGTTATTTATCCATTTTCAGGGAAATTAGCATCAAGAAAATCGGTATGCTTCCGATAAAGAAAAACAGCATCCAATTAATTCAAAAGTAATGGCAAAATACAATTCTCTTCCAAGTCAGTTAGTGCACGCATTGAATTATCATGTATTTCGAAATGAAATACCCTATGATTCTGATTTTAAAAGTATTATGTCTGACCTGGAAAAGTTGGATATGACTGTCTCAAAAGTGAAGCAGGAAATAGTCAAAAATCGCATCATCCGAAAAGAAGCCTTGGAACAAGCAAAAAGATTCAAAAATTCATTAAATTTCTCATATCAGCCTAAAGGCAAAGACTCTTAATCTTCTTCAGTATTTTCATTTCTATAATACTGAGGCATGACTCGAACCGTTTTAATCATATTGTCATTCCATTCGATGATCTCAATAGGATAACCGGCTAATCTGAGCGAGATATTGTTTTCTGGTATTTCTTGAAGTTCTTCTAATATCAGTCCATTTAATGTTTTAGGACCTTCAATTGGAAATGACCAATTCATTTCTTTATTTAAATCACGAATATTAGTACTGCCATCAACTAAGATACTGCCGTCTTGTTGAGTGTTCGTTTGCTTATGATGGTCAGGCACCATATTCGTGGTGAAATCACCTATGATCTCTTCTAATATGTCTTCAAGCGTCACTAATCCTTGAATATCACCATATTCATCCACCACTAAACCGATGCGCTCTCGTGCTTTTTGAAATTGGTACATTAATACATGCAAAGACGTCGAGTCAGGTGTGTAGAAGATCTCACGTACCGCACGTAACAATGAGGCTTTAGAAAACGTATCTTTCGAAAGCAACCTAAGTGCATCGCGTACATGAACAAAACCTACTGCATCGTCGATAGAATCACGATACAAAAGCACACGTGTATGTTGTGAATTAACCAGTTGCCTTTGTATATCTTTCCATTCTTCATTAATGTCGATAGCAACAATTTCACTACGGGGGATCATGATATCCTCTGCCGTCATTTTTTCTAATTCCAAAATACTTACCAACATATCTTGGTGTTCTTTAGGAATGAGAGAACCCGCTTCATACACAACTGTTCTTAGCTCTTCAGGACTAAGCTCATCACCTTGATTATTCGTCGGATTGATTTTGAAAATGGCCAACAGAGCATTAGTAATGCTATTCACAAAGATAACAAAAGGAGAGAGGATCACACCTAATGGTTTTAATAAATATGAACTTGGAAACGCAATTTTTTCAGGGTAAAGCGCCGCGATCGTTTTGGGAGTCACTTCAGCAAAAACCAGAATAACAAACGTTAAGGCGAAGGTCGCGATAGCAATCCCGACATCCCCAAACATTCTTAAGCCAATTACAGTTGCTACCGCAGAGGCGGCGATGTTCACTAAATTATTGCCAATTAAAATAAGACCAATCAGTCGATCGGGTCTATCTAGCATTTTTTGCACTCGCTTAGCTGTACGATTACCTTCGTTATTGAGGTGTTTTAAACGATATCGGTTAAGTGACATCATGCCAGTTTCAGAACTTGAAAAGTAGGCAGAGCAAAGAATCAATACACCTAAGATTATAAATAAGGTGCTTGTAGAGATGGCGTCCAAAAAGATATTCCTATATTAAGATAATTTCACGTACGATTCGGGTACCAAAATACCCCAAAGAAAGTATGCCCACGCCTGTACTGGTAAGCGTGAGTATCATGGTGGAAGATAATCCCCATTTAGCATGGATGATTAACATACTAAGAAAGACCCCAAGGGCAATAATACTCAGTACTGTTTTGTGAGCATGCTGTGACGCAAGCATAGTATCTATGGTTAAAAACCCACTTACCAATGCTAATCCCAGCAGAATAGAACCAAGTAATACTAACTTTAACACCCAAGCTTCCACACCTAATAAAGGTGGTAAAGATTGTTGGGTGAGGAGTAATGGATTTTCTTTGAGTTGTTTATGTATGTAGCGCATTTGAATGGCATATAACAGTGCAACCACAACACAACCATAAGCAGATAAAGATAATATGATATGTAAAATCATTGGTGACGCTTGATAATCTGTCAACGTGTATGAATTGGGATTGATTAACATGAGCAACACACCCACCGCGGCAAAAGCAAAACTAACCGAAACCAATGCTAACGTGCGCATGAAAATGGTGCTAACGAGAAGAGTAATGACCATTAACCAAGACAGTAATGAAGCGACATTGACCATACTTAAATTAGGTGCATGTCCTTGAGTAAATAAACTGATTAATAAAAAACCATGCAGTGTTATTGCCGTGACTGCAAATATAAGGGGGACAGCTGAATGAGCTAGTTTGTCAACGAACTGCATTGATGCATTCGAAACTGAAATAAAGCGTCTAGCTAATAACAGTGACGCGAGTGCGTACATGACTAACGCAAACGATTCAATCACGACGACCATGACACTCCTTGATAATTGTAAGATGTAATTAATGATGCTTATTTGCTAATATACTCCTAACACGCTGTGACGTAAAATAGTATAATCAAATTCATTGTGACAAATAGTAAAAATAGGGATCTCCTAGGATGTTTGAAAGCTTAACGGACCGCCTCTCTTCCACGTTAAAAAATATTAGTGGGAAAGGGCGTTTAACTGAAGACAATATCAAAGACACATTACGCGAAGTGCGCATGGCACTATTAGAAGCTGATGTGGCATTACCTGTCGTTAAAGCCTTCGTCGCGCAGGTTAAAGAGCGAGCCTTAGGCACGGAAGTATCTAAAAGTCTTCAACCCGGTCAGATGTTTATTAAAGTGGTACAAACAGAGCTTGAATCTGTTATGGGCACCGCAAATGAATCGTTAAATCTTGCCGCTCAACCTCCTGCTGTCGTCATGATGGCCGGGCTACAAGGTGCGGGTAAAACAACCTCGGTCGGTAAACTTGCCAAATTACTCAGTGAACGAGAGAAGAAAAAAGTACTCGTGGTCAGTGCCGACGTATACCGTCCAGCAGCGATTGAGCAGCTCAAGACACTTGCTAATGATGTAGGTGTAGAATTCTTTCCTTCTAACATCATGCAAAAACCAATTGATATCGTTAATGACGCGATTGCGCATGCTAAGAAACAATTTGTCGATGTACTTTTAGTTGATACTGCCGGTCGTCTTGCTATTGATGGCGAGATGATGAATGAGATTAAAGCATTGCATGCTGCGGTTAAACCGGTAGAAACATTATTTGTGGTTGACGCCATGACGGGTCAAGATGCCGCTAATACAGCTAAAGCGTTTGATGAAACATTACCACTAACGGGTGTAATTTTAACCAAAGCTGATGGTGATGCGCGTGGTGGTGCGGCATTGTCAGTACGTCACATTACCGGCAAACCAATTAAATTTATTGGTATGGGTGAGAAACTAGATGCCTTAGAACCGTTCCATCCAGAACGTATGGCTTCTCGTATATTAGGTATGGGCGACGTCCTGAGTTTAATTGAAGAAGTCGAACGTAAGGTTGATAAAACCAAAGCGGAAAAGCTGGCAAAGAAAGTTCAAAAAGGTAAAGGTTTTGATTTACAAGACTTTAAAGAACAGCTTGAACAGATGCGAAATATGGGCGGCATGATGTCGCTGATGGATAAAATGCCAGGCATGGGGAATATGTCTGCGCAAATGAAAGATAAAGCGAATGATAAACAGTTTAATCAGTTTGAGGCGATCATTAATTCGATGACGCTAAAAGAGCGTGAGCGTCCTGAGATAATTAAAGGTTCACGAAAAAAACGCATTGCTGCAGGTTCTGGGATGCAAATCCAAGACGTGAATCGCTTACTTAAACAATTTACCCAAATGCAGAAGATGATGAAAAAGATGTCTGGTGGCGGTATGGGTAAAATGATGAACAAAATGAAAGGCATGATGCCTCCTGGCGGCGGTATGCCACCAGGGATGGGTGGTCCTGGTGGCCTTCCTCCGGGTATGGGCGGTCAAGGCGGTATGCCTGGCGGTGGCGCGAACCCATTGAGTAATCTCTTCAAAAAACGTAAATAACCCTCATTAAACCTTGCTTTTAGCCTTATTAAGCGTATAATTTGGCGTCCTTGAAAATTGCGTGTTATGTTTTTCATAGTGCGCAATGGATAGGATAAATAAGTTAACAGGTAACGCTACAACGAGTTTAGAGGCATATATGGTTACTATTCGTTTACAGCGTGGTGGCGCGAAAAAGCGTCCATTTTATCAAGTAGTTGTTGCAGACAGTCGTCGTGCACGCAACGGTAAGTTTATTGAGAACTTAGGTTTCTTCAATCCAACTGCACAAGGTCAAGCAGAGCGTTTACGCTTAGACCTAGAGCGTGTTGCATATTGGACAAGCGTAGGTGCATCACTATCTGACCGTGTTGCAAGCTTGGTAAAAGAAGCTAATAAAACAGCGGCTTAATCACACGATTTCGCAACTGAATTAACGAGGTATAGATGAGTCGAGCATCTGAGACAGTGATTATTGGCAAGATTGGCGCACCTTATGGTGTCAAAGGTTGGGTCAAGATCAACAGCTATACTGATGAAAAAGCTGGAATTTTTGATTATGTACCGTGGATTATCGGGGCAGGTCAACATTTTCAGGTTGCTCAATGGCGCACCCATAGTAATTCGTTGGTTGCTAAGCTTGAGGGAATCGATGACCGAGACAGTGCAGAACGCATTAAAAACTTGGACATTGCAATTGAGTCTTCTCAATTACCAGAGCTAAGCGATGATGAATTTTATTGGCGTGATTTGATGGGTATGCAAGTAGTGACTGAAAAGGGCTACTCGCTAGGTACGATTAAAGAGATTTTTGCCACTGGTGCAAATGATGTCATGTTAATCAAAGCTAATACCAACGATGCTTTTGGGCAAAAGGAGAGGATGTTACCTATTTTGTTTGACCAAGTGGTGAAACAGATAGATAAACCCTCAGCTACCATCACTGTGGATTGGGATCCAGCATTCTAATGACACAGCGATTTAGCATAGTGACTTTATTTCCTGACATGTTTTCAGGTTGTTTGTCACAAGGTGTGATGGGGCGTGCGGTTAAATCAGGGTTAGTAGAAGTAGATTTTTACAATCCGCGTGATTATACCCATGATAAACATCGTACTGTGGACGATCGGCCTTACGGCGGTGGTCCTGGCATGTTAATGATGGTGCAACCTCTTACAGATGCAATCAACGCGGCGAAAGCATGCGCTGATGAAACACATACAGTGGTCTACTTATCCCCACAAGGGCGCAAGTTGAACCATCAAGGTGTTGCAGACTTAACCCAACGGGGTCACTTAATATTAGTGGCAGGTCGCTATGAAGGCATTGATGAGCGCGTCATAGACGCATTAGTTGATGAAGAATGGTCGGTCGGAGATTTTGTGTTAAGCGGGGGAGAAATCCCAGCAATGCTGATGATGGATGCCATTACACGGTTAGTTCCAGGTGTGTTGGGACATACACAGTCTGCACAGCAAGATTCATTTGCTGAAGGATTGTTAGATTGTCCACACTATACCCGACCTGAAGTGTTAAATGGTCAGCAAGTTCCTGAAGTGTTGTTAAGTGGTAATCACGAAAAAATTAGGCAGTGGCGGTTAGAACAGTCGCTAGGGAGAACCTGGCAACGACGCCCTGATTTATTAAATTTGCTAGCTCTGACTGAGGAGCAGCATCAGTTATTAAAGGCTTATCAACATAAGCATACTGATCTGCAGCAAGATGACAGTTAACTAGATAATGAGGATATGATGAAGAAAGTAAATCAAGACATCATCAAAAAAATTGAGCAAGAACAGCTCAAAACTGACGTCCCAGCATTTGGTCCTGGTGACACAGTAGTGGTTAAAGTCCGTGTTAAAGAAGGCGAAAAAGAGCGTCTTCAGGCTTACGAAGGTGTTGTAATCGCCAAGCGTAACCGTGGCCTACACTCAGCTTTTACCGTACGTAAAATTTCTTCTGGCGAAGGTGTGGAACGTGTTTTCCAGACTCACTCACCACAAATCTCTTCTATTGAAGTGAAGCGTCGTGGTGCAGTTCGTCGTGCGAAATTGTATTATCTACGTGAGCGTTCAGGTAAATCTGCACGTATCAGAGAAAAGCTTAATTAATTTTAATTCAGCGTTACTCCTTAACTTATTCGTAAAAGCCCGCTTACCTAGCGGGTTTTTTTGTGCTTTTTAACACTTATCAAAACTATTCTAGATTAAGACTTGCAACTAGGTTTAAAAATTGTTAAAAAGTCAATAGTCATGCAGTGTGCAGCTATTTTGGTGTAACGTAAAGTATACACTCTCCTGTCGCAAACACCCATAAATATAAATGACCACCCTCGTATTCATTACAGTTGTATTAACTGTGTTTATTAGTTTTTATTGAGAATTACAATTCATGTCAAATCAAGTTACCGATAATCTTCATGTATCTTCTGAAGAAGTGCTTATTACACCACAAGCTTTAGCTGAAAAATTACCTGTCAGTGACGCTTCTCTACAAGTTATTCGCCAATCTCGTCAAATTATCTCTGATATTGTGCACGGAAAAGATCATCGCTTACTGGTGGTATGTGGTCCATGCTCAATTCATGATGTAGAAGCAGCAAAAGAATATGCGCTGAAATTAAAAGAATTACACGAATCATGTAAAGATACTTTATATATCGTTATGCGCGTCTACTTTGAAAAACCAAGAACGACTACGGGTTGGAAAGGTTTGATTAATGATCCGAATATTAATGACACATTTGATATTGAGAACGGCTTAGCGAAAGCTCGTGAACTATTAATTTGGTTAGCTGAACTTGAGATCCCTGTTGCTACTGAAGCGCTTGATCCTATTTCTCCACAGTATTTAGCTGAGTTATTTGCTTGGTCTGCAATTGGTGCACGTACTTCTGAGTCGCAAACTCACCGTGAGATGGCCAGTGGCTTATCTATGCCTGTCGGTTTTAAAAACGGTACTGACGGTTCATTAGGCATCGCGATCAATGCACTGCAATCGGCCGCATCGGGTCATAGTTTCATGGGCATTAATAAACAAGGTCAAGTCAGTATTATTAAAACTCAAGGTAATCCTGATGGTCATGTCATCTTACGTGGTGGAAAAACACCTAATTACGATTCTGTTTGTGTTGCGGATTGTGAAGCTGAATTAGAAGCGGCTAAATTACCAGCAAGCTTAGTCGTTGATTGTTCTCATGCTAATTCGTCAAAAGACTACCGTCGTCAACCTCTAGTAGCTCAAAACGTGGTCAATCAGATTTTAGAGGGTAATCAATCTATCATTGGTATTATGTTAGAAAGTCATTTAAATGCAGGTAATCAATCTAGTACTGGTAAAACACCAGCTGAACTAGAGTATGGTGTATCGATTACGGATGGTTGTATTAATTGGGATACGACAGCGCAGTTAATTAATCAAACCAGAGAAAAGTTGATTACTGTATTACCAATGCGTATGCAAAAGCGTGAGCAAGTTTAATTACATATGAGTAATGAATTAAACGGTAATGATCCGAATGAGCAGTTAGCTGGATTACGTGACCAAATCGATGAGCTAGATCAGCAGCTGGTCGATTTACTTGCCAAACGCGCTTTAGTGACTACCAAGGTGGGGCAAATTAAATCACACACAGGCATGCCAACTTATGTGCCTGAGCGTGAAGCTCAACTTATCCAGTCCCGTCGCCAACAAGCAGAAAAAGCCGGAGTACCACCTGATCTGGTTGAAGATTTACTTCGTCGCATCATGCGTGAATCTTATTTAACTCAGAATTCTGAATATCGCTGTGCAACGGTAAAAGGCACCAAAATTGCGGTTATTGGTGGTAAAGGTGCATTAGGCAAACTCATTGTTAGTTTATTTGAACGCAGCCATTATGATGTCTTAGTGATTGATAAGGATGAGTGGCCAGATGCTCAGCGTTTACTAGCGGGGGTGAAGCTTTGTTTAGTGGCGGTACCCATTAAACAAACTATCAATGTTATAAAAACACTTACTTATTTAGATGATGATTGTGTCCTTGCGGATATTACGAGTGTTAAACATGGACCTTTAAACGCTATGATGGATGCTCATGCTGGTCCTGTCGTTGGGTTACATCCAATGTTTGGTCCAGATTCACCGGGTATGGTCAAACAAGTTGTGATTGTTTGTCATGGACGAGGTGCAGCGCAATACGATTGGTTATTACAACAAATGACCACATGGGGAGCGCAGCTCCATGAAAGTGATGCCAGTGTTCATGATGCTGATATGGCCTATATTCAAGTGATGCGACATTTCACTAGTTTTGTGTACGGTGCACATTTACACGCAGAAGATCCAGATCTTGCGTCTTTGATTGCTCATAGTTCACCGATTTATCGTTTAGAATTGGCTATGGTAGGGCGATTATTTGCTCAAGATCCAAATTTATACGCAGATATCATTTTTGATAATCCACAAAATTTAGCATTGTTGAAGCGTTTTAGAACTCGATTTGATGAAGCTATTGCGTTATTTGAAGCGAATGATAAAGCACAATTTGTGGAACAATTTGCCCATATAAGTAAATGGTTTGGTGATTATGCCAAAACCTGCTTAGTGGATAGCAAACAGCTTCTATTGAAAGCGGATGACGATAGGATGTTACGTAAAAAGTAAGTTGATAATACTCAGATGCTATTGACTATTTAAATCTAAGATTAATCGCAAAAAAAAGCCCTTCAATGAAGGGCTTTTTGTTTAATACAGCAGCGAACAAAGGATATAACTCACTGATTATTTCACTTGTTGAGGGTTTTTATGTTAATTCATTAAGTGCCTGCACAGCAGATACTGCAGTAGGTTTAATTTCTTCTGATGGATAGCAACCAAGGACTTTGCAGAATCGCGTAGCGCCTTTGAGTTGTTTAATCGCTTGTTGCATTTTGCCATCTTGAAGATTTCCTTCGATATCCAAATAAAACATTTCTTCCCATGGATTTCCATTGATTGGGCGTGACTCGAGTTTCGTCATATTCACGTCATTGTCTTTTAGTACCATTAATGCGTTGACTAAGGCCCCTGGTGTCTGTGTTGTCGCCATAACAAGAGTGGTTTTTGCTGGTATTTGTAATGGTACTTCCACAGGGTTTTGGGCAACGACAATAAATCGGCTATGATTTTCTTTTTGGTTAGCAAGGTTAGATTCTATTGCGTTAAGACCGTATAACTTACCACCAGCTTCACTTCCTATCGCTGCGACATCTTTGCGTTGTAGCTCATTAACAATGAGCATGGCCGCAGAAGTACTATCAGCAGGTTTGACTTCAATATCGGTTAAATTAGCTAAGAAATGAGAACATTGAGAAAATACTTGAGGGTGAGCATAAAGTACTTTTATTTGACTTAATTCAGTGTCTGATGCAACGAGTAAGGCATGCTTAACCGGGTGTGTTAGCTCACCAATGATACTTAAACGTGTATGTTGTAATTGGTCGTACACTTCATTAATACTGCCTGAAGACGTATTCTCAATAGGTAGCACTGCATAATCTGCTTGATTTGATTCTACTTTTTGTATGATTTCGCCAAAACTATCACAGCCTATTTCATGCAATTCGCCATCACGTCGAGAGAAGTATTTCTGGGTGGCCAAATAACTGTATGAACCTTTATCACCTAAAAAAGCAACACGGTTGAGCGGTGTGACATTATTCGGATTAGCTTGGGCTGATAACATGGCTTGTTGATTTAATACAGAATCTTCAATAATCACATGAAATAGTTTTGTCACATAGTGTGCATTTAATCCTAGTTTTTGACCTTCCTGAATTAGCTTAACTAATAGTTGCTCTTCACGTTGAGGATCACGAACATCAATTTGATTTTTGATTTTAGTACGTGCAACTTCATTAGTGAGTTGTTGACGTTGTGCAAGTAACTCAAGTAATTTAGCATCTAATTCGCTAATAGCAGTGCGAACAGAAGAGAGAGGGGCGCTGGTCATGCGGTTTCCTAAAACATAAAAAAACCTCCACTTTGGAGGTTATTTAAAGATAATTTGATTGTAAACCGACCCATCTAAAAGTCAATGGTAACATGGTCCTATCTGTTACTCAGTAGCGACAGAGTATGCATTTCCTTGGGGCTGAAATCGCAAAATGACATCGCTAGCGGGTTTATCCACCTGCTAATTTTACGGTAAACCCTTTGGCGGTGAGTAACGTCTGTAATTTTTCTCGCACATCACCTTGGATCTCGATGTTATTTCCTTTGACTGAACCTCCACATCCACACTGTTTTTTCAACAATTTACAGAGTGCGGCTATATCGTGTTCTTGGGGATTTATCCCATCAATAACTGACATGCCTTTACCTTTTCGACCTTTGGTCTCACGACGGATCCTGATAATGCCATCACCAGAGAATGTTGGTTCAGTGGGTTCAGTTGTATCTATTCTACCGATACCGGTACTGTAGACTAGTTTATCACTCATTTATTATAAAACCTTGGTAAGACTTACAGATAGGTAAATCACTGTTTATTATATGTATTGGAGATTGAAAATATCCGAACCTATTATACATAAATTTCTATCTGCACTACATATGGCATTTAAGATAGCTATATAAATAGATAAATAGTCTTATATGCTATTGAGAATTATTCTCAATACCGTTATTATCTAAGCGAATCAATTATTCAGGATACTTGTGTGAAAAAAATCGCCTCCCTTTATATTCTCAGCCTACTATGCACGCCTCTTTGGGCTGCAAATCTTTCTGCGGATAACCGCATTGTTGAGAGTGAATTAAATATCTATTCAGCCCGTAAAGAGGCATTAATCAAACCGCTTCTGGATAAATTCTCAGCGCAGTATGATGTTAAAATTAATCTTGTTACGGGTAAAGCTGATGCATTACTCGCACGTGCAAAGAGTGAAGGTAAGTTTTCTCCAGTCGATATCATTATTACTACCGATGTGGGGCGACTTGCCAGAGCAAAATCTCAATCACTTACTCAACCTATCACCGCGACATTACCTGATTATGTCACGTTAAAAGATCAAGAAAGTCATTGGGTTGCACTCACCACTCGTAACAGACCTATCATTATTAATCCATTGACTGTTGATGCTGATAGCATTACTTCGTATGAAGATCTGATTAAACCTGAGTTTAAAGGTCGTGTCTGCATACGCTCGTCTTCAAATATTTATAATCAATCTTTAGTCGCTGCTATGTTAATCCAAAAGGGTGAGGCACAAACTCTTGCTTGGTCTAAAGGTATGGTTGAAAACTTTGCCCGTCGTCCTAAAGGTGGGGACCGAGATCAAATTAAAGCTGTCGTATCCGGCGTATGTGATATTGCGGTAGCAAACACGTATTATTTAGCTGCGATGCGCAATGCAGATGAAACAACACAAGCGATTGCGAATCAGGTAAAAGTTATCTGGCCGAATCAATCCAACCGTGGTGTTCACCTTAATATCTCAGGTATCTCTGTGGCAAAACATGCTAAAAACACGCTTGCAGCTAACTTATTGATTGAATATATGCTGCAAAAAGACGCACAGTCCTGGTATGCCAACACCAACCACGAATATCCAGTCGACCCCAGTATAGAATGGTCTGACACCTTAAAAGCGATGGGAACTTTCAAACATGAAACTATCGAATTAAATCAAGTAGGTGAGCTCAATGGACAAGCGCTACGCATTATGGATAAAGCGGGTTGGCGATAATTATTAGTAAATGGCGTGAACTCGATCGCTGGTTTTTTATCGGGGCCCTGATAAGTGTTCTTTTAGCCCTGCCGGTATTGGCGATCTTATTATCTTACTCAAGTTTGTCTGCAGATTTATGGGGACATCTTGTCGACACCACATTAGCTGAATACTTAACAAACAGTGTATTACTTACATTAGGTGTGGGGTTTGGCAGTATGCTTCTTGGTGTAACGCTAGCATGGTGTGTGACTCAATACTCATTTTGGGGACGAGGTGTTTTCGAATGGGCATTATTGCTGCCTCTCGCAATGCCAGCTTATATCATGGCGTATACCTACACCGGGATGTTTGACCAATTTGGTTGGTTTGACAGTCGCTCACTTATAGGGGCCATAACATTTATGTCCTTAGTGTTATATCCCTATGTATATATTCTCGCAAAAACTGCCTTTTCTTCACAACAACGAACATACCAAGATGCAGCCGCCTCGCTGGGTGTGACGCATGCGCAATATTTTTTCAAAATCGCCTTACCAATAGCTCGTCCGGCTGTATTTACAGGCATGGCACTGGCAATGATGGAAGCCTTAGCTGATTATGGCACTGTGGCATATTTTGGTATCTCTACGTTTACTACAGGGATTTTTAGAACGTGGTTTGGTATGGGGGAAATGCAGTTAGCGAGTCAATTAGCCGGTGCATTAGCCTTATTTGTGTTGCTCGTTTTAAGTTTAGAAAAGTATAGCCGAAAAAATATGCGTTTTTATCAAACCCAAACGCCTGCCAAAGATAATACCATCAACACCTATACCAATACTGAAGCAACGCCATTTATATCCCCTTTATTAATGAGTGTCGGGTGTTTCAGTGTGTTGGCCATTGCGTTTATTATTCCTGTGTTGCAGCTCTGTGTTTGGGCTTGGGATTACATTGATATATCGATGATGGATGAATATCTAACGCTGGTATCCAATAGTTTTCTATTAGCATTTAGTACGAGCCTGTTGATTATCGTATTGGCATTGCTATTAAGTTATGCTCAGCGATTTTCTACTCATCCTCATGTTAGTGGCCTTACTCAGTTTGCTGCATTGGGATATGCAATCCCAGGTACAGTCTTGGCGATAGGCGTATTACAGCCATTAGGTTGGCTAGATGAGCAAATTAATGTGGTTTGGGTATTCTTATTTGACGAATATATTGGCTTGGTATTTTCAGGCACATTTGTGGCCTTGATATTTGCGTATTGCGTTCGTTTTTTGAGTGTTGCATTACATAATACACAAAATGGTTTAGAGCGAATTAAACCGAATGTTGATGATGCTGTTTTGAGTTTAGGCTTAGGGCGTTATCGAATATTTAGTCGTATACATCTACCATTATTGAAAAAAAGTATTTTGGCAGCTGGGATCCTGGTATTTGTCGATGTGCTTAAAGAATTACCTGCCACATTAATTTTACGACCATTTAATTTTAACACCTTAGCTGTAAAAGCATTTGAATATGCAACTGATGAGCGTTTGTTGGCGGCCGCATTACCATCAGTAACGATTGTATTAGTAGGGATTATCCCTGTCATTTTATTAACCCGAGCTATGAAGTAGGGCGCATTGATATATGTTAACGTTGCAAAATATCCACATCAACATCGCTGAAAAGCCAATCATCAATGATATCTCTTTGACCTTAAAAAACGGAGAGATAGGGTGTTTATTAGGACCGTCTGGGTGTGGAAAAACAACTCTCTTACGTGCTATCGCAGGGTTTATGAAGACCAGTGGCGGAGAGATTGTCATTCGTGATGATATTGTGAGTAGTCCGACTACTCATGTTGATGTTACTCGTCGCCAAGTGGGGGTCGTATTCCAAGATTTTGCACTGTTTCCTCATTTAACGGTTAGCCAAAATATTACCTTTGGATTGCATCAACTTTCTCAACCAGAGCAGCATCAGCGCTTAGAGGAGTTACTCAGATTAACTCAGTTAACTGATTTTGCGCAGCAATATCCTCACCAGCTTTCAGGCGGCCAGCAACAGCGTGTCGCCATTGCACGAGCACTTGCTCCTAAACCGGATCTATTATTACTTGATGAACCATTCTCAGCGCTTGATCCGAGTTTACGAGAATCATTAGCCTTAGACATAAAGGCATTACTAAAATATGAAAATGTGACTGCGTTACTGGTGACACATGATCAAACAGAAGCGTTTACGATTGCCGATAAGATTGCGGTTATGAATCAAGGGCACATTGAACAATATGCTTCTGCATACGACTTATATCACGAACCTGATACATTTTTTGTAGCTAACTTTGTGGGCGAAGGTCGCTTTATTGAAGGTACTGTCAGCATGACACCCAATGCACCAGCTTATTTATATACGGCAATGGGAGAGTTTCCTGCGCATGAAGAGGCGGTATTAAGTCCACTAGAAAAACAGGTGAAATTACTTGTACGTCCAGATGATTTTGTCGTCGATGAGCAGGGTGGTTTTGCGGTGAATGTGGTTAGTCGCGCATTTAGAGGTGCACATACTTTATATACATTCGAAAGTGTGAATAGTCATGAAGAGCTACTGTGTTTATTACCGAGTCATTATGATTATCAAGTCGGTGCCCGTGTAGGCATCCGACTTGAATTAGAGCATGTTATTTATTTTTAATTAAAACGACACACGGTAGCCGATTTGCAAGGTGCGAGGTTTACCCACTTGGATGGCTCCATGTTGACGCGTTGCAATGTAATTTTTATCCAAAACGTTATCGATGACCGCATAAACCTGTTGGACGTTATCAATATCATATTTAGCTGATAGGTTGACTACTGTGCGACCTTTGATGTCTGTGTCACTTAGCATGGCTCCATTGCCCGCTTGAGTCCGCATATCATCTAATCTTTGTAATGAAGCTAACACTTGCCAGCGACTAGACTTTACCCCTGTTTCTATTTGCATAACAGTTTGTGGAAGGTAAGGTAAATCATCACCCGCTTCTACATCACCCCATGAATCAAGTTCTGAGGCGAAGCTTTCATCAAAACTGGCGTTTGTATAAGTATAATTGACATTGATAGGGATTTGTACAGCACCAATTTGCCAAGCATTCCCAAGACTTAATTCAATCCCATCCACAGACACTTTACCGGCGTTATATTGATTACCAATCAATGAATCGTTACACCCTTGACTAGCAGTACAATTACCATGAAGGTTATCTAAGCGTGTAGCAAATGCGATAGCTTCGACGCGTAAATCATTATCAATAAAACGTACACCCGCTTCTGCATTCCACCCATCTTCTTCCTCAGCATTTTGGTTACCCGGTGCTGGTGGTGCAAATGAGCGCTGTACACTTGCTAATATAACCAGTTCATCATTGACTTGATAGGTTAAACCTAATGCTGGTAACAAGGCTTCAACAGAGTTACGACGCATGGCGGGTTCATTGACACGTTGAGGATCGGTTTTGCCCCAATCATCACGGGCCAGATTGACATTTTCGTAACGTAATCCACCTTTGATAGTAAGATCGTTGATTTCCCAAGTGTCATGGATAAATAGACTGATTGCATCTGCACTATCTATACGATTGGAATCTGTTCCCGCTTCTCGTGCGAGTAAAAGGCTCATTGTTCCTGCAGTCGTTAATGTATAATCATCGACCCATTGGTAGCGGTCCATCTCATCTTCATGGATACGTACACCAAAACGAATATCATGTTCATCGGTTCGATAAGCAAGCTCAGCTTGAATACCTTGTGATAAATATTCTCGGTTATTGGCTTTGATTTGTACTATGGGGAATGCGCTATCGGTATAGCTTCCATTGTCTATTTGCGCGGCAACTTCTTCAGCACCACTGCCTAAACTTAATCCACCTACTTTACTGACTTTATACCAATTGCGGGCAAAATCATTTTGATATGCAATGATACTGATATCACTTTGAGGTGAAATAATATAATCATAATGCAAGGATAAGTGAGTGTGTTCAGTATCCATTTGGTCTAACTGAGAAGCACTGTAGCGTTGATATGCATCCGCATTGTAATCGTTATCGAGTAAGCCTAAATAGGTTTCATTCGACGTTTCTTCGGAATATTTACCTTTAAATTCTAGGTGGTGCTCATTATTTTCACCAAAGTAACGGTCAATCTTAAGCATTCCGTCGGTTTTTTCAAAACCCGTATCTTGACCTGAGTTTAATGTTTTGAAACCATCAGCGCCGTAGTGAAAGACTTCACCTAACACGCCTGTGTTATCATTACGCCCACCCGCTAACGCATGCACTTTTCGATAAGCATCAGAACCTAAAGCAATATCCACTTTACCTGCAAATGCTTCGTCAGGCGTTAATGCTGAACGAAGGTTGATGACACCACCGGATGTTCTTGGGCCATATTTGACGCTCGATGAACCTTTCAAAATTTCAATTGCACTCATACGGCCAATGGTAGGGAAATAATAGGCAGCAGGAGAGGAGTAAGGTGCAGGAGCTGCAAGCACACCATCTTCCATTATCGTGATCTTCTCTGAACGATCAGCTGAATTGCCACGCATACCAATATTTGGACGTAACCCATAACCATCTTCTTCTACAAAATACACACCAGGCGCTTTTGCTAATACACGATTAATGTCAGTTACCGCATAATTATCTAGCGTGTCCTGGTCGATAAACGCGCTTGATCCAGGAGTAGTATTTACGGCAGCCTTAGAGCCAATGATCGTGACTTGTTCGATAGTATCATCTGATACTGCGGTGTTCGCATGGACGTATGAAATAGAAAAAATGGTAGCCATAGCCAGCGCAACAGGGGAGTGCTTCATAGTGTTCCTTTGACAAAAATAAACAATAAATATTAATTAAGTGTGGTAATTAAAACATGAATCTAAATGAGAATCAATCTCAATTAGATTAAAAGATCGGTTTTCTTTTGCTTAGTCCTCAATGACTCAGATAATTTACTCTACTGGCACAACGAGATAAATTAATCACTAGGCATCTGTTGTCAATTGTTTATAATATAGCGCATAAATTTTTAGCGCGTTTTATACGCTTTGTTTTGAGGTTTTCCAATCTATGCGCACAGATTATTGCGGCAACATTGATGCATCTTTCATCGACCAAACAGTCACTATTAACGGTTGGGTAAATAAACGCCGTGATTTGGGTGGTGTTATCTTTTTAGATATTCGTGACCGTGAGGGGATTGTTCAAGTCGTATTCGATCCTGATGTTGAAGATGTATTTGCAACCGCCAATAGCGTGCGAAATGAGTTTTGTGTGTCAATCACTGGACGTGTTCGAGCTCGTCCCGACTCACAAGTGAATGCTGACATGCGCACGGGTGCAATTGAAATCTTAGGTAAAGGGTTAGAAATTTTCAATAAATCAGCCGCTTTACCGCTGGATTGGAACCAAGAGAACTCTGAAGAACAACGTCTTAAATATCGTTATTTAGATTTACGTCGTCCTGTAATGACTGAGCGTTTAGTGTTCCGTTCCAAAGTGACAGCTGCGGTTCGTCGCTTCCTAGAAGATCAAGACTTTTTAGATATTGAAACACCAATTTTGACTAAGGCAACGCCAGAAGGTGCGCGTGATTATTTAGTCCCATCGCGTACACACAAAGGTCAGTTCTTTGCATTACCTCAGTCGCCGCAGTTATTTAAACAATTACTAATGATGTCGGGGATGGATAAATATTATCAAATCGTAAAATGTTTCCGTGATGAAGATTTACGTGCTGATCGCCAACCAGAATTTACTCAAATCGATATTGAAACGACCTTTTTAGATGCTGATGGGGTCATGGCGATTACGGAGAAAATGATCCGTGAATTATTCCAAACTATGCTGAATGTCGATTTAGGTGATTTTCCACAAATGACTTATGCTGATGCCATGCGTTTATATGGCTCTGATAAGCCTGATTTACGTAATCCGCTACAGATTATTGATGTAGCTCAGATTATGTCTTCAGTTGAATTTAAAGTATTCTCAGGTCCAGCTAATGATCCAAAAGGTCGTGTGGCGATGTTATGTGTCCCTGGTGGGGCGAGCTTATCGCGTAAACAGCTCGATGAATATGCAAACTTTGTTGGTATCTATGGTGCTAAAGGTTTAGCTTGGATGAAGATCAACGATATTGCTAAAGGCGCAGAAGGCGTTCAATCACCTATTGCTAAGTTCTTAACGCCTGAAGTGATTGAGCAATTATTAGCGGCAAGCGGGGCAAATGATGGTGATATCTTATTATTTGGCTCTGACACTTACCATGTAGTAACGGAAGCATTAGGTGCACTACGCTTAAAAGTAGGTAATGATTTTGAACTAAACGAAGGCGATTGGAGACCATTATGGGTCGTCGATTTCCCTATGTTTGAGGAATTTGATGGTCAGTATCATGCGTTGCATCATCCGTTTACAGCACCGCGTGACATGACGCCTGAACAATTGGCTGCCGATCCAGCAAATGCGTTATCGAATGCCTACGATATGGTGTTAAATGGTGTTGAGCTTGGTGGTGGTTCGGTGCGTATTCACCAACAGGATATGCAAGCGACCGTATTTGATATTCTTGGGATATCGAAAGAAGAAGCACAAAGCAAATTTGGCTTCTTGCTTGAAGCTTTACAGTACGGCACGCCTCCGCATGCTGGCTTAGCATTTGGACTGGATCGTTTAGTGATGTTAATGACCAATGCAACATCAATTCGTGATGTCATGGCATTCCCTAAAACCACCACAGCTGCATGTCCGTTAACGTCGGCACCTGGTGTAGCTAATGCCGAGCAGTTGACTGAATTGGCGATTGCTTCGATTGCAAAAACTGATACAGACAGTGAATAAATAGCGGATATGTCCCTCAAACGGCCTGAGTCTGTACTCGTTATTATATATGATCAGCATCATCGTGTGCTGGTCATGCAACGAGATGATGATGCGTCGTTTTGGCAATCAGTCACCGGTACCATTGAAATCGAAGAGCAACCAATTCAAACAGCCTATCGAGAGGTTGCTGAAGAAACCGGTTTTATCTTAGATCCGTTACAAATGCCCATTCAAAATTGCCATCAAATTAATCAATTTGCGATACGTAAGCAATGGTTACATCGTTATCCACCCAACACTCAGTTTAATTTTGAACATGTATTTTGTGTTCAAGTGGACTCTACTCAGCCGGTGGTACTAACCGAACACACCGCATGTTTATGGCTCAGTAAAACTGCTGCAATTAACAAAGTATGGTCAGAAACGAATGCGTTAGCTATTGAGAAGTTTGTGCCAGAGTGTGATGCGTCATGATTATCTTAGGAATTGACCCGGGCTCGCGGATAACCGGTTATGGCGTAATTGAACAAAAAGGTAATAAGCTGACCTATATCGCAAGTGGTTGTATTCGTTTAACGGGCGATGAATTAGCAGGACGACTGCAACAAGTCTTTCAAGGTGTCAGTGAAATAATTTCCCAATACCAGCCTAAGGAATTTGCTATTGAGCAAGTATTTATGGCTAAAAACCCGGATTCTGCTTTGAAATTAGGTCAAGCTCGGGGGGCGGCGATTGTTGCTGCGACTCAATTTGATTTACCTGTAAGCGAATATGCTGCACGACAAATAAAGCAGTCCGTTGTGGGTAAGGGGAGTGCCGATAAAACGCAAGTTCAGCACATGGTGAGTTACTTATTAAAATTACCCGGTACTCCGCAGGCAGATGCTGCGGATGCGTTAGCTGTAGCACTATGTCATGGACATACTCGACAAAGCTTGGTGGCGATGGCCGGTAAAGTCACTCGAACGGCAAGAGGCCGACTGCGCTAATCGTTGATAATGGTCGCGATGAAAAGATGTGACTTGTATATATGTACAGTATTTTAGTACACTACTGAATCAGAACACTAACAGGGCATTCTATAGAATTATGATTGGACTCATCACCGGTACGCTATTAGCCAAGCAACCTCCTGAAATAATGATCCAAGCAGGCGGCATAGGCTACGAAGTCTCAATGTCGATGCATAGCATTTATGCATTACCTACAGAAGGTCAGCCCGTCACTGTGTTTACACATTTTGTGGTTCGTGAAGATGCACAACTATTATTCGGTTTCATCGAAAAAGAAGAACGCACTGTTTTTAGAGAGTTAATCAAAGCGAATGGCGTGGGTCCAAAATTAGCGATTACTATTTTATCAGGTATGAGTGTTCAAGATTTAATTCGTGCCGTAGGTTATGAGGATGTGTCATCTTTAGTGAAAATCCCTGGAGTAGGTAAGAAGACGGCTGAACGTCTAGTCGTTGAGCTAAAAGACCGGCTAGCTAAGCTGACGTTAACTCAGCCTAATGAGGCCCTCACGCTTCCTGTTGTATCGGCTACCGATGGCAGTACGATTATTCCGATTAATGATACCCGTGAAGAAGCCCTCAGTGCATTAGTGGCGTTAGGGTATAAAGCGCCGGTGGCGTCAAAAATAATTCAATCGGTGTATGACGATACTATGTCCAGTGAACAGCTAATCCGTGCTGCACTCAAGGCTATGGTATAGTGAATCTATTAACGATATGTGAGTCAGGTGTATGATTGAAGAAGATCGATTGATCCAAGCCAGTGCGAAAAATGATGACGAAGCTGTCGACCGTGCTATTCGACCTAAAACATTAGCTGATTATACAGGTCAGGATCATGTGTGTGAGCAAATGTCGATATTTATTGAAGCTGCTCGTAAGCGAACTGATGCCTTAGATCATGTATTGATTTTTGGTCCGCCAGGCTTAGGTAAGACAACATTAGCCAATATCATTGCTAATGAAATGGATGTGAATATCAAAACAACGTCTGGCCCTGTGTTGGAAAAAGCGGGTGATTTGGCCGCTCTGCTGACCAATTTAGAAGAAAATGATGTGTTGTTTATCGATGAGATCCATCGCTTGAGCCCTGTGGTTGAAGAAGTGCTGTATCCTGCAATGGAAGATTATCAATTAGATATTATGATTGGTGAAGGGCCTGCTGCGCGTTCGATTAAACTTGATTTAGCCCCATTTACTTTGGTTGGTGCTACCACTCGAGCCGGCTCATTGACCTCTCCACTGCGTGATCGCTTTGGCATTGTACAACGTTTAGAATTTTATAATATTGAGGATCTCACTGATATTATTATGCGCTCAGCAAAGTATTTAAATGTTGAGATGGTAACAGAGGGTGCATTAGAAATAGCAAAACGAGCTCGCGGTACGCCTAGAATCGCTAATAGATTACTACGTCGCGTACGCGATTATGCAGAAATAAAATCAAACGGTACTGTAGATGAACATATCGCAGCGTTGGCATTAGATATGTTAGATGTAGATAAGGTAGGTTTTGATTATATGGACCGTAAACTCTTAGAAGCGATTATTGATAAATTTGATGGCGGTCCTGTCGGGTTAGATAATCTTGCTGCTGCCATTGGTGAAGAAAAAGAAACGATTGAAGATGTGATTGAACCATTTTTGATCCAGCAAGGCTTTTTACAACGAACCCCTAGGGGCCGCATAGCATCTAACCGAGCTTATGAACATCTTGGTTTTCAGCCAAAAAAAAGCCCACAGTGAAGTGGGCTAAAAAATAATAACTACTATAAAGGATACAAATTGAACAAACACTCAACTTATGGGGCGAATTATACAGTGGTCCGCTGAGTGTTCAATTGAAAATAATTATACATTAAGGATTAGTTTTTCTAATGGAAGCGCAAAAATTAAGTACCTTCCCAATTCGTGTTTATTATGAAGATACCGATGCTGGCGGGATTGTATACTATGCTAACTATCTTAAATTCTTTGAACGCGCTAGAACAGAATGGTTGCGAGAGTTGGGATTCGAGCAACATGTATTATTATCTGAGGATATTGCATTTGTCGTACGACATGTAGATATGCATAATCATGCACCAGCTAAGTTTGATGAGATCATCAAAGTGCATACGCAACTAAGTGAACTTAAAAAAGTTTCAATGGTCTTTACTCAAACTATAAAAAAAGAAGATATAGTATTGGTTTCAGCTACTATTCAGGTAGCATGCGTCAAACTAGATCGCATGAAACCTTGCGCTATCCCATCAGCCATTTATAAGGAATGTTTACGTGTCGCATGATATGTCGTTTATAGGCTTGTTTTTACAAGCGAGTCTCGTCGTTAAACTGGTCATGATATTACTCATGGGTGCTTCGATAGTCTCTTGGGCTTTTATTGTACAGCGCAGTCGCGCACTGAATTCAGCTAAAAATGAATTATTTCAATTTGAAGAGCAGTTTTGGTCTGGTACAGATTTAAACAAACTCTTTCAAGATCTCAGTTCACGTAGTCAAATTACTGGCGTGCATAGTATTTTCGTTGCAGGTTTTCGAGAGTTTGTACGGTTGCGTAAATCAGAAGCTCAAGGCGATGTTGTCGTAGAAGGCAGTAGTCGTGCAATGCGTGTAGCACTATCACGAGAAGTGGATGAATTAGAATCAAAATTACCGTTTTTAGCGACAGTTGGTTCGATTAGCCCGTATATTGGATTATTTGGTACGGTCTGGGGCATTATGAATGCGTTTATTGCATTAGGTCAGGTACAACAAGCAACCCTAGCAATGGTTGCTCCAGGCATTGCAGAAGCGTTAATTGCAACAGCAATTGGTTTGTTTGCCGCTATTCCAGCAGTGATTGCTTATAACCGCTTTAGTAACCAAGTAGAAAAAATCGAAAATGGTTATATTAATTTTATGGAAGAGTTCGCTGCAATTCTTCAGCGTCAGGCGATTCACTAATTATTATGGCTATGTATCAGCGAAAACGGCGTAAACCTGTTTCTGAAATCAATGTAGTGCCATACATTGATGTGATGTTAGTGTTATTAATTATTTTTATGGTAACCGCGCCATTAATATCCCAAGGTGTGAAAGTCGATTTACCTCGTGCGGATGCACAGCCGATTGAGCAAGAAGACGCACCACCGTTAATTGCATCGATGGACAAAAGCGGTTTGTATTATCTTAATATTGGCCAAAATCCGAAGCAATCATTGACGCGACCTGATCTACAAGCATTAGTGAAAGCTGAATTAGAAAATAATCCGAGTAAGCCTGTTGTTATTAAAGCAGACGGCGCGGTGTCATATGATCAAATTATTCAGTTAATGGTGATCTTACAAACTGCAGGTGTGCCCTCAGTTGGTTTAATGACAGAGCCCAAAGAATAACTTATGACGATGATCGTTCGGTTGCAACAATGGTGGCAACGTTATCTACAATCAAGTTTTGCATTGTCAATCAGTGCCCATCTGCTGTTGTTATTGGTATTAATAGTGAATGTTAGTATTGTCCCACCACAACAGCTAAATATGGATATGACACCATTAACAGATAAGATGCCTGTGTTAAATGCAACTTTTATCGATCCGGCAGTGACGCAAGCAAAGTTTGATGAGGCCAAAAAACAAGCACAAGCAGCAAAGGCCGCACAACAAGAAAAAGCACGGCAAATCCGTGAGCGAAAACGTCGCGAAGCGGCTGAGAAAAAAGCGGCTGAGGTAAAAGCTCAACGTCTTGCTGCTGAGAAACAAGCTAAGGCAAAAGCAAAAGCAGAAAAAATACGTAAGCAACGTGAACTTGAACGTAAAGCTCAAGAAGCGCTAGCCGAAAAAGAAGCACAAGCTAAGCGTGTAGAAGCTCAGCGGATTGCAAAAGCGGAGCAAGAGGCCAAAGAAAAGGCACGCAAAGCACAACAACAGCGCGAATTAGAAGAGCAAATTGCTGCTGAGCAAGCTCAAATTCAAGCGCAAGAAACGCAGCGTGTCATGACGGAAAAACAGCGCTATAGTGTGTTGATCAAATCAACTATACAACGTAATCTTATTACGAATGCTGCGTTTAAAGGAAAAAAATGTCAGCTCAATATACGTTTAGGTATTGGTGGTGTGGTATTAAAAGTGGATATCGTTGCTGGAGATGATGCTTTGTGTCGTGCTGCTATTAATGCGGTATATAAGCCTTCTAACTTACCTGTATCTAACGATCCTGCTGTATTTGCCCAATTACGAGACATTAATTTAACGGTTGAACAATGAAAAAATATATATCACAGACTACGATACTCATTACCTCAATTTTATTGTGTGTAGCAATCAAAGCACATGCACAGTTAAATATTGTTATTACCGAAGGGGTCGACAATGCCACACCCATTGCTGTGGTTCCATTTGGTTGGGAAGGCGAGGGCATATTACCGGGCGAATTATCAGATGTCATTAATCATGACTTACGAAGAAGCGGTCGTTTTAATCCTATGAATATGTCGCAGATGCCACAGTTTCCGCGTGACATCAGTAGCGTTAATTACCAATCTTGGGTTGATAAAGGAATTAACACCATTGTGGTAGGAAAAGTAAAAGAATTAGGTGGTGATCGTTTTCAAATCGATTTTCAACTGATTGATACGCAAGCAGGAAGTCAATTAGAAAAATCAGGACAAATGTTATTAGATGGGCAATTAGTAGCAGGACAATCACAACTGATTGCAGGTCGAACATTAACGGTAACGGGACGAGATTTTCGCCAATTTGGTCATCGTATCTCAGATATTGTTTATGAAAAATTGACGGGACAGCGTGGTGCATTTTTAACACGCATTGCTTATGTTGCTGTGCGAGATAGAGAAACAGTAGCTCGCCCATATCAACTCGTCATTGCTGATTATGATGGTGAAAATGAATTAGCGTTGCTTTCTTCCAAAGAGCCATTGATGTCTCCTTCTTGGTCTCCAGATGGTAATAAGCTTGCTTATGTGTCTTTTGAAAATGGTAAGCCACAAATTTTTATTCAAGATATTTATACGATGAGTCGTGTGAAATTGACTGATTTTCCGGGTATAAATGGCGCACCACGTTTTTCACCTGATGGTAAAAAAATTGCGATGGTGTTATCAAAAGATGGCAACCCAGATATTTATGTTATGGAAATTGCGACACGACAATTAACTCGAGTGACAAGGCATCGAGCGATTGACACAGAACCGTCATGGGCCCCAAATGGAAAAGAATTAGTATTTAGCTCAGAGAGGGGTGGTAAACCTCAAATATATAGAGTAAATTTAGAGACTAATCGAATTAAACGTTTGACCTTTGAAGGCGATATGAACTTAGGTGGAACTATAACACCTGACGGTACCGAATTGGTCGTTGTTAACCGAACCAATGGTAACTATCACATTGCTAGACAAAATTTAAACGATGGTGCAATGCAAGTATTAACTACGACGTTTTTAGATGAATCGCCTAGTATTGCACCAAACGGTAGTATGATCATTTACAGTACACTACATGAGGGAACGCAAGTGTTATCATTGGTTTCTTTAGATGGTCGTTTTAAAGCAAGATTACCTGGTGTGGCTGGACAAATTAAAGCCCCTAGCTGGTCACCATTTTTACGCTAATATATCAATTTTAATAACAAGGAAAATTCATGAAAACTTCTACTTCACTTCGTTCTTTATTAATTGCTGTGCCAGTAATGACATTAATGGCATGTTCTTCTGGTCCTTCAGAAGCAGAATTAGCCGCTGAACGAAATCGTGTAGCAGCAGAACAAGCCGCTGCTCAACAAGCTGCAGAGCAGGCTAATCAAGAACAAGTTCGTTTGGAAGCAGCGCAACGTTTACAACAAGCGCAAGAAATAGCGGAGCAAGAGCGTGATGAATTAATGTCAATGCAGACGGTTTATTTTGATTTTGACCGCGCGACCATTAAAGCTGATTTTTATAATGTATTAGATAAGCATGCTGCATTCTTAGTAAAAAATATGGATCAAACCATCGTGATTGAAGGTCATACTGATAGCCGTGGTACGCCAGAATATAATATCGCATTAGGCGAGCGTAGAGCTCAAGCTGTTGAAACTTACTTCTTAAATGCTGGTGTATCTGCATCACAAATTTCAGTTGTGTCTTTTGGTGAAGAAAAGCCGGCAGTGACAGGTACTTCTGAATACGCATTTGCACAAAGCAGACGTGCTGTAGTTGTATATAAATAATTATGAAAATGAACACGAGATCATTAAGTTGCACCATAGTGGGTGCTTCTTTATTGTTGATATCGAGTGCACAGGCAGCGCAAGCGCCTGTGTACAATTTGGCTGATGGTAATTTAGTTGAAAAGCTTGAGAGTCTTGAGCGTGTAGTTAATTCACGCACACGGAATCAACAGCGTGTTCAAGAACAGATTAATAGCATGGAATCCGAGATCAGCGAGATTCGTGGACGTATTGAAGAGCAAAATTTTCAGATTGAAAAGATCTTACAACGTCAAAGAGAATTATTATTAGCATTTGATATTCAATCTCAGCAGCTTCAAGATGTTTCTGAGCTGTCAGCGGCTAATTCAACAAATTCTTCACTTACTACCAAGAGCCCGTCTCAATCTAACTCCATAAAAACAACAAACACTACTTCTGAGAATGCTGCGGTTATTCAACCATCAGCGTCATTGGATGCAAGTGTCGCAACCCAAAGTGATAATGATGCAGTTGATTATAAAGCTGCAGTTGATTTAATTTTAAAACAACGTGATACGGCAGCTGCCATTCCAGCACTTGAAAAGTTTGTAGATGACTATCCTCAATCACGATTTAAACCCAATGCACATTATTGGTTAGGTCAAATTTTTTATAATGGAAAGAATTGGCAGGATGCAAAAAAGCATTTTGGGACGCTTTACACTCAATACCCAACTTCAAATAAAGTAGCAGATGCAACACTAAAGTTAGGTATCATCGCCAAAAGTTTGAGTGATAATAAAAATGCCCGTGAATATTTCGAAAAAGTCATAGCAAATCATGCTGATACTACATCAGCTAAGCTCGCTCAGGAGCAAATAAACCTGCTTTAATTTTCAGCATGTTGGTGTGTTAATAAAGTATAAGATTGTTTGTAAAATAGACATAAACTGAGCTTTTCACAATAAAAACGTTTTTTTTAATGTTTTTGCTAATTTAGGGTTGATTAAGACTCATAATTGAGTATTATATGCGCCCGTTGCCTAGCAAGGCAACAGATTGAAAGAAAGGGTCGTTAGCTCAGCTGGTAGAGCAGTTGACTTTTAATCAATTGGTCGCTGGTTCGAATCCAGCACGACCCACCATTCTTTCCAATCGCTTCCATTAGATGGGTCGTTAGCTCAGTTGGTAGAGCAGTTGACTTTTAATCAATTGGTCGCTGGTTCGAATCCAGCACGACCCACCATCTAATCTTTATCAATACTCATTCTTCTTATAAGCTTTATAATCCTTATTAGTTTTAACCTGAATTGTTATTTTATTTATCGTCAATATTCACCCTACTATGAATTCATTATCGCTATGCGTATAATATTTGTATTATTAATCTCATCATGACCATTATGACTGACGCATTACGAATTGCTCCGATCGATTATCCTTTTCCTGAAAAACCGGCTAGCTTATCAGCCGAACGCTCAGCATTTTTGACACAAGAAATAAAACGTTTATTAGTAGAGAAGAATGCAACGTTAGTTGCTCATTACTATACTGATCCTGAAATTCAAGCATTAGCTGAAGCAACAGGCGGTTGTGTATCAGATTCACTTGAAATGGCCCGTTTTGGAAGAGATTGTGCTGCAGAAACCTTGATTGTGGCGGGTGTTAAGTTTATGGGTGAAACATCTAAAATATTATCACCAGAAAAAACGGTATTAATGCCCACTTTAGAGGCGACTTGCTCTTTAGATTTAGGTTGCCCTGAGAAGGAATTTTCGGATTTTTGCGATACTCACCCAGACCATACGGTTGTCGTATATGCAAACACTTCTGCGGCAGTCAAAGCCAGAGCCGACTGGATTGTGACTTCATCTATTGCGTTAGAGATCGTGGAGCATTTGGACAGTGAAGGGCACAAGATTATATGGGGACCTGATCGTCACTTGGGCAGTTATATAGCAAAAGAGACCGGTGCTGATATGCTGATGTGGCAAGGTGAATGTATCGTCCATGATGAGTTTTCTAGTAAAGCCTTGAAAGATTTGCAGCATGTATATCCAGATGCTGCTATTTTAGTGCATCCTGAATCACCTGCCAGTGTAGTGGAAATGGCTGATGCGGTAGGTAGTACATCACAGCTTATTAATGCAGCTAAATCCTTGCCTAATAAACAGCTCATTGTCGCGACCGATCGCGGTATCTTTTATAAGATGCAACAACAAGTCCCAGATAAAGAGTTATTAGAAGCACCCACAGGTGGAAATGGTGCTACGTGCAAAAGTTGTGCGCATTGTCCTTGGATGGCGATGAATGGCCTTGAATCAATTTATAAAGCGTTAACTTGTGATGCTGGTGATAATTCACTACATAATATTGAAGTTGATGAGAGTGTGCGTGAAGGGGCTTTAATTTCATTAAATCGTATGTTGGATTTTTCAGCTCAGTTAAAAGCGAACGCGAATACTTCAGTCTAGGTACTGTTAATTGTAGAAATATCGCGAAAACACTTGTTATTTAACCTGTGTTTTTCTAATATACGCGCCGCAATCAACGAGTTATCTTGTTGAAACGTTTCGGAGAGGTGGCTGAGTGGCTGAAGGCGCACGCCTGGAAAGTGTGTTTAGGGTTAAACCTAACGAGGGTTCGAATCCCTCTCTCTCCGCCATATTTAATTCTAACCCATTGATTTTATTGGTGGGTTTTTTTATCTACCCCCATTCTTACCCACGTTTCCATTTAATTTACCAAAAATCTACCCCAAGCAAATATGTACACTAGCGCACAATCCACTAGATTTGATTGTCAAAGTAATTACATTACCTAAGAATAATTCTTATATAAAAAAGGCTCCATCAATTGTACGATTAAATATTTGAGTCGCCTCTAGTAACCTAGACACTTATCAGTTGTTCTTGGTACTGGTTCTCGAAGTTTACTGGCGATTTAAACATCTGCGCCTGCTGTTGCTTTTGCTCATTTAATTTAGCCATGGCTGCTTCAAGGCTTGCCGCATACCGCTTTGAGCGGTTGGAAAATATAACTAGAGGAAAGCATACAACCGGAGCAATAATCAGGTGCACAATTGATGCGATTATCAGACCAAAGATGGTTTACTGTTCCGGAGTTAACACGTGAAGCAGAAAGGTAATCACTACCGACCCGACAACGGATACAGCCGTTATCTTGCCGATTTTTATTAAATCTCGAATTGAAAAATCTTCAGTAAAGAAGTTCATTTAACCGCGTTTCCTGACTAGTCGTTTTGCAATTACGCATTATGAACTCTAAATATCTCGGATAAAGGCAATATTAGAAAAATTTTTGCCTATTTGAATTCAAGACAATACTATATGTCACCATACACTGCGCAGTCGAAGAGTTACCTAATCTGCATAACAGGATGACTCGTTTGAACCCGTTAATGGCCAAAGTGCTTAACAAAATAAGCAACAACAAAGGTGACTCCTACGGGTTTCGCCCAAAGGGTTTTCAGCGAAACTCACACACTTCGTTGTTCTTTTTTGACCTGTTTAAGAGCGTACAACATGCGCTCGTTAGGCGCATGTTTACCAGGTGTATTCAAGATTAAACCCAACACCCCACTCGCTGCCATGGTTACTGACTGAATAATCGAAACCACCGTTGATTTTTA
>Ga0209652_1000650_pt1 | contig 29483 bp, 27 predicted proteins | sample SaaInl74LU_5_DNA_FD_184641 | JGI IMG/M metagenome (GOLD analysis project Ga0209652, IMG submission 184641) | Marine microbial communities from expanding oxygen minimum zones in the Saanich Inlet - ESP_74LU_5_DNA (SPAdes) (version 2) | ecosystem: Environmental > Aquatic > Marine > Intertidal zone... | reverse complement strand
ATTGATAGCAAAGGTTTTTGTCGTTATATAAATTATGGTCGATAGCAGCAATTGCCGACTGATAAAAGCCCAATAGCACTGGCGCATTCAAATCTTGTACGTCCCAAATGAACGTTCTTGTATTGGTTCCGTTATTGCTTTCATCCAACTCGTCGTTTTGAAGAAAATAGCGATGATCGTCTGTTAGCCAGCCTTGGTGTGCGTAAGCAGAACCTGCATAGCCTGTAACGCTAATTGTTTGAGTATCTGTTGGGTCTTCAACATCAGCAATAGTTACTGCATCCTCGTTGCAATTGAAAGCAATTTGTCTTCCTTGGTATGTTGCATCAGGACCGTTGTAGGTCACCACTTGAGCATCGTGAGTATAGCCATCAGTAGCATAATCTCCAAGAATAACAGGAGCATTTGGATTGCTGATGTCTACGATGTGCAGACCTCCACTAAAGGTATTTGTTCCAACCGCATAAGCGATGGCCTCACTTTCGTTGATTACAATGTTGTGGGCGTTTCCAAAACCACCATAATGCGCCGTTTCAGAAAAATTTGTTGGAGGATTTGTAACTGAAAGCAACTGAGTAAGATCAAACACTTGCATTCCATGTCCGCCAGCCTCACTTACGATGTAAGCATGGTTTTGATACACCTTAATGTCTCTCCAAATGGAATTGAGCGTATGGGTTGGAAGATCGCCCAAATAAATGGGGTTTAAAGGGTCGCTGATTTCAATGAAAGCCGTACCGTTTAATTTTCCTAGGAGAACAAATTCTCTTCCTGAGTTACTGTCTGTCCAGCCCCAGATGTCGTTCATTTCATTTCCACCGCCCACAGCTTGGATGTTCATGTGTGCGAGTAAATCGACATTATTGCAAGGATATATTCCACCAGCTAGGCCGTTTTCGCAAAGTTGTTGTGCGAACAAAGAGGAACAGAAAAACAAGGCAAGGAGGATCGTGTAAAATTTGCTCATAATAAGTTTTGGTTAACGCGGCTTGAATTTACGAAAAAGTGCTCGATTAGCAATTAGTTTAAACCCTTTGCCCTTTTCTTTGTTCTTTTATACATGACAAACATGAAAGTAGCCATCAGCGGAGGAACGGGCTTGTTAGGACAGGCCATCACCAAAATTTTACTCGAACAAGGACATGAAGTTGTGATCTTAAGTAGAAGTAAAAAGAGCAGTTCAGATCAGCGATTGCGCTACGCTGTTTGGAATCCCGAAGCAGGTGAGTTAGACACCGAATCCATGAGCGCTGTTGATGGGATTATTAATCTTGCAGGAGCTCCAGTTGCCCAACGTTGGACTGCTTCGAACAAAAAAGCCATATTGAACAGTCGGATAGACAGCACCAAATGTCTCGTAGATTTTGTTTTGAACCAGCCCAATCAAGTGAAAAGCTTTGTTTCCGCTAGTGCCATAGGCATTTACCCCAGTAGCAAGGAACTCATGACCGTTAGTTCTAAAGCGGGGAAAGGTTTTTTGAGTGATGTTGTGGTTCAATGGGAAAAAGCCGCTGAACCCGTTTTTGATAAAGTTAAGGGCGGCATTATTAGAATAGGCATCGTATTGAGCGCTGAAGGTGGAGCACTAGAAAAGATGTTGCCCATTTTTAAAATGGGATTAGGCAGCGCTTTAGGAAGTGGGAAACAATGGCAAAGCTGGATTCATATTGATGATATCGCCCGCTTATTTGTGTTTGCGCTTCAAAACAAGACCCTTCCGATTATGAATGGTGTTGCTCCTCACCCTGTTAATCAAAAAGCATTTTCAAAAGAATTAGCTAAAGCACTGAAGAAGCCATTTTGGGCACCGGCTGTTCCTGCCTTTGTCTTGAAAGTGGTTTTGGGCGATATGGCCGAGGTGGTTTTGAACTCGCAGAAAGTATCGGCAAAATCAGCCGAAAATTCTGGTTTTGAATTCAAATACAAGGAAGTCGACCGAGCCTTGTCTTCCTTGTTTCAAAAATAATGCACTATTCAAAGCTCAGGTAGTCTACTTCAAAGTCGAAGTCTCCCGGACCTTTACCTTCATTGATGAAACCTAGTCGGATTATTTGTTCCAGTTCGTTTTTAGCGAGCTTGGTCCCCGTTTTTCGTCCAACAGACTGCCCTTGAAAATCGTTTAATGAAAACTTAAGTGTTTTCCACTCCCCTTCGGTACTTGGCAGTGCGTGGCGATAGTAGGTTTCATACCAAGCCCTCGACACTTCCATGGTAATAGCCATAGGGATTTCTGAAGAACGGTAGCGTATTTCTACACGCTTCTGGGCTGAGAGATTGAACGTGCTGAACGGACTTTTTAATGAAGAAAAGCCCCCGTTATTTTCCAAAGAAATGCTGCCTTTGAAGTGCATGGAATTGTTTTCGAAGTTCACTTTACCAAGCGATCTTCCGCCCATTACACCATCGTTAATAACAGCCCATGTATTGGTTTTTTCTGTACCGAAGTCAATTTTTGATTGCTCCTTGGTATTTCCCATTAGGGCGAGTAAAATCATCATTAAAATCATAAAATAATTGATTATGAAAAAGCCCCTTCCGCTTTAACGGAAAGGGCTTTTCGCATTCACACTCTGCTATTACTCAACGATAAACGTTCTTACCGCAACAGCATTTTCAGTTCTAAAAGAGAGGAAGTACATCCCTGATTCAAGTGAACTCACATCAATGGTGCGGCTTCCGAAGAAGTTGTCGCTCATGATGATTCTTCCGCTTGCATCTGTGATGAACATTCTAGCGTTTACTGGAAGGTCTCCTGCAATGGTCATTTGATCCGCTGCTGGGTTAGGATAGATGTTCAAATTAGCTGCGAATGCTGCATCTTCAACATTTGTTGGAGGCGTCAATACCGCATCAATTACGTGAACAACACCGTTTGAAGCTTGGATATCTGCAATTGTTACCGTTGCAACACCATTGATGCTTACAACACCACCGTCAATTGAAATAACCACTTCGTTTGGAGTAAACAGTGTTGGCAATGCGTCACCATCATTCAAATCGGCTGCAAAAGCAATGCTTCCAACTACGTGGTACAACAAGTAGTCTGTTAATGTACCTGCTGGATCAGCAAGAATCTCATTCAATACAGCTGTCTCAAGCGCAGCAAAAGCAGCATCAGTTGGTGCAAAAACAGTGAATGTTCCTTCACCAGACAAGGTTGCATCCAATTCAGCCAAGTCAATAGCTGTTTCCAATGTGTTGTGGATATCGCTGTTTGCAATGATATCGTAAACTGTTGGAGGAGTCAATACAGCGTCAATCACGTGAACAACACCGTTAGATGCAAGGATATCAGCAATTACAACTTCTGCTCCGTTGATCATTACTGTACCCATATCGATAGATACATTTACATCTGGACCTAACAAAGTAGCAATAGCATCACCATCATTAAGATCAGTAGAAAGTGCTGTCCCACCTACTACATGGTAGAGCAAGATATCAGCCAAAGCTCCTGTAGGATCTGCAAGAAGCGCATCCAAGACACCTGCTGGCAATGCTGCAAAAGCATCATCAGTTGGTGCAAATACTGTAAACGGACCGTCACCACTCAAAGTACCTGCAAGCTCAGCGGCAATAACTGCTGCTTCCAAGGTTTCGTGAACTGGGCTATCTACTACGATATCCACCACAGTTGGGGGTGTCAATACCGCATCAATAACGTGAACAACACCATTTGAAGCAGTTAAGTTGGCAACTGATACATCAACACCGTTGATGGTCACCATCATCATGTTTACTCCTACATTGATATTTGGTCCTAATAATGTAGGCGCAGTATCACCATCATTCAAATCCGTTGAAAGGATAGATCCTGAAACCACATGGTAAAGAAGAATGTCTGTTAGGTCACCTGAAGGGTCAGCTAAGAGTGCATCCAAAGTTCCAGCAGGCAATGCATCAAAAGCTGCATCTGTTGGAGCAAATACTGTAAATGGTCCAGGTCCTGAAAGAGTTCCTGCTAAATCTGCTGCAATTACTGCTGCTTCTAAAGTGTTGTGATCATCACTGTTCACAACGATGTCGACAACTGTTTGTGCCGTAACTCCGATGGACATCACCATCAAAGTAAGAGTGTAAATTAATTTTTTCATGTGCGAAAATTTGGGTTTAATACTCATCAGAACACGATTCAAACTGTATTGTTTAAACTTTTCCTGATTTACTTAAACATATATTGGAATCACAGCAGCCGAGATTTGTCTCTAGATCACTCCTTATGCCTTTGGATAAAGAGAAACTGCGCAGGAAACACGGCTTGCAAATATTGTGATGCAAGGGTAGTTTTTTTTGCATCCCTTAACAGTTTTAAGCTGAGATAAACTGAAAACAAGATTGGCTTATGTTTTTTTTCCTTCTGATGAACATTTAAAGTTCATGCTGGTTATTGATAGTGTAGCGCGCAAGCGCTGCATGATCGTAAGGTGTTTTAATCATTTATTTGATTTTGGACAAACGGCCTGATTCGGGGGAATCAGGTCGTTCTTTTTTCCATTAATTTTGAACTTCGAAATGGACAAGATTGCAATTCATTGGCACCGCCGAGACCTCAGACTAGAAGATAATGCTGCTTTATTTAAAGCCCTGAGTTCGGGTTTACAGGTTTTACCTGTTTTTATTTTTGACAAGCATATATTAGATCGGCTAGAGCATCCTAAAGACCAAAGGTTATTGTTCATACATCAGGAACTTCAATCACTAAAAAAGAAATTAAACGCTTTGGGCAGTGATTTATGGGTTCATTATGGAACACCACAAAGCGCCTTTGAAGCCTTGCTAAAGCATTACTCCATTGCTAAGGTCTTCACCAACAGGGATTATGAACCTTATGCGAAAGAGAGAGATGCTGCCATGCACCAATTCTTTCAGGATAAGCAGATTGAATTCATTGGAGCAAAAGACCATGTCATTTTTGAAAAGTCTGAAGTAGTTAAAGACGACGGACTTCCTTACACCGTTTTCACCCCTTACAGTAAGAAGTGGAAAAGCCGTTTACACTCCTTTCCCATCGAAACTTACCCAAGCGAGAATCACCAGGATGCCTTTCTGAAATGTTCGAATTTTGATTTGCCTTCTTTAAAAAGTATGGGCTTTGAGGAGTTTGAAGAAGATTTCCCAGACAAAACTGTTGAGAATGAACTGTTGAGCAAATACAAAGATCAGCGAGATATTCCTGCTGTGCGAGGAACGAGCAGGTTAAGCGTTCACTTGCGATTTGGAACAGTGAGCATTCGATCTTTGGCACTTCAAGGAGCACAGCAGAGTGAGTCTTGGCTGAACGAGTTGATTTGGCGCGACTTCTACCAAATGATCATTCACCACTTCCCTGAGAGCGTTGACCACGAATTCAAATCGAAGTATGCTGGTATTCCTTGGCGAAACAACGAGACCGAATTTAAAGCTTGGTGCGAAGGAAAAACAGGTTATCCACTAGTCGACGCCGGAATGCGTGAATTAAATAGAACAGGTTTCATGCACAATAGAGTGCGTATGGTTGTTGCTAGTTTTCTCACCAAGCACTTGCTCATCGATTGGCGCTGGGGCGAGCGTTACTTTGCTGAAAAACTCATTGATTTCGAATTGGCCAGCAATGTTGGCGGTTGGCAATGGGCTTCGGGCACTGGTTGCGACGCTGCGCCTTACTTTAGGGTTTTCAACCCAGAATCTCAATTAAAGAAATTCGACCAAGACTATAAATACGTGAAGCGGTGGGTACCTGAATTCGGTTCTCCCTCCTACCCCAAACCAATAGTAGAGCACAAGATGGCCCGCCAACGCGCCTTGGATACTTACAAAAGTCATTTGTCTTAGCCCTTTCCTTAACTACCTTTGGGTATGAATGCATCGTTTAGAAACCTAAAGGTCTTAGAACTGGCCAGTGTACTTGCTGGTCCTTCTGTTGGAATGTTCTTGCGCGAATTGGGAGCCCAAGTCACTAAAATAGAAGCACCAAAAGGAGACGTCACCCGAACATGGAAGTCTTCTGACGAGTGGCCTGGAAAATCGGTTTCGGCTTATTACGCTTCTATTAATTTCGATAAAAAAGTTATTGTTCTAGACTTGAAAGATCCTCAGCAACGAGCACAATTAGATCCCTTAATTGCTGAAGCTGATATTCTCATTGAAAATTACAGGAGCGATAGTAGAGCACGATTAGGTCTTTCACCCGATCACATTTCTGCCCTAAATCCTTCCATCATACACGCTCATCTCGGTGGTTTTGAATCAAATGAAGCCCGTGTTGCTTACGACGTTGTTGTACAAGCCGAAACGGGTTTTATGTCGATGAACGGCGAAGCACATGGTGGTCCGAACAAAATGCCCGTTGCACTCATGGACGTATTAGCTGCTCATCAATTGAAAGAAGGGATTCTCGCGGCCTTGTACCATCGGGCGCTTACAGGTGAAGGCGGCTATTTGTCGTGCAGCTTGGAGATGGCTGGAATTGTTTCTTTGGTGAACCAATCGGCCAACTACCTGAATCATGGAAAAATTGCCCAACGCATTGGTTCCTTGCACCCCAACATTGCTCCTTACGGCGAAACGTTTCCTTGTGCTGACGGAAAGGAGATTGTGCTTGCTATTGGCAGCCACACACAATTCAAGTCCCTTTGTTCTCTTCTGGGTGAAGCCAAATGGGCTGCAGACGAGCGTTTTTCCAACAATGCTGCTCGTTTGAAAAATCGAAAGGTGCTTCAAGATTTGCTTCGCGAAAAATTCAAAGGCTTGGATTCGTTTTCATTTCTAAGCGAATGCGAAGCCGCAAACATTCCTGCCGGCGCCATTCGAAATGTTGGTGAAGTAATGGAATTAGAACAATCAAAAAACGCCGTTCTCATTGATGAAGAAGACGGAATCGAGTTGAAGCGAATAAAGAGTATTGCCTTTACCTACTCCCCTTTTGCTGGAAGTATCACTTCATAGCTTTTCCCTGCTTTATTGCTTAATGAACGGTCTCTCAACCAAGGGTTAAGCGACTTCAGCACATTGTAATTAGCATCGTTTTCTTTTGCCCAAACAGCCCAGTCGCCCACTGCAGAATCTACTGTGATGCTTCTTGTATTGTGCGGTGCATAGAGGTCTTTTGGACGAACAACAAAACCGTACTCTTCACTGTTATTGAGGATTTCTTTAACAGCTAAGATTCTATAAACGTATCGACCAGTTTCTTCATTCAGCAACAAATCCCAGTATTCTTCAACTTGTTGTCTGTTCAATTGCTTGTTCACACCACCAACACCCATGTTGTAAGATGCAGCAACTAATGCCCAATCGTTAAAATTGTTGTAACTCTCTTTTAGGTAGGCACAGGCGGCTCTCGTGGCTTTTTCTAGGTGGTATCTTTCATCCACCTCGTCGTTGATTTCTAAACCGTAGTTCTCAGCAGTCTTCGGCATAAATTGCCAAAATCCTCTAGCGCCTGCCGGAGAAACCGCATCTGTTAATCCGCTTTCAACAAGGGCTAGATATTTGAAATCTTCAGGAACGCCTTCTTCTTTAAGAATCTTCTCGATGGCTGGAAACCAGCGATTTGCTCTTTTAAATGCCAAGAAGGTATTGCTGTGCCAGTAGGTATTCACCAAAAGTTCGCGATCTAACTTTTCTCGAACGCCAAAACGGTCTAAGGGCACGGCCTCTCCGCAGAAATCCACCTCGCTTGGTGTAGGTAGCGAGAACACTTTGTAATTTTCCGTTACATGATCTTTATAGCTTTCATCAATGATGGCGCTTTTGTCGTGTTCATCCCCTGCGGTAAAGCTAAAAAACTGAATAGCCAAAATGCCAATAAACAAGATGGAAGCCGACGAAATGAGGGTGAACTTTTTAGACATGGTCTGGGGTGGAATTAATAAGTGTAACGTTGCTGTTTTAAGTTTTTACGCGAAATCGCATATAAAGTGACGAAAACAATCATCTCATATACAACGATAGAAAGGTAGAAATAGTTTTCATGAGACTTGATAAGGAAGAAGATTATTATCGAGTGCAGCAATGTTAATAAGCTATAAATGAGTGCGATTTGACCGTCTTTCAAGCCTAAGTACGAAAGGTTGTGTGTGCTATGATCTCTCCCTCCTACCATTGGCGATTGGCCCGCACGGAGTCGGTTTATCGTTACTAAAGTGGTATCGCAAATCGGTAGCAAGAACAAGAGCACGAGTATGCTCAAACTTTGAAATGGGCTTATGCCTAGGATGTGAATGTTTAGAGGTCCGGCACAGGCCAAAGCTGCAAGAAGCACTCCAAGCAATTGACTCCCTGAATCGCCCATGTAGAGTTTCGCGGTTTTCCAATTCAAGAAGAGAAAACCAAGTACTCCAGCAGCCATGCACAGCGCAATGAGTGAAAGGAAGACCAAGTTCAACTGAATAAAAACAGCACTCAAGCCAAGGAAAATACCGAAGCTTACTCCACCAGACACACCGTCCATATTATCGAGCATGTTAATGGAGTTCATCATGCCTACAATCCAGAACAGGCTGAAGAGGTAGTTCATCCATTCTGCAGCGAATAAGCGGGCATAAAAGCCACCTGCAATGAGCAGCAGCGCGCAGGTTATTTGAACAAACAATTTGAAGTAAGGTCGTGTATTAAAGGCATCATCAGCCAAGCCCATAAAAAATGCCATCATGGCAGCAGCGCAGAGAAAAAGCAGAGGCATACCAATACTTGAATTGATAAAGAGTCCGAAAATCACTGCAAACAAAAAACTGAAAAAGAAGCCTATTCCGCCAATGGTGGGTTTTGATTGAGCGCTCCAACGGACTTCAATTTTTGCTTTTTGGTCTTTCGTCCCCATTGTTCTCAAGAAGCGCAGAAGAATTAAGTTTAAACCAAATGAAGCGCCCATCACCAGTACCAGCAGAAGTGATATAACCAAGACTTGGTTCATTTGAAGGGCGAATCAAAATCTTTAAACAAAGGAGCATTTTGGTCCTTAAGAGAAAGCAGTGCTTCTTGAGCATCTTCGAGCCAATTGATGCCTAAGAAATCATCATCCCACCTCAAAGAACGTTCATGTTCAGCGCTGTAATATTCTGAGCATTTGTAGGTAAAAACGGTCTCGTCTTCCAAACTCAAAAAACCATGCGCAAAGCCTTCAGGTATAAAAAACTGTCGTTTATTCTCTGCACTCAAAACAACAGAAAAGTGCCTGCCAAAAGTTGGACTCTCTGTTCTTAAATCAACAGCTACATCCAAGGCAGAACCTCTCGAAACCCTAACCAATTTGGCCTGTGCTTTGGGAGGAACTTGAAAGTGCAATCCTCGAAGCACCATGGCTTTTGAAACCGACTCATTGTCTTGTACAAATTGCACGTCCACTCCACTCAATTCTTGGAATTGATCTTGACGAAACGATTCCATAAAAGTGCCCCTATCATCGCTAAATATGGAAGGTTCAATGATGAGAAGTCCTTCAATAGGTAAACTGCTGATTTTCATTTTTTGAACCATTTTTTAAAGACGGATACTTTCTTTTTTGAGGCTTCGTCGTAATAACCGCTTCCGTATCCATATCCGTAAGAGTAGCCGTAACCGTAGTTGTAGCCGTATCGACTCCGTTCGAGATCAATTCCGTTGAGGACGACAGAAAGCGATTTAATGCCGTTTTCGTTGATGAGTCGATCGACATTTTGAACGAAGTGTTTTTTCGAATAATCGGCCCTAAAGATGTAAAGCGGGTAATCTGCTTTTTGAATGAGTGTAACGCCATCAGTAACCAAACCAACAGGAGGAGTGTCGATCACCACCATATCGTATTCGAGTTTCAACTCTTCAATAATTTGACCCATGCGTTCGCTAATGATTAACTCACTGGGGTTTGGGGGAATTGGTCCGGCAGTAATAAAATCCAAGCCTTCTTGATCGCTATGGCGAATGGCCTCTTTGATTGTTGATTTCCCAATGAGTACCGTACTCATTCCGTAGTTGTTATCAACGCCAAACCCCTTGTTGATTTTAGGTCGTCGCATGTCTAAATCGAGCAAAATCACCTTTTTTCCGGAGTAGGCGACAATACCTGCCAAGTTGATAGCTATCAAGGTTTTCCCTTCGCCCGAGATGGTTGAAGTAACGGCAGCTACTTTGGGTCCTTCAGAGTTATCGATGAAGCGAAGATTCGTTCTAATGTTTCTGAAAGCCTCAGCGAAAAGCGAACGTGGTTTTCCATTCACCAAAAGCATGCTCACTGGAATCGTTTCTTTGTACATCGGCACTACTCCTAAGGTGGAAATGGTGGAGTTTGAAAGCCTGTTGATTTCGTTGAGCGATGAAATCTGGTTGTGCAACAAGTATTTGATGGTGATGATAAGGAAGCCAATAATTAGTCCGGCCAAAACAAAGCCAAAAGCAACCGTATTTTTCTTAGGATAAATGGCTTGAAAAGGCACCCTTGCATCTTCTAGAATTTGGTTTTGTGTTACAAAGCCTTCTTTAGAAATTTGGTATTCAATACGTTTTTCGAGGAGCATGGTGTAATACTTCTCGTTGATGGTAAACAAGCGATTGAGTCGGGCATATTCCAGCTCTTTCGAAGGCAGATCGAAATAAACATTCTCGACTTCAGCCAGTTTCTCGGTCACATCTGCTGCTTCAGCACTGATCTTTTCGCGAATAGACACAATGGTTTGAAGAATCAAGTTCTTTTGAATGCCTATTTGATATTCTAAGGACTCTACAATATTGTTGTCTTCGGTAACTGTAAAAAGTGCCTCTTCTCTCCGAATGTGCAAGGCGTTTAAATTATCGAGCAAGCGGGTAAGGCTTTTTTCATATTTGCTTCCAGCCACCAGAGGAACAATATTAAACACCGAAACATTTTCTAAAGGCTGGGCAGATAGTTGTTCCACTTCATTAAGCAAACGGTTCTCCACTTCGAGTTCAATGAGTCTATTTTCTAGGTCGTTCAAACGATCTAAATACACGCCCGAGATTTTACTGAGGTCGCTAATCTTATTTTCCTGCTTGTAGTTATTTAGAACAATCTCTGAGCTTTTTAGTCGGTCGAAAACAGTATCAATTTGATTGTCGATGAACGAAAGGATCTTATCGTCTGAACGCTGTTTCTTTTCCAGGTCGAAGCGAATAAACTCATTGGAGATAGCAGAAACGATATCTCGGGCGATGTAAGGATTGTTGTCTTTTACCGAGATTTGAATGGTTTTCGCCGTGTTGTTCAGTATGCGCACATCCATGCTTTTCGAAAAGCGGGCTACGAGCTTATTGACGTTATTGAGTTTAAAGAAGAGCGAATATTCTTCAGAAAGGGACTCGAGTTCCTCTTCATTAATCACCACCATTTTAAACTTGAGCCAAGGCAGATCTACCGTTTCTCCTGGACGAATGTTCTCATAACTTTCACTTCCCAAGCTTAGTTTGAACTGACCCTGAGCATAGTTCACGAAAACAGGTGTTTCCTCAATGCTTCCTGTTTTACGTTCGATAATTTCTACCCTGTATGGCGACAACAGGTAGTGTTCGTTCGTAAGGATTTCACCAATGGCGTAGTAACCAATTTCTAAAGGAAGGTTTGAAAGACTTTGTTTGATGAGAAGTTTAGAGCGAATCAATTCCACTTTCGCTTCGAGACTACTTTCTTCATTAAACAAAGGATTGACGTTCAGTACTTTGTTCGCCGCGTCATTGGCTTCCAATTGCAAAATCGATTTAGCTTGATACACTTGAGGGGTATAATTCAAGTATAGTTTTGCTGAAACAATTGAAATCATAAGCACCCCAAAAACCCAAATGAGGGATTTTTTAGTGAGATGAATAAAAAGACCTAAATCAAACTCTTGTGAAAAGCTTGTTAAACGCTCTTTGTATTCTTCAAAGTTGGGGTTATCTTGAATCATTAGAGGTTAGATCTAAAGATAGCGAAGATGAGCGCAAGGCTTGAAACAATAGACACTACCGGTGTTATATCTCTGAGGATTTCTCGTGCAATTTCTGGAACCGGTTCAACATAGATCACGTCATTGGCTTGAACAATCATGTTCGCATACTTGATCCCTTCTATGGTGCTTAAGTCGAGAAGAAAAACTTCATAGGGCCTATCGTCATATCTTCTAATCAGCTTTATCTTGCTTGCGTTACCTCTTTCGGCAACACCTCCTGCCATTGCTACCACTTCAATGAGCGTCATGTTTTGGTTTTGAAGCGGCACAACTACAGCATTCCCTCCATTTCCGTTAAATACGATTGCTCTATTGTTGATGATCTCTATAATCGCATAAGGGCGTTTATAATACTCTGAGTAGAGGCTTTCCAGGTAAATTTGTGCTTCTTGAATATTCATTCCTGCGAGTTTTACCATTCCCACTTCTGGAAGTTCTATTAAGCCATCTGGTTGCACGGTATAGGTAAAGCTTGGAAGAATAGCCCTGTTCTGACCTTGTTGATCAACACCTGCAGTCATCTCAATTAATCGTGCTCCTTCGTTCGAAAACAATCGAAACAAGATTTCATCGTTAGGAGAAATAAGAAAATTGGTGGTTGTTGTATCTGATAGGGTATCGAACTCATAATCTTGGTCTGTCTTGAACATCACGTTTTTGTTAATTGTGCAGCTCGACAGAAGGAGGCAAAAAAGGATAAAATAAAGTCCGTACTTCATGAAAATAGGTTTCGTATTGAACAAAAATAACAATTCACAAGTGTATTCCTCTTGATAGGTGGTCATTCCTTACTTTTGTTTTATGAAACGAACGCTGATCATTGGTGCGAGTAGTAACCCAACGCGTTATAGCTACATGGCTACAGTGCGCTTAAAAGCCAAGCACCATGAGGTATTCCCGATGGGGATTCGCCAAGGAGAAATCCAGGGGGAACCGATCATCACAGAGCAAATGGCTTTAGAAGACATTGATACGGTAAGCCTTTATGTTGGTCCGAAAAACCAAGGACCTTGGATCGATTACATAATTGGTCTTTCTCCCAAGCGGGTTATTTTCAACCCCGGCACCGAGGACCTTGATTCTATTCGAAAAGTTCAAAATGCGGGAATAAAAGCCGAAATTGCTTGTACGTTGGTAATGCTATCAGCGGGAACTTACTGAAAAATGAAACTACAAGGAGAACAATGCTTTTTGAGAGCTTTAGAGCCTCATGATGCCGAACATCTTTTCCAATGGGAAAACCAAACCGAGCACTGGTTGGTTTCTGGTACTAAGGCGCCTTTCAGCAAGCATCAACTGCAACAGTATTTAAAGAATACACGAGACATCTATGCAGACCGTCAGCTTCGACTCATGATTTGCACGGATGCCCAGCCCCTTGGGTGCATTGACCTCTTCGATTTTGAGCCTGAACATCGAAGAGCTGGGATTGGAATTTTGATTGGAGAGGATGAAGAGCGAGGTAAAGGAATTGCAAAATGTGCTTTGAACTTGTTAATTGAGTATTCATTTGAAATTCTTTCACTTCATCAGCTCTATGCCAATGTTCCTGCGAACAACACTCCCAGCCATAAACTTTTCCAAGGTCTCGGGTTCGAGCATGTAGGAACGCGCAAAGATTGGTTGCTCGACGGAAAAAAATGGCGCGATGAATGGATGTATCAACTGATTGATAGGAAATGAAAAGAGTGATTTGGTTCTTAGCCTTGCTGATTCTTGTTGCAGTGGCTTGGAAAGGATGGAAGATGTATGAAGAAATATGGGGCGGCGCAACCGGTTTCTACGAGGAAAGTAAGGTTGTTTTCATTCCTAGTGATAGCTCTTTTGAGGAGATGATGGGGGTGCTGCTTGCGGAGGAAGTGCTAAAAGACACGGTGAGCTTTAAACAAACTGCCACTTTAAAAAAGTTCGAAAACGTGAAACCAGGCAGGTATCGCTTTTCTCGAGGGATGAGCAATAACGACATCGTAAACATGCTGCGAATAGGAAATCAAGAGCCTGTTCGTTTGTTAGTGAAGTCTGCTCGCTTGCCCGAAGAAATGGCAGGCATCATTGCATCGCAATTAGAGCTCGATAGCCTTGAGCTAAGTCAAGCCATGAGTTCAACGCAACTTGCTAGTAAATACGGTTTTTCTAAAGACAATTTCAGGACGATGTTCTTACCAAACACTTATGAGATGAAGTGGAACATCAGCACTGAAGAGTTTATCCAAAGAATGGCCAAGGAATACAAAGCCTTTTGGAATGATGAGCGACTAGCAAAAGCGAAATCAAAAGGACTAAGTCAAAGCGATTGCACTACACTAGCGAGTATTGTTAAAGCTGAAACTGCTAAACGCGACGAAGCACCATTGGTTGCTGGTTTGTACTTGAATCGAATCAAAAAGGGAATTCCATTGCAGGCCGACCCGACTTTGATTTACGCTGCTGGAGACTTCAGTATTAAACGAGTTTTAGACAAGCACAAAGAGATCAATTCTCCTTACAACACGTATAAAAACGCAGGGCTTCCACCCGGCCCCATTAATTTCCCTGAAACGAATTATATCGATGCCGTCTTGAATGCTGCTTCCCACGACTACATTTACATGTGCGCAAAACCTGATTTTTCGGGATATCATAATTTTGCAAAGTCCTACAATCAGCACCTTCAAAATGCAAAGAAGTACCAACAAGCCCTAAACAAGCAGGGGGTTTATCGTTAATGTGATGAGAAGCATTTAGTCTTGTTCAAACCAGTCCTCAATTTTCTGGAAGAGGTCGCTCTCATTGAGTGGTTTTGGTAGAAAGTCGTCCATGCCTGAATCCAAATAGGACTGTATTTCAGCGCGAGCTACATTTCCTGAAAGCCCAATAATAATTGGTCTGTCGTTTTTATCAAACATCCCATGAATTCGCTTAGTGGCCTCTGTGCCGTTAATCCCCGGCATCTCGATATCCATTAAAATGAGATCGTAAGATTGTTTGTGGAGTTTCTCAATAACCTCATTCCCATCGTACACCCGGTCTGAGGCATAGCCCATTTGCTCAAGGATTTTGCCTGCCACCATGAGGTTGAGTTCATTGTCGTCTGCGATAAGTATACGAAGCTTATTGAAAGCACTTGCTTGTTTTTGATTGGGGGAAAACTGATTTTTACTTTCACCTCCCTTTTGATCATCAATAACATTGACTAAGGTATTCAGTAATCTACTTGGAGCTACTGGTTTTGTTAGGTAACTAGAGAAGAGCCGATCAGCATCATTCATTAAACCAGTACCAATAGATGAGAGCACAATGATGGGCAACTCTTCCACTGAATAGTACTTTCTTATTTCTGCGGCCAACTGCTCCCCATCCATCATTGGCATTTGCATGTCCATCACGCAGAAATCAAATTTCGACAAGTCTTTTATAATTTCAACCACCAATTCAGGACTATTGAAAGGCGTAGATCTCACTCCCCAATTAGAGAGTTGTTTTACAAGAATTCTAAGGTTTGTTGTGTTATCATCTACAACTAATGCTCTTAGCCCAGCCAATTTTTCTTCTTTCTGGCTTTGTGCTAATGCTTCTTCTGATTCCAGTATGGTGGTAAAGAAAAAGCTACTTCCTTTACCCAATTCACTTTCGGCCCAAATACGTCCCGCCATAAGGGCTACAAGCTTTTTACAAATACTCAAGCCTAAACCTGTTCCACCATACTTTCTGGTTGTAGATGTATCGGCCTGCATAAAACTTTCGAAAAGGTTTTCTAGGGTTTCTGCCGACATGCCGATGCCTGTATCTTTAATTTCGAATTTGACTTGAGAGAAGCCTCCTTCATCAGCAACACGCACAACAGTGAGCAATACCTCGCCTTTTTCGGTGAATTTAATGGCGTTGTTCAAAAGGTTGATCAAAACCTGCTTGAGTCGAATAACATCGCCACAATAATCGCCACTTACCTCTGGTTCGAGGTAAACAATGAGCTCTAGTCCCTTCTCTTGAATGCTTGGTTTCAAAAGATCAACCACCTCTTCAACGGCATTTTGAAGTTGAAAAGTGCTTTTTTCTAGTCGCAATTTTTCTGAATCCAGCTTGCTGTAATCCAAGATATCGTTGATGATGACCATCAAGTTTTCGGCACTACTTTTAATGGTGTTTACATACGATTTTTGATCACTATCAAGAGTTGTTCGATTGAGAATACCCGCCATACCTATGATCCCGTTCATTGGGGTTCTTATCTCATGGCTCACATTGGCGAGGAAATCTGACTTTACTTCACTTGCTTTTTGAAGGCTTTGATTTAAGGTTTTGAGTTCTGTATTTTGTTTTGCCACCCTTTTTAAAGCAGGCTTGATGATGAGGTAAAACATGGTGAACATGATCACAATACCCAGAGCTGCCAAGCCCCATGACAAAACCTGAATACGATTGAATTGCTTATTGTTCTTATTATTGAAGTAATAGAGCAATTGCAGGATTTGCTCTTCATAAACCGCGTCAAGAATGGCGATTTGTTTGATGTGCTCTTCTATACTGCCCTCGGGAGAAGCAATTAAAGCGTCCAACTCTTTTTTGATGTTCAGGAATGCGGGGTTTAATTTGGCAATAATAGCCTTCTCTTCTTCGCCTTCTTTGACACTGGTTTGATATAAATCGCTTCCTTGAGAAATGGCTTTATGGCTATCAATCCACTTTTGACGCGTGAGCTTCAAGTCTGTAAGCACTTCTTTATAGCTTTCTCCTTGATGCTGCTTGTGGTCGATTTCGAAAATGAGACGTGATATTTGCTCGGTCAACATTCGTTGTCTTGAAACTACTTTTGCTTCAATACCCGATTTGTGTTGTTCGCTCAAATGAATATGCAACAGCACTTGTGCGCTCAAGACAATGACAATCATTGTCAAAAGAAAAAGAAGTATCCTTTTTGAAATACCCTTACTCATTGTTTTAGGTTGTAACTGTCAAGTTTGCTCACAAATATACCTAAAATAATGTGCTGAGCTAAACCCTTGTCTCTTTGCTTTCTAAGCGTGTAAAAAAGCCTTTTAATGATTTTTCAAGTGTTTCCATTTGAATCGGCTTTGAAACGAAGTCTGTCATGCCAGTATCAAGGCATTTTTGGCGGTCCGACATTTGAGCATTGGCGGTCATTGCGATGATTTCTACATGACGATCTTTTGCCTTATGAAGGATGCTTTTGGTAGCACTAATCCCATCCATTACAGGCATTTGCACATCCATAAAAATCAAAGAATACCCTCTTTCATCAAACATTTCTACCGCCTCAAGGCCATCATTGGCAATGTCGACTTGAAAACCAAAACTCTGTAGAATCAAACTTGCTACTTTTTGGTTAACAAGGTTATCTTCAGCCAACAAGACGGTCATGCCTTGAGCTAAACTCTTATCAAATTCATGAATTGATAGTTGATCTAAGCAATTAGCGGAAGTACAAATCTCAAGTAGAAGTCGCACGGTGAATCGACTGCCTTCTCCCGTTTTAGAATTAACGGTGATTGAACCTCCCATTCGTTCAGCCAATTGCTTGCTGATGGCCAATCCAAGTCCCGTTCCTCCATATTTTCGGGTAATTGAGGAGTCTACTTGAGAAAAACTGCTGAACAACATGGCGATTTTATCTTCTTCAATCCCTATACCGGTGTCGCTTACAGAGAAATCAACGTAAACAGACTGGCCATTTCTTTCGATCAGTTTTAGTTCAACAACTATTTCTCCATCCTGTGTGAATTTAATCGCATTCCCTACCAGATTCATCATGATCTGCTTCACCCGGGTGGAATCACCTTTTAAGTGTTTTGGGATTTTCGAATCAATTTCTTCGATAAAATTCACCCTAGAGCTATCTACTTTAGTTCTTAAGAGCGTCATTACATCTTTCAATTGATCAACAAGGGAAAAAGAATGTTCTTCCAACTGTATTTTCCCTGACTCGATTTTACTGAAGTCAAGAATGTCATTGATAATCACAAGCAAATTGTCGCCACTTCTTTCAATCGTTTCAACATACATCTTCTGATCATCATCTAAAGTTGTACTTGCTAAAAGTTGCGTCATCCCTATTACACCGTTCATTGGTGTTCTAATTTCATGACTCATGGTGGCCAAGAACTCTGATTTTGCTTTTGCAGCTTCTTCAGCAGCTTCTTTGGCTTCGATAAGTATTCTTGTGTTCTCATATTCTCTAGTCATATCTCGAACACGGTAAACCAACTGTTCGCGGTCGTATTTTTGAATCAGCACAATGGAAACAAAAGCGAAAAATGTGCTGCCGTCTGCTCGTCTTAACTGAACCTCATCATTCCAAAATCGATCTTCCCTCAACTTCACTACACCCGCATCATCCTCTTCTTGGGAAAGTTTATTAATCCGGAAGTCACCAAAGTTTTTCCCTTTAATAATAGAAAATTCCTCGCCCAAAAGCTGTTCTGTTCGCGCATTGGCTTCTTGAATAAACCCTTCAAAATCTGTGATGATGGTTGCCGTTTCATCTTTTCCCACAACGGCCCTTAGAATTTCCTCACGCACTTTCATCATGGCCTGAAACCTTGATTTCAAGCGAACATTTACATAGGATAGGATGCTAGAAAGTACTACAGCAATGAATGATAGAATTCGATGAGTGAAGCTTAAATCTTCACCAACAATCAATGCTATTGCCGTCATCGCCAAGAGAAACATAACATAGCGCAAAACCTGTATCCCATCGCGAAAGACAGCTGCTACCGCTTGCGAGGAGATAATGAGCACCAAGAGATAATAGATCGAAAAAGAGTTGAGATAACAAGTAAAAACAATGTGAACCGAAAACAGCAAAAACAGTCCGTTGGCCACCTTGTAAATGATCTTCTTAGAGGTGATGATAAAAGTTGAACACAAAACGATGAGCGAAAGACCTATGATAATTACCCGGTCGTAGATGAATTCAACATTGCTTTCGAAAAGGTTCCAATACAAAACCGCCATCAAGACATTCATCACCAGCGATAAGGAAGTCATCACCCTGTAGAACAAGACGCCCTTGACACTTTGACTTTCGCCAGAAATCAGACCGATATTTTCATTTTCGATGCTCGAGTAAGCCATTCGCCATAGTTGGTTGCAAGCATGAAAGTAGTGAGAAAAGTAGATGTTGTAAATTTACAAGACCAAATTCAGCAAATTGAGGAATATTCCTACAAGCGCCTTACTTGTTTTCCTGCTTTTTCTTCCTTTTTCGGTGAAAACGCAAAGTTTGGATTCACTCCAAAGGCGACAGGTCATTTTAGCAGCGGGTACAGCAGGACTTTATGCCGGTTCCATGCTGGCTTTAGACCAACTTTGGTACGAAGACTTCCCACGATCTCCATTGCACAGTTTTGACGACTCGAAGCAGTGGTTGCAAATGGACAAGCTGGGCCATGTCACCACAAGTTATCAAATTGGAAAAGCCGGGTATGCCGCCATGAAATGGGCTGGAGCGAAAGATCAAACAGCACGATGGCTCGGAGGAGGCTTTGGGTTTATCTATTTGGGAGGGATTGAACTCCTTGATGGAAGCTCCGAGGAATGGGGTTTTTCTTGGACCGACTTTGCGTCCAATGCCCTTGGAAGTGCTTTGTTTATTAGCCAAGAAGCCCTGTGGAAAGAACAGCGAATTCAATTAAAATACAGCTTTCAAAAGAGTCCATACGTACAATATAGACCTGAATTACTGGGCAGCTCCCCTTCTGAAACTTGGTTGAAAGATTACAATGGACAAACGTATTGGGCAAGCATTAAGGTGGCTTCTTTTCTGGGTGAAGATACCTTTTGGCCTAAATTTTTGTGTCTAGCTATCGGACATGGAGCAGATGGCATGATAGGAGCGAGCAGTAATCCGCTATTCGACAATAATAACATGCCTTACCCCACCTTTGATCGTCAGCGTCAATGGTACCTTTCTTTCGATTTGGACCTTTCTGTTTTTGCTTCGCGAAGAAGAATCATTAAAGCCGTATTGAACACCTTTGGCTTTATTAAAATACCCTCGCCAACCTTAATGTATCAAAACAAGAAGTTTACTTTTTACCCAATCTATTTTTGATCCCCTAAACATCATCACCCCAAAGAAAACACCTTTCAAAACAAGGAATTAGCACTTCCTAATTGAGAATTTCAGATATTAGTAGCAAGAAGCCAAACATGAGTAAATCAGTACAATTTTTAGAAGACATTCAGAAGGGAAATACCTTCAAAAAAGACAGTTTTATCTTGGGAGGAGCCATGCTTGATGGTAAGGTTGTTCCTGGAGCTCAAGTTAAAATCCCTTTAAAAACACTCAACCGTCATGGGCTCATCGCAGGAGCCACGGGAACGGGTAAAACAAAAACCCTCCAAGTGATTGCAGAGCAACTTTCAATGAAGGGTGTTCCTACGCTGTTGATGGACTTAAAAGGAGATTTGAGTGGATTAGCTCAGCCAGGAAGCCTGAACGATCATATTGTATGGCGTCATGGCGAAATTGGTACGGAATATATTCCTGAAGCCATGCCTGTTGAACTCCTTTCTTTGAGTGAGGAAAAAGGGGTGAAACTCAGAGCTACAGTGAGCGAATTTGGTCCGGTACTCTTCTCTAAGATTCTCGACCTGAATGAAACTCAGGAAGGGGTGATGACCATCGTTTTCAAATATTGCGACGACAACAGCATGCCTTTGCTCGACCTCAAAGATGTGCGCGAAGTATTGAAATATGTTGGTGGAGAAGGGAAAGACATTATTACGGAGAACTACGGTTATGTTTCTCCTGCATCCATTGGTTCGATTACTCGAAAAGTACTTCAAATTGAACAGCAAGGAGCAGATACTTTTTTTGGCGAGCGCTCTTTTGATCCGCAAGATTTGATTCGTACGAAAGATGGCAAAGGGATGATCAGTATTCTCCGATTAACAGACATTCAGGATCGACCGAAGTTGTTTTCCACCTTTATGCTTTGTTTGTTGGCCGAAATCTATTCCACTTTTCCTGAGCAGGGTGATGATGACCAACCTAAACTGTGCATCTTTATTGATGAAGCTCACCTGGTATTTAAAGAAGCCTCAAGTGCTTTGATGGATCAAATCGAAGCCATTGTAAAGCTGATTCGCTCAAAAGGTGTTGGTCTTTTCTTCTGCACTCAAAACCCAACAGACGTGCCCGACGCCATATTGAGTCAACTTGGACTTAAGGTGCAGCATGCTTTGAGGGCCTTCACTGCAAAAGACAGAAAAGCCATCAATAAAACAGCAGAAAACTACCCTACAAGTCCGCATTACGATACTTCCGAGCTCCTCACGCAAATTGGAATTGGTGAAGCACTCGTTACCGCCTTGAACGAAAAAGGGATTCCAACACCTCTGGCCGCTACCCTACTCAATGCTCCGAAAACACGTATGGACATCCTCAGCACAGCTGAAATTGATCACCTCGTGAAGAACAGTGAGCTCGTTGCTAAGTACAATGAAAACATCGATAAAGAAAGTGCTTACGAAATGCTGAAGGGCAAATTGGATGAGGCGAAAAGCGACGAGCACAAACAAAACATGGAGCAACAACAAGAGGAAGTTAAAAAGGCTTCGCGAAGCAAAAAAGAAGAGCCTAGTCTTTTCGAACAAGCCTCTAAAAACACCATGGTTCGTCAAATCGGACGTACGATTTTTAGAGAGTTGACGCGTGGAATCCTCGGTGCTTTAGGTGTGAAGAAACGATGAGCGCTTTGAAACGCGAGCTCATCGCTGTTTTCTACAACGTGGAGAACCTCTTCGATGTTTACGACGACCCTAAAACCAGTGATGATGCTTTCACTCCTGATGGCCTGATGGCTTGGGATGAAGAACGATATCGACAAAAATTACAGCAGATCATCAAGGCCATTTTAGGCATCGACCAAGGCAAGGCGCCCGACTTCATGGGCTTTGCTGAAATCGAAAATCGTCAGGTTCTAGAAGATCTCTTGAAGCAAGATGGCTTGTCTGAAACACATTACGAAATTGTGCATCAAGAGAGCGAAGACACTAGGGGAATTGATATCGCTTTTGTTTATCGACCAGATGTTTTTAAGTTCAACGAAGCCATTTGGCACGACATCAATACCTTCTCCACTGAGAAAATAAATGCCCGTAATGTATTGCAGGTAAGTGGTGAAATTGGTGATCAGGTGTTCCATTTTTTCGTCAATCACTGGTCGAGCCGAAGAAAAGGCAAAGCCGAAACCGAATTTAAACGCATTGCTGCGGCCAAGACCTTGAGGCATGCTGTAGATCAATGCGCTGATGAAAGCGTTCAAATCATCATGGGTGATTTTAACGACGAGCCAAGTGATCTCAGTATTACCAAGTATTTAAGCGCCCTTGAGCACGCCCAAGAAGGCACAAAAGAGCTCGTGAACTTATCGTGGCGTTACGAACAACACGGAAAAGGCAGTATTGAACATGAGGGTGAATGGTATTTGTTTGACCAAATCATGGTTTCTTTAAACCTCAGAAAGGGCACACCTACGGGGTGGAAAGTAAAGAAGATGTATTTGGAACAAAATGAAGCTCTCATCTTTCGATCTAGAGGAAGTTCAAAGCCCAACAGGACTTATGTTGGCATCGACTACAAAGGAGGTTTTTCAGACCATTTGCCTGTTTTTGTTCGAATACAGGAGCGCTAGCTGAGTTCTGCTTCTCTTTTTATTTATTCCTATTGAGGCAGAAAAAAAGGCTTCGCAATTGCAAAGCCTTTTAATAAAGAACAAGAAATGTGAAGCTTACTTAGAAGCCGCCCATTTTCTAATTTCAGTTCTGAACCAATCATCAGCAGCGTCGGTCCATTTAAAGTTATCTCTGATGTAAGACATGGTATCTTTTTCGATATCCGTGTAGCTTGCACCATCTTTAACTGCATCCAAAAGTTGAGCAGCATCTTCTTTAGAAATACGGCCGTCACCGCCACCTGAAGTGAGTTTTTCTGCAAGTTCGATGAGTTAACCATCGTATTTCTTTCCGTCAATTGTTTTGTAGTATCCCATGATATTTATTGTATTATGATTTTATCCAAAAAGTTTACCTAGACCACCTCCAAGCATGTCTTTGGCTTTTCCGCCCAACATGTTCTTCGCTTGATCCATGAGGTTTCCACCATCCATTCCAAGACTCTCCATTAGTCCTTCTGCAGAATTTGGAGCGTCTCCAGACTGAAATTTAGAGCTAATCATTTTCACAATCATTGGAATCACTGCCGTAGCGATGCTTTTTGCTGTTCCATTTTCTAAACCTAGAGAAGAAACCACTTTATCTGTTAAGCTAGAAGTAATTCCTGCTACGATTGGATTTGATTGGCTTGCTTCTGCTTTTCCAGAGAAAAGGTTCATAATTCCATCAAGATTACCTGATGTTGCTTGAGAGAGCACCTAATCTTTAACGGCTTCACCAGATAACTTGGCAAGATCATCTGCCTTATCTAGAGAAACGTTGTTGTTCGACAGCACATCACCAAATTGGCTTTTTGCTGCGTTTAATAGTTGATCTAACATGATTTCAGTTTTAAGAATGTCGTTTATTTCTTCGTCGTTAAAGCGTTGGTTTCACGGATTTTCGTGTTTACTGCCTTCACTGCTTCAATTGCTTTGGCAATTTTTTCTTTCTGCACCGCTTCTTCTTCTTTAGAAATTGCTCCATATTCTTTATCTGCCGCCAATTTATCTTGTGCTGCTTGAATTTTCATTTTAGCATTAGCCACCTTCTCGTTACTTTCTGCAACTTCAGTTTGCGCTTTTACTTTTTTGATTTCAAGAACTTCTTCTGGAGCCTTTTTAGCGATCTCTTCCTCACTCATGTTTTGGATTTCGAGCACTTCTTTTTTACTCTTACCGGTTGATTTAGCAATGTCTTCGCTAACTGATTCTTTGCGAATCATATCGCGCATTTTTGCTTCTTTTTCTCCTGTAGGGTCGAGCTTTTCTTTTTGCTCTTCTACCATTTCTTTGCCCTTCTCGTAAGCTTCTTTGCCTTCTTCAACTTTTCCTTGGGCTTTTTCTAAGCCTTTCTCTGCTTGAGCTTTATTGTCTTCCGCCTTTTGCAAACCCTTCTCAGAAGAGACTTTTGCTTTGTCTAATTTTCCTTGTACTTGAGCTTGTGCAGCAGTGATCAAGATCAAACATGCTGCTGATAATAGTAACTTCTTCATCTTTAAAATTTTATAGTTCTTCAACTGCAGCGTCTAATTGAGATGAAGCTTCGTTCAACTCTTTAACTACATTATCTATTTGATTGATTTCTTCTTGAACTGCAGGAGCAGCTACTTCTTGATCCATCGAATTTTCACCTTCGTGTGAATCTACAGTTTCGCCTCCTCCGCATGAAGCTAGAGCTGCTACAAGAGCAAAGGCAAGGATTGTTTTTTTCATTATTCTTGGGTTTTGGTTATCTTCTATTTGCGTATTTCATGACGTAATAAAGCAAGGTTGCTAATGAGCCTAAGGCCGCTACAACATAAGTTCTTGCCGCCCATTTCAGAGCATCTTCACTTGCTGCATGTTCTCTTTGATTTACAATGCCTTTTTGTTCAATCCATGCTAGAGCGCGCTTACTGGCGTCATATTCCACAGGTAAAGTTACAAAAGAGAACAAGGTGGTTACACTAAAAAGCACAATACCAATAAGCAGCAATTGAGGAAAGGTATTCAACAATAGAATTCCTCCCAATAGCACCCATTGAACCACCTTTGAAGAAATGTTCACTGCTGGTACAAGCCTTGATCTCATTTTCAGCCACTTGTATCCTTGGGCATGTTGAACGGCATGTCCAACTTCATGGGCAGCCACTGCAGCGGCGGCGACATTGCGTTCACCGTAAACGACTTGACTCAAGTTCACTGTTTTATTCACTGGGTTGTAGTGGTCTGTGAGCTGACCACCAACTGAAATGACTTTAACATCTCTGATACCATGATCGCTTAACATGCGCTCAGCAATTTCTTTTCCGCTGAGGTTTGAGCTCAAATGCAATTGAGAGTACTTCTTAAATTTACTCTTCAATCGAGACTGTACTAGCATGCCAATCAAGGGAATGGCGATGAGGAGAAGGTATGCTCCGTTCATTGTTTAAGTGCTTCTGTTATGGGTTGAGACGCTTTTCCACCAAGATAGTCACATTCCATTAAAGATTTCATACCTGAAAAAGGAACTTCACTTTTTTCGTATCCAAAAATGTCATTCAAACCTTTCGATTGGTATTGGTCAGAAGTGTTCATTCGAATTCTGGTCCCACTTTTTCAAGCAAATAGCGCAAATGCCCAACAATTGGGAAGTTTCTTAGAATCGAATGTTTCTGCGAAAAAAATAAATCGTGAATTAAAACGATGAGCAACAAAATAGGTATCAGATACCACCATTGAAATACCATGTGTTTTACAGTTTTAAGTTGAGCCGTTTGCAATATTGAGTGAAGCAATCGATCTTCCCCCCAAATTTATAATTTAAGATGAGATGGCACTTTCAATTGATGATCTTCGTTTCGACGGTAGTAGACCTTTTTACATTCATAAAACCTCATGCAGCCTTGCTCAAGTATTAAGCGATAAAGCATCGAAAGACCTCATCAAAGATCATGTTAAAGCGCTTTCCGATTACCAAGAGAAGCTTTTTGCCAGCAGAAGACGAAGTGTTTTAATCGTTTTTCAAGCCATGGATGCGGCAGGAAAAGATAGTACTTTAGAGCGACTCATCACTGGAATAAACCCTCAAGGTTGCCAGGTCCATGGATTTAAAAAGCCGACCCCAGAAGAACTGGAGCACGACTTTCTTTGGCGAGTGAACAAGAAGCTTCCTGGAAAGGGCAACATCACTGTTTTTAATCGTTCTCACTATGAGGAAGTGCTTGTTACTCGAGTTCACCCAGAATACATCACTTATCAGAACTTACCGGGGATCAAAAGTACAGCCGACATCAAACCGGCTTTTTGGACCAATCGTTTGACGAACATTCGCAACTACGAAAAGCACCTCGCTGATTCAGGAACGGTGATCATCAAGTTCTTTTTAAACGTGTCGAAAGAAGAACAAAAACGCCGCTTGATGGACCGCATGAACGAGGAAGACAAACATTGGAAATTTAATCTGGGCGACATCGAAGAACGCGCTCATTGGGAACATTACATGAGCGCTTACGAAGAGGCCATTCAAGCTAGTGCCACGCCTCACGCACCGTGGTACGTTATTCCAGCAGACCACAAGCCCACCATGAGAGCACTAGTCGGCGCAGCGGTGATGAACGAATTGGCCAAATACCCCGTTGATTTCCCTCAATCGGGAGAAAACATTTATGATGATATTGAAGAAGCGAAAGTGCTTTTTGATGAAGAACAATCGCGCTTGAAATAGGCCAAGCTACATCGGCCCAAAAAACAAGATTGTTGCTTAATTCCCCAAACGCAATTCCATGAAAATGGGAAGGTGATCGCTATAGCCCCCGTAGTAATTTGGTCCGCCATAGGTTCTGCTGGGCGATGCCTCTCCTTTGTCGTTCACATACATCATCCAATCTTCTCTATGCGATTTCACCGTTTCACGATCAACATCAATGCCTTCACCATCAACAAGATTTCGGCTCACCATGAACTGATCTAAAGCTCCCCACTCCCCTCGGAAATTATAAGAACCTTGTCCGTTTTTATGCATCTCCCACATCAAATTCTCAAAGCTGTAATTATCGCCTTTACCAGCTTTCAAAATATCGTTGATGCTTTTGTTGTTTGGATGATCATTAAAATCGCCCATCAACACAATCATGGCCTCAGGATTTTCAGCCAGCACTTCGTCAATGTAGTTTCTGAGGTTAAAAGCCACGGTTAAACGGTTCGGTTCCGATTCCTCTTGTCCGCCACTTCGCGAAGGCCAGTGATTCACAAAAATGTGCAAGTCTTGTCCTTGAAGTGTCCCTTTTGCGTGTAATATGAGTCGGGTTTTAGGTCGATCTCCTGCCGGAAGCGTGGACTCAATCACCCCAGCCAATTCCAATTTAATCTTGCTGGCGTTGTACATTAAGCCCACATCGATACCTCTTCCGTCAGGACTGTCTTGATGGATGATGTCGTACTTCACGCCCTTGAAATACGGTGAGTTGTTCAGGTCTTCGATCACCTTTCTGTTCTCGATTTCGCATAGACCGATAATGTCGGGCATGCTTTCGTCCATAGAACTCACCACTCGGCCCAGGTTCAGCAACTTGGTTTCGTAACGATCTTTGGTCCACGCCTTCTTTCCCGTAGGTGTGAACTCTTCGTCGAAGCTTAAAGGATCATCTTCCAAATCAAACAAATTCTCCACGTTGTAAAAAGCCACGCTAAGGCTGTCTTTACCGCTATCAAAGCTGGTGGTTTGTACTGATTGACAAGCGATAAGCACCAAAATAAGCGCTAGGCTCATCATAAAAACGAAAGGGATCAACTTTTTCATAGGACGCAAAATTATTTAATCGTGCGACATAGGGCTACAATTCCACGTGAATTCTCTGTGAAGAAGGCCACCAAAAAAGCTACTTTTGTGCTCGAAAACCCAAAAAGTCAATGACGCGTTATTGGATTCTTCTTATCGGCCTGCTTCTTTACACGCCCTTATTGGCCTCCAAAACCAATTCCGGGCCTGCAGAAAAACGCAGCTTGAACGCAGAAAAACGCGTGGGTGAATTGAGCATTGATGGTCAACTCAATGAGGCGGCATGGTTACTCGCTCCAGTGGCAGCTGATTTCACCCAACTTGCACCCAACCCTGGAAATAAATCGCGACAACACACCGAAGTCAAAGTACTTTACGACGATGAGTTCATGTATGTAGGTGCCATCATGCACGATTCTGCACCTGACAGTATTTTGAGTCAACTTTCTGCTCGAGACCAACTTGAAAATACCGACTTTTTTGGATTCTGGATTTCCTCCTTTCGCGATGGAATCAATGCCTTTGAGTTTTTTGTTACTCCAGCCGGAATTCAATTGGATGCACAAGTAAGTACTTTTGGGGAAGACTTCAATTGGAATGCCGTTTGGCAATGCAATACCTCCATCACTGAAAATGGATGGATCGCTGAATTCAAAATCCCATACAGCGCGCTTCGTTTTCCAGATCAAGAAGAGCAAATTTGGGATGTCAATTTTACCCGCGTCATCCGCCGGCACCGCGAGCAAAGTTTTTGGCATGTGATCGACCCAAAAGTGGACGGTTTGATTATTCAAAGCGGTGAACTTCGCAACATTAAAAACATCGAACCGCCCACCCGCTTGTTTTTCTATCCTTACGCTTCGGCCTATTACGACACCTACCCTGCCGAAGATGGAAGCACCGCCAGCACTACCTCCATCAATGGTGGAATGGACGTGAAGTTTGGGATCAATGAGGCCTTCACCCTCGACATGACCCTCATCCCTGATTTCGGACAAGCACAATCAGACAACCTCGTGCTGAATTTGAGTCCGTTTGAAGTTCAATTTGTAGAAAACCGACAATTCTTCACCGAAGGCATCGAGCTCTTTTCGAAAGGCGATTTGTTTTATTCGCGACGAATTGGCGAGTTTCCCATCAATGCCGGAGCCGCCTTTTCTGATTTGGATGAAGGAGAAGAAGTTATTTCACTCCCCTCCATCACACAACCTTTAAATGTTTCCAAGGTATCTGGAAGAAACAAAAACGGCTTAGGTGTGGGTGTACTCAATGCCCTTGTCAATTCAGCCAGCGCCCTTGTTGAAGATGCTGAAGGAAATCGACGTGAAGTAGAAGTTGCTCCTTTGAGCAATTACAACATCATCGTGCTCGATCAGAATTTGAAAAACAACTCCTTTGTGTCCTTCATCAACACCAATGTTTACCATGCTGGTGAGACCTATGATGCCAACGTGGTGGGCACCAGTTTTTCCATCAGAAACAAAAAAAACAGCCTCATGGTGTCCGGAAACGGGGCTTACAACAAGAAGTTCAATTACAACCCTGATACCGACCAAGGATTTGCGGGAGACATTGCGGTGGATAAAATCAGTGGTCAGTGGAATTATGGAACCGGCGCCTTGGTGGAAAGTGAGCATTACGACCCCAACGACATGGGCTTTCTTTTTGCCCCCAATGAAATCAACACTTGGGCCTATGTTGCTTACAACATCTTTGAGCCTTTTGGCAGGTTCAACCGTTTCTTCGCCTCCGCAAACGTCAATTACTCGCGCTTGTATGCACCCAATGCGTTTACCTCTTGGTCAACATCCGCAGAAGCGCGCATCACTTCTCGAGGATTTCACACCTATCAGCTTGAAGGTTTTGCTCAACCGGCCGTGAGTTATGATTATTTCGAACCAAGAAAAAAAGGGGCTTTTTTAGAACTCCCCGGTACTTACTCCGTGGGTGGTTGGATCAGTTCAGATTACCGCAGACGCATTGCCATTGACTACGGAACTTGGTTCAACAACAGCGCCATGCCCGGCTGGTATGGTTTGAATTACCGCATTGCACCGCGCTTTAGGGTGAACGACAAGCTCTTCATCACCTATGTTTACAGCAGGCAGAACGACTACAATCAGCTCGGTTATGCTTCTCGCGACGATCTTGAGCGGGTTGTGATTGGTACTCGAGATGTGGAAT
>Ga0209652_1000647_pt1 | contig 29545 bp, 28 predicted proteins | sample SaaInl74LU_5_DNA_FD_184641 | JGI IMG/M metagenome (GOLD analysis project Ga0209652, IMG submission 184641) | Marine microbial communities from expanding oxygen minimum zones in the Saanich Inlet - ESP_74LU_5_DNA (SPAdes) (version 2) | ecosystem: Environmental > Aquatic > Marine > Intertidal zone... | reverse complement strand
GCAATGACCGGTTCGACAAGCGCGAGAGTGGCCACGGTGCTAGCGCGGAGATCTGTCAAAGCAGCGGTGAAAGCGAGGTAAGCGATCACCATGGGCCCTATGACGAGATAGAGGACGAGGCCTACGCGTTCTACTGAGGTAACCAGCGGTCCGCCCATTATCGCGAGCATCACCAAGAGCAGTGGTGCGCTGGCCCCAAAAACTCCTCCCGCGACAGCCCGATTGGTGCGGCCGTGATCGGCTAGTTTGCCAAAAACGTAGGTATAGAGGCCATAGGCAAGACCAGCGACCGCTGCGAGAGCAACCCCCAGTGCAATGTTGCTTGGGCGGCCTCCACCAAGCTCGACTTTGGACGTTGCCATAATCGTGATGCCCGCTAGGGCGGCACTTGACGCTATCCACCAGGAGCTACGTGGGCGCCGTTTATCCACCACCCATTCGAGTATCGCTGCGGTGAGCGGCCCTGTGCCGAGGGCTATCACGTTTCCCAGTGCGATCCCCGCGTTAGCCATGCCGGAATAGAAGGCGAGGGGATAAATCGTGGTGCCGATCGCCCCCAGAACGAGGAGCGGCCTTGCGCTACTGTCCCGCCAGAGCACGAGTGTTTGCCTTCCACCGAGGAGCGCCAGCACGAGCCCACCAACTCCCATGGTGACGGCACCAATGACTAGTGGTGGCACGTCGGGCCCGAGAAAAAAAGCAGCAGTCCCGGTCGTTCCCCACAGGCTTGCAGCGAGAACGGCACGCCCTGCGGAACGCTTCATTTTTTGCCTTTCACGGGAGAGCTGCCCTGGCTTGCGCCTGGCCCGCCGGGCAATAGCCTGCCATTTTTCGCCACCTCCAGCCCCAATACCTTGACACCCCGTTTCCGGTCTTCAGCGGTGTGGCACCCGTGGGGGCATTTGTTGGCCAATTCGTCAAAGGGGTGGCGCGAGCCCTTCAGGAAGGAAAACTTTCCCCGGGTTCAAAATGTTCATCGGGTCAAAAACGGCCTTGATTTCCCGCTGGAGACGCCATTGCTCATCACCCAGCTCGTCTCGGAGCCAGCGGCTCTTGAGAAGTCCCACACCGTGTTCGCCGGTGAGGGTTCCCCCCAGCGCCACCGCTTCGCGGAACAGGGCGTCGGCGGCTGCCCAGATATGTCCGGGGGCCTCTTCTTCCGGGAAGATGAAGTTCGGGTGGAGGTTTCCATCGCCCGCGTGCGCGACCGTCGGGATCTCGACCTGAAACTCCTCTTCGATGCGTCGGATCGCCTCAAACATGGCCGTTAGTTGTGACCGGGGCACAGCAACGTCCTCGATGAGAACGTTTCCCGCTGCCTCCATAGCCGGATGCATCGCTCGACGGAAAGCAATGAGGTCCTCTCGGTCTTGACCGATATCAACGGCTAGTCCGAGCCCGAGCCAGATTTCTGCTATTTCCCGGGCATCCTGCTCGGCGCTGGGACCATCGGTTTGTGCGATCAGGTGGGTTATCCCCAGGGGGAGGTCTGTTCTTGCTAGATAGCGCGAGATGTGGTCAGCGGCTTTGGCATCCAGCAGTTCCAGGAGCGCAGGTTTTGCTCCAGCGGTGATTGTCGCGGTGACAGCGCGAGCTGCCAGCGCGGTCTCAGAGGTGACGCCGCTGATGGTCCACACGGGGGAGGTGTCCAGTGGTTTGAGCGCCACGGTCGCTTGAGTAATGATTCCTAGGGTCCCCTCGGAGCCAACAAACAGCGCAGCAAGGTCAAATCCAGTCACGCCTTTGACGGTCTTATGACCCACCCGAATGATCTCCCCGCTCGCAAGAACCACGGTCAGATCGAGTACGGCTTCACGCGTTACGCCGTATTTGACGCACAGCAACCCCCCAGCGTTGGTAGCGATGTTGCCTCCCACCGTGGACCAGGCCCGGCTCGCCGGGTCTGGCGCGAACCATAAACCGTGTTCTTGGGCCGCCTCGTTGAGGGAGGAATTAATTACCCCGGCCTCTACAATCGCCCAACGATCCTCGGTCGAGATTTCCAGAATGCGGTTCATCCGCTCGAGGCTCAACACAATCTCACCCGGTGAGCCAATGGCCCCGCCGGCCAGTCCTGAACCAGCACCCCTCGCGACAACCGGGGTCTGAGAGCTGTTGGCGATGCGCAGGACAGTCGCAACGTCTTCGGTGGATTCGGCGAACACCACGCACAGCGGTTCCCCGGCGCTTCGGTGCCCAGATTTGTCTGCTCGAGCAGCATCTGTGTCCTGGGAGTCGACACTGACTCGGCGCCCCAGTGCGTCCTGTAGTGAAGCGAGAGCGCTACTCATCTCGCTCGAGGCGCCCCCGTGCTTCTGCATGCTTGTCACACTACCGATGCCGCGTGACTACGCTGCGGGTGGACGAGCCACGAGTGCGGGCCCCTCGAGAACATAACTGCCTGCGGCAAAAGGCAGCAGTGTGGTGGTCCCGGGCGCAAGAGAGTGCCTCGTACCGCTATCGAGAGTGAGCTCTACGCCCTCACCCACAGCAATCACTATCGCAAAGCCTGCGGCAATTTCCGTGCGTGACTCCACGCGGTCTAGTCGGAAGAACTGAGCTGCCTCGGGGGCCAAGGCGTTTCCCGCCTTTCCACCACGGCGGATAAGAGCCTCCACGTTTTCCGATGACCGCGCAGAGTTTTCGACGGCCGTCAGTGCCAGTTCAAATCCCAGGTCGAGATGCCCCTCTTTCTCACCATCGAGTTCAAAACCTTCCCATTCGAGCAGAATCGACAGGTCTTCGGGTTCTTGGACTTCGGCCAGCAAGATTCCTGCGCCAATGGCGTGCAGCACGCCGTGCGGTACGAAAACGCAATCGCCCGGTTCGACCTCAATTTCGTGCATCAACGGCAATACAGAGCTGATGTCTTGAACTTTCACCCGAGCCAGCAGGTCCTTGGGAGCGATGTCTGTGGTGAGGGAAAGGTAAACGGTGCCTGGGCTCAGGATGTACCAGGCTTCCGCCTTGCCATGGGCGGCAGCGACATGGGTCTGCGCAAAATGCCCGTCGGGGTGCGCATGCACGGGCAGGCGCTGGCCTGCGTCGAGGAGCTTCACGAGCAGCATGCAGTCGTGTCCGTACCGCGCAACATGCTCGGGTCCCAGCCAAATTTCGGGCTCACTCGCGATCGCATCGGCGAGGAGTTCGCCGCTTTCCAACCGAGTCATTCCTTCGGGTGCTTTGCCTCGGACGCTCGTTGTTGAACCGACCCAGTCTTCCGGTGTGTGTGGTTCGTGGTGGTCGGTACCGCGGAAAGCAGCAATTTGTGCTCCACCCTGATAAAACCTGGCGGCTGGCTGATTGGCGGGGAGCGTAATGGGTTTCATGGGTATCCCTTTCACTGCTGGTTATCGAAGACGGACGCAAGATTGGCGTTGTGGCGCAGAAGATTATTGACCGTGATGCCGCTGCCGTCCATAACCGCGGCGGAGCACGCCACGGCGAGGGCGAGAGACTGTTCGGGAGTGGCGCCGGCACAGAGACCGTAGAGCAGTCCAGCTGTGCTGGCATCACCGGTGCCGGTGGTGGTCACGGGGTGGGTCACGGTTAGCGGGGCAATCGTCAATGATCGGTCCGCCCACAGATCTGCGAGGGGTTCCAACACTTTTCCGCCGGAGCGTAAACGCTCGGCGGAAGACGTCTTGAGGTAAAGCCCGTGTTCACCGGCAGAAATCACGGCAACAGCGACCCCTTGGTCGATCAGCTGGTCGGCAAGCCTCTGGACCAGTTGTAGCGAGTAGGGCTCCTCAATGCGCAGAGCTGAAGTGAGATCATCCACGCTCGGGGTAACGATGTCGCTGAAGGGGAACACGGAGGAGTAAATGTCCCCCCACTCCATCTCTCCCACTGCGGAGTGCGGATCGACGACGGCAAGATCCAATGAGGTCGTCACGCCCTGTGCGCGGGCACTTTCGAAGAGCTCGAGCAGGGGCGCCCCCGTGTTTTCGAGCAGTCCTGGCAACAGTGGGGGATAACCGACGTGAAGTATGCCGTGGCCGGCCGGGCTGACCGAAGCGCCATCGAATTCAGCGTTGGCTCCCGTGTGGTGCCAAAACGTTCGATCGGTGCCGCTGCGCTCCACGACAAGGCTGTACGACGTGGCGAGCTTTTCGGATACCGCCAGGTGGGGGTCTCGGAATCCTTGATGAGAGAGTTTGGCCAACAGGAGGCGCCCGAGCTCGTCATCCCCGACTGTCCCATAGGGAACCGTGTCGATTCCGAGGTTGGTCAGTGCTGTGCCGGTGTTGGCAACGGCGCCGCCCAGGGTGATGGACAGCGGCCCCACTTCGATGAGAGCACCCGGATCGATTCGTGCTTTGTCCGCGAGCAGTGGCGTGACATCGAGGCAGATATGTCCTGCAACGGCAATCGAGTGCACGCTTTCCTCCCATTTTTTGCGCCGAGAGAGCAGGTCGTGACTCGGCTCGACAACCGTATCCCAGCGGATAAACTCTGACACATCTGGGGGCTGGTTTCGATATCGCCCTGTTCGATCACGAAGGAGATCTAACGCCATGTCACAGTTTCGCCTTAATCGACTTTTCAACCCGGACTCGGGCCGCGCACTGGACGTCGCCGTTGACCACGGGTTTTTTGGCGAACCCTCCTTTATCGCGGGTATTGAAGACATGAACTCCGTTGTCGCAACTCTCGTGAAAGCAAACCCCGATGCGGTTCAGCTGACCATCGGACAAGCTCGAATCCTCCAAAGCTTCCCGGGCAAACAGAAGCCCGCTCTGGTGTTGCGAACCGACGTCGCCAATGTGTACGGCAACCCCTTGGATGAGCACATTTTCAGCCACCATCTTCCCCACGCCATCGAAGAAGCGGTTCGGCTAGACGCGGTGGCCGTATGCGCGAACCTGATGCATCTCCCCGGTCGCCCCGAAATACGCGAAGCCAACATTCGCTCCATCATGGCGTTGCGCGAACGGGCCACCCAGTTCGGAATGCCCTTGATGATTGAACCGCTGGTGATGAGAGATAACGCCGAAGCTGGTGGTGGCTACATGGTCGATGGCGACACCAGCAAAATTGTCACGTTGGTTCGTCAAGCCACGGAACTCGGTGCTGACTTGATCAAGGCCGATCCCACCGACAATGTCGATGATTACGACAAAGTGATTGCGGTTGCTGGGGACGTGCCGGTCCTGGTCCGCGGTGGAGGCCGTGTTGACGACCGGACGCTATTGGAGAGAACAGTGGCGGTGTTGGAGCGTGGCGCAAGCGGCATTGTTTATGGACGAAATATTGTCCAGCATCCGAATCCCGCCGGGATAACTTCTGCTCTGATGGCGATCTTGCACCGCAATGCTGGGGTTGATGAGGCGCTAGCTCTCATAGAGCAGAGCTCGTCGTGAGCCCCCAGATCGTCACTGTGGCGATCATCGGAGGCGGCCTTATGGGCCGTGAAGTTGCTGCAGCGCTTCAACGTTGGCCAGCACTCATTGATCACCCGGTGCGGCCTCAGCTCACCGCGGTATGCGACATCAACGAAGCGGCTTTGGGATGGTTCGACCAAATCGACACGGTGACGACCAAAGTCACGGACTACCGCCAACTACTGGATGACCCTTCGATTGACGTCATTTATGTCGCTGTCCGTCACGATCTGCACGAGAGTATCTACCGCGATGTTATCGCCGCCGGTAAGGGCCTTCTCGCAGAGAAACCGTTTGGCATTGATGAGACCGCTGCGCAGTCAATCCTCGCCGCTGTGGAAGAGCATCCAGAAAGCTTCGTCCGCTGCTCCAGCGAAATGCCGTTTTTCCCAGGGGCCCAGATGGCGCTCAATTATGTGCGCAGTGGCGCGCTGGGCACGATTATCGAGGCGCGCAGTAGCTTTCTGCATTCGAGCGACCTAGACCCGACGAAGCCGATTGGCTGGAAGCGGCAAAACAAGTTCTGTGGAGAAGCGGGGGTGCTCAACGATTTGGGGATGCACACCTGGCATGTTCCCCTCCGGCTGGGTTGGGTTCCCGAGCAGGTGTTTGGCCTTTTTCAGAACATCGTGCCGGAGCGACCCGGCCCGGACGGATCGCTGGTGGAGTGCGACACCTGGGAAAACGTTGTCCTCCACAGCTGGGCAAACCACGAGGGGATTTCTTTTCCTCTCACAACGGAAACCAAACGGATTGCCCCGGGGGAGAAAAACACCTGGGTTTTTGAAGCAATCGGCATGAACGGCGGAGTCCGCTTCAGCACCAAGAACCCCAAGTCGGTGGAGGTGTTCGATGTTGTTGACGTGCCGGGCCAGGGTCGCGAACAGGTCTGGCAACAGGTTGACGCGGGGAGTCAGTCGGTCTGGCCGACAGTGACCGGACCGATTTTCGAATTTGGCTTCTCCGATTCGATACTTCAGATGTGGGCTGCCTACCTCGCTGAGCGTGAAGGGTTGCTCGGCGATCGTTTTGGTTGCGTCACCCCGCAGGAGGCCGTCGAAACACACAGGATTTACCGAGCAGCGAGAGACTCGGTCGCTTCTCGGGTGGGCGCAACAGGTTAACGCCGAGGCGCGTCGCGCCAGCCCGTTTGGTGTGACGGAATCGATAGTCTGTGCGGATAACTCGAAAAGGAGCCTTAGGTGACAAATCGCAATTTGAATATCGGTGTTGTGGGAGCAGGCGTCATGGGCTCCGGGCACCTTGAATACCTTTCACAAGAAGTTTCCGGTGTGACGGTTGCTGCCGTGGCGGAGCCGGATCAGGCTCTGCGGCGTAGTGTCCTCGAGCAGTGGGGGATTACCTGTGCGGAATTTGGAACCCTCGAAGAGATGCTCGATGGCGCCGAGCTAGACGGGGTGGTCATCGCCTCGCCCGACCGTTTTCATGCCGAGAGCATCAAGTTGTGTTTGTCCCGCGGGATGCCGGCGCTCTGCGAAAAACCTTTGGCACAAACTCTCCGGGATGGCGAAGAGCTTGCGGAGCTGGCTCACGCGTCCCTGGGGGAGATTGGCCGGCCGCTCATCCACCTGGGTTTCATGCGGAGATTTGATCCTCCGTTTGTTGAAGTGAAAGAACTTATTCAGTCGGGCGATCTCGGATCTGTTTTGTACATTAACGCCTCGACGCGCAACGTTGCCTCGCCAGGAATCACGAGCGACGAGCTTCTCACGAACATTGCTATCCACGAGGTCGATACCCTGCGGTGGCTGCTCGAGGACGAGTGGGCACAGCTGAGTGTTCTCAGCGGCAGGCCCACCTCAGCAGCCCCAGATAACACGCGAGATCCCATCGTCCTGACCGGCACCACCGAGGCGGGTGTGATGATTGTGGCCGACATTTTTGCCAACAACTCCTACGGGTATGACGTACGCTGCGAACTCACTTTTGAGCGCGGCGTTGTCAGAGTCGGAATTTGGGGTGATGTCTCGATCGTCAAGAATCACGAACACCCCGCACATCCCGCATTTGCCCTGGGCGAAAACTGGATTGCCCGTTTCCGTCAGGCCTACATTGACGAGCTCAAGGCGTGGACAAACACCCTGAGGGGAACCCCCTCCACCGAGTTGGCCACCATTGATGACGGACTCCGCGCCCTCCAGGTGTTGAACTGGGTGGTCTAGCCCTCTGTCGAGCTGGGGTGTGAGCCAATTTGCCGACACACTTCCTCGGCAACCTCGATGTTGGTGATGATCTCCTCGTGGGTGTGCACCGGTGACTCGCTAAAGCCTTGACTCACGTAGTACGCAAACCATTCAGCCTGGTAGTAGAGGCCTGAATGGCCGCTCACATCGGTCCCATCGGACCAGCTTTCTTCAGTTTGGTACAGCTCCTTGTCGGAGAGACGCAAGGTTGTGGGAACAAAAAACGGGTGATCGAGCGTGAGGGCCTTGTGCTGCCCGGAAATGGTGGCTTGGCAAGGGAAGGTTGCCACACCCGAAATGACCAGAGTCGCAATCGCACCAGAGGGGTATTCGAGGCGAACCAGGGATTCTTCGTCAAGCCCCTCTGTCGCGCAGCGCCCTGAGGCGGTGATGGTGGATGGCTTCCCAAAAGCTTCGTACGCCAGAGCGATCGGGTATATCCCCATGTCATAGGTGATGCCACCAGTACCTGGTTGCCACAGTCGATCGATTCCCCGATTATCAACCGCAAAACTAGCGAGTAGGCCCTCCGGAGCGCCAAACTCGTCGGAGTCAAGAACCTGTCGGATAACGCTGGCCTGCGGCAGGTACCGAGTCCACATGGCCTCGGTCATGAAGAGTCCCTTGCTGCGGGCCAACGCCAGGCTTTCTCGACACCGGGCCGATGAATAGTGCAGAGGCTTTTCCACAAGGACGTGCTTTCCGGCATTGAGCGCTGCATCCGCAAGGTCAAGGTGGCCGTCGATGTGATTAGCGATGTAGACGGCATCCACCGTGTCTGACTGGAACATTTCGTCGTACGAGCCAAAAGTGTTCTCGATCGCGAACTGCTGCGCAAAGGACTGAGCGCGCTCTATTGAACGCGAGGCAACGGCAGCGATTCGCTGTGACCCATAGCTGGTGACCGCACCTGCGAAAATGCTGGCGATCTCGCCGGGAGCAGCAATGCCCCAGTTCAGCGACGGGATGTCGTTCAGTGGCAGTGGGGTAGGGGCCGGAAAGTTCATGGTGCGAGGCTACTGCATGCTGGGAAACCGGCCTAGTGACCAGCCCGGGCCGGAATGAAGCGTGCGTGGCAAGAGCTGCGGGCAGCCCGCGATAGTTGGCTAGCATGTGGGAACTAACCGCCCGAAGGAACCGAGGCCCGATGCCCACTGTGATTGGCGTGGACTCCTCCACGCAGAGCTGCAAGGTTCTCGTTGTTGACCTGGAATCGGGCGACATCGTCTCGGAGGCCACCGCCCCCCATCCCGATGGCACCGAGGTGAATCCCGAAGCGTGGTGGGATGCGCTTCAGACAGCGCTCGGTCAGGTGGACACGTCCCACGCCCAAGCCGTGTCGATCGGGGCTCAACAACACGGGATGGTGACACTGGATGAGAGCGGAAGTGTGCTCCGCCCCGCTTTGCTCTGGAATGACACACGCTCCGCCCCCCAAGCCGAGCAGATTGTGTCGGAGTTTGGCTCGGAGGGAATCACCAAACGCACCGGTTCGGTCCCGCTCGCATCCTTCACGGCCACCAAGCTCGCCTGGATGAAACAGAATGAGCCCGACCTCGCGGCGCGAGTCGCCGCGGTGGCCTTGCCCCACGACTGGCTCATGTGGAGGCTTCAGGGGTACGGCCCTCAGGGTGAGTCCCGGCGGGGACCTGACCTCACCGCGCTGGTGACGGATCGATCCGATGCCAGCGGCACCGGATATTTTTCGCCCTCATCTAATCGCTACGACGATGACATCGTCTCTTTTGCCCTCGGGCACAGGCCGATTCTCCCCACCGTTCTGGGGCCGGGGGAGCGTGCTGGTGAGACAGAACATGGCTGGGTGATGGGTCCGGGCGGTGGCGACAATGCCATGGCTGCCCTGGGGCTGGGGGCACAACTGGGCGATGTTGTGATGTCTCTGGGGACCAGCGGCACAGTCTTCGCTGTGACCTCGAAACCTGCCCACGATGCATCCGGTGCTGTGGCCGGTTTTGCCGATGCCACCGGGGAGTTCCTTCCCCTCGTGGCGACGCTCAACGCCGCGCGGCCCATCGACGCTGTGCGGCAGCTCTTTGACTTCAGCTGGGATGAGCTTGCTGACGCTGTGGCTCGTTCTGCCCCCGGATCGAGTGGTCTCACCGTCCTTCCCTTTTTCGATGGCGAGAGAACGCCAAATCTGCCGGATGCGACAGGGTCACTCCACGGGATGACCCGCGGAACCCTCACCCCGGAAAACGTCTCGCGCGCCGTTGTGGAAGGAGTGATTGCGAATCTTGCTCGAGGGGTAGACGCGATTGCCGAGCAAACCCAGCCCCCGACCCGACTCATTCTGATTGGCGGGGCGGCCCAGAATCCCGGAGTTCAGACCGTCGTCGCCGAGCAGGTGGAAATCCCGGTGAGTGTGCCGGAATCTGGCGAATATGTTGCCTATGGAGCAGCGAAACAGGCCGCCTGGGCGTTGACGGGGGCGAAACCCTTGTGGGCGCCCAAATCCATCAGCCTTGATGCTGGTCGTGGTGCCGGTATTGCGCGAGGACAATTCGAGCGCGTGCTGGCGGAGCACCCCGGTCTGCCACAGTAGTTTCTCTTCGGGTCAGAATTTTTTAGATTCCCAGGGCTTCTTCGAGCGCTCGGTGCATGACGGTGGCGTCAAGAGTTTCGCCCGTCCACAGCTTTGCGTTCACCAGAGCCTGGTTCACCAGCATCCCCACACCCGTGAGTGGCACGCAGCCGGCATCTTGGGCTGCCTGAAGCCATCGCGTCATCGGCGGATTCGGCACAACGTCCGCGACTACTGCTCCTGCCGGAAATGTCGAAAAATCTACGTCGAGTGTCTGATCATCTTGCGGTGAAAAGCCAATCGAGGTGGCGTTGATGACGAGGTCGCTGTCTTCGGGAATCTTGTATTGGGGGCCCCATGGAGAAAAAGAGCACTCGGCTTCGGTGTGCTGATCGACATGGTCAGCGAGGGCTTGCCCTCGCTCAGCGGTGCGGTTCACAATCGTGATCGATGCCGCGCCAGCGAGAGCCAGCTCGATCGCGATCGCTCGCGCAGCGCCGCCGGCGCCAAAAATTACGGCTCGTGCGCCCCGAGGGTCCCGTTGTGTGCGGAGTGCTTCAACGAATCCTTTGCCATCGGTGTTTTCCCCCGTGAGTTGTCCGTCCCTGATCATGACGGTATTGACTGCGCCGATCAGGCGGGCACTCTCCCCAACGCTGTCGAGGTGGTCAATAATCTTTTCTTTGTGGGGGAGTGAGCAGTTAAAACCAAGCCACCCCATGGCGATCGCGCCCGCGACTGCGTTTGCCAGATGTTCCGGGGCAACCTCGCAGTTGATGTACCGGACATCGATGTGTGTCGCCGCGTACCCGGCTTCCATAATCGAAACCGTCGGGTTGTTCCCCGCAGACTGGGAGAAGGATCCGGTGAGGGCGCTCAAAAAGTTGGACACGAGGTCAGTGTAACCGCGGGGTGCCTCGCTCGCCTCGTGGGTTAACTGCGCGCGCGGGAATCCTCGATGTGTCCCAGAAGTTCGGCGCGACGCTCGGCGAGCAGAGCCGCTTGCTCGTCTCGAGGCGCGGTCACACCGGAACTCTGAACGGAGTGGGGATTTTCCTGAGCGCCGGAGCCCAGCAGAGCGGCACCGGCCACGGCCGCATCGGGCGCCTCAATGTTCGCCAGAGACCGATTTGTGCAGTCAGCGAGCAATTGCCGGAAGACCGGATTGGCACCGCCTCCTCCAATGAGGGGGAGGTTTTGAGGCAAGGTGCCGCCCGCGTCACTCACCGCCTGCAGGGCGAGTGCCACGGCGTGCGCGACGCCTTCGAGCACGCTTCTGAGCATCATGTTCCGCGTCGTGCCCAGCGAAATGTTGTGCCACGACCCCCGAAGATGCGGATCCATGAAAGGGGTCCGCTCGCCAGCGAGGTAAGGGATGAACAGGGGGTCGTTAGCGGTAACGCCCTCGCTGAGAGCCTGATGGGCTTCTTCGTACGAGCTTCCCATCAGGGCCAGCGTCGGTTGCATTGCAAGGCCTCCGTTTTGGACGGCTCCGATTCGGTACCAGCCATATCCCTTGTGGCCTACGCGGGCGAACGTGTGCGTCGCCAGTGATGGATCAAGGGTGGGGGCATCCATAACGGACACGACTTGCGCCCCGCTGCCTACCGCCACAAAACCGTCCCCGGGGTTGAGGCCGAGTCCCAGCAGCGCGCAGGCGGTGTCAGCTCCCCCGAACGTGCAGGGTAGCTTCAGGCCACCCAGCGTGATGTCACCCGCGGACTGATGAGAGGGCTCAATCCGGGGGAGTAATTCTCGTTTTACTCCCGACCATGACACCGGGATTTCCGACCAGTCGCCGGTTGCCACGTCACAGAGAAGTGTTCCTGACGCGTCACTGGGCTCCGTCCCAACGAGGCCACCGAGAGCTGCGCGCAACCAATCCTTGGGTTGGAGAACGTAGTGGGCTTTACGCATCACGTCGGGTTCGAAACGCGTAAGCCAGGCGAGTGTTGTGGCCGCAAAACCTGCCACGGCCCCCGAACCCAGCTGCGCCATTTGCTCTGCACCCAGTTCCGTGTTCATTCTCCGGGCTTCATCGGCGGAGCGGGTATCGGCCCATAAAATCGCCGGTCTCAGCGGGTTAAGTGCCGCATCAGTAACAACCACCCCGTGCATTTGTCCGGAAAAGCCCGCGTGTTGCGGTCGTTCCGCTGAGCCGCTCAGAGCTTCGAGAGCTGCTTTTTCGCACGCGTGAAGCCAGTCGGTCGGGTCGCTCTCGGCCCACCCGGGTAGCGGTGATGTGATGGGATACGGTTCGCTTGAGCGGGAAAGAATGGTGGCGTTGGAAGAGACGACAGCGACCTTCACCGAGCCGGTTCCGAGATCTATACCCAACGACGTCACAGCCAGTACTGTAGCGCCGGCTCAGGGTGTTTTCCTCGGGGCGAGCCGCAAATTTTGGTTCCATCGGGAGAGGTTCTCTCACCTATTGGTTGACGGTGAAGCCGGCAATGTAACAACTCGGTATCGGGTCGCTTCGCCGTTTGTTGGAGTCCTTGCGGATGGGATATGTTTCAGCAATGTGCCAGGAACACCTGGCGCAAAAACAATGAAAGGTATCTCACCGATGAGAACATCTATCACTAAGCGGTTCGCTAAGAACCGATTTGTGGCGGGTCTTGCAGCTGCGGGAGCAGCCGCCTTGATCCTCTCGGGTTGTAGCACGGCTGCAACCGAGGAGACTCCAGCTAGCTCTGGAGGAACGGAAGAAGTAGCTCAGGAGTCGGTTGCAGTTTCGCTGATCCTGAAGAACGTCACCAACCCCTTCTTTGTTGCCATGGAACAGGGCGCAAAGGCTAAGGCCGCAGAAATCGGTGTTGACCTCACGGTTGGCGCCGCTAAAGAAGAGGGCGACGACCAGGGCCAGATCGACCTTATTGAGGCAGCAATTGCTCAGGGTCAGGCTGGAATCCTCATCACCCCGATGTCGACCAACGTCAACGCTGCTATCACCAAGGCTCGCGAAGCAGGCCTCTACGTGATCGCTCTTGACTCACCGACCGAGCCTGCTGACATCGTCAGCTCCACCTTCGCTACCGACAACTGCCTTGCTGGCGAGTCGATTGGTGAGTGGGCTGCTGGCAAGCTCAACGGCGAAAAGGCTGTCATCGCTCAGCTCGTCATCTTCGATGACCGCGTTGTGCCCGTTGACTTCTGCCGCGCAAACGGCTTCCTCATGGGCATGGGAATTGATGTTCCTGTTCTCGAGGAAATGGACAGCGCAGCAACCTCTGGTTCTTACACCGGTGGAGCAGGCGGCGACTATGAAATCGCGTGCCTCGAAGCAACTGGTGCTAACGAAGAAGGTGGCCGCAGTGGCATGGAGCGTTGCTTGGCATCGAACCCTGACATCAACGTGGTTTACACCATCAACGAGCCCACTGCCTTCGGCGCTAACGTAGCGCTCGAGGCTGCAGGTAAGACCATCGGCGAGGACGTCTTCGTCGTCTCCGTTGACGGTGGACTTGCTGGTGTACAGGCAGTCGCTGACGGCCAGATTCAGGCTACTGCTCAGCAGTACCCCCTGAGAATGGCATCGTTCGGCGTGGAGGCCATCTTCGAAATTGCTAACGGTGGAGCGGCTCCGGCCAACACCTCGGCAAACGGCCAGTTCTTCGACACCGGCGTTGCGCTGTGTACCGATGACCCGCAGGACAACGTCGTAGCAGCTGCGCAGGAGACTTCGCAGTACTGCATCGACAACGCTTGGGGATAATCTCTCCCAGCAGTAGTTAGGGATGTTGGGGGGTCGCTTTCGGCCCCCCAACAGCTCTTCTAGGGGTTTTTGCGTGTGGAAGCCAGCGCGGAAATGATTTGTGAACCATGGCTTATAGTTTTCTAGTGAACGTCTGACGGAGGGCAAAAAGAGTGAGCAACCAGTCTTCGAGCAACGATGCTGTAGGCACAGAGTTTCAGTTAGAGCGGACCCCGCTGCGACGCATTCAGATGACTCTCCACCGCTATCCGTGGTTGAGCTCACTGGTTGTCCTACTCGCGGTAGTCATTTTCTTTGGCGCGATCAACGAGCGTTTCTTGTTGCCCGCCACGATTTCGCTCATGGTGCAGCAGACAGTCATCGTGGGAAGCTTGGCAATCGCTCAAGCTTTGATTATTCTCACCGCCGGAATCGACCTCTCCATCGGGTCAATCATGATTTTCGGCCAGATGTTAATGGCAAACCTCGCCGTCTACGTTGTGGCGTCGAACGTGCTTCCGATCGCTGGACAGAACCCCTACATCGCGATGTTCCTGGGAGTAATCGCAGCGGGTCTCGCCGGAGCAATTAATGGTTTCCTCATTGTGCGGTTCGGGCTGCCACCGTTCATTGTGACGTTAGGTACCTGGAGCGTTTTCATGGGTCTCACCCTGATCTTCTTCCGCGCGCGAACCATTCAAGGTCCAGAGATGCCCGAAGAAATGCTCTTCCTCGGGGAGGGGTTTGCGGTCGGTCCCTTCTTTGTCACCTACGGTCTGCTGCTCATGTTTGCGATGTACTTTGCGGTCGCGTGGGCACTGCGCAACACCGCCTGGGGTAAGCACGTCTACGCCGTGGGGGATGACCCGTTAGCTGCTCAGCTCAGCGGTATTAACGCTAATCGGGTGCTCTTTAGTGTCTACCTGGTTGCCGGCTTGATTATGGGCATCACCGCCATTATTACGATCGGCCGTGTCGGCTCTGCGTCACCGAACGTAGACCCGATGCTCAACTTGCAGTCGATCACCGCTGTGGTGATTGGTGGTATCTCGCTGTTTGGCGGGCGGGGAGCCGTTGTGGGGGCACTCATCGGTGCGCTCATCGTTGTTGCCGTTGAGATGGGATTGTCCCTTGCGGGAGTTGACCAGGCCTACCGGACAGCGTCTATTGGAATTTTGGTTATCGTCGCCGTTGGTGTTGACCAGTGGATTAGGAAGGTAAAAGCATGAGCGAACCCATCGTTAAGGCTCGAGGACTCGTCAAACGGTTTGGCAGTGTTACCGCTTTAAACGGCGCCGACTTCGATCTCTTCAAGGGCGAGGTTCTCGCGGTTATCGGCGATAACGGCGCCGGTAAGTCCAGCCTGATTAAGGTTTTTGCGGGTGCGCACACTCCCGATGAGGGCCAGATGTGGGTGAACGGCGAAGAAGTTTCCTTCGGGAGCACCCAGGAAGCCCGTGCTCACGGCATCGAAACCGTGTTCCAAACCCTTGCGGTGGCCCCTGCGCTGGATATCGCCTCGAATCTGTTCCTGGGGCGCGAGGTGCGCAAAAAAGGTTTCATGGGAACCGTGTTCCGCCAGCTAGACAAAAAAGGCATGCGTCGCCAGGCAGCTGAATTCCTGGAAAGCTTGGGGATCAGCACACTCCAGGACATCACCCAGGCCGTGGAGACACTGTCAGGTGGTCAGCGTCAGGCTGTCTCCGTTGCGCGTGCCGCGGCGTTTGGAAGCCAGGTGATCATTTTGGACGAGCCGACGGCGGCGCTCGGTGTCCGCGAATCGGCGAAAGTTCTTGACCTCATCAAAGACCTGAAAGCACGTGGTCTGACAGTTGTGCTTATTTCGCACAACATGCCGCAGGTGTATGAAGTCGCTGACCGTATCCACGTGCAACGCCTCGGCAAGCGCGCGGCGGTGGTGACTCCGAAGTCCGCTTCCATGAACGACTCGGTCGGCATCATGACCGGCGCCATCGACATTCCGGACACGGACCAGCAGCTTTCACCGCTGTAGATCGGGGTCTGGTTTCAGGCGCTGAGCCTTCGGCTAGAGGTTATTGATCCGGTCGAGCAGGCCGTTCCCCTCCGGAAGTTGGGGAATCAACAGTGCCTGTAACAGGTGGTAGGCGTCTGGCTTGCCCTGGGCTACTGTCGACGCTGGCGAGCCAGAAGAGTCAAGCTCATGGTGCCAGCTGCCGTGCACTGGGTCGCCAAACCGCTCGTGGAGGTGAGTAGACCACCGCGTGACGTCATGGTGTGCGTCGCTCAGGAGTTTGCTGGAGTCGATCTGAGCTGCCGCGCTGATGGCCTCAGCAACCACCCACATGAGTCTCTGAGTAACAACGGGTTGCGACTCCCAGTCGAGCGTGTAAACGAAACCCTCCCGGCCATCTGCTGCCCATCCCACACTGCGGGCTTTCTCGTAAAGGCTGCGGGCCGCGTCGGGAACCCAGTCAGCTGCGGGAAGCGAATTCCCGTGCAGTTCCAGTAGAAGACGAGACCACTCGAAGAGGTGGCCAATCGTGACGCCATAGGGCCGGAATTCATCGGCTGGGGATTCTTCGTTGAAGCCTGGATTTTGAGCCCCGTCGGCGTCGAAATGCTCGGGCATCATCCAGTCTCGTGAGCGGGCGTGGGTATTGACCATGAAGTCGCTAATTTCGAGGGCTCTATCCAGCAGCGAGCCATCCCCGGTCGCCGCGTGAGCGGAAATTAGCGCTTCCACCGCGTGCATGTTGGCGTTCGCTCCCAGATAGGGCTCCTCACGGGAAAAGTCCTGGTTGTAGGAGTTGGCAAAGATGCCGAGGTCGTCTCGCCAAAACTTGTCAAAAAGGACCTCGAGAGCGCGGTCGGTGAGCGTGGCAGCACCCGGAATGTCCAGAGACTGGGCAGTCGAGGCAGCGAGGAGGACAAACGCGGTGTCATACGCGTTTTTTCGACCGGAATCCCCAAAGCCAGGCGCAATGCTGAAGAAGCCACCGTTTTCGTGGTCATAAAAATCCTCAGACAGCGAGGCAATGCCGCGTCGCGCGAGCTCAGCGGTCCCGGAAAAACCTAGTGTGCTGGCGATGGCAAAAGTAAACGTCATCCTCGCCGTGATGAGCATCGAGGGGGGAACATCTTCGGTGATAGCACCATCAACACCGAGGTGCCCAAAGCCTATTTCTGCGTCCGCCGACTGCTTGGCGAAATGAATGAGTCGTTCTACCTGCTGCAGGTCCAGCGATGCAGGGGTGCTGGGCACCGCTTACACCGTCCCTTTTTGTGCAATAAAGCAGCTGTAGGGGGCAGTTTCAAGACACTGCACGATCACAGCGCACTCTTTGGCTCGGTCGTAAAAGTCCAGGCGCGGGATGAGGCCAAACTCAAGCTCTCGCGGATGACTCTTGGACGCTATTTCCCTCACCGCTTCGTGTGTGGGAGTTGCCGGCTGCTGGTCATCAGACTGCATCCGCGACAGGGGCTGGTCGATAAAGGTGTCAAGAGGAAAAACGCTAAAGACTGCTTCGGAGGCTCGGGTGATGCTGATTTCGCCGAGGTGGATCACCTGCGCTCCCGAGGCGTAGCTGGGATAGTTCCGATCAACGATCGCTATCTTTTCCCCGTGACCGAGCTCATCGAGCGCTTTCAGGAGCGACCCCGTGAGGACAGGGTCAATGTTCTTCAGCATGTGTTCTCCTCTGTTCCCCAAGACATGATGGCCAAGTGCGGGCGTACTCGAAACGATACCAACCGCCGGTCTTTCAAGGAGTAGTTCCTGTTTGCTCGGCCCACGGCATCGGGATATCTCGGATTGGCACAGCGTCGTCAGGAATCGCAGGAAGGGGTGTCACCCCTGCTCGAATACATAACCAACGAAGCTGTGTGGGGCTATCGGGCACACATCGCCACGTCCGCATCACCCCAATTCCGACGTGAACCACGGTTCCCGGGTGCACATCGACAAGGTCATCATCGAGAGCCATTTGGCCCTCACCTTCAAGGAAAATGTAGACCTCATCGATTTCCGAGTGGCTGTGCCAGTAGCCGGCTTCTTCGCCCGGTTCGTAGGCGGTTGCTGTCATGCCGATGACCTCGCCACCGAGTTCATGATCAATCACGCGGCGACCCGTGCGGGTGGTTTCCGGAACGAACCCGCCGTAATGCGCGCGCCAGGTATCCATCGATCCGATGTTGGTGATGCTGTAGTTGCTCATGGGCCATCAGCGTACCCGCCCCATCACCCCAGGCCCGGCTCTCACCTCCGGGTACCCTCGAGGTATGAGCGAATGGCACCGAGCGCCACTGAGCGAGCAGCACGAATCGGTTGTGCGCGAAGATATCGCCGTCGCTGATTTGGTGACCCACTACCTAAATCGCATCACGGAACACAACTCGAGCATCAATGCTCTCGTCCATGTTGGGGTCGACTACGCCCTCGAACAGGCTGAACGCGTGCAGAGGAGTATTTCGGCGCGGGACACCCCGCCCCTGATGGGACTTCCCAGCGCTGACAAGGATCTTGTCGCGCGGGCGGGGATGCCGACTGGGTACGGGTCTCTCGTATCGAAAGGCCTCCCGGTCGCGACGACCTCCGACCCCATGGCGGTCTGGCTCGACCAGGCTGGTGCCATCAGCGTAGGTAAAACCGCCACGTCGGAATTCGGAATGTCGGCGTCGACAGAATCCCTCGCTACCGGCCCGACACGCAATCCCCACGACCTGAAAAGCTCGGCAGGAGGTTCCAGCGGGGGGGCTGCCGCCGCAGTGGCGGCGGGTTTGGTGCCCTTCGCGCCGGGTTCTGATGGCGGAGGCTCCATCCGGATCCCAGCTTTTGCGTGCGGTCTTGTCGGATGGAAACCCTCCCGTGGGCTGATCCCTGCAGGATCAGGAGGGGAGTCGATAGCCAGCCTCGTTGTCCCAGGCCTCATCACGCGGTCCGTAGTGGACCTTGCTTACGCGGCTGAACAGCTGATCCTCGGTGATTACAACTGGTCGACGCAGGCACCGCGGGAGGCTCGAGGGTATCGTCGTGCCGTCGAATCTCCCAGGAGAGGCCTGACCATTGGATTTACGACAGCCGCGCCGTGGCCCGCGAGCTTTGGAGTTGAGCCCGACGCGGAGGCTGTCAGGGCCCTCGACATCGCAAAGGACGCTCTTGTTGATGCCGGGCACTCGGTGATGGAACTTCCCTGGCAGCCCGACCAGTCCTATGCGGAGAATTTCATGACGGTCTGGGCCGCCTCAGCGGCCAGTGCTCCGGTGCCCGCCGCGAACGACGAGTCTCTGGAGCCGCTGACGCGTTTTCTGCGCGAACGCGGACAGGCAACCAGTGCGGTCGAGTTGAGCGCCGCGGTGGCGGCCTTGCGGCTCTTTGAACGCAGCACCATCGAAGCATTCAGCGGGTGCGATGTGGTGATGACCCCGGGGCTGAATGGTCCGGCCCCCGCAGTGGGTTGGTTAGATGCCACGAATCCGGAACGAAATTTCCGCCAGCAGGTTCAGCTCACACCGTGGACGAGTTTTGTGAACGTTGCAGGCCTGCCGGCCCTCGCTGTGCCCGCAAATTACGCGCACGGCCTACCCCTGGGAGTCCAACTCATTGGCCGCCCAGGAGGTGACGGAACTCTGATGGGTGCTGCTCAGCAGATCAGCGAACGACTGCCTGAGGCACAGAAATGGCCCCAGGGTTTTGACTAGAACCCGCTAGAGGTCTTTCTTGGCAGCGCTGTGGGTCGGCAAAGGAACAGCGTGGTGGGGCATTGCCGTTGCCGCCCCCGCAGTTTTTACCGATTCGGACGCTGCGCGACAGGCTGCATCAAGGGCATCGAGATCATTTGCGCCCGCATCGCGATGGGCCACAAAATTTCCGGCAAGGCAATCACCAGCACCCGTGGTGTCGACGGATTCCACGTTCGGCGCGGTAACGGAACCCACATGAGCTCCTTGGCTAAAGAGCGCCGCACCGGCCGCTCCCTGAGTGAGGACAACCGTTCGGTTCGCGCTCAGCGACCGGGCGGCTTCCTCAGAATTATTCATCCCTGCAACAATGCGGGCTTCGTGCTCGTTGAGCAGCAAGATATCTACCAATTCCAACAGTTTGTCCGACGTATTTTCTGCCGGCGCGGGAGTCAGCACAACCAGAGCGCCAGCATCGCGGGCGATTTTTGCGGCCTGGAGGTTGAGTGTGAGCGACACTTCCTGCTGCAAAACGACATGGCTTGCCTTGGCAACTCGGGACTCAAAATCACTCCCGTCAAAGGATGCGGCCGCGAGATTTGCTCCACCCACGACCATGATCGAATTTTCTGCGTTGGCGTCCACTTGAATGATGGCGCGCCCCGTGGGGGAGGACGTGACGGTCGCACTGAGCGTCAGAGGTTCCGTGCCAAGAAAATCGGCCAGAAAATCGGCTCCCGAATCGTCGCCGACCGCGCAAAAGAACGCCACTTCAGCACCCGCGCGTGCGGCTGCTACCGCCTGGTTGAGGCCTTTGCCCCCCGGGAGTTCGTCGTAGGTATCGGCGAAAACTGTTTCCCCGGGTTCTGGGAGGCGTTGCCCTCGAACAAAAAGGTCAACGTTGGCGCTACCAACCACAACAACGGACATGGCGACTACTTTCTCTCCTGTGTGACTATCTTTACAACCTAATCGCAGTGGACGTTGGTTGCGGCAGGCTCCGGTGTTTGGTGCCCACGGCGCCTATACGAGCAGTTCCTCCAGTTCCATCCACCTCTCCTCTGCTGCAGAGAGTTGGTGGTGAAGATTGGCGCGTTCTTCGGCAAGCGTTGTCAGAGTTTCGAGGTCTGTCTGGTCCTGCGTGGCTAGCTGCTGGTCTTTGTCCGAAATTTGTTGGGTGAGGTCGGCAACTTTTCTCAGGAGTGCTTTGTGCTCTTTTTCGGCAACACGGTGTTCTTTACTTCCTGGTCTCAATGCTGTCGAGGCTGTTGGTATTTCTTGGGGTGCTGGTTCTGTTGCGGGAGAGCTGCGCTGGCTCTCCAAGGCAAGATACTGGTCCACCCCTCCGGGCACATGACGAAATTCCCCGTCAATAACCGCGTATTGCTGGTCTGTTACCCGCTCGAGGAGGTACCGGTCGTGGGAAACCACAATGAGGGTTCCCGGCCACGTATCCAGCAGGTCCTCCATCGCCCGGAGCATTTCCGTGTCGAGGTCGTTCGTGGGCTCATCGAGAAGCAACACGTTGGGCTCCTTGAGCAACTCCAAAAGGAATTGGAGCCTGCGGCGTTGTCCGCCGCTGAGCTCGTGCACGCGAGCCGAGAGGTGGCGAGAAGAAAACCCCAGTCGCTCCAGCAGTTGCCCAGGGGTCATCTCCACTCCGTCGGCTTGGTACGTCGTCTTTTCCCGGGCAATCACTTCGCTCACGCGGTCTCCGGCAACGTCATCGAGGGTTGCGAGGCGCTGATCAAGCAAACTCAATGCCACAGTGGATCCACGGGAAACCCGACCGCTCGTGGGGGAGAGGCTTCCTTCAAGGAGCTTGAGGACGGTGGTTTTCCCGGCTCCATTTGCGCCAAGAATTCCGGTTCTCTCGCCCGGCGCAAGTCGCCACGTGAAGGGCTTCAGGATGACTCTGTCGTCGCGGGATACGGAAACATCCTCCAGCTCGATGACTTTCTTGCCCAATCTGGTCGTGGAGAGCCTGCTGAGCGTCACCGGGTCGCGAATTTCTGGAACATCGTTGATCAGGGCGTTGGCCGCATCGATACGAAATTTAGGCTTTGCCGTTCTCGCCGGCGCACCGCGTCTCAGCCACGCAAGTTCCTTTTTCAGCAGATTCTGGCGTTTTGCTTCCGTCACCGCCGCGCTGCGCTCGCGCTCAACGCGCTGAAGCACGTAGGCCGCATACCCGCCCTCGTAAACATCCACTCGTTGGTCGTGCACTTCCCACGTGTTCAGGGTGGTGGCATCCAGGAACCATCGGTCGTGTGTCACCACAACGAGCGCCCCGGAGCCTCTGCTCCAGCGCGAATTAATGTGCTCGGCAAGCCAGGCAACACCGGTCACGTCTAAATGGTTGGTTGGCTCATCCAGGAAAAGAATGTCCCAATCGCCCACCAACAGGGCCGCCAGCGAAACTCGCCGACTCTGTCCTCCACTGAGGTCACCGACGCGAGTGTCCCAGGACACGTCGCCGAGAAGGCCCTTGAGAACGTCCCGGATTTTAGGATCGGCGGCCCACTCGTGCTCGGGTCGCTCTCCGACCACGGCTTGCGCGATTGTGAGATCACGAGAAATGGTGTCGCTCTGGTCGAGCATTCCGATGCGCACACCGCCGCGCGGGGTAACGGTTCCGCCATCCGGTGCCTTCCTTCCCGCCAGCAGTTGGATGAGCGTTGATTTTCCTTCGCCGTTGCGCCCCACCACCCCGATCCGGTCGCCCTCTTCAATCCCGATGGTGAGGGCCTCAAACACCACCCGGGTGGGGTATTCCACGTGGAGGTTATGCGCCCCGAGTAAATGTGCCACTGCTTGAGCCTAGGCGACTGTCGCTCGAGGGCTCGGTGTGTTGGAGCTAATAGGTGCGTCGGTGTCTTTCTTGTTCCAGAACGTCTTCTAAGTCCGCTAGTCGTTTGAGACCGGCCAAAGGTTTGAACATGCGGTGGTTTGTGCGCAGTTGGTCCTGGTTCTCGTTCAAGAAATTCCAGTAGCCGGCGCTCAACGGGCACCCCTTTTCGCCCACCCGAACGCTGGGGCTGAAGACACAACTCTTGCAGTAGTTCGTCATCGTGTTGATGTAGGCGCCACCGGACGTGTAGGGCTTTGTTGCCACGATGCCGCCATCGGCATATTGGCTCATCCCAATGACGTTTGCCGGCATCACCCACGGTGTTCCATCGACAAAAGCGTCGATAAACCATTCGTTGAGCACTTGGGGGTTTACCTGTCGTTGCAAAGCCCAGCTCCCCAACACCATCAAACGGTTGATGTGGTGGCTCCACCCACGCTGGCGAACCTCTTCCAACACATGGGATAGGCAGCGGGACTGCACCAGAGAGGAGTCAAGCTCCGCAAAAGCCTGGGGTAATTCAGCCTGGTGGTTGAAGTAGTTCTTTTCGACGAAGTCTTCACCCAGATGCCAGTACAGATGCCACACCCAATCCCGCCACCCCATGATCTGACGCACAAAGCCTTCAACGCTCGCAATATCAACGCCACCCGCGCGATATTCCTCGAGCGCGCGGTCGATGACTTCCCGCGGATCCAGCAATCCGAGATTCATCGCCGGGCTCAGAAGCGAATGAGACATTGCCCAGTCGCCCACCATGGCGGCGTCCTCGCTGGGACCAAAAGTCGCAAGCCGGTCCTTCATAAACACTTCCAGGGCTTCCAGGGCTTCTGCTCGGGAGGCGGGGAATAAGCGCGGCCCATCCTCGCCGATGAAGCTGACTTCCCCGCGGGCCTCCAAGTCGTCTAAGTAGGCCCGAACCTCTTGGTCAATCGCGTCTTCGCTCGGGTACCAGGCGGTGGGCACCCCCAGTGTGTCAACACCCTTGGGGGGTGGCTGGCGATTGTCCTTATCAAAGTTGTAAGCACCGCCCTCCGGGGTGGGTGTACCGGAGGCGTCCTGTGTCATGAGGATGCCGGTGGACCTCCGTCGGTCCTGGTAAAAGTTCTCCATCACGAGGCGCTTAGCACCCTGCATTTCCGCCCAATGAGCGAAATCCTCTTCGGAGGATACAAACCCCCGGGATGGCTCCACGTCCACCGTGCTGGTCATCGCGAGATCATCCAGTAGGCGCCGGAGTCCGCGGGATGTCGGGTTGACCACAGAAAAATTGAGCCCTGCCAACGCGCTGTGATAGTCCTGGCCCGTCACGACGGTGGCGCGCTCGCCGAGCTCAGCACTGCGATGGCGCAAGGCCGAGAGAATCAGGTGGGCTTTTTGCCGGTGGTATCGCCGACGCTTGAGCGGAGAAAGAACTTCAGGGATGATGATGGCTCCGCCGTCATCAAAGTGCGGCCCAAGTTGGTCGGCAAAGAGAACGCGAGGCCGTTCTGTCACCATGGGACGTGGCTCGCTCTGGGTGTCCCTGGCGCAGGTAAGTGACCGAGGTTACTCCGAGCGGTCGAGATCACCGCTCGGTCTTTTTTCTGGCGTCAGGCTCGGGAGAGTCGTCATCGAAGGGAGAGCTCATGCGCCCAGCGGTGGCCACCAGATCCGGGTCAAGTTTCGACTTGATGGCGCTGGCGACAATAGCCACCAGCAGGATGCCTCCGATGACGTAGAGGCTCGTACTGGTCTCGATTTTCGGGAAAAAGTCCCAAATTTCGTGTGCCCACAAGAGAATCAATTTCACCCCAATAAAGACCAGGATGAACGAGAGGCCCAGCGAGAGATAAATGAGCCGGTCGAGCAGGCCCTTCAGGATGAAATACAGCGCGCGGAGCCCCAAAAGGGCAAAAGCGTTGGCCGCAAAAACCAGGAACGGCTCTTGCGTCACGCCGAAGGTCGCGGGAATCGAGTCAAGCGCGAAGAGTAAATCCGTTGATCCAATGGCAATCATCACCAGAAACATCGGAGTAGCCAGCCGTCGGCCATTTTCCCGGGTGAACAGTTTGGTGCCGTCGTACTCTTCGGTAAAGGGAATGCGTTTCTTGAGTTGCCGGACCACAAAGTTTTCGGACGGGTCGGGGTCTTCGTTCCAGTGGCGCATCAAACCGAAGCCGGTCCACATCAGAATGGCTCCAAAAATGACAAAAGTGAACGCGAGTAGGCCAGGGCTGCGGCTCCGATAGCAATAAATATTGCTCGGAGAAACAGCGCCAAGAGCACACCGATGAGCAGAACCCGCTGTTGATACTTCGACGGGACCGCGAACTGGGTGAGGATGATGGCAAAAACAAAGACGTTGTCAACAGAGAGCGACTTTTCGACCAGGTAGGCGGCGAAATATTCCGTGCCGTACACAGGACCGGCGCTCCACCACACCCACATCCCGAAAGCAAGGGCCACAGCGACATAGAAAACCGACCACCACGCTGCTTCGCGAAAGCTGATGTCTCTCGGACGTTTGCTGAATGTCAGAAGGTCCAGCACAAGAAGACCAGTGATGACGCCGAGAATCGTTGCCCACGTGGCAAAAGTGACGTCCATGGTTGCTCCCCGGTCGTGGATGGGTATCAGTCTAGGCACTCCCGTGTGGAGTCGCTGAGGGCCACCCGAGAATTGCTCCCTAGACTTTGAGAATGCAGGACATGGAACGAAACGCGCGTCTCTGGCGGATAGTGGGGTGGGTGTTTCTCGTCATCGCCATCGTGGTGGTCGCCGGGCCCCAGCTGCTGGACCTCGTGACAGGGGCGTAGGTGAAGCTTTTTTCCGCGGCACTCAACGTCCTGCGTGGAGGGCTCATCGGTCTTGCCGAGGTAGTTCCCGGTGTGAGTGGCGGCACAGTCGCCCTCGTCGTGGGGGTCTATCAGACGGTGATTTCTTCGGCGGCGCATTTTTCCCGAGGACTGTTTGCGGCCGTGCGCGGAGACTTCTCGGCACTGCGCCGAGACTGGGCTCACGTCCGCTGGGCTGTGCTGCTTCCCCTAGGGCTCGGCATGCTGGTGGGAATTGTGGCGGGTGCGGCCCTACTGGAGCCACTGATTGAGGCAGAGCCAACAGTGGTTCGCGCCGTTTTCGCAGGGCTCATCCTGGCGTCGTTGTGGGTTCCGCTGCGTATGGCGGGATCGTGGAGTGTGGGAATGCTCGCCCTCGCCCTCGCAGCGGCAGCAGGAATGTTTTTTCTTGCAGGTGTGCCACCGCTGCAGACCGCAGATCCCTCTCTGTGGTTGGTTGCTCCGGCGGCCGCACTGGCGGTGTGTGCGCTGGTGCTGCCGGGGGTCTCGGGCTCCTTCCTCCTGGTGATTCTTGGGCTTTACCAACCAACATTGGCCGCCGTCAACGACCGAGATCTCGCGTACCTGGGTGTCTTTGTTGCCGGAGCTATCGTCGGGTTAGCCCTCTTTGTCCGTGTTGTTCAATACCTGCTCACCGCTTTTCGTGCTCTCACTCTTGCGCTCATGACGGGTTTGATGGCTGGTTCACTCAGAGCCCTCTGGCCGTGGCAGGGGGAGGAGCGCAATCTGATGGCACCCGGTCAGGATGTCGGCAGCGCGGTCGTAGCGGTGATTCTTGCTATGGCCTTGGTGATCACTCTTCTTGTGGCCGAAAGGTACCTGTCACCGCGCGTTAACGCAGTCCCGGAGGGTTAGGGGTGGAGAAGGGAGTCCAACCCATGAGGCCCACGGTGTTGTTTGTGTGTGTTCACAATGCTGGACGCTCCCAAATGGCAGCAGGATTTCTGCATCACCTCTCCTCAGGCAAAATTCGGGTGCTCTCAGCTGGCTCGGAGCCAACTGACTCGCTTAATCCTGGGGCGGTGAGTGCGATGGCAGAAGAAGGCATTGACATTTCCCAGCGGGTGCCGGAGCTCCTGGCCGTATCCGCGGTGGAGGAAAGCGATGTGGTCATCACGATGGGATGTGGAGATGCGTGCCCCATTTTTCCCGGCAAGCGCTACGAAGATTGGAAGCTGGCCGACCCGGCGGGCTTAGCCGTGGACGACATCCGTCCGATCAGAGACGACATTAAGGCGCGGGTGCTGCGCCTTATCTCGGAACTCCTGGAGTCGGAGTAGTTCCCGCTTCTACACTGGCCACTATGGTCGATAATCCTTGGGCGCTGGTAACCGGCGCCAGCAGCGGTTTGGGTACTGAGTTTGCCCGGCAACTCGCTCGTCGTGGACACTCGGTGGTCCTGGTGGGTCGAGACACAAGCCGCCTCGAGTCCGTGGCACAGTCCCTCGCCCCGATGGGTGTTGACACGGAAGTGCTCGTGGCGGACCTTCACCATCCGTCGGCGGTGGCGCGAGTGGCAACCCGACTTAGCTCAACGAGCCGGCCGATTCGGGTGCTGGTCAACAACGCGGGCTACGGCATCCACGGTTCTCTGGCGACAAGTGACCTGCTCGAGGAGCGAGATCACCTAGCCATCCATGTGACGGCGCCCTTGGAGCTGACAAAAGCTGCCCTACCCGGGATGTTGGAGCGGGGGGAGGGCCGGATCATCCTGGTGTCGAGCGTTGCGGGGTACCTTGCGCGGGGGACTTACTCAGCTCATAAAGCCTGGGGCCTCAGTTTGGCCCGGTCCCTGAATGCTTCCCACCGAAGCGATGGCGTGCACATCAGCGCCGTCGCCCCTGGCTTCACGCGAACCGAATTCCATCAGCGCATGCGCATGTCGGTTGATGCTTTTCCCGCGGTCATGTGGCTGCGGGCGGAGAGGGTCGTTCGGGACGCCCTCCACGGTGTGGAAGCCGGGCGAGCCGTCGTGGTCCCGAGCATTCGTTACCGGCTACTGGTCGCGGTCTCGAAAATGCTTCCGGCCCGCACCCACCAGTGGGGAACCTAGGCGAGGACGAGCTCCGCTTCTTCTTTCAGCGATGCCTTCCAAGCGACCAGCTTTTGGACGGTCGGGCTGCTGTCCTCGCGAAGACGCTCCATAGCGTCTTCGGGCACGGAGTAATTCACGGCCACAAATGCACGGACGGTCTCGGAAGGGTCCATGGAGAGTGTTCGGAGCACGTCGCAGGGGGCCTGGGCGTTCCGCGCAAGACAGGTACGGACGCCTTCGTTGGAATCTTTCGCGAGCGCCTCATAAACCTCGAGTGGCGCGTGGTAGGAGAGCGCTGCACTCTCGCGAATCTTGGGGTTAGGGTCCGATGCCATCCGCGAGATTCTCGCGATTTTCGTTTCGGTGATGGCAGGGGAGAGGAAGGCAGCGACGGGGCTCTCGCTTCGGCCATTCGCGACGGCTTCCGCCATTTGTTCACGCTGGGCTGTGGTGTTAAAACGGATGCAGGACATTCACACAGACTATGTCCCAAGCTCACAAACACTCGGATTCACCGTGCTGTTTTGCTGGGAATGTGCTGGAAATGTGGCGAACGGAATCGCGGTGCCGACAAAAAAGTTGGCCACAAAGGCGAGTCACGAGCAGGTCAAAAGTTCAGGTAGTGTAAGGACGTCTTCAAAGGAGTCTGATGAGCGAAACACCAGTCGGGTCTGGCCCGTCGGATAACCCCGACGAGACAATCAAGTTTGGCCCGGATTTTCAGCAGAAGCTGCAAAGTCTCGAATCTGGTGTCTCCCTCGAAGAGCAAGAAATTATCGGCGCGCTTCCTCAGGATTCAGCACTGTTGATCGTTCGCAAAGGGCCTAACGCCGGCGCGCGGTTCTTGCTCGATCAGGACTCCACTGTTGCCGGTCGCCACCCAGAAGCGGACATTTTTCTTGACGATGTCACCGTGTCTCGTCGCCATGCCGAGTTTGTGCGCCACCACCGGTCCTTCGAAGTGAAGGACTTAGGTTCGCTCAACGGCACCTACTTTGACGGGGTCTTGGTGGACCAGGCGCTTCTGCATGACGGCGCGGAGGTTCAAGTGGGCAAGTTCCGGATGACGTTTTACGCCTCGCGATCCAGTGTTCTGCCGGAGGGTCCGGCGTGAGCGCCTCCGCGCGTCGGCAGGTAGCCGGCTCTCCTCGCTTGACGCTGCTCTCGATTGGGCAGGTTCTCGCCAAGCTGACCCCCGAATTTTCTGACCTTTCCCCGTCAAAGCTTCGCTTCCTCGAAGATCGTCAACTGGTCTCACCGGAGCGGACCCCTGCGGGGTATCGCACGTATAGCCCCGCTGACGTAGAGCGGCTGCGGTTTGTCCTGACTGTTCAGCGCGATCACTACTTGCCGCTCCGCGTAATCAAGAATTACCTCGATGATGTCGACGCGGGAAAAAACCCCAGCCTCCCCAATGGAACGAAGGCCGCCGGCGCCGTCAGCGCAAGCCCCAACGCCCGGTATTCGCGCCAGGATTTGTTGGAGCAGTCGGGCGCGCTCGCCAGTGTTCTTGATGCCGCTGTCACTTCGGGTCTGATCGAAGCAAAAAAGATTTACCTGGCCCAGGATCTCGTCATTCTGAAAGCCGTTGTCGAGGCTTCCAAGTTTGGTATTGAACCTCGCCATTTGCGCGGGATGAGGTTGGCTGTGGATCGCGAAATGAGCCTGGTGTCACAGGCAGTTGCCGCCTCCGCGCGGGGGTCACAGAAAATGTCAACCAGTGAGTTTCAGGACAAAGCAAGCGAATTATCAGAAGTTCTCTTGACCATGCGGGGTGTTCTCACGAGGGACGCCATCGACCGGCTAGAGTCGTAGCGAACGGGAGGCCGACACGCCGGTCGCGGCCGGGCGGTTCTCCCCAGATTTTTTCTCGCGAGGGGTATCGTGAGCTGGCACCCTTGAGGGTCAACTAGAGGATGAAGGTTAGGTCGAACATGGTTTCCTCAGACATTTCTAATGAGCGTTACGCCCAGGATTTGCTGTTCACCGATGGCATGCCGATCATCGAACAAGAGCAGGGCTATCGAGGGAACATTGCGGCCAACGCCGCGGGCATCACTTACCGCCAGTTGGACTACTGGGCGCGCACAGGCCTCGTTGAGCCAACCGTCCAGGTTGCCCATGGGTCCGGTTCCCAGCGCTTATACGGGTTTCGAGACATTTTGGTGTTGAAACTCGTGAAACGACTGCTCGACACCGGTATCTCCCTCCAGCAGATTCGGGTCGCCGTGGACCAACTCCGCGTGTCGGGCATCAGCGATCTTGCGGAAACCACCCTGATGAGTGACGGGGCGAGCGTTTACCTCTGCACCTCCAACGATGAGGTCATTGACCTGG
>Ga0209652_1000645_pt1 | contig 29556 bp, 33 predicted proteins | sample SaaInl74LU_5_DNA_FD_184641 | JGI IMG/M metagenome (GOLD analysis project Ga0209652, IMG submission 184641) | Marine microbial communities from expanding oxygen minimum zones in the Saanich Inlet - ESP_74LU_5_DNA (SPAdes) (version 2) | ecosystem: Environmental > Aquatic > Marine > Intertidal zone... | reverse complement strand
TTGAATGAAATTATCTGACGTTACAAGCATTAACATTGCAAATGTAAATAAAGATAAATAAGCCATAAATCTTGGCTTATGAGGATCGTGAGACATATATCCAATAGAATAAATATGCACTAACGCAGAGACAGAAGTAACAACAACTAACATTACAGATGATAATGAGTCAATTTTCATTGACCAATTCACATCAAGTGTCCCTGAATTGATCCAAGTTGCTATTATTATGTTGTCTTCATATTGATTAAAAACAACATTATAAAATACTATAACTGATAAAATTGCTGATATAGAAACTAGTAAACTCGTAACAATTTCAGAATTTCTATCACCAATATACTTGCCAAAAAAACCTGAAATAATTGCAGCAATTAAAGGTAAAGTTATAATTGATAATTCCATTTTAACCTTTTAACTTGTCTATTTCTTCAACACGAATAGTTCCGGCATTTCTAAAGTAAACAACAATAATTGCCAAACCAATCGCCGCTTCAGCTGCAGCTACGGTTAAGATAAATAATGTAAAAACTTGTCCAGCAAGATCATCTAAATAGATAGAAAATGACACAAGATTAATATTTACAGCCAATAAAATTAATTCAATACTCATTAAGACTACTATAATATTTTTTCTATTTAAAAATATTCCAACCACACCAATGGTAAAAATTATAGCACCTAGAGTTAAATAATGACCAAGACCAATATCAATCATCTACATTCACTCCTTTATTAGACTGAACATCTAAAACTTGTACCCCTTCAGATCTTTCTCTAGAAATTTGCTTAATATAATCCTGTCTTTTAACACCTTCTCTTTGGCGAAATGTAAGGACTATAGCACCAATCATTGCAACCAATAAAATCATTCCACTTATTTGAAACACATGTATGTAATCAGTGTATAAAATTTGGCCTAAAGAATGCGTATTGCTTACTGTTTCTGCTGAGGAAGTTTTTATCTTATCAAACAATTCAGGTTTATATTTCCAACCACCAATAACGATTATCAATTCAAAAAATATAATAGTACTTATAATTAGTCCAACTGGTATATGACCAGAACTTTCTTCTGATAAAAACCATTGATTTTTTTGTTGTGCAACATTTAACATCATGACTACAAACAAAAATAAAACTGCAACTGCTCCCACATAAACTATTAACATAATCATTCCCAAAAATTCTGCTCCAATCATAATAAATAGGCAAGAAATACTGATAAAATCTAATATTAAAAAAAATACTGAGTGAACGGTGTTTTTAGAAACTGTAACCATTATTGCTGAAATAATTGCAATTGAAGAAAAAATATAAAAGAAAATTGCGTGTGCCATAATTTATCTATGTGGGTTATCAGCCTTTATATTTGCAGCTAAGACGTTTTCCCATCTATCTCCATTGTCTAACAATTTTTCTTTTGTGTAATACAGTTCTTCTCTGGTTTCAGTTGAAAATTCAAAATTTGGTCCTTGAACAATAGCATCTACAGGACAAGCCTCTTCACATAGACCACAATAAATACATTTCATCATATCAATATCGTAACGAGTAGTTTTTCTACTACCATCATCACGCTCTGAAGACTCTATAGTAATTGCTTGGGCTGGACAGACAGCCTCACATAACTTGCACGCAATACATCTTTCTTCTCCATTTGGATATCTTCTTAAAGCATGTTCACCTCTAAACCTTGGGCTAATTTTTCCTTTTTCAAATGGATAATTAATTGTTTTCTTAGCTTTAAAAATCTCTTTAATAGCAATCATTAGACCACTTAAGAAATCTGTCATGAATATAGTTTTGAAAAATCTTGATAATTTCATTTAGTTCACTGGTAGTAAGTTAAAATAAAATAAAAAACTTGCTGTTAAAACAACCCAAGTTAATGACAAAGGTAAGAAGATTTTCCATCCAAGTCTCATCAATTGATCGTATCTATACCGTGGAACAATTGCCTTAACTAATGCGAATAAAATGAATAAAAATATTATTTTAAAAATTAACCAAAAAGCACCTGGTATTAGATTAAAAGGATATAAATCTATTGGTGATAACCATCCACCTAAAAATAAAATTGAACCCATTGCACACATCAACAGAATATTTGCATATTCACCTAACCAAAACATTGCATACATCATGCCTGAATATTCAGTTTGATAACCTGCAACTAATTCAGCTTCAGCTTCAGGTAAATCAAAAGGAGGTCTATTAGTCTCAGCTAATGCTGATATAAAAAATATTACAAACATTGGAAAAAGAGGAATAACAAACCAAATATTTTGTTGTGCTAAAACTATATCGTTAAGATTTAAAGACCCAACACACAAAAGAACGTTTATTATAATTATTCCGATAGAAACCTCATAAGAAACCATTTGTGCTGCAGACCTTATTGCGCCTAAAAATGGATATTTAGAATTTGATGCCCAGCCTCCCATTATTATTCCGTAAACACCTAATGAGGAAACTGCAAATAGATACAAAATACCAACATTTATATTTGCAAGAACTTGAGTTTCACTGAAAGGGATAACAGCCCATGAAATTAATGCCAAAGTCATTGTAACAATTGGAGCTAAAATAAAAATGACTTTATTTGAACTTGCCGGAATAATGATCTCTTTAAATATGTATTTTAATGCATCCGCTAATGATTGTAACAAACCAAAGGGACCAACAACATTAGGTCCTTGACGTTTTTGAACAAATGCCCAAACTCGTCTGTCCAACCATACAATCATTGCGACAGAAACAAGAACAGGCACGAGTAAAAATAAAATCTTATATATTTCCTGAAAAATTGTATTTAAATATTCCATTGTTATCCGTCAGTTCCAGTTTTTTTAGTTTCTAATTTTGAATTATTACAATCGAGCATTGTTTTTGATGATCTTGCTATAACATTTGAAAAATAATACTCTTTATAAGTAACAGTTAGATTTTCACTTTCAGCAAAATTTTTAGAAGCTGTTCCTTGATCAGATAAAACTCTATTCTCTTGTTGCAAGTTTATATAATTAAACATACTGCTTTCTAATTCATCTTTGTCATTAAATAGTTTTCTATTATTCATAAATTCAGCTAATTCATTAATGATTTGCCAATCTTCTTTTGCTTCACCTGGGGGATAAGAAGCCTTAAAGGCTTTTTGGATCTTACCTTCTAAATTTGTAAAATGCCCATTTTGTTCTGTGTAAGCAGCACCAGGTAAAATAATATCTGCTATTTCCGCACCCTTATCGCCGTGGCTACCTTGATAAATAATAAATTCATTTTTTTTATCAAAATTTAAATTATCCTGTCCTAATAAGTATATAATTTCAAAGTTATTAGCTTTTAAATTTTCAAAAATATTTCCCTTTTCATTAATAATTTTTAAATCTAAACTTCCAACTGTTGATGCATCAGTGCTAATTTTATTTAGAGAGTTCCATGACTCGCTAATTTTTTTATTATTTGTTAAAAAGTTTTTAATTAAATTAAATAAGAAATCTGCAGATTGTAATTTAAAAAAAGATTCTCCTAATATAATAAGAGGTTTTTTTGCATTTAAAATATCTTTTGTAATTTCACTCTTGCCTTCAAAAATATCAACTAGAGTTTTTGTTTTTCCATCTAAGGTTTTGTAAGGGTATGTTAGATCACCCACATCAGAAAGAGATAAAATTTTTGTCAAATTATTCACATATGATTTTCTAATTCTTGCATTTAAAATAGTTGCTTCAAATCTTGGATTTGTTCCAATTAAGAAAATTAAATCAGACTCCTCTATTCCGTTAATTTTTGAATTAAATAAATAATTTTCTCTTTCATTTATATTGGTGTAATAATTTGATGTTCTACAGTCATAATTGTTCGTGTCTAAAGTCCTGTCGAAAAATTCTTTGAATATATAGCTAGACTCCATATTTGCTAAATCACCAACGAAGCCTGCAATTTTATCTTTTGAAGTATTTTTTATTTTTGATTTTATAATCTTGAAAACTTCATCCCAAGTAGCTTTTTCAAATTTCCCATTATATTTAATATACGGTGTATCCAATCTTTGATTTGAAAGACCATCACATGCATACCTTGTTTTATCTGAAATCCATTCTTCATTAATGTCTTCATTTATTAAAGGTAAAATTCTTTTTACTTCCCAGCCATAAGTATCAACTCTAATATTTGATCCCACAGCATCCATCACATCTATTGACTCTGTTTTTTTAAGTTCCCACGGTCTAGCTTCAAAAACATAAGGTTTAGAAGTTAAAGCGCCAACTGGGCAAAGATCAATAACATTGCCTGATAATTCTGATTGAATAGATTGTTCCAGATAGGTGGTTATCTGCATATCTTCTCCTCTACCAATAGCGCCGAGCTCTGGTACACCCGCTATTTCTGTTGCAAATCGAATGCATCTTGTGCAATGAATACATCTTGTCATTTGAGTTTTAATTAATGGCCCCATGTTTTTATCTGGCACAGATCTTTTATTTTCTTTAAATCTAGATTTATCAATTCCATAAAACATAGATTGATCTTGAAGGTCACATTCCCCTCCTTGATCACAAACAGGACAATCTAAAGGATGATTGGCTAATAAAAATTCCATTACCCCTTTACGAGACTTTTCAATTTTGGGAGTATTTGTTTTTATGACCATCCCATCAGCAGCTGGCATTGCACATGATGCAATAGGCTTAGGAGATTTTTCCATCTCCACTAAACACATTCTGCAATTACCGGCTATTGACAACTTTTCATGATAACAAAATCTAGGGATTTCAACTCCAGCTTTTTCACAGGCTTGTAAAACCGTAAGACCCTCTTCGACTTCTACTTCAATTTCATTTACTTTTAATTTAAGCATTTTTATCCAATAAGTGTTGGTCAACTAAGTAAGGAATATCTTTCTGTTTTTTTACAATGGGATCAAATTTGTTTCTTTTTTTGATCTCATCTGAAAAATGTCTTAGTAAACCTTGTACAGGCCATGAGGAACCCTCTCCAAAAGCACAAATTGTATGGCCTTCAATTTGTTTTGTTACATCCATTAACATATCAACTTCATCTTGAGATGCTTCACCTTTGGCCATTCGTTCTAACATTCTCCACATCCACCCCGAACCTTCTCTGCATGGAGTACACTGACCACAACTCTCGTGTTTATAAAATCTAGCAATTCTTGCCATGCATTTTATAATGTCTTGATCTTTGTTAATAACAACAATACCCGCTGTTCCTAATCCACTTTTCTCAGCTACTAATGAGTCAAAATCCATATTAATCGTATCACAAGTTTTTTTTGGTAACAAAGGCATTGAAGATCCGCCCGGAATTACTGCTTGCAAATTATCCCATCCACCAATCACACCCCCAGCGTGATTTTCTATTAAATCTTTTAACGGTATACCCATCTCTTCTTCTACATTGCATGGATTATTTACATTTCCTGAGATACAAAAAATTTTTGTACCAGTATTTTTTGGTTTACCTAATTTAGAGAACCATTCTCCACCTCTTCTTAAAATAGTTGGAACAACGGCAATCGTCTCAACATTATTTATTATTGTAGGACAACCATACAATCCTATCAAAGCAGGAAATGGTGGTTTTAATCTTGGTTGACCTTTTTTACCTTCTAAACTTTCAAGTAAAGCTGTTTCTTCACCACAAATATATGCTCCTGCTCCATAATGAATAAAAATATCAAAATCCCAACCAGTGCCAGAAGCATTTTTACCAATTACATTATTTTTATACGCCTCATCTATAGCCTTTTGAAGTTTTTGACCGTCATTATAATATTCACCACGAATATAAACATAGCAGACATGAGCGTTAACTGCGTATGAAGCTATTAAACAGCCTTCTATTAATTTATGAGGTTCAAATCTTAAAATGTCTCTATCTTTACAAGTACCTGGCTCAGACTCATCGGCATTAATTACAAGATAATGAGGCCTTGAACCGACTTCTTTAGGCGCAAAAGACCATTTAAGGCCAGTTGGAAAACCAGCGCCTCCTCTACCTCTAAGTTCTGAGAGTTTGATTTCATTAATTATCCACTCTTTTCCTTTAGCACAAAGCTCTTTAGTGTTAGACCAGTCTCCCCTTTTTTTTGCTGACACAAAGTCTGCTCCTAAATCGTTATATAAATTTTTAAATATTCTATCTTTATCGTTAAGCATTTTTTACATCCAAAAGAGTTTTTCTATTGTTTTCAGGCTCTGAATTTAATCTACCTCTATAAGATCCAGGTTCAGGTTTTTTTCCTGAAATTATTTGATCTAATATTTTTAAGGCTTTTTCTTTATCAAGATCTTCATAGTAGTCATCATTAATTTGCATCATAGGCGCATTAATACATGCACCTAAACACTCAACTTCCATCCATGAGCAATTTTTTTCTTTAACAAATTCATTTTCATTTTCAGAAATTTTTTCCTTACACGCTTCAACTAATTTATAAGCTCCTCTAATCATGCAAGGAGTAGTAGTGCACACTTGAACAAAATTTTTACCAACAGGTGTTAAATTATACATTGTGTAGAAGGTAGCAACTTCATAAACTTTAACATAAGGCATATCTAAAATCTTACCTATATGTTTCATTGCTGATAACGGTATCCAGTTATCATTTTGTTTTTGTGCTAAATATAGTAAAGACATCACAGCACTTTGTTGTCTGCCTTTTGGATATTTTTTTATAATTCTATTGGCTTCATCTAAATTTTCTTGAGTGAATTCAAATTTTTCAGGCTGCTCTTTAGATATTTTTCTAAGTGTCATCTATCAACCTCACCAAAAACTATATCCAAAGATCCCAGGACAGCTGGTACATCAGCTAACATATGTCCTTTAATTAAGTAATCCATTGATTGAAGATGTGAAAATCCGGGCGCTCTAATTTTACATTTATAAGGTTTACTTGTCCCATCTGAAATTAAATAAACTCCAAATTCACCTTTTGGAGCTTCTACAGCAGTATAAATTTCATCTTTAGGAACCCTGTATCCTTCAGTAAATAATTTAAAATGATGGATCAGTGCTTCCATTGATTGTTTTAATTCCTTTTTGGGAGGAGGACTAATCTTTCCGTCTAAAGATTTGATTGGACCTTTCTCCATTTTTGAAAGACATTGCTTAATAATAGAGACGCTTTCTTTCATTTCTTCAATTCTACATAAATATCGATCATAACAATCACCATTTTTTCCAACAGGAATTTTAAATTCTAATTGCTCATAACAATCGTAAGGTTGTGATTTTCTCAAATCCCATGGGATGCCTGACCCTCTAATCATTACTCCAGTAAATGAATAATCTAGCGCATCTTCTTTTGTAACTATTCCAATATCCACATTTCTCTGTTTAAAAATCCTATTATCTGTAAGCAGACTTTCTAAATCATTAATTATTTTTGGAAATGTTTCGCAAAACTTTAAAATATCATCCTCTAAACCAGATGGAAGATCTTGATGAACTCCACCAGCTCTAAAATAATTTGCATGCAATCTTGAACCAGAAGCTCTCTCATAAAATGTCATTAATGTTTCACGTTCTTCAAAACCCCATAAAGAAGGTGTAAGTGCACCAACATCAAGAGCTTGTGTAGTAACATTTAATATATGACTTAATATTCTTCCAATTTCACAAAATATAACTCTTATATATTGAGCTCTAATAGGCACTTTAATATCTAAAATTTTTTCAATAGCTAATGCAAATGCATGTTCTTGGTTCATTGGAGCCACATAATCCAATCTATCAAAATAAGGTACAGCCTGCATATAGGTTTTATTTTCTATGAGTTTTTCTGTTCCTCTGTGAAGTAAGCCAATATGTGGATCTGCTTTTTCGACTACTTCACCATCTAATTCTAATATCAACCTTAGAACACCATGTGCTGCTGGATGTTGTGGACCAAAATTTAGATTAAGATTTTTAATTTTTTTTGTCATTATTGTCAGTTTGTTCTTTAATGTATTTTGTTCCTTCCCAAGGACTCTCGTAATCAAAATTTCTGTAATTTTGCTCTAATTTTACAGGTTCATTAATAACTTTTTTTTGTTCTTCGCTGTATCTAACTTCTGTATGACCTGTTAAAGGGAAATCTTTTCTCAAAGGATGACCTTCAAAACCATAATCAGTTAGAATTCTTCTTAAGTCTGGGTGATCTTTAAAATTAATTCCATACATATCAAAGACTTCCCTTTCCATCCAATTTGCAGCAGGAAAAATGCTTGTTAATGAGCTTATCATTTCATTTTCACTTATGTGGTAACTTAAAATTATTCTTTGATTAAACTCATGACTTAATAATAAATATACAATTTTAAATCTCTGTGTTTCTTCTGGATAATCAACAGCAGTTATATCTATAAGTTGTCTAAATTTGGTATCTTTATTAGTCTTTAAAAAAAGAGTTACATCTATTAAGTCCTCTTTGTTTATCTCAAGATAAAGTTGGTCATGCAAAATTTTAGAATTATTTATTTTTGTAGTTAATTCAGAGTTAATTTTTTTTTCCAATTCTATTAGAGTATTCATGATAATTATCTATTGAATGAACCTTTGTTTCTAATCTTTTTTTGTAATTGTAAAATTCCATAAAGCAAAGCTTCAGCAGATGGAGGACAACCTGGAACATAAATATCTACAGGAACAATTCGATCACATCCCCTAACAACAGAATAAGAATAGTGATAGTAACCACCACCATTAGCACAACTTCCCATGGATATGACATACCGTGGTTCAGGCATTTGATCGTAAACTTTTCTTAATGCAGGAGCCATTTTGTTTGTGAGAGTGCCAGCAACTATCATAACGTCTGATTGTCTAGGTGAACCACGAGGAGCAGCACCAAATCTTTCTAAATCATATCGCGGCATTGCTGTTTGCATCATCTCAACTGCACAACAAGCTAAGCCAAATGTCATCCAATGAAGTGAGCCCGATCTTGACCAATTGATCAGATTATCTAGTGAGGTTGTGATAAAACCATTTTTGCTAAAATCCTCAGCTAATTGTTTAAATTCCTCAGGTACTTGATCTAACTTATTATTCATAAAATTATTTTATTCCCAGTCTAGAGCACCCTTTTTCCACTCATATATAAAACCAATTGTAAGTATAAATAAAAAAATCATCATAGATGAAAAACCAAGGAGTCCAATATTCCCAAGTGAGATAGCCCATGGAAAAAGAAATGCGATTTCTAAATCAAAAATTATAAAAAGAATTGCTACTAAATAAAACCTTACATCAAATTCCATTCTAGAGTCTTCAAAGGGTTCAAAACCACACTCATATGCTGAAAGTTTTTCAGGATCAGGATTTTTTGGTGAAAGAATAAAATTTACAGCTACAAATGCACAACTTAGACCTAATGCGATAATTAAAAAAAGTATAATCGGTAGATATTCTTGTAAAAATTCTGGAAACATTAACAGTTATATATCAGTTTTTGATATACGGTGAAGTGTAGTTAAGTCACATAATAACAAATATACACATCTCAAAATCTTAACTTTTGAAGGCTTAATGTTAGAAAGTGGCGGGAGTGAAGGGACTCGAACCCTCGACCTATCGCGTGACAGGCGATCGCTCTAACCAACTGAGCTACACCCCCACTTTTTAATATTTTGGTGGGCAGTAAAGGACTCGAACCTTTGACCCCCTCGGTGTAAACGAGATGCTCTACCAACTGAGCTAACCGCCCCAAAACATCGGTACTAATACATCAACGAGACTGCAAAGTAAATTATTTATTATTGAATACTAGCTTGAGATTTATCGTCGTTTTTACTTAAATCAACCTCAACCCACTCTGTTCTTTTTAACTCTTTTGTTAAAGCTATTTTTAAAACTTGGTCAGCGAATTCCACTGGTGTGATTTTGATTTCATCAATAATTTTTTTTGGCATGTCTACTAAGTCTTTTTCATTTTCTTTTGGTATTATTACTTCTTTAATTCCAGCTCTATGAGCGGCCAATAATTTTTCTTTAAGTCCTCCAATTGGAAGAACTTGTCCAGTAATTGTTACCTCTCCGGTCATCGCAATATCTCTTCTTACCGGATTATTAGTAAGCGATGAAACAATTGAAGTTACCATACCAATACCTGCTGATGGACCATCTTTTGGTGTAGCTCCTTCTGGAACATGAATATGAAAATCTTTTTTTTCAAATAAAGGTGGAATTATTCCGTATTCTAAACATTTAGATCTAACAAAAGATTTTGCAGCTTTTACAGACTCTTGCATTACATCACCAAGCTTACCTGTTATTTGCATTCTGCCTTTTCCAGGCATTGTTACAGTCTCAATTTTTAAAATTTCTCCACCATATTCTGTCCAAGCTAATCCTGTTACAATTCCAACTTTGTCATTAGGTTCTAGCTCTCCAAATTTATATTTAGCAACACCTAGGAAATCTGAAAGATTGTCATTATTAATTTCAACTTTATCTTGTTCACCTGCAACAACTTTTTTTACAACTTTTCTTGCTAGCTTAGAGATTTCTCTCTCTAAATTTCTAACACCAGACTCTTTAGTGTAACTTCTAATAACTTCTTGAATGACGTTGTCTCCAAGTTTCATTTCATTTTCTTTAACACCATTATCCTTTATTTGTTTTGGTAATAGGTATTTATTTGCAATACTAATTTTTTCATCTTCAGTGTAACCAGCCAAACGTATAACTTCCATTCTGTCTAATAATGGAGGAAGTATATTTAAAGTATTTGCAGTTGTTACAAACATCACATCTGATAAATCATAATCAACTTCTAAATAGTGATCATTAAATGTAGTGTTCTGCTCAGGATCTAAAGCTTCTAATAATGCTGATGAAGGATCCCCACGATAATCATTTCCAATTTTGTCAATTTCATCCAATAAAATTAAAGGATTTTTTGTTCCTGCTTTTTTCATCATTTGGATAATTTTTCCTGGCAGAGAACCAATGTAAGTTCTTCTATGTCCACGAATTTCAGCCTCATCACGCATTCCTCCCACTGACATTCTTACAAATTCTCTATTAGTTGCTTTGGCAATAGATTTTCCAAGCGATGTTTTTCCAACTCCAGGAGGACCAACTAAACACAATATTGGACCTTTAATTTTTTCCATTCTTTTTTGAACAGCCAAAAATTCTATAATTCTTTCTTTAATTTTTTCTAATCCGAAGTGATCTTTATCAAGCACGTCTAAAGCTTTAGCTAGATCAATATCTACTTCACTTTTTTTATACCAAGGAAGCTCTATCATCCAATCAAGGTAGTTTCTAACTACGGTAGCTTCAGCAGACATTGGACTCATGTTTTTTAATTTTTTTAACTCCTGAAGACATTTTTTTTCAACATCTTTAGGCATTTTGGCTTTTAAAATTGATTTATTAAGACTTGTATTTTCATCTTTTCCGTCTTCAATCTCACCAAGTTCTTTTTGAATAGCTTTTAGTTGTTCGTTTAAATAATACTCTCTTTGAGTTTTTTCCATTTGTGTTTTAACTCGTCCTCTAATTCTTTTCTCAACTCCAATGATGCTAGTTTCATTTTCCATAATTTTAATTATGGCGTTTAATCTTTTTTTAACATCGACAGTTTCAAATATTTGTTGTTTTTCAGAAATAGTTGCTGTTAGATGAGAGGCTATATTGTCAGCAATCTGAGAAGGATCTTTAAGTTGTTTAATTGTATTGATAGTTTCATTTGAAACTTTCTTGTTAATCGAAGTAAGTTTTTCTAGTCTTCTAATTGCTGTAGCTGCTAAAGGATAAAGGTCCTCATCTTTAATAAGAACATCATTGTGAACAGTATATTCACAGGTTATAAATTTTTCATTATCTTTAAAGTCTAAAATTTTTACTCTCTTTATACCTTCAACCAAAACTTTAACTGTGCCATCGGGTAATTTTAAAAGCTGTAAGATACTTCCTTCACAACCATACATGAACACATCTGTTTTTTTTGGATCATCTATCTCAGAGTTTTTTTGTGTAACTAGAATAATTTTCTTATCTTTTTTCATTACTTCATTTAAAGCTGAAATAGATTTATCTCTTCCAACAAACAGAGGGATAACCATACTTGGAAAAACAACTATGTCTCTTAATGGTAATAGCGGTAATGAAATTTTAACATCCATGCACTAAATATGGATATTAAATTGAAATTTGCAATAGCTTTTTAAAAGTTATTAAAGCTATTAAGCCGCTGATGTTTTGTTATTTTTTGCTTTGCTCTCACCTTTTGAGTGGACTAGGATTGGTTGAGTAAGACCTTTTACAGCTGATGCATCAACTATAACTTCCTCTATGTTGTCTTGGCTTGGCAAATCAAACATTGTTTTTAATAAAACATTTTCTAAAATCGACCTTAAACCTCTTGCACCAGTTTTTTTGTTAATCGCTTTTTGAGCAATTTCTTTTAATGCATTATCCTTAAATGTTAATTTAGCACCATCTAATTTAAATAATTCTTGATACTGTTTTGTTAATGAGTTTTTAGGTTCTTGTAAAATTTTTATTAAAGATTTTTCATCTAAATCTTCTAATGTTGCGATCATTGGTAGTCTTCCAATGAATTCAGGTATTAATCCATATTTTAACATGTCTTCAGGTTCAAGACTTTTCATCCATTCACCAGTTTTTTTGTCTTGCGTATTTTTAACGTCAGCACCAAATCCAATAGATGTTCCTTTATCTCTTTGAGAAATTATTTTATCTAAACCAGCAAAAGCTCCTCCACAAATAAATAAAATATTTGTAGTATCGACTTGTAAAAATTCTTGCTGAGGATGTTTTCTTCCACCTTGCGGCGGCACACTAGCTACTGTTCCTTCCATTATTTTTAATAAAGCTTGTTGAACACCTTCGCCAGATACATCTCTAGTAATTGATGGATTTTCTGATTTTCTACTAATCTTGTCGACCTCATCTATATAAACTATTCCTCGTTGAGCTTTTTCAACATTGTAGTCTGCTGCTTGGAGTAATTTAAGTATAATATTTTCAACATCTTCACCAACATATCCTGCTTCTGTTAAAGTTGTTGCATCAGCCATTGTGAATGGAACATCTAAAATTCTAGCAAGTGTTTGTGCTAATAAAGTTTTTCCACAGCCAGTTGGACCAACCAAAAGAATATTGGATTTAGCGAGTTCTACATTTTTACTTGTCTTGCTCTCATAATTTAATCTTTTGTAATGATTGTGAACTGCAACTGATAGAACTTTTTTTGCATGAGCTTGACCAATGACATAGTCATCTAAAACTGCACAAATCTCTTTTGGTGAAGGAAGTCCATCTTGATGTTTTACAAAAGTATCTTTATTTTCTTCCTTAATAATATCCATACAAAGCTCAACGCACTCATCACATATAAATACAGTAGGTCCTGCAATAAGCTTTCTAACTTCATGTTGGCTTTTTCCACAAAAAGAACAGTAGAGGATATTTTTATTGTTTGTGTTCATAATTTTTAAATCGAATCAATTCATTTACTTTATTATAGGAGACTCGTTGATATCAAGTTTCAAATTAACTGAGATCAATATGTGGTATGTTAAGGTCTTTTATCTACAACTTCGTCTATTAAACCAAAAGATTTAGCAATTTCTGCTGTCATGAAATTATCTCTTTCAAGAGCATTCTTAATTTCGTCTACACTTTTGTCAGTGTGTTTTGAATAAATTTCATTCAATCTTTTTTTCAAAGAAAGAACTTCGTTAGCATGTATTTCAATATCTGTAGCTTGTCCTTGAAAACCCGCGGATGGTTGATGAACCATAATTCTTGAGTTTGGTAATGAAAATCTTTTACCTTTAGCTCCAGCTGCTAAAAGAAATGAACCCATGGATGCTGCTTGACCAATGCATAAAGTTGAAATCTCAGGTTTAACATATTGCATCGTATCATAAATACCAAGTCCAGCTGTAACTAAACCTCCCGGACTATTAATATATAAATAAATTTCTTTTTTTGGGTCTTCAGCTTCTAAAAAAAGAAGTTGCGCAGTTACTAGTGAAGCAACATTGTCATTAATTTGACCAGTTAAAAAAATTATTCTCTCTTTTAGAAGTCTTGAGTAAATATCATAAGCTCTTTCACCTTTACTAGATTGTTCAACAACCATAGGCACAAGGTTACTCATATGTTCAGAAATTTTATCCATATTTTGATTCTAGTTGTTTATACAACTTCAGATTACTTTTTACTAACTTTTTTTCCTGAAGCTTTTGATTTTGATGTTTTCTCTGTAGATTTTTTTGAGGTAGAAGTAGTCTTCTTAGCTTTGACACTTTTTACTTCCGTATCAGAATTTTGATCTTCACTTTGATTTTGTGATTCTTTTAATATTTTTTCTGCTTCATCTTTTGAGATTTCTTTTTTATTAGGTTTTGCTTTTTCTTTAATTAGATTAATTATCTTTTCCTCATAAACCGTACCTCTAAGGCTAGCTACGGCCGAAGGGTTCTTTTGATAAAAATCCATAACCATTTTTTCTTGACCAGGCATCATTCTTAATTGCTTTTGTATTTCTGCTTGCAACTCTTGTTCGTTGACTTTAATTTGATTTTGTTCACCAAATTCATTTAGGATTAAACCAGTTTTAATTCTCTTTTTGGCAAGTTCTTCAAAATTTTTTCTACTTTTTTTAGCATCGTCTTCACTCATTCCTTGAGATAAAATTTTAACCTCTTCTTCAATCAAGTTTTCTGGTATTTCATCAATTTTAAATTTTTCTAGCTCTTTTAAAATTTGATTTTTTGATAATCGGTCTAAAGAATTTTTGTATTCATCATTAATTTGATTTGAGATTAATTTTTTTAAATCAACTAAATCTTTTGCACCTAAATTTTTTGCAAATTCATCATCTATTTTAACTTCTTCAGGCTTTTTAACTGAAATAATTTTGCACTCAAATTTAGCACTTTTGTTAGCTAATTCTTTTTCTGGGAAGTTTTCAGGTAAAATAGCCTCAACGATCTTTGTGTCATCTTTTTTTGAACCTAATAACTGTTTATCAAATCCTTTTAAAAACAAATCTTTACCAAGCGTTAATTGAGTATTTTTTCCCTCACTACCTTTAAAAGACTGGCCGTCAACTGTAGCGTTATAATCAAAGGCTACTAGATCACCGTCGGTAGCTTTTGTTTCTGGAGAAGCTTCTTTAAAATTAGGTTGGTTTTTAGCTATTTCATTTATTCTCTTATCAGTTTCAGACTCATCAATTTTAACTGTGTATTCATCAAATTTTATATTTACTATATCCTTGATATCAATTTTAGGAAGCTCAGTGACAGACAAAACATATTCAAGTTCTTTGTCTTCACCATAAGTTTTTAGATCAAGCTTAGGTTGTCCGGCAGGTTTAATTTTATTTTCATCAAGTGCTTTTGTTGATGTTTCTTTTAAAACCTTATCTAAAACCTCACTAAAAATCGCTTTACCGAACTGTCTTTTTAAAATTTCTTTTGGAACCTTGCCAGGCCTAAAACCTTTAAGGTTAACAGTGCCTTTAATCTCTTCATATTTTTCGTCCATATAATTGGACATAGTTTTCTTATCTATAAAAACTTTTATATCTTTATTAAGACCTTTAATATTTTCTACAGTGACTTTCATAATAATAATTTGGTAGGGCGAAAAGGACTCGAACCTTCACATCCGAAAATATTGGTTCCTAAGACCAACGCGTCTACCAATTCCGCCATCGCCCCACAAAATTTAGAGGTTTTATATATTATTCAATTTATTTGTCCAATGACAATTATTATGAAATTTATCTAAAATCCTTTATAAATATCAAATTATATTATGATAATTTCACCATGCATAAGTATTTGTAGAACAGACCCTAAAACAGGTTATTGCTATGGTTGTGGCAGAAGCAATGATGAAAAAAAAATTTGGAAACTTGAAAACACATCTGATGAGTGGAAAAAAAAGAATATCACTGAAATAAAAAATCGATTAAATGGTTGGCAACTAGAAAGTTTTGAAGAGTCTTATGATTATAAGATTAAAAATGGTATATCGTTATTTAAAAAAAATTTAAAAGATGAGAAAATCTAATCTTATAATAATCATTTATATAATCGGATTAATTTTTGGGGCAGTTGTACTTGACTTATGGAGCGCTGATACAAGTCCAAAAGCTTTATTGGGAATAGGATGGACTACCCTATTGCTAATAGGTTTGTTTATAACTGAAAAAAATGAAAAAAACTAATATCTTAAGCTTAGTTTTAATTTTTATATCAATATCTCATTCTTCAGCTGAAAAAATAATTTTAAGCTCTTGTGAAAATAATAAAGACGGATTTCTTAAAAATGAATATATTTTAGATCTTGAGCAATCTTTAATGACAAGAAATTATGTATTTAATGATAAAACATTTAAACAATACAGAATTACCGATCTTAGTGTTAAGAAAAAGAATAAAATAGAAAGATTAATTTATCAAGATGGGGACAAGATATTAACTGAAAAATTAGGATATCCTCAGTTTTATACTCAATTGGTTTTTGAGCAAGACAGTCCTGAGATCAAAATTAAAACTGTAATTAATAATGAAGAAGGTATTAACCTATTATCCACTTGTAAAAAAATTGAACGTTTTAAAGAAGAAAGTTAACTTTTTTTATTTTTTTTATTAATTGAAATTTTATTTTTTAACTTAAATCTTGAATTCACTATATTGCTTCTGTGTTTTGCAAATGCTTGTTTTTGGGCTTGCTTCATTGCTTTTTTTGATGACATAACTTTATATTAATATTTAATTTCAAAACTACTTATCTTATTAAATTTCTTATCTGCAACAACTATTTCTCCTGAACTTGGGGCATAATTTAATGCTTCTGAAATCACTACATAATGAGTAACAAATACTAAATTGCCATCATCCTTATAATTATCAACAAAATTATTTAAGTCATTCATTTGTTTTTTTCTATTTTTAGCAAATTTTTGACTAAAAAAAGAATTTAAAAAATTTTTAGTTTCAAAATCACCAAATGCTATTTTAGCAGTTTCTTTACATCTACACCATTCACTTGAATATACCTTTTTAAAATTAATTTGATTTTCTATAAAAAAATTTGAAATATTTTTAGCCTGTTGACGGCCACTTTCACTCAGATTTCTTTGGGTATTACAATCATTAATATCAAAATTATCAGGATCACCTCCTCCTGGAGCATATGCATGTCTTATAAATATAAGTTTATTACCCTCTTTTAGAGATGCTAATATGTCTTTGTCTATTTCAGCTTTAATAGATGATGTTAAGCTTATAAGGATAATTATTATAAATTTAATATATTTCACTGATGAGTATTAAAATTAAAAAATTAAATAATACAATAATTAAATGCAATAAGTGTCCAAGATTAATTAATTTTATCAAAAAAATAAAAACTGAAAAAAGAAGACAAAATATAAATGAAAAATATTGGGGCAAACCAGTACCTGGTTTTGGTGATAAGGATGCAAAATTACTAATTGTTGGCTTAGCTCCAGCTGCACATGGAGGAACAAGGACTGGCAGAGCATTCACTGGAGACAAATCTGGAGATTTTCTTTTTAAAACTCTTTTTCAAACTGAAATATCAAATCAAGATTATTCATCAAGTTTGAATGATGGATTAAAATTAAAGTCTACTTTTATAACAAATATACTTAAATGTGTGCCTCCAAATGATAAACCCCTCAAAACAGAAATTAATAAATGCTCAAATTATTTTAATTCTGAACTGGAGATTTTAAAAAATTTAAAAGTAATAGTTACACTTGGAAAAGTTGCTTTTGATAATTGTGTGAAATATTACAAACAAACTTATAAAATAAAGAAAAAATTCACTTTTAAACATGGAAAAAGATACAATCTACCAGATGGAATTATATTGATACCCTCATATCACCCGAGCCCTAGAAATGTAAATACTAAGTTAATAAATCAAAAAATGTTTAACAAGTTATTTTCGATTGCAAAAAAACTATCTAAGATTTAATTGTATCACAGAAATAAGGCTTAAATTTTGAATATATTTCTTCAGGAATTCTAACGGGTTTACCATCACCGTTAACAAAAACTAAGTGAATTTTAGCCTCAACTATAATGTGATCATCTTTTGTTATAACTTGATTCATAAAAAATGATGTTTTTGTTATTGACTTAACAAACGAACGAATAGTTAATTCATCTTCTAAAAATGATGATTTTTTATAATCAATATTGCATGATTTCACGATAATAAGTGAATTATAAATTTCTTTAATTTTGCTATTGCTAAAACCAATTGAATATAATGCTTCAGTTCTTGCTCTTTCTAAAAACTTTAAATAATTTGCATAATATACAACTCCACCTGCATCAGTATCTTCGTAATAAACCTTGATTTTGTGAAAAAAGTTTTCGTGCATAAAAATATTTTACCAAATATTTATTATGTATATCATAAGAAAAAATTCAGTTTATGAAAATTTTTATTTTGTGGCTTATATTGGTTGTTTTATGGAATTATGGATACCCCAAAGCTACACCATTAGAGGATGTGTTGGTGTCAATTTTATTGTTTGTATTTAATATTCTTTTAAAAAAATATTTAAAAATTTAATTACTCGGCAGAGAAATAAATATTTTGATAATAAGCTACTGCTGTTAATTCTGAATTATCAGTATCTGTCATAATTGCGACGCCATTAAGTTCTTCAACATCTAAATCATGAAATTCTTTAAAATGTTCCTTAACATTTACTTTAACACTTACCCACTCATTATCGTATTCGTTTGTAGTCGACAGGATATAATCTATTGATTGTTTTGTGTATGGACTTCTCCAAGATTGACCAACTTCATTGTTGCTTGAAAATACATAGTTTAAAGCTTTATTAGATAGAGGTGTCATCCCAGTTTTTTTAATTACAAATACTCTTGCAGCAAAATCATGGCCTTTTTTACTATCTTCAACAATGCCAGATAAATTTTTCTCAACCTTCCAGGTAATATTTAAGTATGGCGTATTATTAAGGTTAATTTTTACCTCTTTTCCAAGGCCAGAACCTGAGGCTATAGCCTCTGCTTTTATATAGTTGCCATTTTCATTTGATCCAAGTGTCCAAATAGTTTCACCTTTTACTTTCCTTTTTTCTAAATTATCAAATTCATTCTGGGTAAAATCAAACACAGCAATATTTTGCCCAAACACTGGACCTATACTTAACAAAATGATCAAAGATATTTTTAAAAAATTTTTCATAATTTAAATTAAAATACTTTTTTTAGACAATATTTAGACAATTATTATACAAAAATAATGTGTATGTAATATTCATGAAGACAATTTCAGCATTTTTTTTAATTATTTATTGGTCATTTATCCTTTTTGCACCAATAATTTAATAAGTAGACCTACCACCACTAATATCAAAAACTGCAGCTGTTGAAAAAGAATTTTCCTCAGAGGATAACCAGCATACCAAGGAAGTAAATTCATGTATTTCCAAAAATCTAGCTCTAGGGACTTTAGAGAGCATCCTTTGGACATGTTCTTTACTCATTTGATCAAGAATACGAGTTTTGGCTCCGGCTGGCGTAACAGCATTTACTGCAATATTTTTATCAGCTAATTCTTTTCCAAGAGATTTGGTTAAACCAATAGCACCTGCTTTACCAGAACTATAGGCGCTAGCATTAGCGTTACCATCTTTACCAGCAACAGAAGCAACATTAACAATCCTTCCATAATTATTTTTAATCATATTTGGAACGATAGCTCTGCAACAATTGAATGTGCCTATCAAATTTATATCAACAATTTTTTTCCACAATTCTACGTCATATTCCCAAAGAGGTCCTGTAGGGCCTGTAATACCAGCATTATTTATAAGTATATCAACATTGTTTTTGGAAATTATATCGTTAACTGTATTTTCAACATCTTTATAATTTGAAACATCAACTATAAATGAGGTTAGGTTTTCATTATTTAGTAATTCAACTGCTTCGTCTAAAAGTTTTTGATCAATATCCCAAATAATGACTTTAGCACCTCCCTCTAAAAATCTTTTTGCAACATCCAGGCCAAAACCTTGTCCACCGCCTGTAACAATAGCTGTTCTACCTTTAAAGTCGAAAATATTTTTATTCATAAGTTTAATCTTTTTTTAACAGATAGTATGTTAATGAGGAAACTATAGCACCAATAATCCAAGCATAAGATTGTAAAAACATTAAATTAAAATTCCAAATTGTAGAAGATGAAAAGATAAAACCAATTAAAACAGAATATAAAGCTTTTAAATTCCAGCCTCTTGAAAAATAAAAAGTACTTTCTGATGACAATGAATGAATATCTTTAATGTTTATGTTTGATTGATTAATTATAAAGTAATCAATAATCATAATTCCACAAATAGGACCAAAAAAAGAACCAAATGTATCAATAAAAGATAAAATTCCAATTTGACTTAATAAAGTTGGCCAAAGAAGTGCGATCAACAATCCAAAAAAACCAATAGTGTAACTTGCTGATTTTAAATTTAGTTTGCTAGGTTTAAAATTAATTAAAGAATACTGGGCGGGTATAAGGTTTGCAATTAAATTTGTAGAGATTGATGCAATCAAGATAAAAAATAAAACTATAGTTGTGATTTGTAAGTTGTTAAATTTACCTATTATATCTGTGGGATTGGTAAATATTCTATCAATATCTTCAAACTGTTGATTTAAAAATACATCAGATCCTGTAACAATAAAAACTGCAAAAAAAGAAAATATAATTAAATTAATTAATAAACTTAAATTTCCATATTTTAACTCTCGCTCATCTTTTGCATATCTCGAAAAATCACCAAAACTTATTATTATAATAGAAAAATATGCAAAAATTGTACCTGCTACTGTTATCAGTGGCAAAATATTTTTAAAATCAATAAAATTATTAAAATTCAGTATTTGAGTGAAAGCTTGAGCAGTGAGTTTTAAATCTGATAACAGAACTACAAAAAAGAAAAATATCATACCGATATAAACTGTAATTGCAGAAAATTTTATAATTTTTCTATTAAAAACCATTCCTTTAGAAAATAAATAAATTTGAAAACTGATACTTATAAAAAGTGATACCCAGTCTATTATATTCAATCCAAGTAGAAATATTAAAAAAATATCTTTATCTAAAAGAGCATTATCAATGCTAAAAAATAAAATTCTAATTAAATAACTTATAGCCTTTGAGATAAAATATGTTTGAATTCCAAACATAAATATACCAACTATACTTCTTAAGAGACCTAAAAATCTTGCACCACTATAACCCAAAGATGATCTTAAAATAGTTGCAAAAGGTAATCCGTATTTTTGTGAAGGTTTACCAATTAAATTTGAAAAAAAATAAACTAAAATTGAGCCTAATAAAGTTCCAAAAAAGACTACAAAAAAATTTAAGCTATAAATTGTGTATAGAGAAGCTATTAAAGAAAATCCTATAACACTTTGAACATTAACACCCCAAAAATAAAATAAATCTGTCCAGCTCCAATTTTTGTTATTTGGATTAACTGCAACTAACTCCCAATTGATTATATTTTGACTAGAATTTTTTTGACTCACTAAAAAGATATTAAACTAATATTTTTTACTGTCCATATAGATAGGCTGGTAACCAAAGAGCGATTTGAGGGAACATAATTATCAAAACTAAACCAATAACCTGAATAACCATGAATTGCATCATTCCATAATAAATATCCTTTAGATCCCACTCTGGCACAACACCTTTTAAGAAATAAGCTGAAAGAGCAACAGGTGGGGAGAGCCAGGCAGTTTGTAAATTAACAGCTACTAAAATAGCAAACCAAGTAAGATTAAATCCAAGTGCTTCAATTAAAGGAAGTATAATTGGCACAATAATCATCACGATTGGTACCCACTCTAATGGCCAACCTAATAAAAAAATCATAACCATAACCAATGCAAGTATTAAATACTTGTTCATTTCTAAACCTAATAAAAAATCTGTAAGTAGCATTGGAGTGCCCAATCTAGAAAATACTGCTCCGAAAAAATTTGAAGCAGCAACTAAAACCATTATTAGTGCTGAGATTTCTAAAGTTTTGACAAGTGAGTCTTGCAATTTTTTAAAAGTAAGTTTTTTATAAGCAAGAGCTAATAACAAAGAACCTAAAGCTCCACAACCAGCAGCTTCTGTAGGCGTTGCAAATCCAAAAAGTATACTTCCTAATGCTGCAAAAACTAAAGCAGCAGGTGGAACCAAACCAAGAAAAAATTCTATCCAAACAGCTTTTAAACTTGTGGCTCTTAACTCTGGTGGTAAGGCTGGTCCTAAACTAGGATTAATCCAACATCTAATTGTTGTATAAGCTGCATATAAAACGGCCAATAGTATTCCTGGAATAATTGCAGCTGCAAATAAATCTGTAACTGGGATTTCCATGATTGGTCCCATAACTACCAACATAATACTTGGTGGTATTAAGATACCTAAAGTTCCGCCTGCAGTAATTGTACCTGCTGCAAGTCTAACATCATATCCTGATTTATTCATGGATTTAGCAGCCATTATTCCAAGGATCGTTACTGAAGCACCAACTATTCCAGTTGCTGCAGCGAAAACAACAGATACAAATAAAACTGCATAATACAATGAGCCTCTAACTTTAGCTAAAATTAATTGAAAAGCTGAAAATAATCTCTCCATTAAACCAGCTTGTTCCATCATGATACCCATGAAAACAAAGAGTGGCACGGCGGCGAGAGTTTGTTCGGTCATGACCATAGAAAATTGTAAGGTCATTAAATAAAAAACTAACTTACCAAATCCAAGATAACCAAAAACAAAACCTAAAAAAATCAGAGTAAAAGAGATTGGGAAACCAATAAATATTGAAAAGAGCATTACCCCTATTAAAATAAATCCAAGTACTGCTGGATCAATAAACTCTGCTAACATTTAATCTTCGTCTCCTGGCCATTGGCCTTTTGTTGCAGCCCAATAACTTTTTAATAATTCAGAAATTCCTTGGATTAATAAGAAAATTATTCCAACCCATAAACATGCTTTTATAGGCCACATGTATGGCATCCATGCAGTATCCATACCTTTTTCTCCACGCATTATAGATTCCTGTACAAAACCAGTGGTCATGTAGAAAAAAACAATTAAACCTGGAAAATAAAATAATAAGTACAACCAAAAATCAATTCGACCTTGGTTTTTAGTTTGAAAATTTCTATATAAAAAATCAGCCCTAATATGCACTCCCTTAGACAAAGCATAACCAGCACCCAACATAAATAATGCACCATACATAAATCTACTCATGTCGTAAGCCCACATTGTAGGTGCATTAAAAAGTTTTCTAGCAAGAACTTCATAAGTCATAGCTAGAATTAATGGAATTGTAATCCAACAAACAGTGTTTCCAACCCACTTGTTAAATAAATCGATTTTAGTAATTGTAGATGCCATCCATTTAGGCATATCTTGAGGCATTTTCCCTGAACCACCTCTTCTCTCAGCAATCATTTCATCTGAAATATCTAGTTTAAGATCTTTGATTGGCTTTTTAGGCTTATGGTTTTTGGGCATAGTGAAAGTTCTAAACTCAAAGCGGGTATATTCTACCCGCTTTGAAAATCAATAATATTATGATTATTTTAATGTTTCAGCGTGAGCCATTCCTAGCTTAGCATTTGACATTTGAGATCCAGACCAAAACGGTACTGCAATATCAGCAAATGCTTTTTGAGAATCCCATACTTTTTTAAAGAAAGCATTCTCTGCAGCATTTTTTTCTAAACTTGCTTTTGCAGCAGCCATATACGCTGGGAAATAATCAGCTGGAGTATCATGTAAAATAACACCATGCTTAGTTGTTAACTCAGCAAGAGCTTTTCCATTTTCGTATATTCTGTAACTCATTGATTTTGATAAAGATGCATTTGCAGCAACTTCTAAAGCTTTCTTCTCAATAGCAGACATTTTTTTGTATTTGCTACCATTAATATAGAAGTCAGCATTTACTACTACTTGGTGAAGACCTTGTAAGTAATAGTGTTTTAGAACTTTTTGAAAACCAAAAGTTAAATCTGGTTTTGGACAACACCATTCAGCAGCATCAATTGTTCCTGCTTCAAGAGCTGGTAGAATATCTCCACCACCCATTGCTACAGAAGCTACACCGATATCTTTATAAGTTTGACCAGGTATTCCTGGAGGAGTTCTGAATTTATATTTTCTAAAGTCAGCCATGCTATTAATTGGCTCTTTGAACCAACCTAAAGCTTCAGGTCCAACAGGTTGTAACATAAATCCTTTTATGTCTCTTCCCATTTCAGTCCATAGTTGGTCATAAAGTTCTTTACCACCACCATATTGGAACCAAGATAAGAATGCGATGTTATCAATACCTACACCTGCACCTGCTACTGGAGAACCGAATAACATTGCTGCAGGATGATCACCTGACCAGTAATGCGTCCAAGCAAAACCACAATCGATAAGTCCTTTATCAACTGCATCTAAAGTTTCTTTTACACCTACCACAGAACCAGTTGGCATAATTTCAAACTTAAGTGAACCTTGAGTTAGCTCAGTAACTGTATCAGTAAAGTCTTTCAACATGATTACTTCATCAGCTTTTGCACTAATTACGGTTTGACACTTAAGAGTTTGTGCAGAATTTGCTCCTGTAACTGTCATGACAGTTAAAAGAAGAGTTCCTACAAATAATGATATGATTTTTTTCATATTTAATTTCCTCTTTAGTTTTTTATTAATAAAGTTGATAACCTCTCAAAAAATTGACATGTATACAAGTGTTAATATAACTCATTAAAACTTATTAAGCCTATATTTACTAGTATTTATATAAATTATAATTATAAGAAAAAATTTAATGGAAAATTTTGATTATATCATTTTAGGTGCAGGTTCAGCAGGATGTGTTTTGGCAAATAGACTGTCAGAAAATCCAAATAATAAAGTTTTACTTTTAGAAGCTGGTGGAAAAGATACGTATCCATGGATTCATATTCCTGTTGGATATTTTAAGACAATGCATAATCCAAAAGTGGATTGGTGTTATAAAACTGAGCCAGATGAAACAATGAATAATCGATCAATTAGATATCCACGTGGAAAAACTTTGGGTGGTAGCTCCTCTATTAATGGTCTTTTATGGGTTCGAGGCCAAAAAGAAGATTATGATATCTGGAGGCAATTAGGTAATACAGGATGGAGCTGGGATGATGTTTTGCCTTACTTTTTAAAATCTGAAAATAATGAACTTGGTAAAAGTGAGTTTCATAATGATAGTGGGCCTATAACAGTTGCTAATAAAAAAATTAATTTAAAATTACTTAATGAATTTGAAAATGCTGCAGAAGAATTTGGTATACCAAAAACAAATGATTTTAATACAGGAGATAACCATGGTGTGGGTTTTTTTCAATTCACTACAAGCTTTAATAAACCTGGTTTAAAACTAAGATGCAGTGCTGCAAAAGGATATTTAAATCCTGCAAAAAAAAGACCTAATTTAAAAATAGTAGTTAAAGCTCATATTCAAAAAATAAATTTTGAAGGAAAAAAAGCAATAGGCGCAAGCTATTATCAAGGAGATAAAATTGTTTCCGTTAAAGCTAATAAAGAAGTTATATTGTCAGCTGGCGCTATTGGTTCACCTCAGATACTTCAAGTTTCAGGTATTGGTAACGCTAAAAAACTTAACAATAATGGTATAGAAATAATTCACGAATTAAATGGCATAGGTCAAAATTTACAAGATCATCTAATGTTTAGACCTGTATACAAAGTTAAAAATTTAAAATCTCTAAATAGAAAAGTGGAAAGCTTGTTCGGTAGATTTATGATGGGTTTAGAATATATTTTAAATCAAAGTGGTCCAGTTACAATGGGAGCTAGTCAAGTTTGTGGCTTTACAAAAAGTGATCCTTCAAGAGCAACACCTAACCTGCAATTTCATGTTTCACCAGTGAGTACAGATATTTTGGGAGTAACTCCAATGCATGATTTTGAAGGTATAACTCCAACTGTTGCAAACGTGAGACCAACTAGTAGAGGAGAAATTAATATTGTTAGTTCAGATAGTAGAGTTTATCCAAAAATTAAAATGAATTATTTATCAACTGATGATGATAGAAAAGTTGCAGCTCAAGGACTAAAAATTATTCGTAAAATAATGTTGGAAACTGAAACATTTAAGAAATACCAACCAGAAGAATACAGACCTGGTGTACATATTACTGATGATGAAGAATTAGTCAAAGAAGGATCAAACTATACTCAAACAATTTTTCATCCAGTTGGAACTTGTAAAATGGGACAAGATGAAATGTCAGTGGTTGATGAAAAACTTAAAGTTAGAGGCATACAAAATTTAAGAGTAATTGATGCATCAATAATGCCAAATATTACTTCAGGGAATACTAACGCACCTACAATTATGATTGCTGAAAAAGGTGCAGATATGATACTACAAAATTAATGTTAGCTGAGTTTTTTTCACCTGATCAATTAGCGATCTTAACACAAATTATTTTAATTGATTTAGTTCTTGCTGGAGACAATGCAATTATTATTGGAATGGTTGCATCTAAATTTCCAGTCGAACAAAGAAAAAAAGTAATTTTTTGGGGAATTGGTGGTGCAATTATTTTAAGAGTAATTCTAACTCTTTTAACCGCTTATCTTCTACAAATACCTGGTCTTAGACTTATTGGCGGTATTTTACTTTTATATATAGTCTATAAACTTTACGTTGATGTAATTAAAGGTGCTAATAAAGAAGAAGATATTAAAGTTGATAATTCAAGTTTTATAAAAGCTATCTGGACAGTTTTATTGGCTGACTTTACCATGAGTTTAGATAATGTTCTTGGAGTAGCGGGAGCTGCAGGGGAACATTATGGACTGCTCGTATTTGGGTTATTGCTTTCTATAATTCTAATGGCAACAGCTGCTAATTTGATTTCTGGATGGATTCAAAAGTATAGATGGATAGCATGGGCTGGTTTATTAGCAATTTTAATCGTTGCTATAGATTTAATAAAAACAGATATTAAAGTATTATTTTTTTAAATGTATTTACAAAAAATTAACCTAAAAAATAGATATGCGCTCGTTACAGGTGCTGGAAAAGGTTTGGGTAGAGCCTGCTCTATAGCTTTAGCTGAAGCAGGTGCAACTATTATTGCACTAAGTAGAACTCAATCAGATTTAGATAAATTAGAAAAGGAAATAAAAAAAGTTAAAGGCAAAACTATTAAAATTCTTTGTGATGTTATGAACTATGAAGAAACTAAGTCTAAGTTAGAAAAAATAAAAATTATAGATATTTTAGTCAATAACGCTGGAACTAATTTACCAGAGCCTTTTGTTGAAGTTAAACAAAAAAGTATGAACTATTTAGTAGATCTAAATCTAAAAGCTGCCTTCAATGTCGCTCAATTAGTAGTAAAGAAAATGCTCAAAAATAAAAAAAGACCTGGCTCAATAATAAATATGTCATCTCAACTTGGTCATGTTGGCTGCGAAGGTAGGAATGTATATAATATGACAAAGTTTGGGATAGAAGGTTTAACAAAAGGTATGGGCGTTGAACTTGCTAAACACAATATTCGTGTAAATACCGTAGCCCCTACTTTTGTTGCTACCCCAATGGTAAAAAACTTCTTTAAAAATAAAAAATTTAAAAAATCAGCATTAAGTAGAATTCCAATGGGAAAACTAGCAACTGAAAGTGATGTTGCAACAGCTGTATGCTTTTTAGCTTCATCTGCTTCATCTATGATAACTGGAACATCAATTTTAATCGATGGTGGATGGACAGCTCAGTAATCTATAAAAGCTTATTCTTTTTTTTAATATTAATTACTCAAGTAAAATCAATTGAATTTAATGGTAAATTTTTTCAAGGCCATTTTATTGTTGGCAAAACTGATCCGAAAGCAAAAATAATTATAGATAAAAAAAATGTTAAAGTTTCTAATGAGGGGTATTTTGTTTTTGGCATTGATCGAGATAGAAAGTTTGATTTAAAAATAACTAAAATCTTAGATAATAAAAAAGAAATTATCGTTAAGAAAATTTATAAAAGAAAATACAATATTCAAAGAATAGATGGTTTGCCTGAGAATAAAGTAACACCGCCAGAGTCTGTTTATAAAAGAATTAAAGAGGAAAATAATAAAATTGGTAAAGCTAGATCTATAAATTCAGATTTAAGTTTTTTTAAAGATAATTTTATAATGCCTGTTGATGGGATAATTAGTGGAGTTTATGGAAGCCAAAGAATTTTAAATGGAAAGCCAAGATGGCCTCATTATGGAATAGATATAGCTGCAAAAAAAGGGACACCAATTAAATCTTCTGCTCGGGGTATAGTAACTTTGGCAGAAAAAGACTTATATTATACTGGAGGAACTATAATTATGGATCACGGACATGGAATTTCAACTATCTATTCTCACTTAGAAGATGTTTTGGTTGTAGTTGGAGATCAAATTAATCAAGGTGATATAATAGGAACGGTAGGTTCGACAGGAAGATCCACTGGACCACATTTAGATTTTAGAGTCAATTGGTTCCAAACAAGGCTTGATCCAATGTCTGTAATAAACTAATTGTTAGCTTAATGAAAAAAACTTTAATTGAAAAAACATCAGATAAAATTGTTAATGCATTTTTAACAAATAAATTAATAGCTCCAATACCAAGACAATATTCAAAAAAATTAATTAATGCTCAAAAATTTAGAAAACTTTGTGAAAGCAAAATTAATGAACCAATAGTTGGATTTAAAGCTGCTGGAACAGCAATTCCAGTTATGAAAAAATTAAAAGAAAAAGAACCCTTTTATGCATCAATCTATAAAAGAAATGTTGTTAAAAGTGGAGGTAAAGTAAAAATAAATAAGGGAACATTGGGAATTGAACTTGAAGTTTGTTACCAGATTAAAAAATCATTTTTTTCATCTAAAGGTTTAATCTCCTCAAAAAATATTTCAAAATTTATTTCTTATATGGCACCTTGCATTGAAGTTGTCGGTTATAGACAAAGAAAAAAAGGGATCACATCTTTTGGTGACTTGTGTAGTGATTTTGGTGCAAATGTAAAATTCTTGATAGGCCAAAAAAAAAAATATAAAAAAATTAATATAGGTAATTTAAAAACCAATATTACTAATAAAAAGATTAAGCAAAGTGTCGATGGAAACACTAATACAGTTTTTATTAATCCACTTAATTCTCTAAAATTTGTTTTGAATAAAATTAAAAAGGATAAAATTAATATCGATAAAGACTTTTGGGTCTTTACTGGGTCAACTGTGGGTGTTGTTCCAATCAATGGTAATGGTCTTTATATTGGAAAAATTGATAAACTTGGAACTGCAAAGGCTGTAATAAATTAAATATCAGATCTCGATCTTAAACGCTCATACATAAGTCTAGTTTTTACACCAATATCTAAAAAAAATGTTGGTGGAAGCCATTTAGGTTTTTT
>Ga0209652_1000644_pt1 | contig 29560 bp, 26 predicted proteins | sample SaaInl74LU_5_DNA_FD_184641 | JGI IMG/M metagenome (GOLD analysis project Ga0209652, IMG submission 184641) | Marine microbial communities from expanding oxygen minimum zones in the Saanich Inlet - ESP_74LU_5_DNA (SPAdes) (version 2) | ecosystem: Environmental > Aquatic > Marine > Intertidal zone... | reverse complement strand
GGCCTATCCTCAATCAAGGTCATGGACCGTTACATACCCATCCCCAACGAATTAAAAAACTTCTCTCTGGAGTTGGACCACAAAGACACGATTGCAACGATAGAATTTTTTGGCGCCGAGTATGTTGTCCCGGACGACATCAAATACGCCTACCGAATCACAGGACTTGAGGACGAATGGATTCAACGGGGCAACGAACGCACGGTCAGCTTAACGACGCTTCCTGCGGGTAATTACACCTTAGAACTCGCAGCGAAAGGAACGTTAAGCGATTGGAACTGGACAGCCCTTCAGATACCAATAACCGTCAAACCACCTTGGTGGGCGTCAACTGTGGCGTATCTGAGTTATGCCATAGCCACAATTTTACTCTTAGTACTCGTCATATGGCGCTACAACGCGAACATTCAAGAGTCGCGCCGAAGGGAGAGTGAACTCTCGGAGCGAGTGAGAGAGCGAACCGTTGATCTCGAGCGTGCGAAGATTGATGCTGAAGCGGCGAACCGTGCGAAATCCGAATTCTTGGCAGTAATGTCCCATGAAATTCGCACACCGCTCCACGGCATGATCGGCATGAATGAACTCCTCCTAAAAACTGATCTCACTTCACAGCAGACGCGCTTTGGGCTCGCAGCACTGAATAGCGGAAAGACCCTACTGCATCTTATCAATGAGGTATTGGATCTTGCCAAAATTGAAGCCGATCGCGTCGAGTTAGACGAAATTGATACCGACTTAATCGCGCTTATCGACGAGATTTGCTACCTGCAAGGCGAGCCCGCCCAACGAAAAGGCCTGAAGCTCGATTTTATTCCCAGCAACACTATCAGCACTACATTTGTCTGCGACGCGCAAAAAATTCGCCAGATCATTACTAACCTCATTGGAAATGCCATCAAGTTTACCGATCGTGGCCGCATTACTGTACGCGCGTGGCTTAGCGACAATAATCATCTCAGTATCTCTGTCAGCGATACTGGCATCGGCATACCTGATGAGGCGCGCGATCGTATCTTTGAAAAATTCACCCAAGCCGACGCGAGCACAACGAGAAAATACGGAGGCACTGGCCTCGGACTAACAATCAGCCGAAATTTCGTGTTGGCCATGGAGGGCGAACTTTCGATTGAACAGCCTATCGACTCTGAGGGGACCCTGATTCGCGTAGAGTTACCCCTCAAATTCGGCGGTGATCTCCAAGCTGTAAGTACTCGGAAGGTAATAGGCGTCTATACCAGCGACGACCTACTTGCAGAAAGCATATCGAGCCATCTTGGCTTAACTGGCGCCGAGTATGTCCGTGTGCGTTCGCTAGAAGAAGCCATCGCGGACGACGTAGAAGTGATTATCGCAGATGAGTCTTTACCCAAAAGCACGCTAGATTCGCTGGAAAATAGCGGCACAAACAGGCAACTCATTCTTGTGTCTCCAATCAGAAGCCTCAGTAGCCGACTAGAAAACTCCGCCTGGTTGGGTTTACACAGGCCCGTCACTTCGGTCGCGCTGCTAGATGCAATCGAGAGCATGCTTTCCACAAGTCAATCTGACGACCCTAAGACCGCGCGCTACGCGGGCAATGTGCTGGTAGTTGAAGACAATAGAGTTAACCAAATTCTAGTCAATGAGATTTTACAAGGACTCGGCCTATCGGTTGATATAGCTGAAAACGGGCAAGAAGCTGTCGACAAGTATCAGCAGCGTCAGTTCGATCTGATCTTAATGGATTGCCAAATGCCAGTACTCGATGGGTTTGAGGCGACCAGACAAATAAGAGCTATGGAAGCGCGAAACCATTCCAAGCGAGTGCCCATTATGGCCTTAACGGCAGCCGCCAGAGAGGAAGAGTATCAAGAAGCCATGGCTTCAGGCATGGATCATTTCATGACCAAGCCATTCAATGTGGCCCAGCTAGAGCGAAAAATTGGCGACATTCTCGGCGCAGACATCGCGAGGGAACCGTCCGCGGTTGACGCGGCTGTTACCACTACATCATCAGCAGTGCCAAACGATCCAATTATTGACGAGAAAAGGTTACTGGCCATAAAAGACATTAACCCTCTCAAAGGAAAGGAGCTTTTAATAAAGGTAGTTGCTACCTTTAAAGAACAGCTCCCGACTCTTCTTGCCGCGATAACGACGCAAACTGACAGTAACGATTATGAGGCCACCCGAAAGGCCTGCCATGCCATGAAATCTATGAGCTTAAACGTCGGGGCCAGTCAGTTATCGAACCTAGTAGGGGACCTCGAGCGCAAAGCAAAGGAACAAAGCCATCGGCTTTCTGCTGAGGATGTTACTTCGCTCAATCACATCTGCACACTCACCGTCGCGGAACTCGACATCTTCATTCAGCGCGAGCGCATAGCACCTTAAAAAAGCACCCTAAAGAAAGTGCCGTAAAGAGAGTGCCGTAAAGAGAGTGCCGTAACGTTAATACTTAACTTTAGTGCCCTAAAAAACGCGGCGCACGCCGCTCGCGCTTCGCTAACAGGCCTTCTTTAAGGTCCTCTGACCGCCCGCACATCTCGCTTAACTGCGCAGCTCTGACACGGTCAATGCTCCCCGCCTCGGCTTGCTTAATAATTTCAAGCATGGCGGAAACCGCCAGCGGCGCCAGGCGAGCCAGCGCGTTCGCCGCGTCTAATGCCGCATCCATGATCTCCGATGCCGATGCTGTCCAATCAACAATTCTCAAGGCTTTCATTTCGTCTGCGGAAAGTTCCTCCGCACCAACGAGAATGCGCTTCGCGACCGTAACACCCAAACGACTCACAAAACGCTCGATACCATCCGTTGGGTAACACAGGCCAATAGCCGCGGCGGGCACTCGCATGAGAATATCATCGGCCGCCATGCGGAAATCGCACGACATCGCAAGCTCTACCCCACCGCCAAATATATTCCCGTTAGCAACGCAAATTGTGGGAATAGATAAGTCTGCAATTTGATTAGTCACCGCCTGAAACTGGTCACCTGTCAGCTCACCGCTACTGATTTGCCCTAAGTCTGCGCCCGCGCAAAAAGTGCGCCCACCCTCAGAGCAGATCATCAGCACTCGCGTGTCCGCGCTGAGATTTTTCAGCGCACTTTCGATGCCAGCAAGCTCAATTTTTCCCAGCGCATTGTGTTGCGCTGCTCTATTGAAGCCAAGACGAGCTATTCCATCAAATTCTTCAAAGACAATAGTCGGTGTCATACGCTTCTCCCAGATGATCAACGTTCTAGTTTCGCACAGGTATAGATTTTTTTTCCGCCAAAGCCACATCAACATTGGACACGGACAAAAAAAATACTTAAAGTTCAAAAATTCGAATCTTACGAATTTTGATGCACAACACAGAGCTAACATGCCTGACCGAGATTCAAAGACAGGCATCCAGTCATAAAGTAGCGCTAGATCAATAATAAGGTAACCCTGTGGCAACGAATTCAAATGACGGCGGATCGCCTTTTAACCGAGGCATCCAGCACGAGGCAAAACAGAGCGCGATACTCTCAAGAGCGGCAAAACTTTTTAATACGAAAGGCGCCCGTGCGACCACTTTGAGCGATGTCGCCAATAAACTTGGTCTCACAAAAACGAGTCTTTACTACTACGTAAAAACCAAGGAAGACCTGATTTTCCAGTGCTATGACGCGTCCATAAAGCATGCGCTGAGGTCTCTCGACCAAATTGAGCAGGAGACGGACGATCCGCTCGAGCGCACCCTGCGTTTTATGCGGTCTCGCGTCGACTCAATACTACAAGCTCTCCAGGGTAACGCCGACTACTATGCGGCACCGCTTGAACTCGCGTCACTCAAACCACAACACAGAGACGCTCTGACTGCCGAATACCTCGAAATGTTTAAGCGTGTCAGAACGTATATTCGCGAAGGCATAGAGGCAGGCTCGATCAGGCCCCGTCACTCCACTACCACAACGCGTGCGCTTATAGGTGCCCTCGATTGGTCATTCTATTGGCTTTATGAAATCCCTAGAGAAGAGGCCGAGAAAGCGTCCGATGCCGTGGCAGATATTTGTGCCAATGGCTTGTTATCTCTTACTACTGACTTCATATCAAGCGCCCACCGAATACGACCTGAAGCGGTGCCGCCCGCTGGCGGTTTTGACCGGGAAGCGCAGAATCGCTTAAAACAGGAGGCGTTCTTTAAAGCCGGCACACGCTTCTTTAATAGCAAGGGATTCACCGGCACCTCCCTCGACGAGATAGCCGAATATCTACAGGTGTCTAAAGGCGCTTTTTACTATCATTTCGCCAATAAAGAGTCGCTGTTAACACAATGCTATGACTACTCTCTCGATCAGCTACAGGCGATTTACAACGAAGTCATCGTCAAGGAGCAACCTGCGACCGCCAAGTTAGATGAAATTTGCCGTCGCATCTTCACCGTTCAAAACTCTGACCTCGGCCCACTCATTCGCTACAACACTATTACGGCTCTACCACCACCCATACGCCGCAGAGTACTCGCGCGGACAGAAGAAATTAACGATCACATTGGCGATATTATTCGCGATGGACAGGCTAAGGGAGAATACCGGCCTGCCAATACATTAGTTGCACAGAATATGCTTCAAGGCGCGATCAACGCATCGATGAATATAGCGCAATGGCGACAAGTCGACGATTTAGATGCAACTGCCATCGAGTACTTCGATGTCTTTCAATTTGGCCTAGCGGTTGAACGCCGCTGACACTGCTACAGGAGGTATCGGTGGAAACATTTCAGGAAGTATTGGACTTCATCCAACCCGAACGGGTTGGGCGATTCTGGTTTCGAGGCAACAGTATTAGACCTCAAATGCGAATTTTTGGGGGTCAGGTGCTCGCGCAATGCTTAATGGCCGCTAACCAAACGATAGCCGAAGAAATGAATGCGCACTCTATGCATGCTTACTTCCTTCGCGCTGGCGATCCTAATGCGCCAATTGAGTTTGAGGTAGATCCCATTCGCGATGGTCGATCTTTCGCTACTCGACGGGTTGTTGCGCGGCAGCACGATCAAGCGATATTCAACACGTCGATCAGTTATCAAGTAATCGAGGACGGTGTTGGCCACAGTATCGACATGCCAAGCGTGGAGATCCCCGAATTCAATAATCAGCCTGAAATGGATAAGAACGGTAAGCTACGCTTTCCACTGCTTGACCGCTTTGCCGTTGAGCGTATGCGTGGTGCCGCAGACCGTGCTACCGGCGGGAAGGTTGTCCAAAATAACTGGTATCGCGGCAAAGGCGTTTTACGGGATGATCCTCGGGTGCATCAAGCGGCACTCGCACTCATTTCGGATTTTTCACTGCTTGGCACCGCTTTAGGCGCACATAACGTCGTGGATTGGGAGCGGGATTACATTCTTGCGAGTCTCGACCACGCAATTTGGTTTCATGCCCCCATTAATCTGAATGACACAGTGCTTTATCACTGCGACAGTCCATGGTCCGGTAATGCACGTGGTTTTAACCGAGGTCAATTCTGGAGTCCAGATGGCGTTCTACTGGCATCAACCACTCAAGAAGGGTTGATGCGAAGAAAAACGCACTAATTGATGCGGGTGGCCATTTCGTCGCCCAACTCAACAAGCCTTAAATTTCCCTGCAAATCCAATCCGAATTCATGGACCGAGCCGTTGTCTGGCCAAAATTGCAATGTGTCCTGATGTTCGCGTACGTAAGCCACCACCGTATTAATCACCAAGAAATGGCTAAATATCACCGTCGGTTGTTCGAGTGAGAGCAAGCCCTCAATAATACCCTCACGCCAGCTCAATATCGGGCGTGTTTGCTCATGCCATGTTTGGCGCATGAAGGATTTCAGCCAGTCCTGGCGCTCAGCCAAAGGCGCTGGAGACACCACCTCGGTAAATGCTGCATCAATGCGAACCGGACGCTGCAGGCGCTCAGCAAGCGGTATAGCAGTCTCCTGGGCACGCTGTTTAGGGCTACTGATTAGCTGAACGTCGCTAGGAAGGGTCGCTATTAATGACTCGGCGGCGGCCACCGCCTGCTGCTGCCCCAAAGCACTCAAACCTGGATCAGGATGCTCACCCCAAGTCGCACTGGCCTCACCGTGGCGCACTAGCCATATTGGATGGCTCATCGATAGGTGACCAATGATTCGTTACGATCAGCGCCAATAAGTTGCAGGTGAGCCACGTCATTAAAGTTTGATAGCGATACCCGGCTCGAACTATAAATCAAACGGGTGATCGAGCAGTTCATGACGGGCTCATAAAACTGATAGAAGCCATCGGCAGTCACACCCAACGCGAGTCCAACCGCTGTAGCGATAGTACCGCCCGAGGTGAATACGGCCGTCGTCTTTCCCGATCCGACATCAGTCATAATGTCTTTCAGCGCCGCCTCTACGCCATCGCGATAGAGTGACCACGGCATAATGCCAGTAGCATTACATTCAGGATTGACCCAGGCGTTGAATACTGCGGCAATGATCTTTTGGTAGTCCTTGCTGGACTTACTGTCGCGCTGCACGATGTCAGCGAGCACGCCATCAGTGGCGCATAAACCGGGAAGCAACGCATCAATCTGCTCTTGATTATTAACCTCGTCAAATCGCTCATCCAACCTGAGATCACACGCACGACTTTGCGACGCGAGGACGCGCTGTCCCGTCTCTTGCTGTCGAGATAATGAGCCCGCGTAAGCGGCATCGAAACTGAGTCCCACGCGAGCAAAAAACTCACCCGTGAGATCAGCTTGTCGCTGCCCCAGGGTTGAGAGCTGATCATAGTTAGCGGCGCCGAAAGAAGCTTGCCCGTGGCGAACTAGATAAATAGAGGCCATCAGGCTGCTCCTTGATGTTGATTGATAAAGCGAAGATTTCTAGGATACGGGTAAAAGTCCTTTACGACCCCTTCCCGCAGTCTATCCTGTAGGTCGGTCCAAAAGCTCGCATCGTAGAGATCGCTGTGCCGCGCGTCGAACGCCTTACGCGCACGTTGATTACCCGAGAAGAAGAGGCGAAACTCCTCGGGGAAAATATCGTTGGGGCCGACTGAATACCAGGGCTGGCTCGACATCTCATCGAAGTCGTCTCGCGGTGGTGGAATACGTCGAAAATTACACTCCAACAGTGGCTGAATCTCATCGTAGTCATAAAATACAACCCGTCCATGTCGCGTCACGCCAAAATTCTTAAGCAACATATCGCCTGGGAAGATATTGGCAGCCGCCAGTTCTTTAATCGACTTTCCGTAGTCATTCATGACCTCGTCGACTTCTTCGTCGGTGGCATCTTGTAAATACAAGTTAAGGGGCGTCATACGGCGCTCGACGTAGCAGTGTTTAATAATCAACGCAGGCCCACTGATTTCCACTTGCGAGGGACATGTTGCATACAATTCTTCTATCAGCTCGTCAGAGAAGCGTGCCTTTTCAAATACCAGATTAGTGAATTCCTGAGTGTCCGCCATGCGTCCGGCGCGATCCCAGCGTTTTACCAGTTGATACTTTTCCTTCACCAACTCGTGAGTCACTTCTTTAGGCGGCGTAAATTTATCTTTAATAATTTTAAAAACAAACTCGTAGGACGGCAGCGTAAACACCGCCATGACCATGCCTTTAATTCCCGGCGCAACAATGAATTGATCTTGGGCTGAACGCATATGGCGGTACGCACAACGGTAATAATAGGTTTTGCCATGACGGTGATGCCCAATGGAACTGTAAATTTCAGAGACGGCTTTCTTAGGCATAAGTTGTTGTAGAAACAGAACGTACTGCGATGGGATCGAAGCGTCGACCATGAAATAGGTCCGGGTAAAGCTGAAGAGCAAGCTCACGCGATCAGAGCCAAAAAGCGCTGCATCAATATAAACCGACGGGCTCTCAGCACTCTCGTTGTGGAGCATGGGGAACACGAGAGGCATTTCCAATCCATTGATCACCAAGCGACCGACGATGTACACCGCTTTGTTACGATAAAAATGATGCTCCAGCATCTGTAGCTCTAAAGCGGGGTTATCGACGTCGAAGGTGTCCGGCAGGGACCCACGCATAGCGCCCACAATGTTTTTCACATCGCGATCGAGGTCCTCGTAGGGGATATATAACGCGTAATGATCGAGCAAGGCGCGCACGGCAGCATCGATACCCTGATCACAACGAAAGCGCTTAACGACCCGACTGACATCTACGGGCGGCATATCGCCCTGCGGCGAAAACACGAATGCGTGTTTATCGCGAATACGACGGTGCTCGAAGACTGCGTTATAAATTGAATTATAAAAAGTCTCCGCGATTTCAAAGTTGGTCATGCCACGTACCAAGTCCGAATAAATACCTCGCGTCTCGGACCAGAAATCGAATTCCTTTAGGCGGTCACCGGCTATAAACTCAACGAACTCGAGGGTTTCCACGACCTTGGCCTTATATAAATCGATCCGGCGAGTCGATGCGTGGTGCATCGCTGCCCATTCGGCCTTCTCAAATCGAGTGCGCGCAGCCAAGGTGATATTCTCGAAGTCTGCGAAATAAGAATAAAAACCGTTCAAGATAGTTCGAGCTAAGCGAGTTTGCTTATCCACAACAGTGTCCTATGTTTGGCAGTGCACAGTGTATTGAGGCTGACAGTATGGCGCAATTTCATACGCTAAAAAAAACCCGCCGGAATGCGGCGGGTTCTTTGGGTCGGACTGGCCAAGCGTTTTACACGCTGGAAGCCCTTACCAGTCGAGCTTATGCCGAATAGGTTTTGCTGGCATAGTGATTACGGTGGTAGGTCGCGTCGCCAAACGTCGAATTGATCATCATCAAGCGCTTGGCATAGTGGCCAATATCAAGCTCGTCGGTAATCCCCATGCCACCGTGAAGCTGAATCGCCTCGCCGTAGACTAACTTAGCATTGCGATCGATAAGCACCTTCAACGCATGAATAGTCAGATCCGCTTTTTCAGGCGCCTCATTAAACTCACACATAGCCTTGAAGAGCAGAGACTTCGCCTGCTCGAAGGCCATCATGGTATCAACCATACGGTGCTTGAGGGCCTGGAATGTTGAGATACGCACACCGAACTGCTCGCGCTGCTTTGTGTACTCCAATGTCTTAGCATTCAGGGTACCCATGCAACCCACGGCCTCAGCGGCAACCGCAATAGTCGCCTCCCGGACAACGGCTTCAACAACGCCCATAGCGCTGCCCTCTTCACCTATCAGCTCTGCAGGCGCATTGTTGAAGGTCAAGTTTGCACAACGCTGACCATCCATCATGGGATAACCAAAACGCTCAACACCCGCACCGTTAAGATCGACCACAAACAGTGACAGACCGTCGCGATCGAATTGCTCACCGGAGGTTCGTGCCAAGACCACCGCTTTATCGGCATTCGTGCCGTTAGACACGACAACTTTCTCGCCCGATAACGTGTACGCACCGCCGTTGTTCTGCGCTGTGGTTTTACAATCGGTGATTTCAAAACGACTCTGACGCTCTACATAAGCAAACGTACCCAGCGCTGAGCCGTCGATAACTTCAGGCAGCAAGGCCGCTCGTTGAGCTTCGTTACCCGCCTTGGCGATCAGGTTGCCGTACAACACAACCGTTGCCAGATAGGGCTCTACAATCAAACCTTTACCAATTTCTTCCATAATGACGCTGGTATCAACAATGCTGCCACCAAAACCGCCATCTTCCTCAGCAAAAGGAATCGATAACCAACCAAGTTCAGCAAATTGCTGCCACGCGGCGTCACTCATACCTTTATCAGACTCAACAATCGCTTTCCGCGTATCCCAGTCGTAGTCATCTTGAACAAAACGCGCGATGGAATCGCGGATCATCTGTTGCTCTTCAGTAAAATCAAAATTCATTGCTGTGTTCCCTTCTATTACTCAAGACCAAGAACAAACTTGGCAATGATATTTTTCTGAACTTCGTTTGAGCCACCGTAAATGGTTGACGCGCGCCCGTACATGAAGTTTCGTCGAGCCTCAGAACCAAAGTCATGTCCCAACTGCTCTGAATCCAGATCCGTAGGAAGAACGCCCTGGTAGTGCGCTGCGACTTCCATACGCAGCTCTTGTGTCGCCTGCTGAAGCTCAGTGCCCTTAATCTTCAGTAGCGAAGACTCGGGTCCTGGGAAACCACCAGCAGCCATCGCAGCAAGGGTGCGAAGCTCTGTAAACTCGAGGGCCATCAATTCAATTTCGATGTCAGCCAAACGACCTTGGAACCCGGGATCATCAAGCAATGCTTTACCACCGTTAATTTCCTTGGCAGCAGCGTCTTTAATCTGACGAATCGTTCGCTTGCTTTGAGCCACGTCAGCAATAGACGTGCGCTCGTGGGCTAACAGTGCTTTTGCAACAGTCCAACCGCCGTTAACTTCGCCAACAACGTTCTTAGCGGGAACACGTACATTATTGAATTCAACTTCATTCAAACTGTGCTCGTTATCGATAGAAATGATCGGATTAACTTTGATCCCTTCTGACTTCATATCGCACAATAAGAAGGTAATACCCTCTTGCTTCTTGCCTTCATTACTCGTGCGAACGAGAACAAAGATCCAGTCCGCGTACTGCGCATAGGTCGTCCAAATTTTCGCGCCGTTGATAATGTAATCATCGCCGTCAAGCTCAGCCTTAGTTTTCAACGCAGCTAGGTCCGAACCCGCACCTGGCTCAGAGTAGCCCTGACACCACCAATCGTCGCTGCTCAAAATACGAGGCAAGAAATAATCTTTCTGCTCTTGATTACCAAACTGGTAAATCACAGGACCGACCATACTCAAACCAAAAGGCACAGTGCCGGGAATACCGGCTTCCGAACGCTCAGTCTCGTAAATGTATTTCTGAGTAGGTGTCCAGCCGGTGCCACCGAATTCGACGGGCCAGTTAGGTGCAATCCAACCCTTCTCGTGCAACTTCTTCTGCCACTCGACAATCGTGTTTTTAAACCCGTTACTACGCAGGCGTCCTTGGAGTTCCGGCGTGAAATGTTCAGCAAAGAATGATCGTACTTCTTCGCGGAACGCTAAGTCTTCAGCTGAAAATGCAATATCCATAGCGACCTCAATCGTTGGTTGAAACGTGGGGTGTGACCCAATAAATGCGGTTTTGAACCTTGAGTATGTTTTTCTACGTTAGAGAATGTAGGGTAGTTGGGCGCGCTTTGCAAGCCCTTCTCAGCGAGAAATCTGCGCCCGCGGACTCACCGCACGGCGAGCCTTTAATTGGCTTTAATATCAATGGCTTACAAAAACAAAAACGCCGACGATCATACGGAATGAGGTCGGCGTCAATACTCCTGTCCGGGTTTTGCTTAATAAAGCAGGGAGAACAGCTTCCTTTGGTATTCCGCTGCGAGAGGGTCACCTTTACCGATAGTGGTAATCGCATCCAAGTACAAACGCTTTGCTTCACCGTTATTCCAGTCGCGGTCCGCGCGTAAGACAATGAGTAAATGCTCCAATGCCTCGCGATAGCGGCCTGTAGTGGTGAGCTGAACAGCCAGCTTAACGCGAGAGCCATGATCGTTTTCGTCATCGGCGAGCAATCCCTCGAGCGCTTTTAGCTCGGGTGAATCCGCTGCTTCTCGCTTAAGCTCAATTTGAGCCATCAGCTGCTCATAATGAGCGTTTTGATCCACCATGCGAATATCGCTCAAGACCGCCTCTGCATCATCTAAGCGGTTTGCCTCAACCAAGGCCCCCGCATAGGCCAGCGCGACGTCCAATAGTTTCCCTGACTCCTCCCATGCTGCTCGGAGTAAACCAACCGCGCCCGCGACATCATCTTGTTGAAGCAACGCTGCTGCTTCGCTGATTTTTGCGTCCCAGGGTGACGGCAAATATTTTTGCAAAAGTTCGCGGACGACCGATTCGGGCTGAGCGCCAGTAAAACCGTCGACGGGCTGCCCATCTTTGATAACCATCACCGTGGGTAAATTGCGAACGCCTAGCTGACTGGCAAGCATTTGCTGATCGTCAGCATTAACCTTGGCTAGCAGGAAGGCACCCGCGTACTCATTGGCTAAGTTTTCCAAAAGCGGCATCAGTTGCTTGCACGGCTCGCACCAATCTGCCCAAAAGTCGACAACTACGGGTCGATGATTAGATTCTTCAATGAGTAACTGCTGAGCATTACTCTCGTCTATGTCTACAATGTGGGGGCTCGTATTCATGACTTATTTCTCGTTGATTATTTAAAACCCAAGACGTCCTGCATGTCGTACTTGCCGGGTTGTTGGCTCGCCAACCAAGCTGCCGCTCTAACAGCGCCTCGTGCGAATGCCATCCGAGAGCTAGCTTTGTGTGTAATCTCTAACCGCTCACCGTCCGCGGCAAAAATAACCGTATGATCACCAACAACATCACCCGCGCGGATTGTTGCAAAACCTATGGTGTCTCGCTCACGAGCACCCGTCTGGCCTTCACGACCATAGACTGCGACTTTACTGAGATCTCTCCCCAACGTATCGGCGATCACTTGGCCCATACTGAGTGCCGTACCTGATGGCGCATCAATTTTATGACGATGGTGTGCCTCGACAATTTCAATATCAACATCATCACCGAGCACCGCCGCCGCCTGCTCGAGTAATTTAAAAGCAAGGTTCACGCCGGTGGAAAAGTTAGATGCCTTACATAGGGCTATTTTGGCACCATGAGCGAAGAGCATTCGTTCCTGCTCAACCGTAAATCCCGTCGTACCGATCACCATGGCAACGCCATGCGCGGCGCAAAGTTCTGCATTCGCGAGGGTCGCCGCTGGCACTGTGAAGTCGATCAGTACATCAATGTCACCAATGACCGTAGCGAGATCGTTCACGATAACAACGGCGTTAGCTTCCCCACCAACCAGCTCGCCCGAATCTATACCAGCAAGCGCACTTTCAGGACGCTCGATCGTGGCGCTCAGATCGATGCCCTGCTGACTTTCACCAATGGCTTCAATGAGCATACGGCCCATACGACCTGCAGCACCTGTTACGCCGACTCGCACCGTCATTACTTAGTCATCCCGTCAAAGAAGGATTTGACGCCCTCGAACCAGCCATGCTGACGTGGCGACTGCTCATTACCACCTTCTGTCAGTGTGGAACGAAGCTCCTCTAGTAACTGCTTCTGCTTCGCACTCAAATTAACCGGCGTCTCCACGACAGCGCGGCACATCAAATCCCCAATAGGGCCACCGCGGACCGGTTGAACACCTTTGCCACGTAATCGGAACATTTTCCCTGTCTGCGTTTCCGACGGAATCTTTAACTTCACTTTGCCATCAAGGGTGGGCACTTCAAGCTCCCCTCCCAACGCGGCATCAACAAAATTAATGGGGACTTCGCAGAATAAATGGCGTCCATCACGCTCAAACAGCGAATGCTGCCTAACTGACATCTGCACAAACAGATCGCCAGCCGGCCCGCCAGCAGGCCCAGCCTCGCCTTCGCCACTCAGCCGTATCCGATCACCGGTATCGACACCCGGAGGCACTTTGACAGAGAGAGTCTTAGTTTTCTCCACCAAACCCTGACCACGACAGTCAACGCAAGGGTCAGAGATGGTTTTTCCGCGACCACGGCATTGAGGACATGTCTGTTGGACTTGGAAAAAGCCCTGCTGCATTCGGACTTGGCCAGACCCTCCACAACCGCCACAGCTAATAGGGCTAGTACCCGGTTTCGCGCCGCTGCCATCACACGTGGAGCAATGCTGCAACGAAGGTACTTTGATTTCTGTGGTGGTACCACGTACGGCCTCTTCGAGGCTAATTTCTAGGGTATATCGTAAATCTGAGCCACGCTGAGGACCCCGTCGGCCACCACCTCCGCCACCACCAAAGATGTCACCAAACACATCTCCAAAGATATCGCTGAACCCACCGCCCTGGAAACCACCTCCACCGCCCATGGACTGATCAACGCCGGCATGGCCAAATTGGTCATAGGCCGCACGTTTCTCTTTATTCATGAGAACATCGTAAGCTTCAGTCGCTTCTTTAAACTTATGATCAGCATCCTGATCGTCAGGATTGCGATCGGGGTGGAATTTCATCGCAATTCGACGGTAGGCTTTTTTAACCTCCGGATCCGTTGCTGAACGATCAACCCCTAAAATTTCGTAATAGTCACGCTTGGACATATTTTTCCAGCCTGCCTGTGCCATTCAATGCGCGCAAAAGCACGCTCGCCACAAAAAACACGCGGGCAACCAGGGCCCGCGTCATATCAACATTTTAACCCAGGACTTGGGTCTTGTGTGCTCAGTAGGCAGCATTCAATGCCGCCTATCGAGTCATCACTTCTTGTCGTCGTCTTTCACTTCCTCAAACTCAGCATCGACAACGTCGTCACCCATGTCAGCCTCGTTAGCGTCAGCACCCGCTGAATCTGCCTGCGCACCTTCAGCTGCCTGCTGAGCCGCGTACATCTTCTGAGCAACCGCACCCGTAGCCTCAGTTATCTTAGTGGTCGCGGCTTCTATCGCGTCCTTGTCATCGCTCTTAAGTGCCGCCTCCGCTTCAGCAATAGCCGACTCAATCGCTGCACGCTCGTCATCACTTGCATGCTCACCTGCGTCTTCCAAGGTTTTACGAGCAGCATGTACCATGCCGTCACAGCTGTTACGCACTGTAATGAGCTCTTCAAACTTCTTGTCAGCTTCGGCATTGGCTTCAGCATCCTGAACCATCTTTTCGACTTCTTCTTCCGATAGACCGCCTGACGCGGTAATCCGAATTGACTGCTCTTTGCCCGTCGCTTTGTCCTTAGCCGATACATTCAAGATGCCATTCGCGTCCAAATCGAAGGTCACTTCAACTTGCGGAACACCACGAGGTGAAGGTGGGATATCAGCAAGATCAAAACGTCCTAGCGATTTGTTTTCTGTCGCCTGCTTACGCTCACCTTGGACAACGTGAATCGTTACTGCAGTTTGGTTGTCTTCGGCTGTCGAGAACACTTGCGATTTCTTGGTAGGAATCGTCGTGTTCTTCTCGATTAACGGTGTTGCTACACCACCCATTGTTTCAATACCCAGGGTCAGAGGCGTCACGTCTAAAAGAAGCACGTCTTTGACGTCGCCAGACAATACCGCACCCTGGATGGATGCGCCCATCGCTACTGCTTCGTCAGGGTTCACGTCTTTGCGAGGTTCCTTGCCAAAGAAATCCGCTACCGCCGCTTGAACCATGGGCATACGTGTCTGGCCGCCGACCAAGATAATATCGTCAATTTCACTCTTTGACAGACCTGAATCCTGCAAAGCCGTCTTAAGAGGTTCGAGTGAACGCTTGACCAAGTCCTCAACGAGCGACTCCAATTTATTACGCGACAACTTAACCACCAAGTGCTTAGGACCCGTCGCGTCAGCGGTAATGTAAGGTAAGTTGACTTCCGTCTGTTGCGCACTCGAAAGCTCGATCTTGGCTTTCTCAGCGGCTTCCTTCAAGCGCTGAAGCGCTAGAGGGTCATTGTGCAGATCAATGCCGCTGTCACTTTTGAACTCGCTCGCGAGGTATTCAATCAACCGTAGATCGAAGTCCTCACCGCCCAAGAACGTGTCACCGTTGGTTGCCAGCACTTCAAACTGATGCTCACCGTCGACTTCAGCAATTTCAATAATGGAAATATCGAAGGTACCACCACCCAAGTCGTATACCGCAACCGTGCGGTCACCCTTAGCCTTGTCCATACCGTATGCCAGGGCCGCCGCCGTTGGCTCGTTAATGATGCGCTTTACTTCTAGACCGGCAATTTTGCCCGCGTCTTTTGTGGCTTGACGCTGGGAGTCATTGAAGTACGCTGGAACCGTAATTACCGCTTCGGTAACAGGCTCACCAAGAAATTCCTCAGCCGTTTTCTTCATCTTGCGCAGAACTTCCGCGGATACCTGAGGTGGCGCCATCGCGTTGTCTTTAACTTTGACCCAGGCGTCGCCACTGTCAGCTTTTACAATATTGTAAGGCACCATCTTGATGTCTTTTTGTACAACATCGTCGTCAAATCGACGGCCGATTAGACGCTTGACGGCAAACAGCGTGTTCACCGGGTTAGTCACCGCCTGTCGCTTCGCTGACTGGCCAACCAGAATTTCACCGTCATCTGTGTATGCAACAACAGATGGAGTGGTGCGGCCGCCCTCGGCATTTTCAATAACGCGCGGCTTACCGCCTTCTAAAATAGAGACACAAGAGTTAGTGGTCCCCAAGTCAATACCAATAATTTTACCCATTACTTTCTCCTTTCAGCCGGATCGCACCCAGCATGCTTGCTTGTACCTTTAAATGGGTGCTCGTGGCACTATTTCAAGGCCTACCGTGGGGATTTATTGTGGTGCCTTGCTAACCATGACCATCGCAGGCCGAACGAGACGACCGTTTAAGGTGTAACCTTTTTGCATCACAGCGATGACCGTATTGGGCTCAACATCGGGATTCTCAACCATGCTCATCGCTTGCGCTGTCTGCGGATCGAAGGGTTCTCCCATAGGGTCAACGTGTTCGACACCGTTCTTTTTGAGAGCATCGACGAAGCTTTTCAACGTCAGCTCAACGCCTTCAATGATCGGCTTTGCAGTATCACTTTCACCTGCCGCAATGAGCGCACGCTCAAGGTTATCGACCACGGGCAACATCTCACCGACGAAACGCTCCAATGCAAATTTCCTGGCCTTATCCACTTCAGCTTCTGCGCGACGCTGAACGTTGACCGCATCTGCCTGTGCGCGAAGAGCAGCTTCGCGCGCCTCCGACAAGTCAACTTCTAGCTTCTCGACAAGCTGCTCGAGGGAAGCTTCTTCCTCTTCCCCTTCTACAGTGTCACCGGTGCTTTCAATATTTTCGCCGACAGTGGACTCATCGTCCTCCTCGACATAATCATGCTTGTCGTCTGACATGGGATTTCCTCTGATAATGGCGCCTTGCTCAAGACGTGAAAAAGCCGTCAGGCGGGACATGGGGACGCCTTGGCTCGCTTTCAAGGGGTTGGTCGCTATCTAAGGGCTAAAGACGCTGAATTTGAGGCTAATCGACGATGTTGTGTGATTTTCACGCCGCCGCTTGTCGTGCACTCAGCTCGACTCTTACCTGGACTCTTACCTCGAGAGTGCGACGCTCAAGAGCTTCGCAGTCACATCGACCATAGGAATTACGCGTTCGTAAGCCATTCGGGTAGGGCCAATGACTCCCAGTACACCAAGCGTCCTAGCGCCCTGAGTGTACGGCGCGGTGACCACAGAATAATCGCCAAAAACATCAAAGCCCGACTCGTCGCCAATGAAAATTTGCACCCCGTCTGCCCGAGAACTGCGATCAAGAAGGTCCAAAATATCGCGCTTGCTCTCGAAAGCGTCAAATAGCTCCCTCAATTTACCGAAATCTTCTGGCCGAGTCTGACCGAGCAAGTGGTTCTCGCCTGCGACAACATAGTCATCGTTGCCCTCCTCGGCATCAAGGGCTTGATTGGCAAGATCGAGGGCGGCAGCCATGTACTCGTCTATTTGCCCTCGGGCAATTTTCATCTCATGAATGATTCCGGCCTTTAAATCGATGAGATCGCGCCCAGCATAGCGCTGGTTAATAAGCTCAGCGGCCGCCTTTAACTGCCGCTCAGTCATCGACCTTGGCAATTCAATAATACGATTTTGTACCTCGCGTTCATTGAGAACCAAAATCACCAAGACACGATTCTCCGCCAAAGGTAGAAACTCGACTTGCCGCAAATGCTGAACGTCCGGACGTGGAACCGTTACGATGCCAGTCTGGGTGGTAATCTGTGCGAGGAGGTTCGAGGCGCTCTGCACAAGCTCTTTCGTTGACCTATTAGGGTTTAACTCACCTTTTAAGACTTCGAAAGCTCTCGCATCGATGGGCTGCACCTGTAAGAGCGTATCGACAAACAGCCTGTAGCCTTGTGGCGTGGGGATTCTCCCTGCCGACGTGTGAGGAGACACAAGGTAACCACGATCTTCCAAATCGGCCATGATATTGCGAATAGTCGCGGGGCTAACCGGCATCCCACTAGCGGCATGCAAAGACTTTGACCCTACTGGCTGGCCATCGCGAATATGCATTTCAACCAGGGTTCGCAGTAATTCAGTAGCTCGATGTGTCAGTTCTTTGCCCATAAATACTCAAAGAGGTTTCCGTGTACAGGTTGTAGCATAGCCTGCCATGAGGGCAAAGCACGTCATTCGACGTTTCCTAAGCCCGTACATTAAGATATAAGGTGAGGCTCTTGCAGGAAGGCCATCAATGCTCAGAGAAATTGCCATAAAAGACTTCGCCATCGTGGACAACATCACGGTCGAGCTAACGTCAGGAATGACTGTTATTACCGGAGAAACAGGTGCTGGCAAGTCCATTATGCTCGATGCGCTTAGCTTGTGCGTAGGCGATCGAGCAGACGCACGAACGGTTAGGCCCGGCGCGAAGAAAGCCGACATTTCAGCACGATTTGATTTAGCTCATGTTCCAGCCGCCCGCCTATGGCTTTCTTCTCGAGAATTAGCGACCGATGATGATGAGTGCATACTCCGACGGATAGTAAGCGCTGAAGGGAGATCGAAAGCGTTTATTAACGGCACACCAGCAACACTGGCTGACTGTAGCGATATCGGACAACTGCTGGTCGATATCCACAGCCAGCATGAACATCAGTCTCTTTTGCGAGGCAGCACACAAAGAGAGCTGCTCGATGCCTACGCGGGCGCCCAAGCCTCCGCTGACGCGGTCGCAAACATTGCTAAGAACTATAAAACGCTCGCGGATGACTATGCACGGATCGCAGGCCAATCCGACGCGGACAATGCCCGCCGTGACTTACTGGCCTACCAAGTATCGGAACTCGACGACATTGCCGTGCGCGCCGGTGAGTTCAATGAGCTTGAAAGCGAGCATAAGCTACTTAGCAATGCTGACTTTCTTCGGGATAGCACGAACCAAGCAAATGATGGCTGCGAGTTAGCGCAAGAACAGATTACCCGGCTCAAAGCCCTAATCGATGACGATCGCCATGATGAGAAGCTCGTTTCCAACATTCGCGAACTGTTGGCGTCGGCGGACATTCAGATAGAGGAAGCGCGACAAGAGTTACGCCATTATGGTGACGGGCTAGAGTTAGATCCCCAGCGATTGAGCGAAGTAGAGTCGCGCCTCGATACCATTAATGCACTCGCTCGCAAGCATCGCGTTCTCCCAGAAGCGCTCCCCGCTCATCATTTGGCTATGACCGAAGAGCTTGCCAACCTTGCAGGCGGCGACGAGCATCTCGCAGAGCTCGCTGGTCGCCTCGACATACTCCGTGCCGACTACCAAAAAGCGGCAAAAAAATTGTCGAAAGCACGCACAAAAGCCGCAAAAAAACTGGCGCAAAGCGTGGTCATGACCTTGTCACAGCTTGGCATGGAGCGATGCCAGTTTGTGGTGGAGCTCACTCCGGTGCCCAGCGGCGAATTGAGTCCGAGAGGTGCTGAAGAGGTGGAGTTCTTGGTCAGCACCAACCCAGGAAGCAAAGCGGGCCCCCTTCCCAAGATTGCGTCTGGGGGTGAACTGTCGAGAATTAGTCTTGCCCTCCAAGTTGCAGCCTCGGAGAACGTTACCGCGCCGACGATGATATTCGATGAAGTCGACGTCGGAATTGGCGGCGGTGTCGCCGAGGTCGTTGGCACGCTACTGCGGCGTCTATCTCAGTCTGTTCAAGTGATTTGCGTGACGCACCTCGGCCAAGTAGCCTCGCAGGGGCAGCATCACTTCAAGGTCAGCAAAGGGTCCAGTGACCAAGCAACTCAAACAGATCTAGAGCTGCTCAGCGCAGAGGCGCGTATTGATGAAATCGCACGTATGGTAGGTGGTGTCGACATGACTGAAAGCTCACGCGCCCATGCGCAAGACATGCTGTCGCGAGCTAAAGGACACGGATAACTTAAGGCTTTTTGCGTACGTACAGTACGAGGGAATGGTCGATAATTTCGAAACCATGCTCATCGGCAATTTGATGCTGGCGCTGTTCTATAATGGGGTCGAGAAACTCAATCACTTCATTATTCTCAACATCAACCATATGATCATGGTGATCTTCCGGCGCGAGCTCAAAAACAGAGTGGCCTGTTTCGAAATTATGGCGCACCACAAGTCCCGCCGTTTCAAACTGAGTTAAGACGCGATAAACCGTCGCCAAACCCACATCTTCACCAGAATCTCGAAGGCGCTGGTACACGTCCTCAGCACTTAAATGCTCAGAGGTTTCAGACGTGCTCTCCAACATTTGCAGGATTTTAATGCGCGGTAGGGTGACCTTTAAGCCGGCCTTGCGTAGTTCTACATTTTCGCTGGGCATTGAGTATTTCTCGTCAGGCAATAAACCAAGGTATGATGCCAGCGATCGTAAACCTGTGGAACCCAAGTGTGATGTCAATTACTCGTATAAAACGCCCTCTGAGCCTCTTTTTCATCTGTTTTTCTCTATTTCTCGCCGGTTGTGGATCCAATATTGGTTTTCCAGGCGTTTATCGTATCGATGTAGAGCAAGGCAACATTATTACCCCCGAGATGGTCGAGCAGTTACAGCAAGGCATGACGCGCCGGCAGGTGCGGTTCATTTTGGGGACACCGCTGATTGAAGATACGTTCCATAAAGATCGCTGGGACTATCGCTACACACTGCGTAACGGCACGGATACACGAGAAGAGAACATGCTTACCGTGTACTTCGAGGACGACAAGCTTGTGAATGTCACGGGTGACTTGCTGCCCGAATGGGCATCGCCACAAGAAGCCAAGGGCATCGACGAGCGCTCAGAGGTTCAAAACTAAGGTCCCAACAAGCCTGTTGCAAGCGGTTTACTCAGGAGTCAGCGCGCTCAGGTGTCAGCGCGCTCTGCTTTTGCCTTCGCCGCGCGCTGTTTTCGAACCTCTTTAGGGTCTATTAGCAGGGGACGGTAAATTTCAACGCGCTCCCCAGAGCTCAGCACATGACTGGCTTGCACAGCTTTACCGAACACGCCGAGCGTGAGCGCGTCCCCTAAAACAAGATCTTCAAAGTGCTGGTCAATACCCGAGAGCTGCACCGCCTCCATTGCAGTAGTGCCTGCCTCTACATCTAAGCGTTCAATGCGCTGCGCATCGGGTAACGCGTAAGCGACTTCAACTGAAATTTTTTCACTCATACTGGCTGTTTTCCATAAATAACGCCTGCGCGTTTAACAATAGCATCGACGAGGTCAAGCGCCACCTTGTCAAATAGCCGCCCTGCCGCCGCATTGATTAAGCCACTGCGCAAACGAAAATCGAGCGTCAGCGATACTTTGCAGGCATCAGCCCCCAATGCTTTAAAGCGCCACTCCCCAGCAAACTGATCAAAAGGACCATCGACCAATGTAAGCGTAATTAAGTCATGCGGCTGCATGGTATTTCGAGTGACAAAACTATGACTGATGCCCGCTCGTGAAAGCCCGAGCCTCGCCTGCACGGTAGTTACATCGCGCTCTAAAATTTGAGCATCTACACAACCACTCAAAAACTCTGGGTAGCGCTCGATATCGGCAACTAACTCATAGATATGAGTAGCTGGATGCATTAAGAGGGCGCTGCGATCGATAGTGGTCATGGCGCTAGTCTACCTCAGGTCTCGACAGACTGAAAAAATAGCAGCCATGCCATAGCCGCAACAACAGTGGCTGGCGTCACGATTCGCACCAACTCCCACCACAGTAAGAACAGCCAGCGAGGCTCCCTAAAAAACTCGCCACGCACAATAGGTCGTGGCATTCGCCAACCGACAAAAAGCGCGAGAGCTAATAAAGAAATAGGCACACCAATATCGATAAGCTCTGAGACCACGCCGCCCCAAGGCGCGTTCATGTCGCGCATTATCAAAGCCAGGCCAAACACGAACGAGGATACCGCGATGGCGGCCGCACCACGATTCCATCGCCATTCTTTACGCATGACCATTACTGCAGGCTCCATCAACGCCACCATAGCGAAGACCATTGCACTGGCGAGCAAACCGAAAAAAATGGTGCCGTAGATGTCGCCTGAGGGCAGGTTCGCGTAAGCATAAGGAATGCTGACAAAAACGAACGCGACACCTTCGCTAGGCGCGATATTTGTTTCAAAGAGCAGCGGTACGACGGCAATCGCAATAGCCAGCACGAAAGCCGAATCAATAACTGCAGCTGCGGCAACCGCGCGCAACAGTGGCAAATTTGTGGGGGCACGCCCGCCAAAACACAAACCAATGCCCAAGCCTGCTCCAAGGGTATACATACCGCTTATGACACCCGCCATAGCAGATTCAAGATCGAATTGATCATAATTTCGAGCAAACAAAAATTCACCCGCCTCTTGGAGATTGCCGTAGTCCAATGCGTAACCCATCAAACCAACACATGAAACCGCCATAGCAGGTAAACCGAGCCATGCGATAAGGCCCATCGCGTAAGCAGGTCCTAGCGCAACGAGCAATGCGGCGAGCGGCATAAGCCAAAGGGCGAACATGATAAACCGGTTATGATCCGCCGCGAGCTCAACAAAGCTCTCTGCAACGTCAACACCACTCGCCGAAGCGAGGCCGCCTGTATTGATCAGCTGTGCTCTATCCATAGCCCACAAGGCCAGAATCAATAGCTTCGCGGCCAGCAATAGCGCCACACCACTTTGCAGACCACCCAACCAGCTCCAATAACTCGATCGCCCTGATTGGTCTGCCGCCCAGCGTAGGGCACCCACAGGCGAGCCCCTACCGCTGCTGCCTAGCATCACTTCCGCGGCCAAAAGAGGCGCTGATACGCTGGCAACAGTAAGCATGTATGCAATGAAGAAAGGCGCACCGCCATGCTCGCCCATTAGGTAGGGAAGCCGGAAAAAGTTACCCAGTCCGACAGCAACGGCCGCAAGCGCAAACACAAGTGTCGTCTGCCCCTGCCATGGCCTTGGAACGTTGTCGTCAAGCATTAACGCTTTCTCCCGGTACCTATACACAGACATATGCAAAGACATGTAAAAAGACATGTACACACATGAGCACATGAACAAACAGACGGTTGCAAAACGCTACACGGCGCCACCATCAGCTAGTTTGAAGTTTACCCCTCAGCGGGCACTTAACGCAGCCAAAGAGTCACTTTTCTAACGCTTCTTTTACTATCGCGGCGTATAATACGTAGATGGCAAAATCTAAATCCAAGAAAAAGGCATCCGACAACACCATTGCGCAAAATCGCCGTGCTCGGTTTGACTACCAAATACTCGACACCTTCGAAGCAGGCGTTTCGCTTGCTGGCTGGGAGGTTAAAGCGTTACGCGCCGGAAAAGTGCAGCTCACAGACTCATTCGTACAAATGCATCAGGGAGAAGCTTACCTTTATGGTGCGAATATAACCCCGCTAGAAACGGTCTCTACGCACTATGTCACGGAACCTACGCGGACACGCAAGCTGCTGTTGAATAAAAAGGAGCTTGCTCAAATTAGCGCAGCGGTCGCACAGAAAGGTCAAACATGTGTATGCACAGCGCTGTATTGGAAAGGCCACCTTGTCAAAGCCAAAGTGGGTCTCGCCGCAGGTAAGAAGCAACACGACAAGCGTGACAGCGAGAAAGACAGGGATTGGCAGCGCCAAAAGGCGCGCATAGTCCGCGCCAATGTTACCCAGTAATTCGAGCTCTTAACGTTGTTACATTGCCCTTGATGACCAAAAAGTCGGCGCAGTAATGGGATCATCTGCCGCATCCGATTTAATCAGGTCCACCAGCGTCTTACTCTGCCCGTACTTCAAACCACTCAACAAGTGCCTGGGCTTACCGCGCATAGGCTCTGACAGCTGCATGGCTCGTGCATACAGATCTTCATCGGGTGCGATTGCATCGACTATACCTAACTGCAGCGCTTGATTTGCCGGAATGTGAGCGCCGGTTAGCAGACAGTCTCGAACAGCTATCGGAGACATTCTTGAGTGCACCAACGCATTCATTCTGACGGTCAGCGTCATACCGATATTAATCTCGGGCAAACAGAAAAAGCCCCTATCTTCACGCATCACCGCATAATCGGAGGCAAGTACAAGCATCGCGCCGAGCCCAAACGCATGCCCGTTCACAATACTCACAACCGGTACAGGAAACGCCATTAGTCTTGCCGCCAAATCCATTGTCGCGGTCACGAATTCGCTAAAGATTTCCTGATGGGCCATCAGATACTCTAAATCGAGACCCTGTGAAAAGTTCTTACCCTCTCCACGTAAAAAAACTGCGGTAATCGACTCATCGGCAACAACAGCATCGAGCTCCTTATGCACAGCCTCTAGCGTTTCGGGATTAAATACTCCCGCACCTTTAAATTCGATGATGTGAATTCCTTGTGCATCCATTGATCAGTTCTCCGTACTGTCTACAACGGTGATGGTGTCACCCAATTTAATAACGCCGCTTTCAAGAATACGCGCACAAATCCCACCGTGCCCGATCATGGCCGCAACGCCACCCGTACCCAAGGCCTCTTCCATACGAGCACACGGATGGCATAGCTGGGTAGCCTCAAAAAGTGCCGAGCCAACCCTGAAACGCTGCCTACGCAGGCAGTTCAAATTCAAGCCAGAGACCACAATGTTCCGCCTCAAGATCGCTGGATCAATCACCTCGTAACCGGTGAAATGCTGAATTTGATCGATAAACTCTTGAGATATCAATGTCACTTGTCGACCTGAACCCGGGGTCTTGATCATCCGATGATCGCCCGCTAAACCGTATTCGGCGACGGCATCAACGGTCTCTAAGGACTGGAGCGGCTGCTTGCGCTTGGGTCGGACGCCTATCCACTGCACGACGCCAGGGTTCACAAATCGAGCATATTTATCGAGCGGGTTCGGTCGTTTAGTCATGGTCGACACCTACCTTAAATCGCGTTATCAATCGCCTCTAAAACGGCACTCAAGTGGCTGGCGTAGTCACTACCTGTCGCTGATGCTGCATTACTGTGCACAGCAATAACGACCTTCTTGCTAGGGTTTATAAAAATCTTCTGTCCAAAAATTCCGCTAGCCTGATACCGATCATCGCCCAGCAACCACCACATGTATCCATAGGCTGACTCGCCCTTAAATGGCGTCGTGCTTGCGCGCATCCAGCCCTCGGGCAGCACTCGAGTGCCATCAGGCAGCACACCGTCATTCATAGCAAATAACCCTAAACGCGCGTAGTCCTTGACTGAAGCGCTGATACAACAACCGCCAGTCTCACGACCATTAGGTGCATCGAGCAGCCAACTCGCATTGTGCTCCATCCCAAAGGGCTGCCAGATTTTTGCCGCCAAATAAGGTGCCGCGTTCATACCAATGGCCGAACGAAGGACCTCTCCAACAAGGTTAGCTTCGCCAGTGTTGTAATTGAATACTTCGCCAGGCGCACTGATGCGCGGCAGCGTGCCTAGGTGTCTTGTGAGTGCGATGCCATTCAAGGCACCCGCTATGGATACATCCGACGCGGGGTCTTCATAATCTTCATTCCATTCGACGCCAGAGCCCATGTGCAGCAAATCCTCTATGGACGCTTCACCGTAAGCAGTGCCTGCGAGGCGCGGCAAATAGTCTGCAACGCGATCGTCCAAGCTTCTGATGTAGCCATCGTGTAACGCCACACCTATCAGCATTGATGAGATCGATTTTGTTACCGAGAAGGAAATCCAACGACTCGCCGGACCGTGATCTGGTGCGTAGTGCTCAAACAACACATCGCGTTCTTGCAACACAGCCATGCCCATCAGTGCGTCAGAGGACAGAAAATTCTCGAGCGAAAAGCGCTCCCCGTTTACCTCATAACTCAGCGTCGAGAAATCTCGAAAGTTATTGTTAAGCGTCAGCGGGTTTGTACTTCGCTCAATCCGATTAACCGGCGCAAAATAGCCCGTGTTAGCAAAAACTATGCGCCGTTGCGCTTGTGTTTGAAAGAGGGGGCTGGCCTCCGCCTCACCCGACTGTATTTGCTCAGCAATCACTTCTTTGGTGAGTGCCGGCAAAGCCTGATCTGCCGTAAGCGCGCACAGAGAAGCGAACGACAAAGTAAGCCCTAGCGCTGCTGCGCACGCGATTCTCGTTACTGAACGATCTACCATTGCTCTTTCTCTCCCATCACAAGACTGCTCGTAAAAACACGATGCATTAGTTAATCCAAATCGGTGATGACCAAGCTCGCTCTTGCAAGGTCGTCGGCAGAGCGGGGTTTGGCGGCGTGCCATTTCGGACCGCGTCCCAGGTACTCCAGCGGCACGTGGGGTTTTCTAATACCCGAAGATAATAAACCGCTGATTGCTCGCTCTCGAATTCTGGATCGACCCATGCGGCTTTTAGTTCCGGCTTGCCCAAGCCGCTATCCGTGGCACAGGTCGAGATATCGACTGACGAACCATTAGCTGGGCAACGGTACGTAGCCGGGTCGGGTTGGGCGCCGCTAGAACAAACGGCATCAAATATCTTTTCTTCGTGCCCACCCGCTTCATTACGCCACACCTTAATCACTTGCGCTCGGTCAAGGGGAGCCGATTGAGGATCTTGTACCGCCCAGACCAACAGCGTTGGCGCAGTCGATTGACCCATTAACTTACCGCCCATTGCCACGCCATTTGCGTAGGCCGTCTCTACCAGATTCGCTTGCTCGATGATGTCGTCAGCATAATCTCCCGCAAAAAATCGAACCCGCATTCGGGGCCCGGTGGTACCAAACGTTTCCTTGCGTTGAAGCGCCGCGAAGATAGCTTCTCGCGTGTTACTTTCAGCCCATACACCCGCGAGACCACTCGCGCTATAAGACGCGGCGGTAGCACCGACATGTCGCCGCTCGCCATTCTCGCTGGGCTCGCTAACATCGCTCCAAGAGTCACCTTTCGGAACGGATCCGCGCTTTTCTGGACCCGATCCATCGGCTGGGAATTTGCCCGAGTAGTTAGCTTCTGTGTAATTGCCTGCGCCAATATGGCTATCACTGGAGCCGATAAGGCCGAAATCGAAAGGGTTCACGCCTTGAGCGCTGTCAGTCGCGACGCCTAAACCGAGTGTCGGACGCACATATCCGCCCTCTGCAACCGCCGCCTGCAGCGTTGATCCAATCAGGTAAGGATAATGCTCAAAATCTGCCCACTCGTCATTGGGCGAAAACACAGGGCGAGTATCCGATGTGCCTTTTATCTGAGTGATCTCTACTAAGGGCTCATTGCGTTGACGGCTCGCTAGTGCCTCTTGAGACACCGGATTACCTTCGTCGTCAAACAGGGAGAACATCATCCCATTTGAGCTGTTTGAGTTATGAGGGATGGCAAGTACGTCGAGGCCATCTGCGCGCTGTTTGTCCATCCACGCCCATAGATCGGCGGGTTTACCTGAGGTTAGCGTAGTGAAAATGTCTTCGGGTGCTTTATCTTCAAAGATCACGTTGCGATGCAAATTAGCAGCACCACCCCCCTCGGAATCGACGACGCGCATCGCGGTAAACTCATAACCTGAAAACGTCGTGAACTGACCGGGAATATAGTGCGCATCTGCTGCTGCCGTCGTGTCCTGCCAAGTCTTACGAACCCAGTCTCGGTCATAAATTTCAGCAATTGGATTTTGCGTTACGAACGATAAACCAATCTTGAAAAACGTCTGCCCTTGTTCTGCCCCACCAGCACCGAAAGCGGACTTCGCGGTGGCGGTCTGCGACAGGGGGTGATTTGGGTCTGCCATGGCAGGCGTAACACCTAAATATTCGCCGTGATCGGTTACCGCATAGAAATCGAGAGGGCGGGCATTGTCGAGCTGAACCGTACCCCCGCCATCGTGCGGTATCGACTCTCCTTTTGCGAACCGATAAGCATCGTCAGGCGTTCGTCGAACGCCAAACACGTAAGCATCGAATGAATTTTGTGTGTGAACGTGAAGATCACCGAAATAGGCGTTACGCAGTGGATTAGCGTCAACTAAGGCATCAGCTGGCGTTGACGCGGGCGTAACCTGTCCGTGATCTCCTGTTTCGTTCGAGGCCTTTTCGCAGCCAGCGATGGCAACCAGAGCGCCTATGATGGCCGTCGTTAAAACACGCATAAGATACCTATGTTGTTACACGTTAAATGGGGTCAGTAGTATGAGCATTTCTTGTGGGCAACGCCATCAAGGGCGTGGGCGTCAACGATAGGTGGACACACCCTCGAGCAGCGCTTTAATAAAGTGTTGCTCTTGCGCATTGACATCGGGACGCCAGACATCGAATAACAGAATTACGCGATCAGCATCGCTGTTGTTCCACGCCTCGTGATTGACGCTGTCATCGAAAGCCCAAGCAACTCCTCGCTGCGTTTGCCGTGTTTCATCACCGACACGAAGCGCACAGTCGGGTGGAACCACGAGTGGCAAATGGCAAATTAAACGGGTGTTCAGCATGCCGGTATGGGGCTCAATGCGAGCGCCAGCGTCTAACTTAGAAAAGAGCACCGACGGCGCAAATCCCTCGATCAAGGTAAGCGGCAACGCACTGAGCAGTTCAGTGGTTTGTGGGCACATGGCCATATTATCCGCGTTTGGCCGTCCATCTTCCCAGAGGTATGCCGACGTCCAGTCACGGCTGTCGAGCAGCTCAGTTACACCTTGCTGCGGTCGATCGATACCACTGTGGATATAGGGGGAGAATTTCTCTGCCTCATTAAGCAATAACGCCTGTAATTCCGCCTCAATGACATCGGTATGAGCTTCGAGCTCCTTTAACCAAGGCAGCTCGTGCTCAGGGTAAAACGTGTGGTACGGGACATTGGGTAAAAAGTATATGTGGGGAGCCTGAGGAAACGTTAAGCCCGGGTCTGGTCGCTCTAGCCGTCCCAAAAGCATATCGAGGGAGTCGTTAAAACGCTGACTTGCCCCTGCTCTTTTATAATGTGCAGCCGCCAGGCTTTCGTACAAATGCTCTTTAAATAAATGCATCAATTCCTGCTGGCGTGCGGCAATACGATCGATATCGGCTTTTAACGGAGCGGGCATATCGGTCAACGCCGCCGACAGACGCAACGCGAGCCCAAAGTGTGCCGACGCGGCCTGGTTTTCGGAGCGCCCCTGTAAAATGTCGCCTTTCATGATGAGAGCACGCAAATTATGAGGCTCTGCTTTGAGCACTTGATCAAGCGCCTCCTCAGCGCCTGGAATATCGCTTTGCGACAAACACGCGAGCGCCATTCCCAGCCAGCTTCGCGCTGTTGCAACGTTCGCATCAACCGCCGCCTGAAAATTTGCGCGAGCTTCGCTGGCATTACCCGCCTGTAAGGCGGCAATACCGCTGCGGAATAACTGCTCTTCCTGACGTAACTCCATCGTAATTCCTCTACCAAACGGGCAATGGGCGCTGATTAGACATTAAAAAGTGTTGTCATGGTCGTTATGCATTGCCATAAGTCGTAAAAATGGCGCTGGGTGAACACAGCAGCTGTGCGCTATACTACACCGACTGGGGGCGTTATGGATTCGACGACGGTAACGAAACCTGCGGTGCATGTCGTGATGGTAGCCAATCACGTAAATCCAAAGCTGCAAACTATTAGTTGCCAATGACGACAACTACGGTGCACAACTGGCTGCGTAAGTAGCCCTTTGTA
>Ga0209652_1000641_pt1 | contig 29598 bp, 31 predicted proteins | sample SaaInl74LU_5_DNA_FD_184641 | JGI IMG/M metagenome (GOLD analysis project Ga0209652, IMG submission 184641) | Marine microbial communities from expanding oxygen minimum zones in the Saanich Inlet - ESP_74LU_5_DNA (SPAdes) (version 2) | ecosystem: Environmental > Aquatic > Marine > Intertidal zone... | reverse complement strand
TAGTTTTTCAAGGCGCTCGTTTTTCAAGGCGCTCGTTTTTCAAGGCGCTAGTTTTTCAGGGTGCTAGTTTTTCAAGGTGCTAGTTTGCCTAACACGCCAAATGTCTCGCAATACACGGCTTGTTATTTTAGCGGCTTACTCCCACTTAGTTGAAACAGTCGCTATAGTCGATCGTATAGTCATAAGGGGGTTGTCGTGTATTGAGCGTATGCCCTTGCTGAGGAGTTACATCATGGGTTTATTCGATATTCGTAAAAAGCACGCGCTTCCCGATGCTGCGTCAGCGTTGCCCGGCAGAGAGACGCCGATGACAATCAGCAATGTCCACGCGGTCTTGGCAACACCGCTGTGCCCGCCATTCCCTGAGCACTTACAACAGGCGGTTTTTGGCATGGGTTGCTTTTGGGGCGTCGAGCGAATTTTCTGGAATATTCCGGGGGTATACACCACCGCGGTAGGTTATTCAGCGGGCATGACACCGAATCCAGACTATAAAGAAGTGTGTTCTGGGCAGACCGGTCACAACGAAGTGGCGTTGGTAGTCTTCGATCCCAACGAGGTCAGTTACGCCGAGCTACTGAAAGTATTTTGGGAAAATCACAATCCAACACAAGGCATGCGTCAGGGGAACGATTACGGCACCCAGTACCGCTCGGGCATTTATACGTTTAGCACTGAGCAGCAAGTTGCAGCCGATGCGTCAAAAGTGGACTACCAGGCCCGTTTAAAGGCGGCAGGGTTCGGTGAGATCACTACCGAGATTGCCGAAGCTACAGCGTTCTATTATGCGGAGGACTATCACCAGCAATATCTGCATAAAAATCCCGGTGGTTACTGTGGGATTGGAGGGACCGGGGTTGCATGTCTTATGGGTACCGGAGTGGCAGCTGAAGCTTAAATGCTGTCGCTAATCTGATCGGGGTAACTCACGCGCTAGCGCTGCATTGACGGCCGTGTCGACGCTGAGTATCCGGTCGCCCAGGTGGCGTAGCGACGCCCCTATTTGCTGGGCAAGCTCTACTTCAAACGGTATAAATCCGCCTTCGGGCCCTATCAGTACTGTCGCTTCTCGGCCTGTGTCCGCGGGTAGCGGCCCATGCTCTCCAGGGTGCAGGCAGTACATGGGTGCATCGCCGGCAATACTTTTGAGTTGATCTTCTATAAAAGGGCGAAAACGGGTGTGTAACACGACCTTGGGGAGAATTGTGTCGCCGCTGCGCTCCAAGCCTGCGCGAAGCGCCTCATCAATTCGATCTTTGCCCAGAAGCGGCGTTTGCCAGAAGCTTTTCTCGACACGGTAGCTGTTAATCAGATGTAGCTCCGCAATGCCATATTCGGCGCAGCTGCGCAGCACTCTCCGTAACATCTTGGGTCTAGGTAGTGCCAAAACAACTTTAAAAGGGTGACGGGGCGATGGCGGAGCGTTAAGCGTCACCCAAAGCTCAGCACTTTCTTGATCGCAGGCCATGACGCGAGCAACACCGCGCATGCCGCCGAGCGCGCCCACGCGTAGCGTATCGCCAACCTTTACCTTGAGAATTTTATGGAGGTGCTGATGTCGCCGATCCCGCAACTGCACTCGCGTTTCATCGAGCCAGTCTTCGGGTTCAAGTAGAACAATGTTCACGCTCAGCCGATCCAGAGATCGTATTCATCGGCGGCAGTGACTTCACCTTGAACGAAATCGCCGGGTTGTAAATCGGTTGCGCCCGGTAGATGCACGACGCCGTCAATCTCAGGCGCGTCCGCCATTGAGCGACCGAGGGCACCCTCATCGCTCACATGGTCAATAAGCACTTCGATGGTGGTGCCTATTTTTCGCTGAAGCTTATCGGCACTGATGGCTTGTTGGGCGGCCATAAAGGTGTCCCAGCGCGCTTGCTTCACATCGTCCGGGATTTGATCCGGGAGGTCATTGGCCGCGGCACCGGTGACGGGCGAGTACTGGAAGCAGCCAACGCGATCGAGTTCCGCTTCCTCGATAAAGTCGAGAAGCTCGTCAAACTCTTGATCGGTCTCGCCGGGGAAGCCCACAATAAATGTGCTGCGCAGAGTTAACTCGGGACATATTTCGCGCCATTGATGTATCCGCTCAAGGGTTTTTTCCGCAGCGGCAGGGCGCTTCATACGCTGCAGCACCGAGGGGCTGCCGTGCTGGAGTGGAATGTCGAGATAGGGAAGGATCTTACCTTCAGCCATGAGCGGAATGAGTTTGTCGACGTGAGGGTAAGGATAGACGTAGTGGAGGCGCACCCAAATCCCAAATTCTGCGAGGGTCTCTGCCAGTGTTTGTAAGTCTGATTTCAGCGGCCGCCCGTTCCAAAAATCATTCTTGTACTTAATATCCACACCATAGGCACTGGTGTCTTGTGAAATAACTAACAGTTCACGCACGCCGGCTCTAGCCAGGCCTTCAGCTTCTTTCATGATCTCGCCAATGGGACGGCTCACCAGGTCGCCGCGCATATTGGGAATGATGCAAAACTTGCAGCGGTGATTACAGCCTTCTGAAATTTTCAAATAGGCATAGTGGCGCGGCGTAAGCTTTACGCCTTGTGCGGGAACCAAGTCAATCAGAGGGTTGGGCGTTCGAGTGTTAGGTAGCACTCGCCGTACTTCGCCCAGCACTTCTTCGTAGGCAGCGGGGCCCGTTATACCAAGAACTTTTGGGTGTTCAGCGAGGATGCGCTGGGCATCGTCCCCTTTGCCCATGCAGCCCGTAACCAGAACGCGGCCGTTCTCCTCGAGGGCCTCCCCGATGGCTGCGAGTGATTCGGCTTTTGCACTGTCGATGAAGCCACAGGTATTTACAATCACGACGCCAGCATCGTCGTAGTTTGGCGTCACCTCGTACCCATCTAGGCGAAGTTGGGTCAATATTCGCTCGGAGTCGACCAGAGCTTTTGGGCAGCCAAGCGATACGAAGCCAACTTTGGCTGTGCTGGAGGGGCGATTAGCGGACATAAGGTGGGCCTGTGGCAGATAGTGGTGTGAATAGTTGTTAATAGTGCTGTGGATAGTGCTGCAATTGTACCCCTGCAGGCGATGGGTCTCGAGTCTTTAAAGTGTGCGAGTGTCTTCTCGGCTAAACGTTCGGGTGCGCAGCTCTTTACGGAGAAGGGCGAGCAGGGCTAGGGCGTCTTCGCGGTTAAGAAATTCGCCTACCACCACGTGATTTTCTCGGCAATGAATAGCGACAGAAGGACCGTCCCAGGGGTGTTTCTCAGGGGTAATCGCCAAACTCGCTTGATCGCGAGGTAGGGTCCACGTGCGCTTTGGCGCGTAGTGGCCTTTGTCAATTCGTACGTGCGCCTCGCCCAAGGTAATAACGTGGCGGTACTGTAATTTCCAATTAACGTAATACAAAGCACCGGCGAGCGCCCCGAGCTCTGCGCCCGCAAACGGAAGAATTGGCCAGGCGCCCGCGAGGGTAAAGCCAATTGCCGCGCCCAAGGAAGGGACAGAAATTGCTAGCAGTGCCCACAAATTATTCCTCCAAGTAGAGGAGTGATTGGGTTGGACGATGATAACTTGTGAGCCGTTTTTCTCGGAGCTATTAACCACGTTCGTTGCCTTGTTAGTTGCGCACCATCATAGTAGTCAATACGTGTTGGCAAGGCCAAGCGGACTAGCCGGGACGATAATTACGTACACCTTTGGCATCAAACGGAGCGGGTGATGCCGCCGAGAGCCATGTCTGGGTGATGGGATGGAGAAACTTGAGTCGTGTCGCGTGGAGGCATAGGCGCGGGGTAGCGGCTAGCGCGTCGGGATGAGCGTACATATCGCAGCCGAGTATCGGATGACCAAGTTCTCTCAAGTGAATACGCAGTTGATGCGAGCGACCTGTTTCCGGCGTTAATCGCAATAAGGTCGCATTGGACTGTCGCTCAAGCACCTCGTAGTGGGTGATCGATGATTTCCCCGTTTCCGCACAAATCATTTGCTTGGGGCGATTGATCCAGTCACGAGCAATAGGCAGGTCAATGGTGCCTTTATCGTCGGCGACTGAACCCCACACCAGTGCCCAATACTCTTTGCTCACTGCTCGAGCCTGAAAGTGCCGTGCCACGCCGGCCAGCGCTTCGCGGGTTCTCGGAACAATCATCAAGCCGCTGGTGTCGAGGTCAAGCCGATGAACGGCGGTGACGCCCGGATAATGAGGTTCCAGGCGTAAAATAAGGCTGTCAAAATTAATAGGATGTCGCCCGGGAACACTCAATAATAAGTGCGGCTTATCGATGATTAATAAATGATTGTCTTCATAAAGTATGCGGATCGGCTCCTGACTATGCGGCACGATGTAGGGGGGTAATTCGGTAAACTCACCCTCGGGCGTCGGCAAATCATTCATTAGCTAGGACGTGCTGGGTTCAGGGCAGTTTGATAGCGCTGAATAGCACTCGCAATCCCATAGCGAAGCGCATCCACAGTAAATGCATGGCCAATGGAGACTTCCGCTAAATGGGGTATCTGGAAGTCTGGCAAATTCTTTAGGTTGAGATCGTGACCGGCATTGATGCCTAGACCGGCGCTATGCGCCGCTTCTGCAGCGTGAACGTAGCGCTTATAAACCGCCTTCCACTGACCGTCTGCATGTGCGCGGGCATACTCTTCTGTATAGAGCTCGACACGATCGGCACCAATTGCCCGTGCTTTCAACATAGCTTCTGGTGTGGGGTCCATGAATAGGCTTACGCGGCAGCCCCACGCTTTCAGTTGCGAAATAATGGGCACTAAGCGATCGGCGTCTTGATCGAGGTTGAAACCATGGTCGGACGTTAACTGGCCGTCACCATCGGGTACCAGGGTCGCCTGAGCGGGTCTGACAGCCTCAATAAGCGCCATAAAACCTGGGTAGTCACTCACTCCCTGCCGGTCGGATCGTCTAGCTTCGGTAAAAGGATTCCCTTCTATATTGAGTTCGACCTGAATATTATTTTTCAGGCTAAAGCAGTCTTGTGCACGAATATGTCGTTGATCGGGACGCGGGTGCACGGTAATACCGTCGGCGCCAGCACCAATACACAGCTGGGCGTGTTCAACAACATCGGGAATGGTCGTGTCTCGACTGTTTCGAATCAGCGCGATTTTATTGAGATTAATGCTTAAGTCGGTCAAGGGGCGCTTACTCGCAGTGCTTTCTTGAGCACGATGGCGTCGACGGGCACATCACCGAAGGTGGCTTGCCCCTGGCTTGTCGTTGCTGTCGCAGGACCTGTCTTTGCGGTGGATATAAAATCGACGACGCCCATGCCGTCAACGACCTCGCCGAAAACTGTGTAGCCCACTTTGCCGGGTGCCCAGTCGAGCCTCAAGTTACTGCGCTGATTGATAAAAAATTGAGCCGATGCTGAGTCTGGGTCGCTCGTTCGCGCCATTGCGACAGTGCCACGAATGTTGTGCAGCTTATTCTTACTTTCATTAATAATCGGATCTTTAGTGGGTTTCTCCACTAAGTCTGTGTCAAAGCCTCCGCCTTGGACCATGAAATTGCTGATGACACGGTGAAAGACGGTATTGTCGTAGTGCCCACTGTCAACGTAATCAAGAAAGTTCGCGACCGTGGTAGGTGATTTTTCGGGATAGAGCTTGAGCGTGATGCTGCCCATGCTTGTCTCTAGACGTACGTAGGGTATGTCTGTGCTTTCTTGCGCATTCACCGTAGTGCTCAGAATACTTAAAAGTAGAAAGGCCGCGAGAGTGATGCGCTTATAGAGTGCCGTCATGGTTGTTTTCTCCTTAGGCCCAGCCGTCAGCTCGGCGTTTTTTAGGTATCAGGCGCGGTGCTAAAAAGGCGATGATCACGCCTAGCAAGACTGCGATAGCCCCATCTAAAATTTGGTTATTACCAATGCGCTCTTGCAGGCGAATATTTTCTAATCGAAGAAGCTCCGTCTCCGCGCGTTGCGTCTCCAGCTCTTCACTCAGATTACGATTCTGCAGATCAAGTTCGATGGCGGCACCCGATACACGCTTAATCGCCATAAGCTCTTCTTGGGTGGCTGTCAGTTCTGTACGAAGTGCCTGTGCCGCATCGCCTGCTTCATAGGCTTCACTTGCGGTCACTGACAACGAGGCTCGCATCTTGTCCCGCTCAGCTTCCACTTCGGCGAGTTGTGCTTCAAATTGCTTCAGAAGCATGGCGGCAGGCGGATCAGTCTGAATAAACTGCGTACGCATCCAGCCGCGAGTGCCGCCACGTGTCTCCACTTCAGCCCACTCACCGTTTTCAGTGCGTTGGAATTCAGTAATGACCGTGCCCGACGAGATGCCTTTATGGATGATTCGATACTCACTGCCTGCGCCACTTCGCATGGGGACGAAAAGCTTGTCGCTGACGTAGCGAGTGTCCTGACTGAAGCTGGTCGCGGGGGCGAGCAGTCCAGTAACAAGTACAAGGATCGCAAGGGGTGAGCAGTACTTCAAAAACGGCATTGTATTCTCCTGACCGCAGTCGGATTAAGGGTGGAATTCAGTCTCAACCGTACCCTGTTTCGAGTTTTTCTTTAGCGATGGGCTGATCATCAGCACAGTGACCACCATGATAAACAGGGTAAAGCCAATACTCGAGTAGAGTTTATAGGCGACCCATGTGGCTTCCTCGAATCGATACGCAACAACAAGATTGAGCGCGCCGACGACCGTAAAGTGCGCCACCCAAACCCAGCAAACCCGCGACCAAACGGCGCTCGGAAGCGATAGCTGTGAGCCCATGATTCGTTCGAGTAAATTCCGGTGCCCAATAAACTGAGAGCCTGCGAAGGCGATCGCCATTCCCCAATTAATAATACTAGGTTTCCATTGAATAAATAGTTCATTTCGCAGCAGGAGCGTCGCCCCTCCAAAGACTATAACCATCGCGCTGGTCCAAAGCAGGCGCTTTTCAAGCTCACCGGAAATAAGCCATACCAGGGGTAGTTGAAGCAACGTGGCGGCGATTAAGACGCCCGTGGCGGTAAAAATACCGTCGATCGTGTAACTGACGTCCGCGACGCCAACGGTCTGGCCATCCATTTGATAAACGGCAAAGAATAGGATGATGGGTATAAACTCAATAATTTGTTTCATGAAAGCTTCCGAGGCGGACGTTCTATGACAGGCAGTATGATCGATCTCTGTTACGCTAGGCAGTCTAAACGCAAACGTAGAGTGTAGTGACCTTGTTGATTGACTTCCACACGCATACTAACGCCTCTGACGGTGAATTGGCGCCGGCTGCGTTAATTGCGCGAGCACGCGAGGCGGGTATCGCTGCTTTAGCGATCACCGATCACGATACACTCGCAGGTTATCACGCTGCGCAAACGGCTGATCTCTCCGGCATTGAGCTTGTCCCGGGCGTTGAGATTTCCTGCGTCTGGGGCGGCACTACGATTCATGTGGTGGGTTTGGGTTTTGATCCGGCCGCACCTGCGATGGTGGCGATACTGCAACGCTTAACCTTGGCCCGTAACGAACGTGCGGTCAAAATTGCTGAGCGTTTGGGTGCGCGCAATATTCCTGGCGCACTCGAGGGCGCTCAGGCTGTCGCTGGGGATTCGCAGATCGGCCGGCCGCATTTCGCACAGTGGATGGTAGCTCAGGGGCATGTTAGCAACATGAATAGCGCCTTCGATAAGTACTTAGGCCAAGGCAAGATCGGTGATGTTAAGACGTTTTGGCCAACGCTTGAGTCTGCGGTGACTACTATCGTCGAATCCGGCGGGCTGGCGATACTTGCGCATCCTCTCAAGTACAAATTCACTCGAATGAAGCTAAATGCGTTGTGTCAGGATTTTAAAGCACTTGGTGGTGTTGCTCTGGAGGTTTTAAATGGGCGCCAAACCCACGATGAAACAGCCCGCCTAAAACAGTTGGCTAACCAGTGGGCTTTGCAGGCATCAGCGGGGAGTGATTTTCACCGAGACTGGCAATACGGCGCGACGCTTGGCGTCGAGGCTGCGATTGCGGGGGATATGCCTGCTGTATGGGAGACGCTGCTATGAGCCAGTTTTTTGCTGTTCACCCTGAAAACCCCCAGGCGCGGCTAATCAGTCAGGCAGTAGCGATTATCCGCAAGGGCGGGGTGGTCGCCTACCCAACTGACTCTGCTTATGCACTGGGTTGTCACATTGGTGATAAACAGGCCATGGAGCGCATTCGTCGCATCCGGAAGCTAGATGCCGATCATAATTTCACCTTGATGTGTCGAGATCTCTCGGAGCTTGGCACTTATGCGCGAGTCGACAATACCGCCTATCGATTGATCCGACATAAAACGCCGGGCCCTTTTACGTTTATTTTGGAAGCTACCGGCGAGGTGCCTCGCCGGCTACTCCACCCCAAGCGAAAGACGGTGGGCTTACGTGTGCCCGATAACGCTATTACGCAAGCCTTACTCGCGGACTTGGCGGAGCCTATGTTGAGCGTGACGTTGATCATGCCGGGCGATGAATACCCGCTAAGTGACCCTTATGATATTCGAGAGACGCTCGAACATGAGGTCGATTTGGTGATTGATGGCGGCTATTGTGGTCTAGAGCCAACGTCAGTGGTGGATATGACAGGTGATTCCCCTCAGATTTTACGTGAAGGCTTAGGCGATGTTTCTGATCTATAGAGGGGGTCTGCCCCGTTCTTTTAGAGGTCTGTCCTGTTCTTATAGGGCTCCGGCCCGTTCTTATAAGGGGGTCGCGTATTGCCCGTCATCGGGTATAATCCGCCGGTGAATCAGACGCCTCCAGAAATGATCGAACACCCCCCCGAGCCCATCGAGCAGGAGACTGCGCCGGTTGCTACCTTGCGTCCCTCAGAAGGCGTAGAGCGACGAGAGAATACGCCTCAGCAAGGCGAGATGCCGTTCGCCATTGTTATGGGCGAGGCCATGACGGAGCTGCCCAAGGATTTGTACATTCCGCCCAGGGCCTTGGAGGTCATTCTTGAGGCGTTTGAGGGGCCTCTCGATCTACTGTTGTACCTGATCAGACGACAGAATCTCGATATCCTCGAGATCGATGTGTCTGCGATCACAGAGCAATACATGCATTACGTTGAGCTCATGGATGCTATGCAGTTTGAGCTGGCAGCCGAATATTTATTAATGGCAGCGATGCTTGCCGAGATCAAATCACGGATGCTTTTGCCTCGTTCAAAAGAAGAGGATGAAGAAGAGGAAGATCCTCGGGCTAACTTGATTCGACGCCTACAGGAATATGAGCGCTTCAAGAAGGCCGCAGAGGATATCGAAGCGCTGCCACGCCTCGAGAGAGACACATGGGTAGCTACCATTGAGCCGCCCGATCTACACCGTGAGCGCCCTTTGCCTGAACTGGACATGAAAGAGCTTTTGCTGGCTCTCGGTGAAGTGTTAAAGCGTGCGGATATGTATGAGAGTCATCATATTGAAAGGGAATCGCTGTCTACCCGGGAGCGTATGTCCGACGTTCTCGAAGCGCTGCGCGAGAAGAAGTTCGTACCCTTTGTCGCTTTGTTTAAGGCCGAGGAAGGGCGGCTAGGTGTGGTGGTCACCTTTTTAGCGTTAATGGAATTAATCAAGGAATCACTGGTTGAGATCGTGCAGACCGAGGGCTTCGGCCCGATTCACGTAAAGGCGAGAACGGAATAATGTCTGAAACGGGGTTAGTACACATTGTAGAAGGTGCTCTTATGGCAGCGGGCGAGCCCCTGTCCGTTAAGCGTCTATCGCAACTGTTTGATGAGTTTGAGCGACCCACTGATGAAGACATCAGTAGTGCGTTGGAGGAAGTCGCTGAACGCTGTGAGGGGAGAGGCTACGAGCTAGTTCGAGTGGCTAGTGGCTTCCGCTTTCAAGTGCGTCAGAATCTGGCGACATGGGTAGGTCGACTTTGGCAAGAACGGCCTCAACGCTACTCGCGCGCCTTGCTTGAGACCCTGTCACTCATTGCTTATCGTCAGCCGATAACCCGTGGGGAGATTGAAGAGATCCGAGGCGTCGCGGTGAGCTCTAATATCGTCAAAACCCTGCAAGAGCGGGAATGGGTTCGTGTTGTTGGGCATCGTGACGTGCCAGGTCGCCCTGCGATGTACGCGACCACGCGCCAATTTCTCGATTATTTCAATTTAAAGTCGTTAGAGGATTTGCCGCCGCTCGCCGAGATTAAAGAGCTCGACAATTTGACGGGGGACCTAGGATTGAGTGTTCCCGATGCGGACGGACTAGGACAGGCACCTGAGGATGCCGATACCGAGTCGGGTCTAGACGAGGGCACGAGCGTCGAGCCATCCGGCGACAATGACGTTGAGGCCGAACAAGCAGAGTTCCCAGAAGAGTCCCCAGAAGAGTCCCCAGAAGAATCCCGAGAAGAGTACGCGGAAGAGAACCGCCCAGAGGGTTCAGACTATGAACCTGAGCAATCACACGCTGCTGAAGCGTCGATAGAGGAATATTCGAGTGAAGAACTCGCAGAGAAGCAAGACACCGAAGAAGCAAGCGAAGACGATAGTCAGCGCTGAGCACCAAGAGCGCGAGCTACAGCCCGGCGAAAAGGTTCAGAAGGTTTTAGCCCGCGTGGGTCTGGGCTCTCGTCGAGAAATGGAGCGCTGGATTGAAGCTGGGCGTGTCGAGCTTGATGGGAAGCAGGCGAAGCTGGGCGACAGAGTCAGTGCCGAGCAAGTCATTAAGGTGGACGGTAAGCCTGTTGAAATCACCGCCGGCGAAAAAGTGCGCTGTTTGCTTTACCACAAGCCCGTTGGCGAAGTGTGCTCGCGAAAAGATCCTGAAGGGCGGCGTACGGTCTTCGATTCTCTACCGGCACTGAAGTCTGGGCGCTGGATCGTTATCGGGCGCCTCGACTACAACACGTCTGGCCTGCTGTTATTTACCACTGACGGTGAGCTTGCTAATTCCCTCATGCACCCATCGAGTATGATTGAGCGCGAATACTTAGTTCGCGTAATGGGTAATGTGAGTCTCGACATCATCAATACACTGCGTGAAGGTGTCATGCTCGATGACGGTCCTGCGCGCTTTACTGATGTCGTCGATGGTGGCGGTGAGGGTATCAATCGATGGTTTTATGTCGTTCTCATGGAAGGACGAAATCGCGAAGTTCGCCGCCTTTGGGAATCGCAAGGGCTGACAGTCTCGCGCCTTAAGCGCGTTCGCTACGGCAATGTCTTCATTCCCCCTAAGCTCAAGAAGGGCGAGTGGATGGAACTCCCTAATAAGGACGTGGAAGTGCTTTACGGTATGGCCGGCATGCCTCCGAAGGGCGCCCAAGTGCTGAACCCTAAAGAACAGGAAAAGCTTGATCGACTCTCTAAAAAGTCAGGTCGAAAGGCGAATCGCCGCATGTTCGAAGGGGACGATAAATTCGTGCGCCGGAAGAAGCGATAGTGGCCCGAGCTCAGGATTGAACAGAGAGCGCCTGACCATTGAGCGCGGCGCTGTCGTTGCTCATTAAGTAAAGCCAGGCGCTCACGAGCGCGTCGGGATCTGGATTGCTAGTAGGTGGTTCGGCGGGGTAGGCCATACGGCGCATTGCGGTATTAATAGCCCCTGGATTTAAGCTGTTTACGCGGATTTTTGTTGTATTGGTAAGTTCATCTGCAAGTACCTGCATCATCCCTTCGGTAGCGAACTTTGATGTGGCGTAGGCCCCCCAAAATGCTCGTCCCTTACGCCCCACGCCAGAGCTGGTAAACACCACCGATGCCTCGGGGGCCGCATCTAAGAGCGGCAACATGACTTGGGTGAGCATAAAGGGCGCGTTGACATTGACTTGCATAACTTGATTCCACGTCGCGACGCTGGTCTGGGCCATTGACTTGCGATCACCCAAAATACTCGCGTTGTGCACCAGGCCGTCTAGCTTGTTTATGCTGCTTCCGAGCTCCCGGCCCAATTCGCAGAGAGCATCGTGACTCACTTCGTTAAGGTCGCAGGGAATAATTCCGGGCGTCGCTAGTTCTTCGGTCATAATCGTGTCATAGACCGCTTCGAGTTTTTTCTCTGTGCGGCCCAGCAATAACACCTCAGCACCGTGTCGCGCGCAGGCGAGGGCAACCGCTTTGCCTATTCCGTCGCCCGCGCCGGTAATTAGAATAGTCTTGCCGTTAAGCTCGTCGGCAGCTGGGTGCCAACCTTCTGGAACAAAAGTCACTGAATCATCCTTATAATCATGTCTGCTAGTTCTTCACTTGAACTAGCTAGCGCGTCAGCTGCCCACTGTGCAGGATCGTCGCCATCTTCGATATAGCCATAGCTCGCTGCGATGGTGAAGCAGCCGGCGGCATTGCCCGCCTCGATATCGCGTTTGTGATCGCCTATGTACAGGGAGTTTTTAGGCAGTGCACCTACATTGTGGCAGCTCAGTAAAATTGACTCTGGATGTGGTTTCGCATGGCTAACATCGCAGGGTGTTACTAGGCTGTTCGCCGGAGGCTGAAAATTCATCGCACGCATGAGAGGTTCTGCGTAGCGGCGAAACTTATTAGTGGCGACGCCCCAAGGGATGCCGGCATCGTGCAGCTGTTGCACAAGTGTGTGCATTCCCTGATAAGGCAATGCACTGGTGCCGAGAATGCGTTCATAGTGCTCTAAAAATTCCAGGCGAAGTTGCTCATGGTCTGCGGTTCCTGGCTCGCTGCCCACTGCTAGCGTCACCAGCGCACCTGAACCGTTGGACACACTTTTTCGCACGTGCTCATTGGGCAGTGGAGGTAATCCACGTTGACTTCGCATGAGTTGCACCACGCGTATAAACTCATCCGCCGTATCAATGAGTGTGCCGTCTAGATCGAAAATGACGGCCTCGGGTTGGCAAGTGAAGCTTTTCACGAAAAAAGCTTCTCTACTGCGCCGCGGGTTTCACGGCGCGGACCATGTAGTTGACCGAGACGTCATTAGGGTTCAAACGATAGTGTTTTGTGATCGGGTTATAGGTTAATCCGGTCATATCAGTGAGTTGCAAGCCCGCGTCACGAATCCACCGCCCTAGCTCTGAGGGGCGTATAAATTTGCTGTATTCATGAGTCCCTCTTGGCAGCATGTTTAACACATACTCGGCCCCCACAATGGCGAAGGCGAAAGCCTTCGGATTGCGATTTATCGTTGAAAAAAACAAATTTGCTCCTGGTTTGGCGAGTGCTGCGCAGGCTGCAATTACCGCCGATGGGTCAGGCACGTGCTCAAGCATTTCCAGGCAGCACACGACGTCGTAATGCCCCGGCTCGCGCTCTGCGAGCTCCTCAGCGGTCATTTGCTCGTAGTCAATGTCAAGTTCGCTTTCGAGGCGATGAATTTTTGCTACGTTCAAAGGTGCCTCACCCATGTCGATGCCTTTGACTTTGGCGCCACGCCAAGCCATGGCCTCGGCGATTAAGCCGCCGCCGCAGCCGACATCGAGTAGTTGCTTAGTGTCTACGTGGGCGAAATCGTCAATCCAATTGGCACGCAAAGGATTGATATCGTGTAGCGGTTTAAATTCGCTGGTCGGGTCCCACCAGCGAGAAGCCAAAGCTTCGAACTTGGCTATTTCTGCATCGTCGACATTACGCTGAGTCATTGGGGGTTGTTCTCCTGGTGGTGGGCGTTGTTTTCACTGCTTCGCTGCGCCCGAAAAGCGAGTAACTGGTCTCGCCAAGTATTGGCTCGCGACGTGATAGTAGCCATTGAAAGGGTGGTTAGCTGCCGATCGACCACTAACGGTTTTCCGGCGACCCAGCTGTGGGTCAGTTCGGCGCCCGATGTGGCATATACCACGTGCGACAGCACGTTATTGACGGGTTGCAAGGCAGGGTCATCGAGCCGTAAGGCGATCATATCGGCTTGCTTGCCAATTTCGAGAGAACCAATGTCATTCTCTAGTCCGAGTGCCTTAGCACCATTGATGGTCGCCATTTCTAGTGCAGTCGCTGCCGATATGGCGGTGGACTCACTGTTTTCTAATTTGGCTATGAGCGCTGCTGCCTGTATCTCGGCAATCATATTGATTCGATTATTGCTGGCTGCGCCATCGGTTCCGAGGGCTACGTTAATGTCGCGGTCGAGTAATCGCTGCGTGGGGCAGATGCCCGACGCGAGCTTCATATTCGATCGGGGGCAGTGAATAACATGCGCCCCTGTTGTCTCGAGAATATCGAAGTCACCCTCGGACAGTGCCGTCATATGAACACATTGGCTTCGAGGGCCCAGCATGCCAAGTCGATTAAGCTGCTCTATGGGTCGCTCACCCAGATTTTCTACTGACATCTGAACTTCGCCGCGGGTTTCATGCAAATGAATCTGCACAGGCGCATCTAACTCATTCGCGAGGGTAGCGACGCGTTGCAGCGTCTCTTCACTCACGGTGTAGTTTGAATGAGGTCCAAAGCCAATTTCGATGCGCTCATGATTACGATAGGTATCACGCAGTGCGAGCCCTTTGGCGAGGTATTCCTCAGGGTCGCGAGCCCAGGCTGTTTGTACGTCGATGACAGGGAACACTAATTGCGCTCTGAGTCCTGCGAAATCAGCGCGTTCTGCCGTGACGTCGGGATAAAAATACATGTCGCTGAAGGTGGTGGTGCCACCCAGCAAGAGCTCTGCGAGCGCTAGATCAGTGCCGTCGCGAACATAATCTTCCGATACGAAGGCTGTTTCTGCAGGCCAAATTTCGCCGAGCCACGTCATCAGTGGCTGGTCGTCCGCATAGCCGCGCAATAAGGACATGGCGGCGTGGCCGTGGCAATTGATGAGTCCGGGTAATAGAACGTGTTGCGGTAACTCAATGTGCCGTTTGGCTTCAAGCTCCCTGCCTTCACTGCTTGGGCAAATGTTGACAATGCGGCTTTCGCTTATCACGACGCAGTGATTTGTCAGGACCGCATCCCGCGGCACGACGGGCACGATCCACTCTGGGTACAGGATGTAATCGATGTCAGACATGGGTGTTTCCTTGGGGTGTGGGCACAGTATAACGTGTCGTGAGAAATCCTGTGTCGTACGTAGCCCGATTGGCTCTAATTTGGTACTATCATCGCATTAGAAAAAACCACTTTATTCCTCCCAGCGAAGCAGGCCGAATGGCAGATACTCCAAAAGATATTGCTCGAGAAGTTCTACCCGTCAGTATTGAGGACGAACTGAAACAGTCGTACATGGATTACGCGATGAGCGTCATCGTGGGGCGTGCCCTACCAGACGTTCGCGACGGCTTAAAACCCGTCCACCGACGCGTATTATTCGCCATGAACGAACTCAACAACGATTGGAACAAGCCGTACAAAAAGTCGGCGCGTGTCGTCGGTGACGTGATTGGTAAATACCATCCTCACGGTGACTCTGCGGTTTACGACACGATCGTACGAATGGCGCAAACGTTTTCCTTGCGGTACACCCTCGTAGATGGCCAGGGCAACTTTGGTTCGATCGATGGTGATAACGCTGCAGCGATGCGTTACACGGAAATACGCATGCGCAAAATTGCCCATTCGCTGCTTGCCGATTTAGAAAAGGAAACGGTCGACTTCGTAGATAACTACGACGGTACCGAGCGCATTCCGGTCGTTATGCCAACCCGAGTGCCGAATCTATTGGTCAACGGCGCGTCAGGTATTGCTGTTGGAATGGCGACCAATATTCCGCCTCACAACCTGCGGGAAGTGATTGCGGGCTGTATCGCGTTGCTAGACAACCCTGAAATTACCGTCGATGGACTGATGGAGTACATTCCCGGTCCCGATTTCCCGACAGGCGCCATTATTAACGGGCGAGCGGGTATTTTACAGGCGTATCGTACTGGTCGTGGTCGAATTTACGTGCGCGCGCGCGCCGAGGTCATTACCGACGAGGCCAAAGGCAAAGACACCATCATCATTCACGAAATCCCTTACCAGCTCAATAAAGCGCGTTTAATCGAGCGAATCGCAGAGCTGGTCAAAGAGAAGAAGATTGAGGGTATTACCGAGCTTCGAGACGAATCCGACAAAGACGGGTTGCGAGTCGTTATCGAGCTTCGCCGCGGTGAAATGGGCGACGTTGTGCTGAATAACCTTTATTCACAGACGCAACTGCAATCGGTAGTCGGCATTAATATGGTGGCTTTGGTTGACGGTCAGCCTAAGCTGCTTAACCTCCGCGATATGATTGAGGCGTTTGTTCGCCATCGTCGTGAGGTGGTTACTCGACGTACCGTTTACCTTTTACGCAAGGCTCGAGAGCGAGGTCATGTCCTTGAAGGATTGGCGATAGCGCTTGCGAACATTGACGAAATCATTGAGTTGATCAAGAACTCGCCGACGTCAGCGGAAGCTAAAGAGCGACTCATTGCGAAAAACTGGACTCCCGGTGACGTAATGGCAATGTTAGAGCGGGCTGGTGCAGACGCGTGCCGCCCCGATGAGCTTGAGGCGCACTTTGGCCTTCGAGAAGGTCAATACTACCTATCGCCTGCACAGGCACAGGCGATTCTTGATTTGCGTCTTCATCGCCTTACCGGTCTTGAGCACGAGAAGCTGTTACAAGAATACGCGGACAAGCTCGCCGAGATTGCCGACTTCCTCGATATTCTGGGTGATCCAGATCGCTTGATACTCGTCATTCGTGAGGAGTTGATAGAAATAGTTGAGGAGTTCGGTGATGAGCGTTTAACCGAGATCACCGATTCGACCCACGATCTCAAGGTTGAGGATTTGATCACTGAGGAAGACCGTGTTGTCACCATTTCCCATGGTGGCTATGCCAAAACTCAGCCCTTAACCGATTATCAAGCCCAGCGTCGCGGCGGGACTGGTAGGTCGGCCACAGCAGTAAAAGATGCGGATTTTGTCGAGCATTTGCTCATTGCCAGCACGCACGCGACTATTTTGTGTTTCTCAAACCTCGGGAAGGTCTACTGGTTACGCGTATTCCACATTCCACTGGCGAGTCGTAATTCGCGCGGTCGGCCCATGGTTAACCTCTTGCCTCTCGACGAAGGTGAGCGCATTACGTCTATTCTTCCCGTCGATGGCTATGAGGAAGGGCACTACATATTCATGGCGACTGCCAACGGCACCGTTAAAAAGACCGATATGAGCCAGTTTGCTCGTCAGCGCAGCGTTGGTTTACGTGCCCTGGAGCTTGAGGAAGGTGACTGGCTTGTAGGAACCGCTGTAACTGACGGTAGCTGCGATATCATGCTCTTCTCAAGCGAGGGCAAGGCAGTACGCTTCCCCGAAGACGCCGTAAGAGCTATGGGACGGACTGCGAAGGGCGTACGTGGTATTAGGCTGGCGGACGATCATCGACTTATTTCTCTGATTGTTCCCGCAGAAGGTGGCGAGCTTCTCACTGTCAGCGAGAACGGCTACGGCAAGCGAACAGCAATCAACGATTTCCCCATTAAAGGGCGCGGTACGAAGGGTGTGATCGCAATGGCGACCACTCAGCGTAACGGTCCGCTGGTGGGTGCTGAGCAGGTCTTCGAGGGTGATGAAATGATGCTTATTTCAGATCAGGGGACGGCTGTTCGTACGCGAGTCGACGAGGTGTCCGTATTGGGTCGTAATACCCAAGGTGTTCGCGTAATTCGCACCCGAAGTGATGAAAAGCTCGTTAGCGTGAGTCGGATCGCCGAGGATGACGCAGCAGTGGCAATTGATGCTCCTGCTGCTGAAGAGACAGCAGAGGCGCCCGAGCCCGACGCGCAGGACTAGGCACGGATGCGCGCCCACAACTTTTGCGCGGGGCCTGCTGCGCTGCCAGTAGCCGTACTGGAGCGCGCCCAAGCGGAGCTCCTCGACTGGCAGTCAGCGGGCGCTTCGGTGATGGAGTTAAGCCACCGAAGCCCCGAGTTCATGGGTGTTATTGAGCGAGCAGAAGCCGCGCTGCGACGCCTGCTTGGCATTAGCGATGACTACGCTGTGCTATTTTTACAGGGCGGTGCGTCTCAGCAGTTCAGTGCCGTACCACTTAACCTTTCCCAGCGTGATCAGACGGCTGACTATGTTGTTACCGGTCAGTGGTCAAAAAAAGCCGTCGCTGAAGCTTCGCGGCTCATGACGGTCAATGTTGCCGCAAGTTCGGCGGATACGCGTTTTTCTACTGTGCCAGCTCAGCAAGACTGGCAAATAACGGGCGGTGAGTTTTTACACTACTGTCCCAACGAAACAATTGGCGGTCTTGAGTTTTCTTGGGTGCCCGAGATTGGCGTGCCTTTGGTGGCAGACATGTCATCGACATTGCTGTCTCGACCTATCGATGTCAGTCAGTTCGGCGTGATCTATGCGGGTGCGCAGAAAAATATTGGCCCCGCCGGGTTAACGATGGTTATTGTTCGCAGAGATTTATTGGGTCGACCGCGTAATGACTGTCCCAGCACGCTTAACTGGACTGAGCAGGCTAACAACGGCTCGATGTATAACACGCCGCCGACCTTCGCCATTTATCTGGCGGGTTTAGTGTTTGAGTGGTTGGAAGGCTTGGGCGGATTGCCGGCGATGGAAAAGATTAACCGCCACAAAGCGGCCATGCTTTATCAGCTTATTGATGATAACCCCCTGTACGCTAATCCGGTCGACGTACAGAGTCGGTCGCTCATGAATGTACCGTTTACTCTGGCCGATGAGAGCCTGGATAAAACGTTCCTCAGTGAAGCCCAGCAGCAGGGCTTGCTTAACTTAAAGGGGCACCGCTCTGTGGGCGGTATGCGAGCAAGCATTTACAACGCGGTCAGCGAAGCCTCAGTGGTTGCGCTGTGTGAGTTCATGCGAGACTTTGCGCAGAGAAAAGGTTGAACTATGGCTACTGATGAACAGTTATCAGCGATTCGAGCCAAGATTGATGCTATCGATAAAGAGCTTCTTGACTTAATCAATGCTCGTGCTCGATGCGCTCAAGAGGTAGCAGAAATTAAGCTGGCTGCGGTGCGCGAAGAGGGCGGTGAAGTTCCGTTATTCTATCGCCCTGAACGTGAAGCCCAGGTGTTGCGTGCGATTCAAGCGCGCAATCCCGGACCGTTGCCTGATGATTACATAGCAAAGATCTTCCGCGAGATTATGTCGAGTTGCTTGGCCCTTGAGCAGCCATTAACGGTTGCTTATCTGGGACCTCAAGGCACTTACACTCAGGCCGCGGCTAACAAGCATTTTGGCCAATCTGCGATTCCAGAAGCGCACGCGTCTATCCCCGGCGTTTTTCGGCAAGTTGAAGATCGCCATTGTGATTTTGGTGTTGTGCCTGTTGAGAATTCTACCGAGGGTATGGTCGGCCAGACACTCGATTGTTTTCTTGAATCGCCGTTACAAATTGTCGGTGAAGTTGAACTGCCCATAGTCCACCACCTGTTGGTCGGGCCAGGGACCGACAAGCAGAACATTCGCTTAATCTGTGGGCATCCACAGGCACTCGGTCAGTGCCGTGAATGGCTCGATGCGCACTATCCCGATACCGTTAGAGAAACCGCAGCAAGCAACGGTGAGGCAGCTCGGCTCGCTTCTATAAGCGAGGGCGTAGCCGCGATAGCGGGCGATTTAGCGGCTGAAACCTATGACTTAGCTAAGGTCGCAAAAGGCATTCAGGATATTGCGAGCAACACCACGCGCTTTTTAGTGCTTGGACGCGAATCAGTTCCAGCCAGCGGCTGGGACAAAACCTCGGTTCTAGTGTCGAGTCGCAATCGCCCCGGCGCGCTGCTAAGCCTGCTTAAGCCTTTCGAGGATCGAGGCGTTAGCCTGACGCGCATCGATTCACGCCCATCGAAGACTGAAAAATGGACGTATATGTTTTACATAGAGTTCGAAGGCCATCTTGATGACGCGCTTATTAGTGAGATTATGGCCGAACTTGCTGAGCACTCTATTATGCTGAAGCCGTTGGGTTCATACCCACGTGCCCCCCTTTAATGCTGTCTCCCCGATGACATTTACCCGTCAATCAGTTGCTTTTCTGGGTCTGGGCCTCATCTCAGGATCACTCGCGAGTGCCTTGCGGGCCAGTGGATGGCAGGGTGAGCTACTCGGATGGGGGCCTCGAGAACCCAGTTTGAAGCGCGGGCTTGAGCTAGGCATTATCGACCGTTATAGCTTGGACATGGATGAGATTATTGATTCGTCCGATATGCTAATTATTGGTGCCCCCCCGGTAGCTACAGGGGATTTACTCGCGGCGTTGCTGCCTAAGGCGATGGCAAGTGCACATCAGCCCATTGTGACGGATTTAGCCAGTATTAAAGGCTGGGTCATTGACCGAGCGAATTGTGAGTACAGCCGTTTCGTGCCTGGCCATCCTATTGCGGGCTCTGAGCATAGTGGTGTTGCTGCTTCGCGGGCCGATCTTTTCTCCGGTCGTGAGGTGATCCTCACTCCGAACGCTGATCTCGACCCGATTGCACTTCAAGAAGTGACTGCAATGTGGGCGCTGACGGGTGCTAGGGTAACGCATATGCCCGTTGCCGATCATGATGCCGCGCTCGCAGCGAGCAGCCATTCACCACATATGCTTGCTTACACATTGACCATGGCGCTTGCCGATCACCCGCTGCAGCCCATGCAGCATGGTGGTGGCGCTTTACGTGACATGACGCGCATAGCCGGCTCTGACCCGGTTATGTGGCGAGATATTGCATTGACCAATCGGGATGCGCTTCTGACTGCGCTAACCGAGGTAGAGGGTGAGCTAGCGCATCTTAAGCGCCTCATAGAGGCGAGTGATGGCAGTGGTATGCAGGCCTACTTTACGCGTTGTCGAGACGTGCGCCGTGAGCATGATCGAGTTTTAAATCCTTTATTCGAACAATTTGATTCAAACGAAGAGAGCAAACCATGAAATTCTGCGTGCAGCCTGGTGGAAGCTTAACCGGGCGTATCCGTGTGCCTGGCGACAAATCTATGTCGCATCGATCGGTCATGCTGGGCGCTCTTGCTGAGGGCCAAACACAGGTGTCTGGTTTTCTCGAAGGGGAAGATGCCTTAGCCACCGTTGCCGCGTTTCGTGCAATGGGTGTCAAGATTGAAGGCCCCGATAACGGCAAATTATTCATTGAAGGCGTGGGTCTCAATGGGCTCGCGGCACCCGAGCATGCGTTGGATATGGGTAACTCGGGGACCAGTATGCGATTGCTGGCGGGCTTATTGGCGGGTCAAGAGTTCACCGCGACGCTGACAGGTGATGAATCGCTCTGTAAGCGGCCGATGGGGCGTGTCATTTCGCCTCTTGAGCGTATGGGCGCCGTTATTGCTTCGGAGCCAGAAGGTCGCCCGCCACTGATCATTCACGGCCAAGGCACCTTGCAGGGGATTCATTACGACCTGCCAATGGCGAGTGCCCAAGTCAAATCTTGTGTCCTTTTAGCCGGCATGTATGCCAAAGGCCGTACGTCTGTCACCGAACCCGCGCCTACCCGCGATCATACGGAGCGAATGCTGCGTGGTTTTGGGTACAACGTAGAACGACGCAATGGCGTGATCAGCTTGGAAGGTGGTGGAAGCCTGAAAGGCTCGACCATTGATATTCCTGCTGACGTTTCCTCGGCGGCATTTTTCCTCGTTGGAGCGAGTATTTCGCCGGGTTCAGATTTGATCCTCGAGCACGTGGGTATGAATCCGACGCGCATTGGTGTCCTTAATATTCTCGGATTGATGGGTGCCGACATCCAGGTGCTCAATGAGCGCGAGGTCGGCGGTGAACCTGTGGCTGATTTGCGAGTGCGTCATGCGCCGCTTAAAGGTATTGAGATACCAGAAGAGGAAGTGCCGTTAGCGATTGATGAATTCCCCGCACTGTTCATCGCCGCAGCGTGTGCAGAAGGTCGCACCGTGCTTACGGGTGCTGAGGAGTTGCGGGTGAAGGAAAGTGACCGTATAGCCAGTATGGCAGAGGGGTTAACGACCTTGGGTATTCAAAACGAAGTGCGCCCCGATGGCATTGTCATTGAAGGCGGTACCTTGGGCGGCGGTTCCGTCAGTACCTATCACGATCACCGTATTGCCATGAGCTTTGCTATCGCGGGCTTGCGAGCTTCCGCGCCCATCGACGTGCTCGATTGTGATCATGTCACGACGTCTTTCCCTGGTTTTGCAGCTCTCGCATCGAAGGCGGGTCTTTTGCTGCACGAAGCAGCCGACGCATGAATCGAGTTATCTGTATTGACGGTCCCAGTGGCGCAGGCAAAGGTACCATCAGTCAGGGTGTCGCTGCGCATCTAGGATGGCATTTGCTCGATAGCGGTGCGATTTATCGCGTACTGGGTGTGGCATGCCAAGATCGGGGAATCGCTTGGGACGATAGCCGCGAGGTCGTAGCAGTCGCTCGGGATTTGGCCGTGAATTTTACACCGGGTGATGATGGCGTTCGAGTGACCCTTGCTGGCGAAGATGTCACCTCCCGAGTGCGTTCTGAGTTGGGTGGTAAAGGCGCTTCGGCGGTCGCTGTTATTCCGGAAGTGCGCGCAGCTCTCCTTAATAGGCAGCGTGAACTTGCCATTGAGCCCGGATTGGTTGCGGATGGTCGCGACATGGGAACGGCAGTTTTTCCTCAGGCGCCCTTGAAGATTTTTCTCACGGCCAGCGCTGAAGCCCGGGCTGAGCGCCGATATGCACAGTTGCTTGCAAGGGGTGAAAGTGTTAGCCTCCCGCGCCTTCTTGACGACATAAAGGAGCGAGATGCCCGCGACTCTGAACGCGCTGCGTCACCGCTCACTCCGGCTGAGGATGCCATTCACATAGACAGCACTGCGCTGTCCATCGATGAAGTGCTCCAAAAAGTAGTGGGACTTGCTGTTGATAGAGGACTTGGAATGCGGGGTTCTGATTAAGGCTCAGACGCCATGAACACCGCAATTTAAAAACAACCCGGCTTGGTCTGGAGGTCGGTAGGTGCAGCTTAGGCTGCCGAAAAAGACAGGTACTATTGATGAGCGAATCATTCGCAGAGCTGTTCGAAGAAAGCCTTAAAACCCTCGATATGGAACCCGGTGCGATTGTCACTGGTGTTGTTATTGATATCGATAACGAGTGGGTAACAGTACACGCTGGACTTAAGTCAGAAGGTGTCATTCCCCTCGATCAATTCATCAACGCGAACGGTGAGTGTACCCTCAGCATCGGAGACGAAGTTCAGGTTGCGCTGGAAACCGTAGAAGACGGGTTTGGTGAGACAAAATTATCACGTGAGAAAGCTAAGCGCGCCGAGGCATGGACACGCCTTGAAGCAGCGCACGTTGCCGATGAAGTGGTTACAGGTGTAATCAACGGTAAGGTTAAAGGCGGATTCACCGTGGATATCGATTCGATCCGCGCATTCTTGCCCGGCTCTCTCATCGATGTACGCCCTGTGCGAGAAACTACGCACCTCGAGGGCAAAGAGCTCGAATTTAAAGTTATCAAGCTTGACCAGAAGCGTAACAACGTCGTGGTTTCACGTCGTGCGGTAATGGAAGCGGCTAACAGTGCAGAGCGTGACGAGCTGCTCGCTAATCTACAAGAAGGTATGGCTGTTAAGGGTGTTGTTAAGAACCTTACAGACTACGGCGCCTTTGTTGACCTGGGCGGTGTTGACGGCCTGCTGCACATCACTGATATGGCTTGGAAGCGCATCAAGCACCCAAGTGAGATCGTGGAAGTCGGTCAGGAAATGGACGTTAAGATCCTCAAGTTTGATCGCGAGCGTAATCGCGTATCACTAGGTCTTAAGCAATTGGGTGAAGATCCATGGGTAGAAATCACTAATCGCTACCCTGAAGGCGCGCGTTGCAGTGCTCGTATCACCAATCTCACCGATTACGGTTGTTTCGCAGAAATCGAAGAAGGTGTTGAAGGTCTCGTACACGTTTCTGAAATGGATTGGACGAACAAGAACGTACACCCCTCTAAGATCGTTCAGTTGGGCGATGAAGTAGAAGTGATGGTTCTTGATATTGACGAAGATCGTCGTCGTATTTCGTTGGGCATCAAGCAGTGCACACGCAATCCGTGGGACGCATTTGCTGACGACCACGCTAAGAGCGACCGTATTTCGGGCACTATTAAGTCAATTACCGACTTCGGTATCTTTATTGGCCTCGACGGCAACATCGATGGTCTGGTTCATTTGAGCGATATTAGCTGGAACGAAACAGGCGAAGAAGCTGTTCGCAACTACAAGAAAGGCGATGAGATCGAGACTGTTATCTTGTCTATCGATCCTGAGCGTGAGCGCATCTCGCTAGGCATTAAGCAGCTCGAGGAAGACGCATTTACGTTGTATGTGTCTGACAACGATCGCGGTGCTATTGTCACTGGCGATATCGTTGAAGTCGATGCTCGCGGCGCGCTTGTGAAGCTTGGCGATGAGATCGAGGGCTATATTAAAGTTGCTGATATCAGCCGAGAGCGCGTTGAAGATGCGCGTACAGAGCTGAAAGTTGGTGAGAAGGTCGAAGCTAAGATCATCAACGTTGACCGCAAGAACCGTGCGCTTGGTTTGTCAATCAAAGCCAAGGATATGGAAGACGAGAAAGAAGCGGTTCAGTCACTCAAAGATCAAGATGGCGCGGCGTCACCCGGTACTATCGGCGATCTTATCAAGGCGCAGATGGAAAACCAGTAAGCGCTTCTCCGTTAATAAAACCGCGTCCTTGGGGATGCGGTTTTTTTTTGCGTACGGAACGCTATTGGACGGATCAACGAATGGGCTTGAACGTGGCGGGTCTTAGAATAAAAACTTGTTTTAAATTAGATACTTGTCAATCCGTTCGGGGCATTGGACAATGGACGTTTTCAGCGCCGTTGAAACATCATGACTCGAAGTGAACTGATAGACCTCATCGCATCTCAGCAAACACAGCTGAGCACTAAAGACGTTGAGCTTGCCGTTAAACTAATGATCGACCACATGGCAGAAAGTCTCGCCGTGGGCGAGCGAATTGAAATTCGAGGCTTTGGTAGTTTCTCATTGCATTACCGGGAGCCGCGCAAAGGGCGTAACCCCAAGACAGGTGATTCGGTGGAGCTAGAGGGAAAGTACGTACCCCATTTCAAGCCAGGCAAAGAGCTACGCGAACGAGTCAACCGCTCACTTAAGTCTGGGTTTTGACGATGCGCTTTATCCGTACCCTCACAACCGTCATTGTTCTTGTCGTGACGCTAATGGCCGGTGCTTTGTTTGCTCTCCAAAATACGACTCCTGTTCCTCTCGACCTATTGCTCGTTCAGCTTCCAGAGCGAACGATGGCGGTTTGGTTGTTGCTGACGCTAGTCATTGGTGTCTTGCTGGGGCTTGTAGGCGGCAGTTGGATGCTGCTCCGCCAGCGCGCTCAGCTGGCAAGTTTACGACGCCAAAAGCAGCGTTTGGCGGTCGAGGTAGACCGTTTGAGAAAAGTAGGTCTCACTGAGAGTGAATGACTTTCTCCTATTTGCAGTGCTATTCGTAGCGGTAGGAGCTGGCTGGCTAATGGGTCGAGGGCGGGCTAAAACAACGCTGACGCCTTGGCACACATCAGATAAGTTGCCGTCGCAATATTACAGAGGGCTAAATTTTTTACTCGATGGCAGCCAAGATGGCGCTATCGATGCGTTTACTCAAGCACTGGAAGTTAATTCTGAAACCTTCGACACCCACATCGCTCTCGGTAACGTGCTGAGGCGCAGAGGCGAAGTCGATCGAGCTATACGTATTCATCAGAATTTATTGGCGCGTCCCAGCTTACCCGCCAGCCAGTTACATTTGGCGCATCTTGAATTATCTCGAGATTATATTTCCGCGGGATTGCTCGATAGAGCAGAGCGCCTGTTATTGGATTTGGTGGCCGAAGCGGGGCATCACCGACGTGTTGCTCGCAGGCACTTACTCGAAATCTATGAGGCGCAAAGGGATTGGCTTGCGGCGCAGGCAATAGCAACGGAACTATTGCCCAAGCGTTCACTGCTGCGCTCATCGGGCCAAGAACCCAGTGAGGTGGGGCAGCCAATTCCGTTATTACTCGCCCAGTACTGTTGTGAGCAAGGATCAATCGCCCTCGAGAAAGGGGATCTCAACGCTGCCCGGGAGCAGCTCGATCAGGCATTGAAGCATGACAAGAGTTGTACCCGAGCGACACTCATGTTGGCTGAGCTTGACCTTAAGACCAATAATCCCGGCAGAACAGTAAAGACGCTGCAAGTGCTAAAGGAGCAAGCCCCTGACTTCATTCCCCAGTCAGCTGGACTGCTTCGAGAGGCCTATCAACAGCTAAATCGACGCTCTGAACTGCGGGCGTACCTGTCTGAGTGCTACCAGTCTCGACCGAGTACCCCTTTGTTAATCGCTCTGGCCGAGGAAATTCGTGCGGTGGAGGGTGCTGAGGCGGCGAAGCAGTACTTGCGGGAGAAACTCATAGATAAACCCTCTCTGCAGGGTTTGGCGTTATTGATGGAGCTGCATAACGCACGCGAGGCCGGAGATGACGAATCCTTGCAAATAGATATCATTAAACATTTGGTTGAGGCTCGCTCTTCCTACCGCTGTACCCACTGCGGTTTCCGCGGGCAGCATTTACATTGGTACTGTCCTGGCTGTAAGCATTGGGGCACTATTCGCGACCTTGGTTCTGTTGGAGAAATTGTTCGTGCCTGACGCTGTTGGTCCACTTATTGTGGCTCTTGATGTTTCATCTGCCGCAGAAGCTCTTGCTATCGCTGGCCCCCTTGATCCGACTCGCTGTCGCTTAAAAGTGGGCAAGCAGTTGTTTACCCATGAGGGGCCGTCTGTCGTGAAATCCCTTCAAGCGTTGGGATTCGACATTTTTCTCGATTTGAAATTTCATGATATTCCCAACACCGTGGCTGCAGCCGTAAGCGCTGCCGCTGACTTGGGTGTCTGGATGGTGAACGTTCATGCCAGCGGTGGCACGCGCATGATGTCGGCGGCTCGTAAGGCCTTATCCGCCTATGAGCATCCACCACTTCTGACTGCGGTGACCGTGTTAACAAGCATGGATGCCTCTGACCTGGCCGAGTTAGGTATCAATGAGGCGCCTATCGAGAAAGTGAAGTCGCTTACTGTGCTTGCCCAGAATGCGGGAATGGACGGTGTGGTGTGCTCCGCGGCTGAAGCATCGATGCTTCGCGCATATTGTGGTGATGACTTTTTGCTCGTAACACCTGGCATCCGATTGCCCGGGGACGATCAGGGTGATCAGCGTCGCGTGGTTACACCCGCTGATGCCATTGCTGCCGGTGCTAGCCATCTTGTGATGGGGCGATCGATTACCGGTGCTGCCGATCCTCGGACTGCCATTGAGCGCACACTTCAATCTTTAAGTACCAACTAGCTTCGCGATTAGCCAGTGATGTCCGAAACCTGTGCACGATCCCATAGCCTGAGACTGAGTCATGACCGACTCATACCGTGTCTACTATGGAGATCAACCTATGAAATTTTTGAAGTTTATCGGGCGAAAAGGTGAAGTATTCGTTTCTAAGCGAGTCGCAGACATACGCGCAAGCGCGCGCATGTTGGCTTTGTTGGGGAGTGTTGTTTTGGCCAGTATGTCGGGTGCCCATGCGTGGAGCGCCGAAGCAGCCATTAATATCAATACCGATTCCCCAGAGGTTATGGCCGATGGCTTGTCTGGTGTGGGCATTGCGAAGGCCTATCGCATTGTGGAACACCGAGAGGCTTACGGTCCCTTTGAATCGATTGAAGAGCTGTCTGAAGTCAAGGGCATTGGCACTGCGACCGTTGAGCGTAATCGAGAGCGGTTGGTTCTGGATTAGAGCGTTTAGTAACTCCGAGGTATCAGCGTGATTGCGGTCACGGGTACCTCGGGTTATTTAGGGCGGGCGCTACTGCCTGCGCTACACAATCATGTTGGGCAGTACCCTAATGTGCTGTCTCTGGGACGACAATCCCCCACTAATACGCAGTCGCGCTATCTTGATCTGCGGGCGGGCGCGGATTTTCGGGCGTCATTGGAAGGCGTGAAGACGTTGGTGCATTGCGCGGGGCTCGCTCATACGCAGGCTACTGCGGAGGAGTACGAGCACATTAACGTGCGTGCAACGATGTCGCTCGCAGATGCAGCTATTGCACAGGGCGTGGACCATTTCATCTATGTCAGCTCGATGAATGTTGTTCCTCCCGATGCCAGGACTCCCAATGATCATGCGGGCTTATATCCGCGCCCAGCAACCGCCTATGCGGCGTCTAAATGGAAAGCCGAGCAGGCGTTAGAGGCGCTGCTAAAAGGATCGGGTTGCCGCGTCTCTATTGTTCGTTCTGCGCTTGTTTATGATCATGAGCTTGCGGCGAATCTTGCAGTGTTAGCGGCTGTCGGCCGGCGCATACCTTTTCAGCTACCCGATGTTGGTTCGCGAACAATGCTCAGCCGTGCCGATTTCGTCGCTCTGGTTATAGATCTCATAACATCGTCGCCGGCTGACACTGAGTCTATTAGAAGAGTTGCCGCGTTCGATGGTGAATCCTATTCGTCTCGGAGAATTGGCGAGGCGCTACTTGGAAAACGAGCGCTACACTTGCCCGTATCGGTATGGCATCTTGCGGCTAAATTACGCGACGTCCTTGGGGGCAGAGCGGATGATAGTACCTGGTCATCCTTGGCGGGTGAGCATTGGACAGGGAGGTTGAGTCCCGCGTTTGGGTGGCAGCCGAAATGGACCTTAGAGAGCTGCTTGGCTGCCAACCCCTATCCGCTCCGTGAGCCGCGCGCATGATACTGCTCTTCATGGGTATAGTGATGAGCTCGGTCGGTCTGTGGGCGTTCAGAACTGTCGCGCCTCGATTAGGCTTGTTGGATACACCTAATTCTCGCAGTCAACACCGTAGCCCTATTGTCGTGGGAGCTGGAGTGGTGGTCGCTTTGGTCTTTGTCGTCTTGGTAGTACTCGCGCATCAGACAGCGCGCGTGGATTTCCCTCAATTTGAGAGCATTGTGATGATTATGGCGGGCCTCGCTTTGGTGGGTTTGGCCGATGATCGATGTAATCTGCCGAGCTTGCCTCGTCTGGTTCTCTATGTGTGTGCCAGCGCTTTTTTAGTCTTCACGCAGGTGCCCGCATACTCATTAGTATTGCTGCTGATTCTTTCGATTTTCGGTGCATGGACAATTAACGCGTTCAATTTCATGGACGGTTTAGACGGCTTTGCAGCAACCCAGACAATATGCGTGTGTGCCGGCCTAGCCATTCTGGGGCTTGTCCTGGAGGAAGGTAGTACACTCCCCTCAAGCGTAGTCTTGTGTGCCTTGCTCGCGGCTGCATTAGTTCCCCTGATGTGGCTTAACTGGCCTCCTGCATCGGTTTTCATGGGTGACAGTGGCGCTATCTTTCTCGGCTTTACCCTGTGCACCATTGGGTTAGTCGGCTTCCAAGAAAATCAGCTGATGGGTTACGCCTGGCTAATTCTCATGGCGCCGTTTTTGGTCGATAGCACGGGGACACTGCTGATTCGTACTGTTCAGGGCTACGCGCCACACATTGCGCACAGTGATCATCTTTATCAGCGCTTAGCGCGTTCCGGGGTGCAGTCACGCGCGTGGCCGATTACACGGCCTATGAATAGCGCAATAACGGTCAATATTGCGTTGTTGATGCTGCAAGCTATGTGGCAATTTCCTCTTGTTTATTGGCTAGTACGGTGCCCAGATTGGGGTGAATTTTTGGTATTTGTCTCCATGATTCCTACCGCTGTGTTTCTAGCCC
>Ga0209652_1000633_pt1 | contig 29831 bp, 23 predicted proteins | sample SaaInl74LU_5_DNA_FD_184641 | JGI IMG/M metagenome (GOLD analysis project Ga0209652, IMG submission 184641) | Marine microbial communities from expanding oxygen minimum zones in the Saanich Inlet - ESP_74LU_5_DNA (SPAdes) (version 2) | ecosystem: Environmental > Aquatic > Marine > Intertidal zone... | reverse complement strand
ATATGGGTTATGCATTCCGTAACTGCACATCCTTAACAACATTAGATGTAAGTTCTTGGGACACAAGTAGTGTTACGCAGATGTATCAGACATTCCAAAATTGCTCATCCTTAACTGATTTAGACGTTAGTTTATGGGATATTGACCAAGTCACTAGCTTTACAAGTTTCGCAGACGTCGTTACTATACCTACTGCTACATACGATGACATCCTAAACAATTGGGAATCTCAATTACAAACAGCTTACCCTGATGGCGTTGGATACACCCCTACTATAAGCATTAACTTCGGAAGTAGTCAGAATAGCTATTTAAGCTATGCTGCTAAACGTAAACTAACAACAGATAAAGCGTTAGGAGGTTTTGGCTGGAGTATAACAGATAGTGGACAAACAGATACTGCTGAATTCATAATTACTGTTAAAACAGATAATGCAGGTACCAGTAGTTCAGACCAATTTACATTGCCTTGGGTAGGTACTTATGATGTTGATTGGGGAGATGGTAGTTCGGATGCTGGTTTGTCAGGCACTCAAACGCATACATATCCTTCTGTTGGAACGTATGACGTTAAGGTTACTGCCGCAACAGGTCAGATACGTTTCAATAACACAGGAGACAGGTCTAAGTTAATTGATATTCGTAATTGGGGTAATGTAGGTTGGACTTCAATGTTATATGCTTTTTACGGCTGCGATAATTTGACTAACGTAACCGCTTCTGATGCGCCTGATTTAAGTAGCGTTACGAATATGAGTATTGCATTCTATGGATGCTCATCATTAACCGATTTAGATGTCAGTTATTGGAATACAAGTAGTGTTACTAATATGAATGCGACATTCCGAGATTGCTCATCTTTAACCGCATTAAACGTAAGCTCTTGGGATACAAGTAGTGTTACTACTATGTATCAGACATTCTTAAATTGCTCATCTTTAACAACCTTAGATGTTAGTTTATGGGATACAAGTAGTGTTACTAGTATGCAATCTACATTCACCTTCTGCTCATCATTAACAACATTAGATGTGAGTGGATGGGATACAAGTAGTGTTACGAGTGTGCTTAATACATTCTTTAGCTGCTCATCTTTAACAACCTTAGATGTAAGTTTATGGGATACAAGTAGTGTTACGAATATGGTATCTACATTCTACGGCTGCACATCATTAACCAATTTAGATATTAGTGCGTGGGACATCGACCAAGTCACTAACTTTACAAACTTCGCAGTAGGCGTTACCATACCTACCGCTACATACGATGCTACATTAATAGCGTGGGAGGCACAAGCACCAACAAGCGGGTTATCAATAAGCTTTGGAAATTCTAAATACACCGCAGGTGGAGCAGCAGAAGCAGCAAGAACATCTCTACAAGTAACATACGGATGGACTATCGTTGATGGTGGTCCTGCTTAATCTTAAAAAAATAAAATATGAAAATCACTAAACCTGAACAAGTTACATACTTCATCTGCCGAGATGATGAAGTCTTTGATGTTAAAGCATACGGCAAGATAGAAACCACACAAGAAATGATTACACCACATCCTATTGTTGACACCTATGTGGTTGAGCAAGAGTGGTTGGACAAGCTTGCAGAAGCAGGAATTACGTTTGAGGAAGAAATAGTTTAAAATGAGTTAAAATGGCAAACGAATTATTTAAAAAATATGAATTTTCATCTAAAGAAGCTGCTGATGCTTTAATAGATGCTTTACCAAGTGCAACAGACGAAGAAGGTAATGTCTATCCGACTCATCGCCATTCGATCGTTAGACTTGGTTATTTATGGGTTACCCAGCCAACATTCGATGAAGAAGGAAACGTAGTAACAGAAGGTGTTTTATCGGACAAATACTCTGTCGATATTCTGTGGGACGGTAGTTCATTAATAGATGAAGAAGGTAGTGTAATCTACCCTGAAGGATGGGAAGATGCGGAAATTCAATATGATGAATCTTGGCAATCTAGAAACGGATATCACACATTTGCTGGGTGGTCCTTTTCTTAATTAAAGAATATGTAATTACAAAATAACAACTTAAATATTTAATTAAATGGAAAGTAAATTAACAGACGAACAACTTCGTATTCTGAAGTCAAAACTAGAAACCTTAACCAGGATTCACGCTGAAATTGGAATGTTAGACGCTCGCAAACATGAGTTATTACATGATGCTGTTTTAGCTAAAGAAAGGCTACAAGATTACCAGAACGAACTTCAAAAGGAGTACGGAAACATCTCGGTTAATATCGATGATGGTACTTTCGTCAAACCAGAAGAGTAACTTTTAATTAACCATTATGACCTATTTTTATTCAACCTTCACCAGACCACAAGGTGGTAGTGGTGTATCCGAAGAAACCAGAAATCTTTGGGAGCACGTTGTGCAAAAGAAAAACTGGAGAATTGTAGAATTACCAAACGGCTATTTCCAGTCAGAGTACTTTTGGAACGATGAATGGAGCGATGTAACTAGAAGAGAAACCATTGAAGCCTGTGAGAGAGCAATAGATAGCTCCATCTCTTATTACCAAAAACGATTAGAGCTCATGAAAGGGCCTGTCGTTGTTAAAACTTTTGAATAACCACTAACCTAAATTTAATTTAATGGAATACAATAATCCTAGTGAGATCGTTAAAGACTTGACATTCGGTAAGGATGCAAGTGATGCAATAAGTCGAGGAGTGAAGAAGCTGGCCCAAGCGGTCAGCTCCACTCTTGGCGCTTCCGGAAAGTGCGTTATCTATGAAGATGCACTTGGAAAACCAATAATAACAAAAGATGGGGTTACTGTAGCTGAAAGTGTTATATTGATAGATCCTGTAGAAAATATGGGGGCTACACTGATAAAAGAAGCTGCAAGGAACACAGTTAAACAAGCCGGGGACGGAACAACAACCGCAACAGTATTAGCGGATGCTCTTCTGTTTCGGTTAAGGCAAAGTCATTTTGATTTTAGGGAGTTGAAAAACGGAACTAAAACTGCACTAGAAAAAGTTATTAAGTACATTGACTCTATAAAGAAAGATGTTACTGAGGAAAACTTAGAAGATGTAGCCTCTATATCTACAAATAACGATGAAGACTTAGGTCGTATTATAGCTCAGGGATATAGGTTTGTAGGCAAAAATGGAATTGTCTTAATGGAGGAGTCAGAAACTGATAAAACATATATTGACCTTCAAAAAGGAGTTAGCTTTGATTCAGGATTAAAGTCACAGCATTTATCAACAAATGTAGAGAAAGACAAATGCGAGCTTGATAATCCGTTAATATTGATAAGTAAAACACCAATAGAGAGTGTCAGAAAGATACAGAATATATTAGAGTATATTATAAAAGAAAAGAGAAGCCTTTTAATTGTCGGGGAGGTATCGCAACAGCCGATGTCTGCGTTACTAATGAACAAGGTAAAAGGAAATATAAAAGTTAATATAGTGGACTTGCCTGGGTTCGGGCCAACAAAGCTGGACACACTACAAGACTTAGCTTTATTGACTGGCGCAAAACTCATTGACGAGTCTCTAGGGGATGATTTAGAGTTAATGGATGCTTCTGTATTAGGGGAAGTGTTAAAAGCTGTTACAACTGATAAAAACACAGTTCTAAAGGTCGCTGATGAGATAGATGGTCTTGATGATAGGGTCAAAACTGTTGTTGAAAAAATAGAGAGTGAAGAGAATCCTTATATTAAAAAGAAACTAGAGCAAAGATTAGCTATGTTAAATGGCTCTCTTGCAATTATAAAGGTAGGGGCTCAGAGTCAGGTAGAATTAAAGGAGAAGAAAGACAGGGTTGAAGATGCAATATATGCGGTTAAAGCTGCGCTACAAGAAGGTATTGTTCCTGGAGGAGGGGTAGCTTTGTTGGATGCATCGTTAAAAATAAAACCGTCTTCAGATGCTGAAAAGATTTTATTAGGAGCAATTCAAGCTCCGTTTCATACAATATTACAAAACGCTGGAATATCATCTGATTTCCCATTAGTGAATAAACAGTCCGGAAGAGGCGTTGATGTTACTACTGGAAATATGGTTAACATGGTTAGGAAAGGGATTATCGATCCTGCATTGGTGACCAAGACAGCTTTAAAAAATGCGGTTAGTGTTGCTTTAACAATTGTGTCAGCAGATTGTATTATATCAAATAAAAGAATAGGTGATGCAAGCAATAAATGATTATGTAATTATCAAGCCTATTAAGGAGGAGCCAAAACAGGTTGGAGGCTTTATTCTTACAGATAACACAACAGATGATATACGGTATTTGAAAGGTGTTATTATAAGTTGTGGGAATCTAACACAAGGAATAAAGGAATCGGATAATATATATTACGATAAGCACTCAGGGCACAATATTCTTTTTGATAATAATCAATATTCTGTTATTAAGCAGAGAGATATAGTTCTTGTGGAATGAACATTAGTGTTGAGGATCTTAGGGACATTAAGTTTTTAAAATATTATAGATTAGTTCGAAAATGGGCTGCTAAAACAAATGGCATAACTGAAAGCGATCTTGAACTATTAATATACCTTGACGCTTTAGAGCGATTTACTATAAATGACTTTAAGGAAGGGACCTACATATATACATGGGACAAGCATCGTTGGTCTAGGTTTAAGAAGAATGGATGGGTTGTTGTGTGGAGATCTGCTGACAGAAAATCTGGAAAGCATAATATATATGCCGTCTCACTAAAAACAAAAATGCTTATAACAAGGATGTACAGGATACTCTTAGGTAAAGAAGATTTGCCAACATCAAGAGTTAATGTATTCTATGAAAACAAAACATATACAGACAAAGTCATGAATAAAGCTATGGATGATATGTTAAAAGATAAAGATAGATAATTATGATGTACAAAAAGAAAGCCTCAGGTTCTAAGACTGCAATGAAGAAATGCAGTAAGTGTGGAAAGTCAATTACAAAAGGTCATAAATGCGGTAAGTAATGGCTAAGAAAGTTAATAAAGAAAGTATGCCTTGCAATAAGCCAAGAGCGAGTACAAGGCCAGGGAAAAAGAAGATGGTTAAGGCTTGTCAAGGTGGGACTGAAAAGATAATTCACTTCGGAGCCAAGGGATATGGTCATAATTATTCAGACGCAGCTAGAAAGTCTTTTAAAGCTAGACACAAATGTTCTTCCGCTTCTAGTAAACTAACCGCAAGATATTGGGCTTGTAAAAACTTATGGGCTGGGAAAGGAGGATCTACCAAGTCAAGTCCTAAAAACAAGAAAGGGAAATACTGATGCCGAAGAAAAAATTTAAAGACACTAAGGTCGGAGCGTTTTTAACTAAAAATGGCTCATACATCGTCAGAGCTATTGGAGACTCTATACCCGACAAAGGATTATTGGGTTTGGCTAAAAATCTCATTACAGAGGATAAGACTATGCACGAAAGCGATAAAGGCATAGCTTTAAATTTGTTAGAGCTCGACGAGAAAGAGATGGACGATGTTACAAAGCGTTGGGAGGCTGATGCTTCATCTGATAATAAAATAGCTAAAATAGCAAGGCCAATTATAGTTCTTTATCTTACGGTAATTGTTACAGTGTACATTATATTCGATTCAATAGGAATATTCACAATGGATAGAAACTGGATAGAGTTAATGGAGACCCTGTTAGTTACAGTTTACGTCGCATATTTTGGATCAAGAGGAATTGAGAAATACACTAAAATAAAGTCAAAATCAGAGAAATGAATTTAATAAGAAAAATATCAATAGGGAGAGACTATAAAGATTCAGCGATGCATTACTCTATGGGCCAGGAGGTTTATGGAGGGCATAAGATTTGTGATATAATTGAAATGGACGATAAATATGTCGTATATATAACAAAAGACAATGACGTTCTTCCATGGAAAGAATTTAACAAAAACATGGGCATTAGTGTTGAATTTAATTTAGAATATTAATGAGGAGTTTATATAGCTTTATCATAAAACCAAAAAATCAAAGATACGAAAATACTAAAAAGATAGGGGATTCAGAGTTAATACTGAATACAGAAATGCAGAATCATCAATATGTTAGTAGGATAGGTATTGTTATTGAGACTCCAGTCAATGAAAAAACAGGAATTAAAAGAGGTGATGAAGTTGTGCTTCATCATAATGTTTTTAGAAGGTTCTATGATATTAGAGGAAATGAAAAGAACTCTAAAAGCTATTATAAAGAAGATGAGTATTTTGTAGATTCAGAACAGATCTACATGTATAAAAGAAACGGAGAATGGAAGCCTCTTGAGGGTTACTGCTTCGTTAAGCCGTTGATGAACAGGGATGAATTCAATGTTGATTCTAAGGCTGAATTAAAAGGAATTATCAAATATGTTGATAATGATCTAAAAAGAAATGGTGTTAAATTTAATGATTTAGTTGGCTTTACTCCAGAAAGTGAATACGAGTTTGTAATAGACGGAGAATTGCTTTACAGAGTGCCAACAAGTTCTATTTGTGTACAATATGAATATCAAGGAGACGAAGAGGAGTATCATACAGGCTGGTTATCGAGCAGTTGAGGAGCTAATAAAGGTTGCTGAGGAAAAGATAATAACAAATACTGAAGACGATGTAAGTAGTGACAGATTAAAAAATGCTGCCGCTACCAAAAAGCTCGCAATCTTTGATGCTTTTGAAATATTAAATCGTGTTGAAGAGGAGAAAGATAGGCTGGAGAATAAGCCTAAGGAGCAAGACGAGAGTAAAGTATTTAAAGGATTTGCAGAAAGGAGATCTAAATAATGACTAAAGATCATGCTTTATTCAGGATAGTAGAACCAATCAGGACAAACACACTTATAAGGCTTAATAAGAAAAAAGCCTGGGAATATGGATATAACAAGGAACACGATATTGTTGTTATAAGCAAGACTGGACAGATTGGTGATATATATGAGATACAGAATCTAAAAATAGCCTTACCAAAAGAACCATCTAACTTACCAAAGGGAGCTAACAAATGGATTGCGTCTGAGTATCCAAAGGAATTGAAGCAAATAAAAAGCATATTTGAGTGGGACGGATATCCAAAAGAGTTTAAAGAAAAGTGGTATAGTTATATTGATTCAGAATTTACCAAACGTGAAGACGGTCATTGGTTTTACAACAATGGAACTCCTACATATATTACAGGATCTCATTATATGTATTTGCAGTGGACTAAGATAGATGTTGGTAAGCCAGATTTTAGGGAAGCAAACAGATTGTTTTTCATATTCTGGGAGGCTTGTAAGGTAGATAGTAGATGTTACGGAATGTGTTATTTGAAGAATAGACGTTCTGGGTTCTCTTTTATGTCTTCTGCCGAAACAGTTAATCTAGCAACAATAAGCTCTGACTCTAGATTTGGTATATTATCAAAGTCTGGTGGGGATGCCAAGAAGATGTTTACGGATAAGGTTGTCCCAATATCAATAAACTATCCTTTCTTCTTTAAGCCGATACAAGACGGTATGGATAGGCCTAAAACAGAGTTAGCCTATCGTGTTCCAGCATCGAAACTAACAAAGAAGAATATAGTCAATGTTCAAGATGCTAAGATAATGGAGGGCCTTGACACTACAATTGACTGGAAAAATACAGGTGACAACTCTTATGATGGTGAAAAACTAAGTTTATTAGTCCATGATGAGGCTGGCAAATGGCTAAAACCTGATAATATATTAAATAACTGGAGGGTTACAAAAACAACACTTCGTCTTGGTAGTCGAATAACTGGGAAGTGTATGATGGGGTCAACCTCAAATGCCTTGGATAAAGGAGGGGAAAACTTCAAAAAACTTTATTATGACTCAGACGTTACAAAGCGAAACAAGAATGGACAGACTCGCAGTGGATTATATAGTCTGTTCATCCCTATGGAATGGAACTACGAAGGATACATTGATACTTTTGGATTACCTGTATTCGATACACCAGCCAATCCAGTTGAAGGCCCGCTTGGAGAAAAGATTGAAATAGGTGTTGTAGAGCATTGGGAAAATGAAGCGGATGGGCTTAGGGACGATCAAGATGGTCTTAACGAATTTTACAGGCAGTTCCCAAGAACAGAGCAGCACGCGTTTAGAGATGAAACTAAAAATAGTATATTTAACCTCGTCAAGATATACGAACAGATAGATTACAATGAAGGAATAGGTTATTCTAATGTTGTGACAAAAGGTAATTTTCAATGGGAGAACGGCATAAAAGATACACGAGTAATGTTTGTCCCTGAATCAAATGGTAGGTTTAAGGTGTCCTGGATACCAAGTATAAATTTACAAAATCGTGTAATAGAAAAAAATGGAGTTAAATATCCAGGTAACGAACATATCGGAGCATTCGGTTGCGATAGTTACGATATATCCGGAACTGTTGATAAGAGAGGCTCCAAAGGTGCTTTGCATGGGTTAACAAAGTTTAACATGGAGGAAGCACCAAGTAACACATTCTTCTTAGAATACATAGCTAGACCGCAGACAGCGGAGATATTCTTTGAAGACGTGTTAATGGCACTTATATTTTATGGGATGCCTATACTGGCGGAGAATAACAAACCAAGACTTTTATATTATATTAAGCGTAGGGGATACAGAGGGTTTTCAATGAATAGACCAGACAAAACTTTCACAAAATTATCTCATGCTGAAAAAGAAATAGGTGGCATACCTAACTCTGGAGAAGATATAAAACAGGCTCATGCCGCAGCTATTGAAAGTTATATTGATAAATATGTTGGACACATCGGAGATGGAAATTATGGGACAATGTATTTTGATAGAACACTTCAAGACTGGTCTGGTTTCGACATCAACAATAGGACAAGGTATGATGCCGCTATTAGCTCTGGGTTAGCAATTATGGCTTGCAATAGACATTTATACAAGCCTACTGAAGACAAGAAAGTTAAAAAGCTTGATTTTGGGTTTAAGAAATTCAACAACTCAGGAGCTATTTCAAAAATACTAGAATAGATGCAAAAGACATTACCAAAGGGTATATTTCCTTCACAAGCAGTAAGTGACGCAGAGAAAGCAAGTACACAGTATGGGCTTGATGTAGCTAGGGCTATTGAAGGGGAGTGGTTTAAGAAAGAAGGTGGCGCGACGAGGTACCTTACTAATAGAGACAACTTTCACAGGTTAAGACTTTACGCTAGGGGAGAGCAGTCAATACAAAAATACAAAGATGAATTATCTATAAATGGAGATTTATCTTATTTAAATTTAGACTGGAAGCCAGTCCCAATTATTCCTAAATTTGTTGACATCGTTGTTAACGGGATAAGTGAAAGACCTTATGAGGTTAAAGCATACTCTCAAGATCCAGCGTCTATAAAGCAGAAAACAGATTATCTAAACAATATACTTTCCGACATGCAGAATAGACAGCTCTTAGAGGCTGTTCAGCAGGAGTTTGGAATAAACATGTTTAAAACTAATCAAGAAGAACTTCCAGAGTCAACAGAAGAGCTTCAGTTACACATGCAATTGGATTACAAGCAATCTATTGAGATTGCAGCGGAAGAAGCTATATCTAACATATTTGACCATAACAAATATGAATTACTACAAAACAGGATAGCTTACGACATTGTAACTCTAGGTATAGGATGTCATAAAAACTCATTTAACACAGCGGAAGGGATTACATTACAGTATGTGGACCCGTCAGATTTAGTTTATTCATACACTGAATCTCCATACTTTGATGATTTATATTATGTTGGAGAGGTACGCAGGATGAGTATAGCTGAGTTAAAAAAGCAATACCCAAGCCTAACCCCAGAGGATATAGAAAAAATAGAAGGAACTGGAAATACCGCCCTTAATTTTAGTAGGTCATATTCTTATTCCGATGCGGAAGACACTAACAACGTGTACGTTATGTTCTTTGAATATAAAACATTCAAGAACCAAGTATATAAGTTAAAAGAAACGGCTACTGGAGCTGATAAGATTATAAAGAAGGACGATACGTTTAACCCTCCAAAAGACCAGAGAGCTAGATTTGAAAAGGTTCAGAGGTCTATAGAAGTGCTATACACAGGTGCAAAAGTAATTGGTCTTGATACGCTTCTTGAGTGGAAGATGGCTGAGAATATGGTTCGCCCTAAGTCTGACACCACTAAAGTTCAGATGTCTTACAATGTAGTAGCTCCTCGTATATACAAAGGACAGGTTGAATCCCTTGTTAGCCGAATGACTACATTTGCTGACATGATTCAGCTTACACATTTAAAATTACAGCAGGTCTTATCTAGAATGGTTCCAGATGGGGTTTACCTTGATGCTGATGGTATTGCTGAAATAGATCTAGGAAATGGAACAAACTACAGCCCACAAGAAGCATTAAACATGTACTTCCAGACGGGTTCTGTAATTGGTAGGTCTATGACTCAAGATGGTGAATTTAATCATTCTAGAGTGCCAATACAAGAATTACAAACATCTAACGCAGGAGCTAAAATAACAAGCCTTATAAATTCGTACAACTATTATCTAAATATGATAAGAGACGTTACGGGTCTTAATGAGGCTAGAGATGGATCTACCCCTGATAAAGATGCGTTGGTCGGAATACAGAAGCTTGCGGTAGCTAATTCAAATACAGCTACAAGACACATCGTCCAGTCTGTATTGTATTTAGCGTTAAAAGCAGCAGAGGCATCTTGCCTAAGAATATCAGATGTACTAGAGTTTGGAAATACAACAGCATCTTTTATATCCGGGATAGGTAAAATGAACGTAGGCACATTGGCGGAGGTTCAAAAGCTGCACTTACATGACTTCGGAATATTCTTAGATGTATCTCCAGATGAGGAAGAAAAACAATTCTTAGAGAGCAATATTCAAGTAGCGTTACAGAGGGATCAGATCACTTTAGAGGATGCGATAGACGTTAGAAATGTTAAGAACGTTAAATTAGCTAATCAATTATTAAAACTTAGAAGACGCAAAAAGGCTGAAGATGATAGAATCGAGAAAATGCAGATGATGCAAGCTCAAACACAATCTAACATACAGTCTAGTCAGGCAGCAGCTGAAGCTGATATGCAAAAGAAACAGGCGCTTGCACAGGCGGACGCTCAGCTAGAGCAAATTAAGTCTCAATTAGAGATGCAGAAGCTGGAAAGGGAAGCTCAGCTAAAGAAAGAGCTTATGATGCATGAGTTTGAGCTTAACATGAAGCTTAAACAGATGGAAATGCAGGTAATTAATGAAAGAGATAGCTACAAGGAAGATAGAAAAGATAAAAGAACTAAGATTCAAGCGTCTCAACAATCAGAATTGATAGACCAAAGAAAGACTAGTAAACCACCAAAAGACTTTGAATCAGCAGGTTTTGATACTATGGGTGGTTTTGGTCTTGAGCAATTTGAACCAAGGTAAAATTATATAATATTATGTCAGAAGTACAAGAAAAATTACAACAAGAGCAAGAAGGCTCTATTCAGCAAAAAGAAGAGAAAGTTCTCGAGAAGGCTGGAGTTAAGTTTGAAGATAATACTTACAAAATAGATTTAAGAGAGAATGCCGTTCAAGAGCAAAGCACAGATGAAGGCGTGTTACGCGCAGAAGAACCCAAAGTGGAACTGCAAAAAGTGGTCGAAGGAGACCAAAAGCCCGAAATCCCTGCCGAGCAAGAAACGCAAACGCTAGAACTAATACAAGATGATGTACAAGAAGGGCAAGAGTTGCGGGTGCAAGAAAACATCGAAAAGCAAACCGATGTCGGGCAAAGGATTGAAAAGCCGCAAGAAGAAGTAATATTACCAGAGAATATACAGAAGGTAGTAGAGTTCATGAAAGAAACGGGCGGTAGTCTTGAAGATTACGTCCGTTTAAACGCTGACTATTCAAAGATAGATGAGAATGCTCTTTTAAGGGAATTCTATAAGCAAACAAAACCACATCTAGATAACGAAGAGATAGATTTCTTAATAGAAGATAAATTCTCTTATGACGACGACCTAGATGATAACAAAGATATTAAAAGAAAGAAACTAGCTTACAAGGAAGAAATAACCGAAGCTAGGAAGTTTCTCAACAATTTAAAGGACAAGTATTACGATGAGGTCAAGATGAACTCAAAGTTAGGTCCTGAACAAAAACAAGCTATTGAATTTTATAACTCATATACAAAACAGCAGGACGAACTAACTGCTGCGCAGCAAAAACAGTCAGAACAGTTTACTAAATTAACGGAACAAGTTTTCAGCGAGGATTTCAAAGGTTTTGATTTCAAGGTAGGAGATAGTAAGTACCGATTTAGAGTAAACGATGTTCAACAAACTAAGCAAGTTCAAAGTAACATTGTAGAATCATTTAAGACGTTCTTGGATGAGAATAACATGTTAAAGGACGCGCAAGGTTATCACAAGGCTTTATTTGCTGCTAGAAACGCTGATACTTTAGCAAGTCACTTTTACGAGCAGGGGAAAGCCGATGCAATTAGGCAGCTAGAAGCTGAATCTAAAAACATCAATATGGACCCTAGGAGAACATCAAATGGTGTTATTGAAACATCTGGTGTTAAAGTGAGGGCTGTATCAGGGGAAGATAGTTCGAAATTACGGATAAAAATTAGAAAATAAAAAATTTAAAAATAAGAAAAAATGGCTGCAATTACTCCAACTGCAGGTGGAAATATTATATTAGCAAACGCTTCACCTGTAAAACAAACACTAGAAAGCAATTATATCGACTTTACAGCTGCTGGAACAGCTGGATGGGCACAACAATACTTACCCGACCTTTATGAGGCTGAGGTAGAGCGTTACGGCGATCGTACCGTATCCGGATTTTTACGCGCAACTGGCTCAGAGGCTCCTATGACATCTGATCAAGTCATTTGGACGGAACAAGGCCGTTTGCACATCTCTTATGATGGGGCAACTGTAGCCGCTGTTTCTGGAGGGGCTCAAAAAATTACAGGTCTAACATCTCACGCTATTAGAGATGGTCAGACTGTAGTTATTAAAGACACTGCTGGAAGCATTTTCAAGGCTTATGTGGTTAATTCTGACCCAGATAGCGATGGAAATGCAATCTCTGTTAAATCATACACATCTGCTATTGCTGCTAGTGCTGCAAACGCATCTTTATTTGTTTATGGTTCTGAGTTTGGAAAAGGAACTAGTGGAATGTCTCAAGCTATAACTCCTCAGCACACGTCATTAACAAACAAGCCAATTATCCTTAAAGATAAATATGAAATCTCTGGATCTGATGCATCTCAAATTGGATGGGTTGAAGTAACTGGAGAGTCTGGTCAAACTGGATATTTATGGTACATCAAAGCCGAGGGTGATGTTCGCTCTCGCTTTGAAGACTACATGGAAATGGCTATGGTTGAAGCTGAGTCTGCTACAAACGTAAATTTAACCGAAGTTTCTGGTACTGAGGGATTGTTTGCTGCAATTGAAGATCGTGGCCACATTACAACTGGTGTTGTTGGCTCATCTGCCGCTGATGACCTTGGTTCTTTTGACGAAATCTTAAAGAAATTAGATAAACAAGGATCTATTGAAGAAAATATGATTTTTGCTAATCGCGATGTTTCTTTGGGTATTGACGATATGCTTGCCGCTCAAAATTCTTATGGCGCTGGAGGTACTTCTTATGGGGTATTTAATAACTCTGAGGATATGGCTTTGAATCTTGGATTCTCTGGTTTCCGCAGAGGCTCTTACGACTTCTATAAGACTGACTGGAAATACCTAAATGATGCTACCACTCGTGGCCTTGTAGGAGGTGTTCGTGGCGTTCTTGTTCCGGCTGGAACTTCAACTGTTTACGACCAAATCCTTGGCAAGAACATTAAGCGTCCTTTCCTTCATGTTCGTTATCGCGCTTCTGAGGCTGACGACCGTAGAATGAAGAGCTGGATTACTGGTTCTGTGGGTGGCGCTTCTACATCTAGCTTAGATGCAATGGAGGTTCACTACCTTTCTGAAAGATGTTTAATCGTTCAGGGAGCTAACAACTTCATGTTATTGAACTAATAACAAAAAACTAGGGAATGCCCCCATCTTAATCGGTGGGGGTTTATCCCTTTTATTAACTTATTTAATTTTATATTATTATGGCTAAAAAAGAAGGATCTTGGATTGTGAAAGATAGAGTGTATCTTTTAAAAAATGGGAAATCCCCATTGACATATACTATCAAGGCTAGAGATATTTTTTATTTCGACGAAGAACTTGGGTATGAAAGAGAATTAAAATATACTACAAATCAAAAAACCCCATTTGTAGATGAATTTAAAGGGGACGCAAGATTAGCACATATAGTGTTTGAGGATGGAGTTTTATCTGTTCCAAAAGAAAAACAAACACTTCAAAAATTATTGTCGCTATATCATCCTGATAGAAATAAAGTATATTATGAATTTGACGCAGAAGCAGAAGCTGTTGACGAACTATCAATGATAGAATTTGAAATTGACGCTCTTAACGCTGCTAAAAACATGGATATTACAAATGCAGAGGCCATTGTGCGAGTGAATGTTGGCTCTGTTATAAATAAAATGACCTCTCAAGAAGTAAAAAGAGATTTACTTATATTCGCCAAAAACGACCCGGTATTATTCCTGGAACTTGCTAATGATGAAAACGTCGCAATACGGAATATGGGTCTTAAAGCTGTTGAGCAAAATATCATTAAATTATCAGAAGACCAAAGAACTTTCAAGTGGGCTTCTAACGGAAGAAAACTAATGACTGTTCCGTTTGACGAAAACCCATACTCTGCATTAGCTGCATGGTTCAAAACAGATGAAGGGGTTGAGGTCTACTCTACGATAGAGAAAAAATTGAAATAACCGATGGGGCTTCGGCCCCATTTTATTTATAAAGTATGGCCATTAATGTAAACAATGTTTATCGGGTTGTATTAGCTATCCTAAACAAAGAACAAAGAGGGTATCTTACTCCAGATCAATTTAACCGCATTGCCAGGCAAGCTCAATTAGACTTGTTTGACAAGGCGTTTTATGATTATAATAGGGCTGTGCGAAAGCAAGCTATTGGTGATTTTAGGGAGTTTGCGGACATATCTGGGAAGATAAAAGAGAAGATTGATATATTTTACACATCGACAACTCTTACCCACACATCGGGAACCGTAACAATTCCTAATGGCGTTTACATGATAACTGGGGTTTATTCTTCAGACAGGCTTAAAGAGTTTGAGGAAGTAAAAAAAGAAGAGATACCATATCTTATAAACTCCAGTTTGAATGAGCCAACACAAAGCTACCCTATATATTACAGTGAAGGTAATTTAGTGAAAATACTACCAATCGATTATAGTGGTCAAGTTTTGCTTGATTACGTTACCACGCCATCTGACCCTATATGGGGATATACCGGTGGTGGGGCAGGTGCTTACATTTATAGTGCAGGAGCTTCAACAGACTTTGAAATACACGAGTCTGACGAAGTTGATTTAGTATCTAAGATATTGGCGTATTCAGGAGTAATTATAAAAGACCCAACAGTGATACAGACAGCTGCTCAAAAAGAAGCTAATGACTTTAATCAAGATAACATATAATGGGATTGATAACTGACAACAACGAAACATATTACACTGGTAGTGAATATGGAGGGTATAGATATATTACATTGAATGATATTGTAAATAACTTCATGTTCTCCTATGTTGGTGAAGGAAAGATAATTAGTAGATCAAATCGCAGAGATGTTCTCTTCCATGCTAAAAGAGCAATGCAGGAGTTTTCTTATGACGTGTCTAAAGTAGAGAAGATTCAGGAGGTTGATGTCCCATCTACATTATCTATAGCAATGCCTCAGGATTATGTAAGTTATGTTTCAATATGTTATGTGGATTCTTCAGGAATAGAGCATCCGATCCCAAGAGGGAGAGTTACATCTTCTCCTTCAGAATCAATAACTCAAGATGACCAAGGAAATTATTTATTCGACGAAAGTGGTAATTTAGTCACTGGAGTTTCTGAGACAGTCACTAGGTTTAATTCATTAGATGCAAACTCATTAGCCAACTCTCAAATGAATGATGATTACTTTAATAATTCAGAGTTCTTAGCTGAGAAATTATCTGGGCTAGGAGGTAGATATGGGGCTGAACCAGAGCTCGCTAATAGGAACGGGCTATTTGTTATAGATGAAGCTAATGGTAAGATAAACTTTAGTAGCAATCTTATTAATAAAACAATAACAATAAAATACATATCTGATAGCCTTGGTTCTGATGACGAGATGAGGGTGCATAAGTTCGCTGAGGAAGCTATTTACAAGAGCGTAGCTTACTCCATTTTATCGTCAATGTCAAATATACCAGAGTACGTTGTAAATCGCTTTAGAAGGGAGCGTAGAGCGTCTATGAGGCAAGCTAAATTAAGGTTATATGACCTTAAACTTTCCGATATGACAAATGTAATGAGGGGTAAGTCTAAGATAATTAAACATTAATTAAATGCCTGAAATTAAAAATACTTTCCTTGCTGGCAAGATGAATAAAGACCTTGACGATAGGCTTATTCCTCAAGGAGAATATATTGATGCTTTAAATGTTCAGATAACAAAATCTGACGGGAGTAATGTTGGTGTTGTTCATAATTCAAAAGGAAACGATTTACATATCGAAGTTCTTTCAGGAGAAAACAATCATAAAGTAATAGGTAGTTTTTTTGATGACAAAAACAATAGGATATTTTGGTTTGTAACTAATGGGTCTACCGGAAATTACATATTCCTAAAGAGGGATGGTGTTCCTAACGTTGATGTTCTTGTTTCTGGTTTATTTTTAAATTTCAACTTGTATGATAAAATAACTGGGATTAACCTTTTAGAGGATTTATTATTTTGGACAGACAATCGGAATCAACCAAGAAGAATAAGTGTATCAAAGGCTTTAGATGATAGTGGTTATTATGATTCTGAAGTCAAAATATCTGTTGCAAAATACGCTCCACATTTAGCTCCTACAGCTCAAGCTGGGTATGACTCAGAAATAGAATCTAAGTTAATGGAGGAGGAGTTTGTGCGCTTTGCTTATAGGTATAAGTTTATAGACAATGAGTACTCTATAATTTCTCCGTTTTCTCAAATTGTCTTCGAGCTTGGCAGCGGAGCCACTTCTAGCAACTCAATAAGTATAGAAGATGAATCAAAAATACTTGAGTCGACAGAAAACTTTAAGGCAATAAATAGAGCTAATACGGCTACTTTAGGAATAAACCTACCTTCTACAAATCCAGTAGCTGACTACGGAATTGTATCTATAGATGTTCTGTATAAAGAGTCTGACTCAAATGCTGTAAGAATTGTAGACACAATAAGGCTTGTTGATAATCAAATATCTTCTCAAACATACGAATACATATACAAATCAACACCACCAAAATCAACTCTTCCGGAAGATCAGATAACAAGGGTATTTGATAACGTGCCAATAAATGCGTTAGCTCAGGAATTAGCTGGTAATAGAATAATATATGGTAATTTTACAGAAAACTATAGCTTGCCAACTGTTGATTACGATGTTTACTGCACGGAAAAGCATGGCTTAGATTATCCGCATCACTCTGTAAAACAACGTAGGGATTACGAGGTTGGCATTATACTTGCTGATAAATATGGTAGGACTTCTCCAGTGATATTGTCAGACACATCCAGAGTTACTGTTTCTGCTAAACCAGAGGAATTTGATTCCTTGAATTGGATAGGAGATAGTATAAAAATTGTTTTCAATCAAGATATAACTGGTGAACATGTACTCGGAGACGAAAACGCAGATTCTAATTTGCCAAATGATTTAGGGTGGTACAGCTATAGGGTTGTTGTTAAACAAACTCAGCAAGAATACTACAATGTTTATAATCCAGGAATAACAAGAGGATATATAACAATACATAACGATAATATTAATAAAGTACCAAGAAACACTGACGATTCTATTGACGCTGATGATTTATACCCTACAAAGTCTAGATTATACCCCAAATTAATAAACTACAGAATAGGGGAATATGGTCAAGCTATTTATCAAAAAATTTCAAATGAAGGGTTGTATAACATAGAAAGCATAGGTACAGCTGAGGCTCATGGTATTTTTGATGCTGGAACAAATACTTCTTATGGATTTTACCAACAATCAAAAATGCATCTTTTAGGAAAATTAGAAGAAGGTATTATTGGAAACAACGTCAACACTCCTTTCACTGGAACTTTATCAGTTTTCGAAACAGAGCCATTTAGATCTACATTAGATATTTATTATGAAACATCGACATCCGGGATAATACAAGAGCTTAATCAAGCTGCGAATGCTCAAATACAAACAATACTCATAGAGCCGAGCAATTTCGGAACTGGATCAGAAGGTAGCGTTACAGTCTCTGAGGCAACTCCATCTGGCAGCTACGTAGCAAGAATAAGAGCTATAGACTCGTCTAGTGGTCTTGATATGCCTTATGTTACCTTTACTTTAAATGAATCAACATCTCAATTTGAAATAGAGAGAGATGCTAATGATGGTTATTATAAATTAAAGACAAGACAAGATTTTGTTTATTCAACTACACCAGCAAACAATCTATACGGAGTAGATGTTACTGGATTAAATTTTACAACTTTAGGGAAAGACATAACAATAACAAACGCAGCACCAACAATTTCAGGGTTGTCTTATGTTGTTATAGATAATACACTCGCAGTCGGAGAAGAGGCGTTTAGGTTAAGCATAACGACTGGATCTGCAGATGAAAACGCTAGCACCGCAGGGCTCACCGTATCACACACGGAAACCCATGACCATGGATCGCAACAAAACATACTTGATTCAAATATATCTGGCAATGAGATAATATTCACTGTTTTATCGAGTTTAAATGGTCATCATGGCGAGTCTATAATTGTTGATGTAACGCTTACAGATGGTAGTTTTAATGTTGAGAAACAGCTCACGGCGTATGTTAGCGTAGAGTCAGGTGGTCTACAAGCTGTAACATTAAAATATGATTCATACATAAATTACGGAAACACAGCGAACGCTTGCGTAAATATAAACTCGTTTCCATTTACACTTGAAGTCTATACAGATGTGCCTGACTCAGGAGGTATTTTGGTTGATGCTCCTCAAATATACGGAACTCCAACAGGAAATAAATTAGCCTCTTCAGGATGGTATGCAGATCCTTTAGGAGGATGGACTGGTAAATGGACTGTTTTGCAAACGTCTAGCGGAAGCGTTGGTTATTGGGAGGTTGTTCCTGCTGCATGCACAACATAATTAATATATGGCTAAGATAATTCAAGTTGAGTACTACAATACGATTATTGTAAAATCAGAAACAAAAAATTGGCATATAGAAGAATCTAGAATAAAAGGAGGATTCAATTCTAAGGCCATGGATTATGGCGTAAGGGCTCATATAACCAATGAAGATTATAGGTCTCAGAGAAGGTCAAATTCATTGATATACTCAGGAATATACAACGATAGAACAGGAGTAAACAACACAAATCAATTTCCAATCGACAAGCCGATAACTTTATCCGTCGATATTCAACAGGGGTCTATTCAAAAGCTTTTTGCTGAGGACCAAAAACTGAACATATTCCAAGAAGAAAAAGTAAGATACGTGCCTATAGACAAGGATATTATATATACCGCAGAAGGAGTTCCCCTTTCAACGACATCAAGAGTTTTTCTTGGCGACGTCGTTTCTTACGGAACTAACTACGGCATAGGTAAAAATCCAGAGAGTTTTTGTCACTACGCAGGAAGGAAATACTTTGTAGATAAACCTAAAGGAGCTGTACTTAGACTATCTTCTGATGGGATAACTGAAATATCTAATTATGGAATGCGCGCCTTCTTTAGAGACAATTTATCTGGTAGGCTTGGATTTGGGGAGCAAATACATCTTTCTTGGGATATATATAATAAGGATCTTGTGTTGAACATGCTCTCTCTTTCGGAACCTGGACTTGTTAGCGATGGCGATAGCTACACTGTAGTTTTTGACGAGTATTCTAATGGATGGACATCTTTCTTTAGTTATATACCAGAAGGATTCTCTGGAAGCTTAGATGGTGATTATTATACTTTTAAAAACAACAACATATATAAGCATAATTCTTCTTCATCATATAGCTCATTCTACGGGACATCATACGATTCATATGTAGATTTTATATTTAATGCGGAACCATCAGCGAACAAAAACTTAGTCACAATCAATTATGAAGGTTCAGATTCGTGGAATATATCTAATATAGAAACCGACTCTGACCAAGCTGAAAACATACTTGCATACGACATAAATAACCAGGATTTGATTATATCCGCATTCCAGAAAACACATAACAAATATTACTCAAACATCATGAACGCTACTTCACCTTCTGAAAATGAGGTTGTGTTTGGTGCGGATATATCTGGAGTAAAAGGTTTTTATGCTAAAATGAGAATACAAACGTCAGAGACAACATATAAAGAGTTGTTCTCTGTATCAACGAATTACAATATAAATAGTTACTAATATGAACGAGGCAATAATAGAGTTTTTATTTGGCTCTGTAGAGTATCAACAGGCCATCGCTCCAATGGCAATTGCGGGTATAGCGCAAGGTGTCGGAAGCCTAATAGGAATGATTGGGGCCGGAAAGCAAAAGAGGGAATCAAGGAGAGCTGCAAGGCAATATGAAGCTGATTTAAAGAGATTGGAAGCTAATAGACAAGACATAACAAATCCTTATGCTAACCTTCAGGATTTAACAAGTATGGTGTCTAATCCATTTGCAAATCTTCAGGTAGCTACTCAAGCAGCTCAAATGCAAGCAGAACAAACTGATATTGGATTGGCATCGGCATTAGATACGTTGAGAGCTACTGGAGCTGGAGCTGGAGGGGCTACTGCACTAGCTAGGGAAGCTGCAGCAAGCAAACAAGGTATATCCGCAAGTATTGAGTCTCAAGAAGCTAGAAATGCTGAATTAAGAGCTAGAGGACAACAGTCTATGGAGCAAATGCAATTGCAATCAGAAATGAGACGGCAAGAATTAATGGGATCTGGTGAGCTTGAAAGAATGTCGATGCAAGAAGAAAGGGAGATCTCTCAATTAGATAGGGTTTCGAGTTTAGCTCAACAATATAGGGCTCAAGAGGCTCAAGCAAAATCTCAACAAAACCAAGCCTTAGGACAACTTATAGGTACTGCTGCTAGTTTTGGAGCTCAAGCTTTAGGTGGCGGAGGTGGTGGAGGAAGTCAAGAGTCTTCTAGTTCTGGCAGTGGATCAGCTGGTTTAGGATATTCGTCATCTTATTCAGACCCATTTAGCAATCCTAATCAATTTCTCCCAATAGGAGGTGGCTATGCAAATCAATTTCAATCAACGCTTTTAGGGAGTGACATATCTGCATTTGGGGCTAAATATGGATCTCAAAGATTTGTTCCAAATATTCAATTTAGAGATTAATTATGAGTTATAGGAATCCACAAGTATACTTTGCAGATACTCAGGCTTTTTCAAAAGGGTTTGAAGAGTCTTTTGGTAAGTTTCAACAAAAGTTTGAAGAAGAGCGTCTAGAGAAAGAAAGGATAGCTAAAGAGCAAGACGAGGCATTGGCTGGAGCGTATAAATCTTCGGACCTAAGCGCTATAGCTGGACTTGACGCAAGGATGATGGACGGACTACAATCGTCTATTGATGCTATTATAACAGAAGGAAGCTTCGCTACTGCAAGCGCATCCGAACAAGCTAAAATGCTTAGAAAGGTTTCATCTATAAAAGGAACTATTGGTAGATTAGGAGAATTGGCTCAGATAGACGATAAGGATTGGGATATGAGAAACTCTTCAAAACTTGGGGCTTTAAAAGCGGCCATGACTAGAGGAGATAAAAGCATAAAAATAGAAGGCAAAGGATTAGATTTAAAAATAACTGGAGATTTTGGGGAAGTTTCTTTAGATGAATTATCATCGGCAAAATTTATGAAGAGAAGCGATTATGAAGAAGATTACAAAGCTCTTAACTCAGCCTTTAGAACAAAGGCAGATTTGATATTTAAGGAAGCTGCAAAACTTGGATTGTCAGTTGAAGAAATAGAGAAAAAACTTTCCGAACAATTTACGTTCATGTTGAAGAACGAAGATAGCCCAGAGTTATGGAGTTATCTATATAGTAATGAAATATCTTCAGCTACTCAAAGAGAAGGAGGTTCCATGTATTATAATGACCCAGATGTAGTTAGCGGATTTAAATCTATAGAGGAGAAAGATGCTTTCTCTGACAAGCAATTCACATTAATGGCGAATGAGTTGGGCCAAAAGGCAATTGGTTCCGTATATAACTACTCTGATTTTGCAGCGGCTTATAAGATGCAAGCTGAACAAGAAAGAGCTTTGGAGTACGCTAAAATAAGAGCATCTCAAACAACAGGATCAGGATATAAACCAACTGATTTGGATAAAATAATTAACGGTCAGTATAACGCGCTTATGCAAAGTTTAACCACACTAGAAGACACAGCATGGTTATCTAATCTATCTGGAATGGTGAAAAATGGTCCTAAGTTTAAGCAGGTTGTCGATGCCTTGTTGGTCAATAACTTAAATGGCATGGGATTCAGTGTTACAGGCCCTGTAATAGACGAAAGTAGTGGCGAAATAACTGGGTATAATATAGAGAATAAAGTAGGCAACCATACCATGAGTAATCAAATAATGGTTAGGGACATGAATGAAGCCAATGTTAGAAATGTAATATCGAATATACTAAATAACCAAAAAACAAAGCTAGAAGGAATGCGTAATGTTGTTCGTGAAATGATGGGCGAATCAAAACAGACAACAACAACTGCTTCAGAAAGTGTAAATCAAATAGACACAAGCATTTACGACGAAACCGAACCCTCACAAACACAAGCACTTACAACGAATGAACAAAAAGGCTCTTAACGACTCTTATACTCTTTTTAAATCAAAAGGATACACAAAGAGTATAGATGACTACGTAAAACTGATAAATTCAAACGAAAAGGCTCTTAACGACTCTTATAATCTTTTCAAATCAAAAGGATACACAAAGAGTATAGATGACTTTAAAGTACTTTTGGGTGTAGGTGAAGGTATGACATCTACTCAACAAAAACCAGAAGTAGAAGAAACAACTCCTACAGCAAAGACACCAAGTCAAGAGGATCAGTATGCGGCTATGTCTGAGGCTTTAATGCAAGGAGCTGTTCCGAAGCAATCAAAGACAACACCGCAGGATACGGGTGCGACTGCGGAAGAAGTTCAAGCACCCGTTACGGAATCCAAATTGGAAGATGGTTCTTTGGGCTCTCAAGAAGAATACATTGAATCTGATACTGCTATAGCTGATTTTTACATAAAGGACGGCAAAAAGATTCCGTTAACAATAGAAGAGTATAAGGATATTACCTTCATTGACAAAGATTTTGATAAAACACTTGGAGATTCATATATAATAAAAGGACCTGGACTAGGCGACGAAGGGGTCATGTATAACAAAAAGGAAATCATAGAAGCTGCAAACCAGTACAACGTATCTCCATCATCTTACTTACAAAGCTTCATTAACAACCCAAAGTATGGAGTTAGCGTTAAACAAGGAGGTCAAACCGGAGGGTTAGAGGTTCCAGAGGTGACTGTAAGCAGTAAAGCCCCAGAGCTAACCAGAACAGAAACCTATACAGAATATGTAGATACTGGTAGAGGAACGATACCTGTGGAAAGAACTAAGACTATATCTATAAACGACGAGGTTGATAAATATAAGTCCGATGTGTTAGGTCCTATTGATAACGAAATAATACGCAAGCAGGACGAAATAAACGCTTTATTAAATGAGACTTATGAATCTGAAAGTGAATCTGAGTCAAAAAAAATATCAGAAAGAGTAGATGAATTATATGTCGAGAAGGAATCATTAAACCAGAAAAGAGATAAAGAGCTTGGATACTTCATGAGGAAGTACGACGAGGCCGAACAAGAGGTAGTTGGAAATCTTCTCCAATACGATTCCAGTTCTAACATCGACAAAGCTCTTGCATTAAAAGCTAAATTAGACCTAAAAAGAAAAACGATAAGTGACTTTAGGGATAATAATAATGTAGAACTACTTGTTAATCAAGTTAAAAGTTTTAATAGCCAGCTACTTAATATAGAGCAAAAAATAAAGTCAGCGACAAGTGAGTCTGAAGCTATGGTTCTGCTTGACGAATTTATGGATATATATAATTCTCCTTCTTACAACAATATATATAACAAGCTTAACGCGATAGGTAGGTTAAGAGATGAGTTAATAAAAGATAGTACAGAGTTAATGTCTATGACTGATGACGTTAATCTTGATGAAAATATTAAGAAAGCAGCAGCTACTGATTACCGGAAATCATCAATGGCGCTTAGAGACGTCGATAGGTTTCTAGGTAAAACTGTGATTGGTTTATCTGTAATCACTCCGTCTGCAAGCATAGAGAGAGAAGATGCTTTAGAGGAAGAAATAACATCTGCATTTGATGAAAGATGGAAAAATGTAGCTCAACCATTGAATTTAGATGATTTTAAATCTGGGAAAGCTTCATTTGGCGATTATATCGGAGAGGTTCTTGCCTCTAACGCAGCATCTACAGTAGGCAGCGTCATGATGTATGCGTTGCCTGGAGGTCAAGTTATAGCTCCTACGATATTTGGCTTATCACAAGTAGGGCAAAAGAAATCAGACTTAAAATATTATAATAGGATGATAGGAGCTCAAATAGAGCACCTTACTAAATCATTAGAAAACCCAGAAAACGCAGACAATAAAGATCAGATAATATCGGAAATAGAAAAGCTAGAGATGTTAAAACACACCGATAGCGACATATTTTATTCTGCTGTAATGAGTGGTGTAATTGAAGGCGGAATAACTAGATTGGCTGGAGCATTGGGTACTGGGCAGTTGAAAGTGCCAGGAGTAGGCAAACTATTCGAAGGAACTAAAATAGGGAAAGCATTTTACGACCCAAGCAAGTTGAAACTACTTAAAAAGGGAGGTGGTATGACGCTTGGAGAACTTTCTGAGGAATACCCAATAGCATACATGGATAAAACTCTAGTAGATAACTTGTGGCTTGGTCAAGGAAGAAGTTTTGACAAAATACTGCAAGACATATCGGATATAACAACATGGGATATGACTGCCAATATCTTGATAAATTCAGGGGGAAGCGGTCTCGCTTTTGGTTCCATATCCGCAATGTCTCCATTGGTGAACAACGCTATAGAGAACGCTAGAAGAAAAGAGCAATTTGGCAAGTTAATGAACTATAAAAACATCTTAAATGATAGGAGTTTAGACTACGGCCAAAGGATGGAAGCTGATAAGGAGTATAAGAAATTGCTTAGCGAAATATCTATAAACGAACAGAACGCATGGGCTAAAATGCTGTCATTGAGCAGTGAGGAATTTCAAGAGGTATATGACTTGACATACAAGAAAGCTCAGGTAAAAAATAAAGTTACTGAGTTAACAAGAAAGCAGATAACGCAAGGAGATAAAGTACAAAACAAAAATGTACAATCTATACTTACTGATCTGAATAAAGAGTACAACTCATATAATGATAGAATAGCTAAATTAACCAGTCAAGAAGATGCTGATTTGAACGCAAAGGATTTTCTTCTTATGGCCAACTATAAGGCGGCTTTAGGCGTTTCAAAAGCAAAATCCGGAAGGTCTTTCTTCAAGATGGGAGATAATTATATGGGTCTTGTAAACGCAGCTAATGATATTGCTAAAAAAATTGAGAATAATGACAGTGTAGATGCCGAAACCTTAAATAAACTTGCTGATAAGTTTATATTTCAATTACAGAATGACGAGTCATTTAATAATCTCCCTGAAAAATCAAGGATTGAATTCATAGAAAGCATAAGAAAAGACCCTAATACAGCTCTTGAAATACTAACAGCTAACGCAAACGCTAACTATGGGCTCACATTTGTTAATGACTATAAGATAAGGTCCGTTCTGAAGGATGAAAACATGAGTGATCTAGATAAGTCTTTAGCTGCTACATCTCCGAAACACGAAATCGGACACCATTGGATGACGATGAAAAACATCGAAAACATGGATGAAGCTATTGTAGATGCGGCTTATAACGAATTGAAGGCTAGAATAGAGTATAAGATATTTAACAGAAAAGATACGAGGGTAAATAACGAAAGATTAAATACTGAAATTCAGGAAAGGTTAAAGCAATACGACGAAATAACTAGAGGCGATAAAAGGTTGAGGTTCGAAGAGTTGATGAATCTGTATACCGATTTAAACTCAATAGGATATATTAATGATTCAGACATAGACTCTTCTTTCAGATTTAAGGACTTGTTTAGGATAGGTCAAAAAGAATTATTTGGAGAATTAAACAATGCATCCGAGAATTCAGATATTAACAAATCTACGATTAACCATCTTAGGTCATTTGAGCGCTTTTGGAAGAGCAAAAACAAACTTAGTGGTGGGCTGTCAAGAGGAAATGGGAATTTGCTTAGCATCTCTGAAAAGAGGTCTATGTACGACAGAATGTTTCGAAATGGAGAGCTGGACATGGATCAATATACAGAGGCTATAATGAATCTTGCGGATGAGCAAGAAAAAAGCCCGAGCTCTTGGAAATCTGTCTTCAGCGAGGCTCAAGAAACAATGGATTTAGAGAATAAGCCAGAGATACTTAACAGACCAAAAGTTAGAAAAGCATTAAAACAGCTCATAGAGTACAACGCTAAAGACGTAATGGGTGCTGCTAAAATTTCTGAATATGAAAAAGAATCATTCATTGATGATGTTATAGATGGATGGGGAGGGAAAACAGGTCTTGCTCATAGACTAAAAACTTACGACCCTTCGCTGAAAAAACTGAACGGTTACTTGACTGACAAGGTTAGGCAGGAGGCTCTTAACCTGGCAAACAGTACTAAATACAAGAAGGAGCAATATAATGTTAGAACTGACGACTATGAAGCTGGATATGACATAGCTTATCAAGATAATTTTGACGAAGCATTTGATCATGTGTTGTTTGATGAGGGAGATGTTTTGATAGATCCAATATCTATATTCAAAGACAAGAAGTTCGAATCAAAAGCATCTGCAGAAGTAAGGTCTAAGTTTAACACTAGTGAAAAGGCTAAAATGTTCTTCGGAGACACAAGTAATTTAGTTACTGAGTCATTATCTGAAAAGTTTCAGATACGAGAAGAAAGATTCCTCAAAGAGACTGGGCAATTAAATGCAGATGAATTAAACTCGTCTGCTAAGATAATATTTGATGCCGCTGAAGATATTTACAACATATTGCCAGATGCAAACTATGTGCTAGACCCTGCGTCGGCCGAGGGAAGAGGAATAAGTGTGAATATGAAGCGCTTACTTATGGATAAGTTTTATGAAGTTGATTTAACTAGACCAGAAGTAAACCCAAGTACAGGACGCTTAAAAAGGGAGTTTGAAGAAGGTGTAGCTAAGACAGGAAAGAAAGTTACTGGAGCAAGTTCTGGAATTGTTAAATTTAAAAAGGAATTTAACAAATCTGAATTTCTGTCGATGCTTGGTATCAACGAAGATGGCACTAATAATTCTTTAAGAGGTAAGAGTGACGAGGCTAATTTAAGACTTGCAACGTTAAGACAAATTGGAAAGCTGATAACTAATACCGAGGGAAGAAAAATAATGGAGGAGATGGGTATCCCAGCTCAAATGATAGTTGATTTTGGAGCTGGAAGAAGTAAAAACATGCTTTCTACTGGGAAGACATTTACAAGGCCTAAGTTTAACGTTATAGACTCTGAATTAAATATAACTGAAGAAAACATCAAAGAAACAATAGAGTCATTGGATAGCGATGAGGATTTGTATAGGTATGGAAACTACATGATGTCTCAGATAATGAATGACGAAGAGTTGTCTGATACATTCTTTAAGATGGTATTAAAACTGTACGAGCTTAGGGCGACTAGATCAAAGGCTAGTACGTTGTTAATGATGCACCCGGGAATAAAAGGTGTTTTTAATAAAAAAGGAGTTGACGCTAAATCCGTTTTAAAGGGACTAGCTGAAATATACAAAAACAAGAAGGACTCTAGAATATTATCGGAGTACTCTCAAAAAGCTTATGATGCAATATCAAACCTGATTAACAATGATAATCTAACCAAAGATATAGCTAAGTATGTGTTTCACTACGATGCAGATAACAGATCAAAAGTTAGCCCAGGAAAATTTAATATTTCAGACAGAACTAAAAGATATGCAAATAATACAAGGAGTGAGTTTGATAAACTGGAAAGCGTAGATAATAAGCTTTTCTTCTCAAATCTACTTAGTTCAGAGATAAATGCATATCTCAGGAGAACAGTAGGGCAAGATTACGAAACTAGACTTAAATTCGTCGAGGGGATTATCGAAAAGTCTAAAAAGTATAATAGCTTAAAGTTAAATATCAGAAACACTATCATATCTGGACTCAATGACATGTTGTCCGACCCAAGCCTTACTAAAGAGCAATATTCAGAAGCAGTAGCATATACAACATACTCATTAATCAATACAGGAGCTGGCACTAAAAATTTAGTTGAGATAAGTAAAAATCACAGTATGATAAGTGAAAACACTTTGATTCGTGGCGATAAGTCAACTATCTCTATTAATGAAAAGAAAAAACAAGATCCAAATGCAAGGCATCGGGCTTACGTTCAAATAGAACATGCCGTAACAACATCGAGTTATGACGTTCAAGCGGCAATGTCTGCGATTACAGGCAAGATGCCATCAAGCAATTATAGGTATAGAGGAGGTATTGTAGATTCGTATTACGCAAGAGACATAGATTCGAGAGGTGTTAGGCTTATAATGAATGGAGTCAAGAATATAGACGTTGATTATAAGACACATTTAACCGGTAGAAGGTACAAGGAACTTAGAACTGTAGCTGAAAAAGATGGCGCTAGGATATTTAGCGCGTCTAAGGCATTTACTCAAGAAAATGGTTTAGGAAGTAATCCAGAGTCAAAGACCGATAGAGCTAATCTTGAGTATGTAACTGCGAATATACTTAAAAAAGCAACTGGAATAAGTATAGATGAGCAAATATCAGAATCTACAGCTAGACTTAACTCTGATAGAAGAAAGAAGAAGTTCAGGTTTATGTCTCCTTCAGCTGAAGATTTTACTGGTTTTTGGTATTCTTTCTTAGGAAAAGGAAAAGAAGGTGATGCTCAAAAAGCTTTCTTTGAGAAATATCTCACAGAGCCATTGAATAGGGCTTATGTAGCTATGACCCATGCTAGACAAAAAATAACTAGAGACTTCAAAGACTTAAACAGGGAATATGAGGATGTAAAAGTTTCTATGCCAAAAAGCTCTGGATATCTTAAATATACAAATGACCAGGCATTAAGGGCTTACTTATACTTAAAATCTGGAAATACAAATTCATTGTTAGGGATAAGCGAGGCCGACGCTAAAGCACTAAACGATATTGTATTATCCAATCCAAGAATGCTAGAATACGCAACATATCTTCAAGAATTAACCGGCACTACAGATTCATGGGTTGGACCAAAATCAAAATGGACTTTTGGTTCGATTTTTGAAGATGTCGAGAGAATTATTGACGACGTAAAGAGGGCTGAGTATATTTCAGAGTGGAAGAAGAATGCCGATGCCATTTTCTCTAGCGACAATATGAATAAGATAGAGTCTCATTACGGGACAGATTTCAGAAATGCCTTGGAAGATATGCTATACAGAATAGA